>Ga0224557_1001053_pt1 | contig 27819 bp, 29 predicted proteins | sample 714S31014metaG_FD_180677 | JGI IMG/M metagenome (GOLD analysis project Ga0224557, IMG submission 180677) | Peat soil microbial communities from Stordalen Mire, Sweden - 717 S3 10-14 | ecosystem: Environmental > Terrestrial > Soil > Wetlands > Peat | place: Sweden: Norrbotten County, Stordalen... | reverse complement strand
CGGCGCGGGAGAGATGGCCGAGTGGCTGAAGGCGCACGCTTGGAAAGCGTGTTTAGGGGAAACTCTAACGTGGGTTCGAATCCCACTCTCTCCGCCATATTTTCATCCTAGTTCGTCCCATACAGTTCTAGGCTCCTATGAAATCAGCATATTTGGCTGTATCCGCGATACAAGGCCGTTCAAAGAGATTCCGTTGCATCCCGGGTGAAATCGTGGTAAGAATCGTGGTAACTAATCTCAAACATTTGGAGTTACCACGGTGGCCACAAATCTCCTCTCCGCTGTCGAATGCAAAAACGGTACTAGCGATGGCGCAGGCATCCGAAAATTCCACGATGGAGGCGGCCTTTATCTCTGGGTTTATCGAGATGGCCGGAAGTATTGGAGGATGCGGTATTGGCAGGCTGGAAGCGAAAAATCTCTTTCCCTTGGGGTCTTTCCCAAGGTCACGCTGGGCGATGCGCGGAAAAAGCGTGAAGACTTGCGCAAGCAGTTGGAAGCTAATCTCGACCCATCCGCCGAGCGCCGGGCCGCAAACCTCCGCAAGAAGCGCTCTACCGAGAGCTCTTTCGAGGCGGTGGCTTTGGAGTGGTACAACAAACAACTGCATACCTGGGTGCCGCACCACGCCGAAGATGTAAAGCGCCGCCTTGAGTCCAACATTTTCCCCGTTATCGGCAAACGCCCGCTTGACCAAGTAGAGGCAACGGAGCTGTTGCAGGCCATCCGAGCGATAGAGACCCGCGGTTCCTACGACCTCGCGCACCGCGTCTTGCAGGTCTGCGGGCAGGTATTTCGTTACGGTATCGCCACCGGGCGTTGCACCCGTAATTTGTCCGCAGATCTGCGCGGCGCACTGACTCCGCACGTGAAGCATCATCAAGCAGCTGTCCGCACTGAGGAACTGCCCGACTTGGTGCGGGCGATTACGAAGTATGATGAGATTGGCGGCAAGCAGACTCGCCATGCACTGCAACTGATGGCGCAAACCTTTGTCCGCACGAAAGAACTAATCGACGCTGAATGGGGCGAGTTTGATCTGTCGAACGCGCTATGGATCATCCCGGCTGAGCGCATGAAGATGAAGGCTGAACACGTTGTCCCGCTTTCCAAGCAGGGACTTGCAATACTTTCGGAGCTAAAGGATACATCAGGCGGGAGCCGATACGTCTTTCCAGGCAGGAACCGTGATAAACCGATTAGCAACAACACGCTTCTATTTTCTCTCTACCGCCTGGGCTACAAAGGCAAGATGACGGGTCATGGTTTCCGCGCGGTTGCCTCAACGATCCTTAACGAAGCCGGGTTCAGGCCTGACGTGATTGAGCGCCAGCTTGCTCACTGCGAGCGCAACCAGGTGAGAGGCGCGTATAATCGCGCCGAATACTTGCCCGAACGTAAGCGCATGATGCAACACTGGGCGGATTATCTCGATAGGATCAAAGGTGGCGCTAGAGGAATTCCATTGCATACCGACGCCGTGTAAGATTGGGAAAAGTCCGTTTCCGTCCGGCGTTTTGGGATGCCATTGCCGACCTACTGCTTTTCGGCTAGTTGCGACTGACCCGCTTCTATGCGTATACCTCTCACCCGCTCGACTGGCACGAAAACTCTTCGAATTCCTCGAAAAACTCTTGCTGATCTTTTCGGGCCTTCCGAGGCTGGCGATTTCGCAGATGGTTGATTGAATTAGATGGGCAGTTTGCCCGCCGACTCACAATCGGGCTCTTTTCCGCGCGGACCCTAAAGACTCGTCGTCTATGATTTAAGCCGGAATTCAGCGCGGTTAAAGAGTTGAAAACGAGATGTTGATGACCGTAGCCGCCGAAATTCCGAATCGTTAAAGAATTCTCGCGGAGAATCGCTTCAACAGCTTAGGACGGATCTTTGATTTATCGTTAGGCGTGCTGAAGGCTAGAGCACATTTCCTCTTCGCCTTGAACGCTTATTTAGAACGGGGATGGTCAAGAAGGCCTAGCATGTCGGTCGAGGTCACGAAGTGCCGGAAGTGCGAGTCAGCGTCTGTTGCACGTTTGCAGAACTCGACCCAGTTGCGCTGCAACCAGTGCTCGCATCAATGGGGTTTTGCGAGCCCGAATGAAAGGGCTCTCATGCCGAAACACCTCGCGGGCAGCAGGGAAGAGCAATTCCTCGAACAATTGATTGCCATCAAAGCTCAAATCAAGTCAGAGGCAGAGAAGATTTGGAACGGTTGTTTTAAGGTACACCAAATGATCGCTGTTGCCTCCGATGACGATAAGCGGCGCGTGTTTTCGGAGCAGTTCGAGATATGGCGCAATCGGCTAATCAAGCTCCAAGAAAAACTCATCGGGGATCGCCTGCTGCCATTGGTAGTCGAATACGGTATTGCTGAAAACGAACAGATGTGGCTGCTCAAAGCATGTCAAGAAGCTTGGAACCCTGTCGCCGCCGGATACTTGGACTGGCTAACTTTCGTTGTGCGGGGAACCCTCGATCGCGTCGCTACCGGGGCCATCCCAAAGTGGGCGTGGCAATTGCCTTGCGGACCGCGAGACGTTGTCCCGCAGGAGCCGGCCCCGGAGAAGAAAGCATCGGGTCATTTTAGTGGCCTTGAGTCTCGCTTACGGCGTGATCTCGATAAGCACCGCAAGGGAGCCATTGCCAACGCCTTCCTCGTAGCCAATGCGTCGTACAATTCAGCGGGGAATATTCTGGTCGACTCCAGGCGAAAGACGCGGGTCGCGGGTGTAACGCTCGATGAAAAAGTTACGTCCACCACGGGCACGAAACGGACAACTCGCGCCAAGCCTCCGTGTTTCGAAGTGGCCGTGGATCAACTCAGGGGGAAACCCGAGTTAACGCTCATCGAGTTCTGTCGGCTTATGGACAGCAAAGCCGAGCAATATCCAAGTACTCAGAAATATCGGCCCCCGAAGACCTGGGAAGTACGAAGTTTCGGCCAACAGTATGAGAGACGCAGGAATACTATCTCACGATTCCTCTGTGGCGTTCGACAAGTGATCAGATCCGAGCGCGGCTGATGTCGCCGGGATTACCGGAGCATTACAGAATCATTACCGGTAATCCCCTGTTGCAAGAGCAAACCTAACTCCTGCAATAAGATCCCCGGTTCGAACTCCCCGGTAATGCTCTCATAGGTGACACCTTCTCCATGTTCTTGAGACCCTTTGAATTCCAAAGAGGCCCCAAGCATGGCGACTACGATTCTTAGACTTCCGGCAGTCAAAGCCCGCACCGGGCTCTCTCGCAGCACAATCTACCTCCGCGTGGCTGATGGCTCCTTCCCCCCTCCGGTGTCTCTTGGGGCTCGCGCTGTCGGCTGGGTTGAATCGGAAGTTGAGGATTGGATCTGTCTAACAATAGCGGCGAGGCGCAGCACAGGGCTCCTCGCCCAAGCCACGGGAACGCTCTGATGGCCAATGCTCTCAATCGGCCACACCAATTTTCCCAGACAACGGTCTACGGCCTCGCGGAAGTCTCCGCGACCGGCGGGTCGGGACCTGCTTCGGTAGCCCCACATGCACAACCTGTTCCGTGGTTGACCGAACTTCTGCGACCACACCCCGCTTTCGATCAAATTGAATGGCGAGACGTCGAGAATCTGACTCGCGTGGCGCAGCGTGATTCTCAGTTGATTCGTCAGCCTCTCTGCGTTACCAAGCACGGGATCATTCTCTTGGGCGTTGCGGAATGGGAACTCGCGGCGTTTGAAGGGAAACAGCACGTTTATTGCATCGAGCGCGATTTCGATAACAATCAGGCACTTCAATTCATCCTTGAACATTCTGGACCCCAGAAAGCGCTGAATGATTTTGTGCGCATTCGTTTGGCTTTGACCCTCGAAGACTATCTTCATGCCAAGGGTCGCGAAAACATGAGTGCCGGTGGCGAACAGAAGGGTTTGACAAATTCGACAAACCTTACTCCGATCGATGTGCGCCGATTAATTGCGAACGTAGCTGGTACTGGAACAGGGAATGTCGATAAAGTTAGAACGATCCTCCAAAAGGCCCATCCCAACATCACTCGTGCGTTACAAACCAGCCACTTGCGAATTCACCGGGCTTGGACATGGTGCAAACTTTCCAAAACAGACCAACTGAAAGCGTTCCATGAGCTTGAGGAAGGACTCTCGATGCGGAAGGGTGCGAGAAAGACCAACAAGACGGGCATTCATCCATCACTTACGACTTCGCGGATTCTGCAGTCATTGGCACGCTTCGAGACCTCGCACCCCGGACACGTTCTCGTTCGGCGCAGCGAGTGTCCAGGAACTGTCATCTCTGTTGGGAATGATGTGATGAATGAAATCGAAAGCCAGGAGCCTCCTGATGGCTTCGACTAAAACGAAGATCAAAAAGAACTGGCTACAGACCATCTTAGTCGAGGGTCGCCAGCACCTAGAGAATCCCGGTTTCGACCCTGATGTCCGCCACAGCTTTCTGCGTGCCCTGGAGTGCAGGACACCCGCCTTGGGTCGCCGAGTATATGCGTCCGAAAACGCGGAGGCGGTTTTCTGTAACACTTGCAAGTCACCTGCCTGCACTGTGTGCGGGCATTGGGCTACGATCCAGTGGCAGAGAGAACGTTGGTGTGCTCTGCCCGAAGGTCCCTATAAAGGCATCACTTTCACCATGCCTGATACTTTGTGGCCGCTTTTTGCCGCGAATCCCCATCTCACTCGCGAACTGCCTAGGATTGCGACGAGCGCCACAACGATTTACGGAAAAGTGTACAAAGGCCTCGATGTTGGAGTTATGCCAATACTTCATACGTTCAATGGAAAATTGGAGTTTAATTCGCACGTCCATGCGCTGGTCTTTGCCAAAGACTTGCAAGAACCGAGCCAATCGCGAGACGCAAGGAGCTTCTTCAGAAAAGACCTGATTATGCAGAGCTGGAAAAAGTTCGTTATTGCGCTGTTGCGCTCGGCTCTTCGTGCGGGCCGCCTAGTCTCAACGTTGCCTAAAGGAGAGCTAGAGCACCTGCTAAGGCGCGAGGAATGTCGGTGGTGGAACGTTCATATTCAATGTTTTAAGGGTAAGGAGCATTTTTTGAGATATGCGGGACGTTACGCAAGACGTCCGCCTATCGCGAACCGCCGTATTCAGAGTGTTTCGAATGGACTCGTTTCGTTCTGGTATACAGACAAAAGGCTAAAGCGACGACAGATAGTCGTGTGCACGGTTGCCGAATTTATCGATAGGTGGGCCCAGCACATCCCGAAGCGGTATCGCCACGCCGTGAGACATTGCGGGATCTTTGCGTCTCGTCGTTGGAACCGGGTAGCTGAAGCGGCATTTTTGTTGAGTGGCCAAATACGACGTCCAAGACCGAAGCGTCTGCCTTGGAACCTTTCAGTTCGTCGTCTATCGGGCCGTGATCCCTTGATCGATAATAAGGGATGTCGGATGAGGTTTGTGAAACATCTATCCCCTGTGGCAGCCTAAACAGGACTGGCTGTTCCAAGAAAACGTGCTCAATAGAGTGCGTCGAAAAATACCGATGTGCCCAGACGGTTCCAGGGATTGGAGTGAACTCACTCTTCGAAGGCAAACAAACTTGCTCCATAAGGGATCCTAACGCTGGAGGGTTTTTACCGACGTCGACAGGCTACCTGCCCACAAATATGCGCACCGCTGTTGTTCCCGTCTAAGGATGAACGATTCTAATTCTGCAAGACAGCGGACTGCCGGGCGGCGGGCGGGAGAATGGTGTTGAGGTCGGCGGTCTTTTGCAGAGCGGTGAGGAGAGCGGCGGCTACTTGATCGCGGAAAGCGACGCTAATTGTTGTTTTTGATTTTCCTATTGATTAAACCACGACGGTGTCGATCTTCTGGGCCGCAATGTCTTCGAGCAGTTGTTGGAGTGCGGGCCGGTCCATATTTCCACCCGAGTAGCCGCCGTCGTCGTAGCGAGCGGGAACGACTCGCCAGCCCTCGTGGCGCTGACTCAAAATGAAAGCCTCGCAGGCTTCCCGTTGCGCATCGAGAGAGTTGAAGGATTGCTCCAAACCTTCCTCACAGGACTTCCGCGTGTAGACCGCACAACGAATGACAGGCTTCGCTTCGTTGTTCACAATACCTCCTTCGAAGATAGAATGTGCTTTTCCTTAAGGCCAAAGAACAGGGGCCCGGACCGGCGAGTGCCGGTGATCAGTCGAGCAATCTCGGAGAGACTGTCATAGCGGGAGCCGTTGTACTCGTATCCGCGCTCGGCGACATGAACGATATAGGTTCGGGACTGCCACTGGCGGACGAGCCGGGTTCCGGGTTTGATCGACAGAGGTTTGCTCGACAGCCGGGAACCCCGGGCCTGCTTAGAATCGGTCGCAATGGCACTGGCCATTTGCTGCAATCGGCGTCGGTACCCTGAGGCGAGTCCTCCGAAGGCTTGTTCCTGAAGACGGTGGGCCAGAATGCGGACCATCAGATCCCGTCGCAACCCTGGCTGTGGCGAGGTTTGAAAGAGCTGTTCCCAAAGTTCCGCTAAGGCTGCCTTACTCAGGTTAGGCATATTCGCGAGTCGGTCAACGATCTTGCCGGGCATCGATTCCTCCCCCAAAGCACAGCAACATTTCCGCTCTGATTCGGAGAACAGTCAAGTCCATCGGGGAGAGAAAGCAGGCATGGAGAGGCAGAACAGCGCTCAAACAGCCACCGAAGTCAATCTCCCGAGCCGACCACTTTTCCGCCACTCAGGATCGCCTGGTGTTCGCCCTCAGTTCGCGAACGAACGGCGAATCAAAACTGGACTGCGGAGAAGGCTTTCGGGATGGATTTTCGTGTGAAATTCTCTGCTGAGATTTTGCTATCTGCAACTTACGGACACGTCGAGGCTTAGCGGTTCAAAACCGTACCGAGGGTTCGAATCCCTCTCCCTCCGCCACACAGTCTGAAGTGCGGAGAGACTCCGCTTGAATTCCTCCGAACATTGCGAGAATTTCGGACGATTCGGACGCAGCCTTCCCGGAGTCCTTGCAAGAGTGGCGCTTTAGAATGCGGCTGTTTTAGGCGGCCCGTCGTTCGTAGCGGTGGTGCAGTCCACCGACCTGGGGCACCGCGACGACCGGCCCGATTTCTGGCGGCTGAACGGGCCGTGGCTCGGGCGGGTCCTTCCCCAGGGAGAGATGCGTTCTGGATCGGTGATAGTAGGCGAAGTACGAAGCGAGGGTTCGGCGTAGCGAGCTCTCCTGGAGCACGATCACGTGATCGAGACATTCTCGCCGCACGGAACGAATGACGCGCTCTACGTATGCTCGTTGCCAAGGCGAGCGCGGCGTGGACAGCACTTCGTGGATGCCCATGTCTCGCACGTGTGCTCTGAAGTCATTGCCGAAAATCGCATCGCGGTCCCGCAGCAAGTAGCGCGGGATTTGATCAAACGGAAAGGCTTCCCGCAGTTGCTGTCCCGTCCACTCAGCCGTTGGGTGCGCGGTAACATTGAAGTGAAGGACGCGGCGACGATCATGGGCCAATACCAGGAATACGTAAAGGACCTGGAAACGGATCGTCGGGACAGTGAAGAAATCGATGGAGACCATCTGCGAGACGTGGTTCTCGAGGAATGTCCGCCAAGTCTGAGAGGGCGGTTTGCGACAGCGTACCATGTACTTGCTGACACTGGTCTCGCCGATATCGATACCCAGTTTGAGAAGTTCGCCGTGAATGCGCGGTGCGCCCCAACCGGGATTCTCCCGGCACATCCTGCGGATTAGATCTCGGGTCTCACGGGCGAGGACGGGTCGTCCAGGTTGTCCGCGCCGAACCTTCCAGGTCCAAAACAGACGAAAGCCTTTGCGATGCCAGGCCAAGACCGTCTCGGGCTTGACGATAGCGAGCGTCGAGTGCCAACCGCTCCAGAGGCGGGACAGACAGACCCAGAGTAGGCGGTCCACCGGGGTCAATTTCGGACGTTTCTTCGCCGATCTCCGAAGCACGCCGATTTGGTGGCGCAGAGCTATATTTTCCAGTTCAAGGTCAACGCGGGCGCGGAAAAGCGAACGCAGAGCGGCGAGGAGCGTTGTCAGAAAGGTGAGCATCGGAGGATGGAATCAGGAACGAAGTATAATTCCTGCCGGTTCAGACATTTTGAGGTTTTCGAGAAGCACCATACGCCAGTATCTGGTGGAACTGGAGCAGCAGAATCCTACGGAAGAACCGGTGCATCAGCAAGATCAGGTCTCGACCACGGATCCCGATTCCACCTACGCGACCAAGGGTGGAACCCCGGCCCGGCTCGGTTACTACGACAACTATCTGGTGGACAACCACAGTTGCGTGATTGTGGGAGTGCAGGCAACCGCAGCCCGGATGAGTCAAGAGACGGTAGCCGCACAAGACATGATCGCTCGGTTCGCCGAATGGCAAGGACGCCATCCCGAGTCGGTGGTTGCGGATGCCACTTACGGCAACGGCGAGTTCCTGCAGTGGCTGATGGAGCGGAACATCACACCGTATATGCGCACGCGGGACAATGCTCTCCGCAAGAACAACCCACTCTATGGCCCCGAGCGATTTACCTATCGACCCGAAAACAACAGCTATCTCTGTCCGGCTGGGGAACCGCTGAACTATGTCGGCCTGAATGTTCGCAACCGCGCTCACGCCTACATCGGCAGCGCCAAGCGTTGTGGGGCATGTTCGCAAAAAGCGCAATGCACAACTGGGCGATATAAGTATCTTGCCATTCACATGCATGAACCCGCGCGACAACGCGCCCGGGACCGGTGGAACACAGCCGCATTCGCCAGTGCACAACGGAAGCGAAAAAAAGTAGAGGCGCTGTTTGCCGAACTCAAGAATCTGATCGGGCTACGTCGCCTGCGCCTACGTCGGATGAAGTTTGTTCGGGAGCAGTTCTTCCTCGCAGCGACGGCCCAGAACCTCAAGCGACTGGTGCGGTTCCTCAGCCAACCGAAAGCCCACATTGTGGAAGCTACCGCTTAGCTGAGGTGAGAAGAAAAACTCGGCAGCAGCGATAATCGCAGCCAATAAAGACATCCCGATCACGACTTTTTCAACACCCACCTCCGATTCCACCAGTGTCGGACCAACCAAGTTTCGAAGCAAAGAACCACGGCACAGATCGCGGTGCCAACCCAAAGCCTGCCCCACACCGCCGTACCGAGAGCTGAAACGCTGAACGCCAAAGCCATAAAGAACCAGAAGGGCGCGCCGCCACGGTTACGGAATCCCATATCTTGATAACCGCTTAGCAGGAGCACACCCGAAGCTAGCAATTGGCCCCCCACAGACTTCCATCCTGGCCCTGTGACTGCAACAAACGTGCTTACTGAGATAGGCATACCTTCAGCTCCAGATACTTCTCCAGCCTTTAGGTGCTAGTGGGACCGGCTCGATAGGCCCACCAATTTGGCAGCTTGCATCGGCTGCGGTTGCCTCCAGCATTAGAGCGGTGCCAGCATACCCCAGCGCATTGCCACCAGCCCCAAAGGGCGGCGGCACCCCAAGCTCTAGGAACGTGGTCGATGCCGTACGCGCATATCCAGTTCCCACTCACTTCTGGGTGTATGGCTCAACGGAAACTCCGCTTGAATTCCTCCGAACATTGCGAGAAATGAACGGAGCGAGATCGGACGGCTCTGCCCCTTGAAGCCCCGGCCAGCGCTCAGCCGCTGTGGCGCCTTGTCAGGCCGCAGAGAGCGCACTGATCGTAACGTAATATCCGTCCGGATCTCGGAGCGAGAACTCCTTGGTTTGAGTGTTCGGATTCACGTGTGGCTCCTCTTCGAGCCGAGTGACGAAAGAGCGTGTCCGCTGAAGCGCCAGGTCAAAATCATCGACACGGAAGAACAACAGGAGCCCGTTGCCGGGTGTCCCGTGATCGGGGCTCATCAATGAGGGATGCTCGTGGGCGCCCCACACATGGAGGCAGAGCAAGACAGTTCCATCTGAATCGAGGATTTGCCCAAAGTAATCATGGGCAGGAAGGGTAGCGGGCTGACCCGAACAGCGCCTGGTACCATTTCAAGCTGGCCGGCACGTCGCCTACCCCTATGATCGTCCACGTGCGCTTCATCGGGAACCCCTCTGCGGACTAATCCCTGTTTACACCGACCTGGATGCAACCGGTCATGGACGGCCTAAAACGACGTCGTAGCCGACAACCCATTGTGTTTCCACTTGCTTCTACCATATCCCAGAAGGGAACGAGTGGCAGCACCGCGTTCCCGTAGATTGCAACACTGTCGGGAAATGCCATCCGGGTGCGCGTGTGGAGCACGGCGTCGAGTGGAACATAGTAGGCTACGCTCTGCGAGAATGCGGATTTCGGACTCACCAAAGCCGTAGCTGACAGCGCCATCGAGGACTTGAGAAACGAGCGGCGAGAGAACGAGATTTTCGGCATCCCTGGAGTTCCTCTTGTGGCGAAGCCGACTTGCTTTATAGGCGGACCGGAAGCTTGGCGTCGGCCCCTAGTTCTAAATCGAGGAACTCGTCGAAAATCGTGCGCGTACAACTCACGCAGGGATTCTGGCCACGGACCTGTTCTTACTTGCCCGTGCCGGTGGGATTCGACACTTGGGGGCTGTTACTCGCGCTGTCGCTCACGCTCAACTGCCCGGTTCTCGTGCCGGTCGCGGTTGGCGTGAACGTCATGCTGATTGTGCATTTGCCCTTTGCTGCCAAGCTCGTCCCGCACGTCGTCGCAGAAACGGCAAAGTCTCCTGTCGTAGAGGTCGCGATGCTGGTCAACTCCACGGCCTGATTGTTGGTCAGGGTGAACGTTTTCGCCGCGCTAGTTGTACCAACCTTTTCCTTCGCATAGGTCGCGCTGGTTGGGTTCAGCGTCGCCTGCACGATACCCGTGCCCGACAGTGCCACCGTCTGCGTGCTGTTGGAAGCATTGTCGGTAAAGATAAGTGTCCCCGTTAGCGCGCCCAGTTCCGCGGGCGTGAAGGTAACATTCACCTTGCAACTGTTGCCCGCGGTGAGCATGGCCCCACATGTTGTTGAGGAAATGGCGAAGTCGCCGTTAGTGGTAATGCTAGCGATATTCAGCGTGCCGGCTGAAGTGTTGGTCAACGCCACGCCCTTGGCCGCGGAGGTGTTGTCGAGGGCCTCATTGGCGAAATTCACCGAGGTGGGAAGCGCGACTGTGATCGCTCCCGGCGCGAACACGTATGCCGCACCCTGCCATTTATTCGAGGCGTCACTGTGCCAAGGGGCCCCGGCGACGGCCTCGCTACCGCTCACGGCGACAGATGTGCCAAGTTGGGCTTCTCCCGTTCCGCCGTCGGACGCGGTCAGCTCGGCTTGCTGGCTCCATGTCGTTCCACTTTGCACGAATACGTACGCCGCACCTTGGGCTCCATTGTGATTAAGGGCACCCACCAGAACCGTGCTGCCGTCCACCGCGACGGAAATGCCGAAATTGTCTCCTGCCGCTCCGTCAGACGCGGTCAGCTCGGCTTGCTGGCTCCATGTCGTTCCACTTTGCACGAATACGTACGCCGCACCTTGGGCCCCATTGTGATTAAGGGCACCTACCAAGGCCGTGCTGCCGTCCACCGCGACGGAAATACCGAAATTGTCTCTAGCCGCCCCGTCGGACGCCGTCAGTTCGACTTGCTGGCTCCAGCTTGTGCCACTTTGCACGAACACGTACGCCGCACCGGCGTATGTCGATGAGGGAGTGAACTTCGGGCCGGGGGACCCGACCACGACCACGCCGCCGCTCACCGCGACGGACCGGCCGAAATTGTCTCCTGTCGCTCCGCCGGAGGATGTCAATTCAGCCTCCTGGCCCCAGGTTGTGGCGCTTTGCACAAACACATACGCTGCACCGTGGCTCGCGTTCGAGCCGCCCGCATGATTAAGAGCAGCCACCACGGCCGTGCTGCCGTTCACAGCGACGGAAATGCCGAAATTGTCTCTTGCCGCCCCATCGGACGCCGTCAGCTCGGCTTGCTGGCTCCAGGTTGTGCCGCTTTGCATGAACACATACGCCGCACCCTGGTTTGCGTTGGAGCCGACCATGTGATGAGGGGCTCCCACCACGACCGTGCTGCCGTCCACCGCGACGGAATTACCAAACCAGTCATCTGGTGCGCCGTCGGACGCGGTCAGTTCCTGTTGCTGACTCCACGTTCCGCCGCTTTCGGCGAACACATAAGCGGCTCCGGCACCACCTGAATACCCCGCAGCGCAATCGGTAGACGTCCCGGGATGACAAACGGCTCCCACCACGATCGTGCTGCCGCTGATCGCGACGGACCAGCCGAAGTGGTCATAATCTCCGCCATCGGACGGGGTCAGTTCCGCTTGTTGTATCCACGGGTCTACCACCACCGGATATCGCGCACCCCCGTCTTCCACCCGGAGAAGCAAGCGCTTACCCCGCAGTTCCAGCCAACTCCGCAACTCCCGTCCTGTAGCATCGCGGGCACTCAGGCCGGTGTAGCGTAGGGCCGCCTGACGGTTCTTCCGCGTCAGCGTCAGCGCCGAGCTTTTCTTATCAGGCCCAGCCGGCTCCAGCGCCGCCAACAAATCTCCAGAAATCGCCAGCGCCAGCGTCAGCGGCTGATTTCTCCCCTTTCGCGCTTTCCCCGGCGACTCGGCTAGGAGAAAACCTTGCTCCAGACCCATCGGACCGTTCTCGTACCACTCGGTTACGCCTCGGTGCCGGTACTCCACGCGGTTGTGGTTCAGGTGGGGGGCGGCCGCGCTGAGCGGGAGCATAGCATCGCCATAGCCATAGCCGCGCGTCTCCAGCCCCAAACGCAAATTATGGCTTTCTAGCTCCACCCCCAGCCGGGTGAAATTGATCGCTAGGACGTGCTGCGGATTTTCCGCACTGAAGCCGTCGGCGTTGGCATGCGCCCAGTAACGAGAGTTGTCTTTTCCCAATGCGGCCGAGATGGGGCGCTGGGCGTCCCGCGCGAGGCTCGACAACCCCGTCGAAGATGTGCGTGGAGACGCGCCCGCTCGGGCACCATTCGCTAAAGTGCCTGACAGGGGCACAGTCGGTTTAACTGCTCCACTCGCACGCGGGGCGAGACGGCTCTCCTGCAGCATCTGGGGGAAATTCGGGGGCACTCCCGGATACGGTTCTCGATCAACGGGGAACACGTCCGGCTGACTGACGGCCGGGGTGCTACTGGATCGCGCCAGTGCTAAAATACTGATGAGAATCACGAACGGCAATGAAGAAACCGGGAGAGCACTGATGCGCTTCATGGTTGCCTCCGCTAAAGTAAGCTCGTCTTGAGTTAGTGCGTCCGACTGATAGAGCGAGTGGAAACGCACCTCAGAGAGTGTGTTGAGTCCCCGGCGGGAAAGGCTCTTGCGGGGGACGAAAAACCAGCAATAAGTCTAGATTCCCCTGTTAACCTCTGCAAGGGCAAATCTCATAGTTCGCTGTGATGGCACGGGATCCCAGAAATATTGTGGAATAAAGGGCTGACTTGCTCAAACCGGCACACTGCGGAACGGGAGTCTCGAAGAACGCATTGCATTCTCACCACGACTTCCCAACGAGAGCGATTGCACACCTGATAGAAAGGCGTGAGGATGGACAACCAATATTGCAAATCCTGATAACACCTGGGCGACGAACATTAATAGACTCTTCGAATCTCATCTCCGGTCCCAAATTTTGAGCTAAGAGGAGAAATCTGGCAATCGACGACTCGTTCTATGGCGAATTGACAGTTGACAGGAAGACTCTTCGACGCAACTCTGATCGTTTGTCGGGGATGGTCCGGCCCCGATTCAGGTCTTAATCGGTCTGGCCCTGATCTCAGGGTGCAACCCTGAGGCCCGAGGCTTGCATTCGCCTTGTTCATCAAATCTGTCTTTGCGGGTTCCAACACGTAGACCGACCCACCCGGATACTCCCTCTCACACCAATGCTGACGATACGCTTCCCATAGAGTCCCGAATACCCCTATGCCGGGGTACAGTTGAACTGTCTCTTTCTCGGGTTCTACTGCCTCCGAAGAAACGACCACATTAGCCCCGGCTGCCAGCCTTTGGTCGATAGCGAATTGCACTGACCGCAGAGATTCTGGACTAGCACCACTCGCGTCATAAACTGAAGTCAAACTCAGAATCTGCGCTTTGCCGTACCGGCGCAAATACGCCGCGAATTTCCATTCTGTCCCAATGATGACCAAGTCTCCCTGATGACTGACATTGAGCAGCGGCTCGACTCGAAAGTAGTAATAGTCATTCGTTTTCTCGTGGGTGAAGCGAATGCTACCGACGAAATTCACAAAGAAGAGAAGAGCGACCGAACATACGAGAGCAAGGTTTGACCATCTTACCCCGGAGTTGGAAACCCGGTTTCTGCCGAGCAACGCGACCAGCAAGAGCATCCATATACACAATACTTGCGCGATCCACAACTTTGCATTCACGGCCGTGTAGAAAAACACAAAAGCTCCATAAGTAGCGAGCCAAACCAGTAGCAGGTCAACAAGCATACGATTACGTGGGCTTAGCTGAGGCCAATGCGCCAGACTGGCTGCGAACGTGATTACAACGGCGGCACAAAAGCACACCGACAAAATAACAAGCAGATATGCCACCCCTATCTTCAGATTTCGGACTAGGTAGACGTTGTGAGTGAGATAAAACTCGGGCAGTATGCTCCCGATCACCGACCGCACACGAGGAAGTGCAAACAGGAAATGCGAACCAATGAAAGCTTGACCCAAGCCGATTGCCGCTTTCATCAGAGCCGAAGCGGATGGGGCATTCCAGAACCGGGCGCGATGAGCGTAGAGGGTCAGCCAGTGCCACGAACCATGTAAGGAGCCCCTCCCAACGTAGAGAATCGATGACAAATACGGAATCGTGACGGTTGGAACTGCTACCACGATGTAACTTGCTAATGACCTCCTCAGACTGCAGTCGCCCCGACGATGGCTGTGCCATGCAGCCAGAAGCACAACTGTCGCGAATAGAACGGACATTTCAGCAGTAAGGACCGCAGTAGCATTGAGGAAACCAACCAGCAGGAATGCCTTTGCTGGAACATGGTCAGCCGTCAGGGCATAAAGTGCCAACCACAGGAAAAAACCCGGGATGATGTAGGTTTCCACACCTCCGCTGTAATACCAGAACGCGAAAGAGAAAGCCGGCAGGCTGGTTCCCAATATCGCAGTGAAACGACCACAGGCTAGCCGCGCGCGAAGGAAACTGTAGAAAACGCACAGGGTCAGCGCGCCGAAGATCGCGTTCAATTCTGAGACCAGAATTGCGCCATCGATGTGGATCCCCACTAATCGCCACAGTGCGATCCACATCCAGGCAAACGGTTTGTAGAGGAGATGGTGCGGATGAAAGAGCTCCTTACCGCCCTCAATTTGGTTAATGTAACGAACACTGTCCGTGGCAATCGATGGGACATTAGAAAGTGTGAGCGTGTAGAGTAGAAAGTAGATTATGAAGGGTATGGCCAGTTCACCTACAGTGAGTGATCTGGCCTTGCCGGTTTCTGATCGATCGAGCTTTATGCCTAAGGAGTCCTCCGCATTCAGCCTTCCCTGATGGACTTGTCTATGCGCAGGTATGACGGCGCGCGACAGGAGACCGTTCCTAACGTAGCGCAGGGCAACTGCGACCATTGCCGAAGTGGCGATGCATTGAATTCCTAAGTAAGCAACAACGCTCAGAGGGCCGTAGATCCAATGCCGCCGAGCCATCGACCGATAGAGTTGGGTGCTGGCCGCCAGAAAACCTCCGACCGCTAGCATCCAAGCCACCGCCCACGTCGGATTGACCCATAAGGCAAGCGGGCCAAAAACTAAAGTGCCCCATGCAGTTGCCAGCGCCACCCAGTTTTTCCGGGAAGTCCATCCTTGATCGTCGAATGTGACAGAGCCATGCGACAGGAGCAACTGGGCGAGGTCGTAGCTCTTACGGTAGTATGCTCGGGTGAGCTTGGGAAGGTCGTACCGTACCCCATGAAACACCCGAACGCTCCTGAGATGGTTCGTATGAAGTCCACGCCTGGCAAGCTGGCGTCCAAGCTCCACGTCTTCGAAGGTGGCACGCGTAAAGCTTGTGTCGAATCCACCAAGCTCTAGAAAGAGATCCTTCGAGATCGCCGCACAATAGGAATAGAAGACCGAGGTTTTCTCACTCGTGTCCTCCAGGCTGCGACAGGACAGAGTATGGTACAGAAGGGTTACAAAATTCTTGTTCAGGGGCTCGGGATCGTAAGTTGCAAACGCGGCGGGCGACTCGTCGAGAGCACGGAGCAAAAGGGCCAAGCTTTCGGGCCTGACGATGACATCGGAATCCACGAACACCACCCGAGAGCCCTTGGCTTCCTCGACGCCTCGGTTCCGGGCAACTGAAGGACCCTGGCCCGGCTCGAAACGAATCAACCTGCAGGGAAAGTTCGACGCGATCATAGCGCTTGAGTCCGTGGATCCATCATCGACCACAATGACCTCAAATGCGCCGATACCTTCACTGGCGGAGATCGCGGTGAGACAGTGGTGCAGGGTTTGCTCGCCATTGTGGACCGGAATGATCACGCTTGCTTCCGGTCGCTGCTCCAAGACTGCCAACTTGGGATTTGGATGCGGCATCGGAGTCCCTTTCACCTACTACATCAAAATGAATCTCGCATGAGGCACATCGCGTCGAGCAGTCATGACTCGCTCTTCTGGACTCGCGGAGTCGGGACGCCGACGTCGGAAGTCTTGAGCCTTCGGGGGCTCTTCAATCTCCCAATCGCGCGTGCTGCCTTGAGTTTTGCAACCTCTCCAACCAAACGTGGGTAGAGTCTCGGGTTAAACAGAATATTTGTGCTCATAAAACACTCATGAGTACAAAAACACTTGTTGGCGATGATATCTTTAGAGATCGCTTTAGCTCGCTCGCCCAGCCACAGTTTTCTAAAGTCGTAATCGAACTCCCGAATGTTCCCCAGCTTGTCGTCCCGCAACTCGCAAGCCATTACGTCGCCGTTGCTCTTGATGACGCCCATGAGATTGGCGGCGTAACAGGGGATCTGAAATTGGTTCTCGCGAAGCAACTTGAGCTGAATGCGGCGGCCAACCAACTCGCGCGCAGTGATGAGATCGCTCATCGGATAGACGGCTTGCCCGTGGTAGTTCATTTGCGAGATTCCCCGCTCCAGCTTCGAGGTAAAATCCTCGACCCGTTCCAGACTGATGTCCTTTTCAAGTGGATCCCGGGGCTTGCCGCGCACGATCCTCACCAGGATGTTGTAGGTCTTGAGCTGTCGCACGAAGAAGTCGTAAATCTCTTCCAACTTGTCCTGGTTGCATTTTTGGATCGTCACCTCAACGCAGACTTTGAAGTTCGAGTGATGCTTCTCCACCTCCTTCAATCGCCAGTAAGTTTCAGTACACTTCTCGAACAGTCCCTTCTGCGCCCGGATGGTGTCATGATCTTCACCGATGCCGTCAAGCGAAATATCGAGACCGAAACGGAGGTCGGGGCACCGCGCCAAAATTTCCTCGACGTCGGTGACCACCTTTTCGGTGAGCGAACCATTTGTCGGCATGCCGACATTTCTAAGCCGGCAGTTCTTGTAGTAAAGCTCGATGATCTTAGGCAGATCCGCCCGCAGGAAAGGCTCGCCGCCGGTAGGCAGCAAAAACAGAAGTTCCCCCATACTGCGCGTCATTCGGTCGATTTCGTCCAGCTTGAGTTCGAAAGGTTTTCGTCTTGGACCTTCCTCATAGAAGAAATCGAAGCAATGACTGCAGCGCAAATTGCAAACCTCAGTGACGAAGTGAATGAGGTAGACGGGCATGGCATTCTTCTTGAAGAAGATCTTCTTACCGTGGTGCAGGAGATCCAGACCCTCTTTTGACTTCATGACTGATCCTCCGCCGAGGCACTCTTGAATTCGGCCCCCGACCCTGGGTCGATTAGTGCTGACCTGAGTTTAAGAAGCCACAATCGCATGAGTGGCACTATAACTAGCGGCCCCAACTTTCTTAGAGAACTTTTGCACGTGACACTACCTGAGCCCGTGTTTGAAACCATATGTCGAACAAAGCAATGAAATGGCGCCAGCCAATACCCGGCAGCTTGTGAAATTTGTACACTTGAGTCGTGCCGGCAGAACGCGGACAGTGGTTCACAGGGAGCTCCCGCATGGAGAACCCGTGCCGATGCACTCGGGCAACAAATTCCCACCAGAAACCCTGCTGCATGCTGCCGACTTCGTCCACGAGTTGATCTACGACCTTTTTGTTCGCGAGGACATACGGACAGCTCGGGTCGTGCGCTGGCACATGATAGAGAAGCTGATAAATCCGGTAGAACGTGCGGGACATCAGCTTGCGTAGGCTGCTGTCTGCCCGGTGTACGCGCCAACCGATCACGACATCCGATTGCGTACGGACATCCCAAAACTTTGCGAAGTCTTTCGGATCGCACTGGCCGTCGGAATCGAGACACAACAAATAAGGCGCCTCCAAGGCTGTCATTCCGTCTTTGACGGCTCGCGAGTAGCCCTTACGCTCCTTGCTTAGAATGAGTCTCATGGGTATCGCTTCACTAAGTCGGCACAGGATTTCTTTGGTGTTATCAACGCTACCGTCTTCACAGATCAGAAATCGCAAAAGTACTTGGGGAGAAAGTTTGTCATAAAGTTCCCGCACCGTGCCTTCAATGCTGTCAGCTTCGTTGTGTACTGGCAAGAGGACTTCCAGTTCTGGTTTTACAATCAGCATGGCTACGCTCCGTGAGAAGTAATTCGAGCCTATCGGAGACCGCATCAGGGAAATGAGAGCCGTAATACCAATCTATGGTCTTGGCGAGCCCCTCGTAGAACGAGGTTGCCGGTTCCCAACCCAGCAAGGTACGGGTTCGCGCTAGATCTGCAGCGCGGCTGAAGACCCCAACTGGTTTGTCAGTGTCGAAAGCCATGCGCTCGGGATGGAAACCGGTGAGTTTAAAAATGAGTTCGGCGGCGTCCCGGATTTTGATGTGTTCAGCAGTGCCGATATTGATCGCAGAGGCGTCCGTCACTTTTGCCGCTGCCAGAATCATGCCGTCTGCGATGTCACCGACATACGTAAAATTGCGGTCCTGCTCGCCGGTTCCCCAAATCAGATATGGATCCATCGCCACGAAAGCTTTCGCTATGAGAGCAATGACGGCGTGAGTTTCGTTTTCGCGCTCGCCATATGCGGTGAAAAGTCGGCACGATACGGCGTTCAAGTTGTGCTGCTTGTGATAAGCACGCAAGGTCATCTCCCCCATCAGCTTGGCCCACCCATATTCGCCGTCGGCTGCTGCCGCTCCGGGAACAAAGGGATCCGCCCATTCTTCTCTAAGGTAGATGGCGTGGCCATTGGTGGGACTGGCTTGCAAGTTGACCGGGTAGACGCAAGCGGAACTGGCAAAACAAATCCGTTCGACCCCGGCAGCCACCGCAGATGCAAAGACCGTGCCGTCCAGAATCATGTTTGTTGAGCACTCTACAGGGTGAGTGTCGATGTAACCGCGGCCGCCATGACAAGCTGCTAGATGGAAGACGACATCGTGGCCTTTGATTACACGTTCAGCAAAAGCTTGGTCTCTCAGGTCGCCCCTTGAAAAGTCGATCTCAGACCTAACGCCAGAAAGATTTTCCAGCTTTCCGCTCGACAGATCGTCGGCAACGGAAACGCTTGAACCGAGCGTGACCAGCCGCTCGACGAGGTGGCTTCCGATGAAGGAGGCGCCACCAGTTACCATTACTTTGCGAGAACTCCAGAATGACATACCGGCCCAGCCTCGCTCTCTATGTTGTTGGCTTGTTAATACACGCCTACGCTGGGATCTCCTTTTTTTGCCCCAACAGACGGCTGCCATTCTCCCCGTCAGCAGCAGCCAATGATAACGCGCATGTTTGACCAAGCCGTCCTCCGGTCTTCACAAACCGTTGCTGCACGCTGGTCAGCGCCCAATTCGCAATCCCTCTCGACCCAGTCATTGACAATTGTTCTCCCCTGGGGTAGACGCTTCCACCGAGTTTGGGAAACATCAAGACAACAGGTACTGCGGCAAAAGTCGTGCTGGTTAAGAGCAACGGAAACCAAAGACTCATCAGAGCCTTTACGGCGAACTCATCTTAATTCATAACGTCCCTCAAGGGTGGACCACAGTCTACTGGTCTCCGGATTACCCTTCCGTCGCTTCCGGGACCCGGGACGTGTGAACGGCAATCTTCCTTACCCCTTTCTGGGCTGATGCAGCGGCTTCGCGAGCGGCGAGGGCTCTCACTTTGGCGCGGCTCTGGCGCCATGTGCGGCGGCGCACCCGGCAAGCGTTCTTCGTGATCTGGAAAACAAAGTAGATTTCCGCCCGTGCGAGCGCGGAAAGGTGATCATGCTTCCACGCTTCGGCATACTCGGCCAAGAGAGGCTCACCCGACAACCGCCCGAGTACTTCGAGCAACACGCGGTTCAACCAGTGATAACTAGGCGGGCACAGATATTGGCGGGACGCGTACCAACTCCATCGCCCGTGATAGTCCCAGGCGGGAAGCATGGTCTTCAGTCCCTCGATTCCATCGGTGAATAACGTACCGACGGCGGTATCGCCTGTCTCAATAAACAAGTCGTACAACCCCAGAAGGGAGGTCATAAAACCGTCTTGAATCCCTGGCATGGGTTCACCAGGAAGTTCGGTGTAAAACGATCCCGACGTCACCCGCTCACGGACGCCGCCATCTTGAACATCGATATCGAAGATTCGAGATGCTCCTTGTAACAGTTCGAGAAGTCGAGACCGCTTAGTCAGGCGATAACCTCGCACCAGCGCGCTGATCGCCAAGCCCTGGTCGTAGGCCGAGACCCACGGAGCCTTCACGAATGTCTTCCCTTGTAGGCAATCATGATGATTCAACCAGACGACGGCGCCATCGGCGCGGACTACCGCATTCGACTCGAGCCAGTCGACCTGCTTCAGAAAAGCCACCCGGCTCGCCTCGTCGTGATGACGTAAAAAGTGTCCCAAGTTAACCAGACCCCACCAGGCAATGTAGGCAGGTTTGTAGAAAACGCCGGCAAGTCGAGTCTGCGCTCGCGGGATGCCGGTTGGGTCCATTCTCATTACGCTCCAAGAGAGTTTCTCGCTGTATGTGTAGTAATGAAGTGATTCTCTTGGTCCGGCCTCTGGAACAATGTCCAGAGGATAATCGAAGCGGAACGAGAATATCTCTCGGTGCAAGGCCCGGAATGCATAATGCAATAACTCTAGAGACTCGTTGGTTTTCCCGCTGCCGCGATCATCCTTCATAGTCGCCAAGACATCCTTTCGTAGCTAAACATCAAGTCAAAGATAGTACTGAATTGATGTCGATAGGAGGAGAGCGTTTCGAAGCAGCGAAACCCCGAAATTCTCCCACAAGGCAGGCTGGCCGGTCAAGGACTCCGCGAGCTGGACTCCGCGAGCTGGGTAGTGTCCTAATTTGCTTTTTCTTCGTCGTCATCATCTGGTCGTGCCTCTGGCCGGTTGCGAGGAGGCTAATTATAGCCCTATAGAATTAGGACCGACAATGGGATAATTCGCAAGCCTCTGATCCCAACACACATCGATTGTCCGTCAGAAAGGACGATTCGGATCTCAACGAGGTGTGTATCTACTGGTGGTGAACCTAGCAGGCTGCTGAAAAATTGATGTACACGGCTTATTTCCTGTCTCTCTCTGCTCTTTCTCTTTATGTCCAGGGGACTTTAGGCTATGTCGGGAACCTTGTTCCGAGTTTCGGTGATGCGAGCCTCCTGCAACTTAGCCAGGTTGAACCGCTGCTCGGCTCAGGTTCCGCATACGTACCAAGTTGTAAGCGGCACAGGCGAAGGTGAACACCCAGTCCACCTTAAAGATCCCGCGATGGCGCACTTTCCGCAGCAGCGCGATCGTCTTCAGCCATCCGAAACATTCTTCGATGCGCTTCCTCTTTTGTTGGCTGATTCCATAGCCGGCGTGGCGCGTGGTACGTGCATCAATGGCGCTCCCGCCTCTGCGCCCATTATTTTGCGCCACGTGCGGTGTCACTCCCAGATGGCGGCATTCGGCCACGAAATCCGCAGTGTCATATCCTTTGTCCCCGCCCACTGTCACTGGCTTCGTACCAGGAATCTGCTCCAGCATGACCAGCGCTGCGTGGCGCTCCGCTGTCCCATTGGCTTCGAATACTTCTGCGTCCACGATCAATCCGTTTCGGAGCACGGGCACGCTAAACGGAGGACAGGTAGTTAATCGAGCGAGCACGACCGCCGTCGCTTCCCGCCAATCTGACCGCCCTTGCGACCTATTGCGGCCATATATGCGGAGAGATTAAGCGGTGCGGTCGCTTCGGCAGGTGGTATCTCTTGAGGCTCTGGTGTCTCGCTTGTAGACTGATCTACAATCCACTTCGCAAGCTGGTTTGGATCACGCGGACGTTTGCCCTTGCCGATGGTCACGAAATCTATGATGCCATAGGCCGGATGCTAAAGCGAGACTGTGGATATTCAAACTGACCCACTACCGAGCTTTTCAACAAACTCCCTGTACGCCTGCGGTTCTTCCTTCTCCAAGTGCCATTGCGCCTCGTCGCGGATCGCGCAAAAGCCCTTCTCGCAGCTCATCTCAAAGATGTCGCGGAGTTCCGCGTCCATCGTATTGCGCTGAACGTCAGGCAATCCCAGCCACGCCGTGAAAAGCTCGTCCGGCTGCGTTTCCTTCATGGCCGAAAAATCCAGTTCGCCGAACATCCCACGACCATGGAAGTAACGGGCGAGCAAGTGGTTGGGCATCTGCCGGAAGAAGTCCTTGGTTGAGTAATGTCGGGTCATGAGTCCCCCTACGGCTGGCAATGGAATCTATGGATGCATTGCGCCGACCGGTACTGTACATTACAGTACGTTCACAGTCTTAAGTCTATTCCAAATCGGAGGGTGAGCCTCCGTGCATGATTTGTGAGTTTTCGGCAAGCATGCGTGACGGCGGCCAAGTGGCGCTGTTAGGTTCGAGGAGCCGCCGAAGAGCGGCCGAGGGCGAACCGCATGAGCGCAGCAGTCATTCCTGAGCCGATCGCGCAGTTACAACTCCGACTAAATGAGATTCGTAGCGCCCGACCACGGGGAAAGAGGCTGCCGGATTCGGTGTGGCAAGCCGCCGTGGAACTGGCCCGGGAACACGGCGTGTATTGCGTCGCGCGTCATCTGCGGCTGGACTATACGGGGCTGAAGAACCGGCTGGGCGGAGTTTCCCCACGCCGGCGAAAAACACGCAAGCCAACATTCGTCGAACTGATCGCGCCAGCTTCAGCGATGCAGGGAGAGTGCTTGATCGAGTTCGAGTCGTTGCGCGGAGGCAAGGTGCGCATTCAGTGGAAAGCTGCGACAGCGCCCGATTGGATGAGCCTGCTGCGGGCTTGGCGGGAAACAGAGAGATGATTCAGATCACGGCGCAGATGCGCGTGCTGGTGGCGATCGAGCGAGTCGACGGACGAAAAGGGATTGATTCTCTGGTTCGACTCTGTCAGGAGAAGCTAGCCGAGGATCCTTTTTCCGGGTGTGTGTTCGTGTTTCGGAGCCGCAGCGGGACGGCGATCCGGCTACTCAGCTATGACGGCCAGGGATATTGGTTGGCGCAAAAGCGGCTCTCGAAGGGGACCTTCGTGTGGTGGCCGGAAGGATCCGGAGCCGCCAAGGCACTGGAAGCCTATGAGGCGCAGTTGCTGATGGCGGCGGGTGATGTATCGCGGGTGCGAGCGGCGCCGATGTGGCGGCGAGTGAACGTGCTGAAGTAATGAACCCTCCCGACGAAAAAAACACGGCGTTACCCCTTGCGTTCCAAGAAAAACCAGTTCATACTGCTGATCGATGACGGTTGAGTTCCGATATCGGGGCCGGAAGATCAGCCAGGAAGACATCCTTTATATACGCGCACTGATCGAGCAGCACCCGCAGGAAAGCCGCCGCACACTATCGACCAAGCTCTGTGAAGCCTGGCAGTGGCGCCAGGCCAACGGAGCGTTGCGCGACATGGTGTGCCGCGGACTGTTGCTCATGCTGGACCGTGCCGGCCAGATCAAGTTGCCGCCGGTGAGTTACGTGCGGCATAACCCGCTGGCCAGGCGAGCCCGACCGGAGCCGGTGCAGGTTGATACCACACCTATCGAAGGCCGTCTGTGCCACCTCCAGCCACTGGAGTTCGAACTGGTTCGTCGCACCAGGAAAGAGCGGTTGTGGAACAGTCTACTGGAGGAACATCATTACCTCGGCTACGAGCAGCCGGTGGGAGAACACTTGAAGTACTTGGTGTTGGGGCAAGGGCGGCCGGTCGCCTGTCTGGCATGGAGCTCGGCCCCGCGTCATCTGGGCAGTCGCGACCGCTACATTGGCTGGAGCGCCGAAGAGCGCCGTCGTAATGTCCGCTTCCTCGCCTACAACACGCGATTTTTAATCTTGCCCTGGGTCAAGGTGGAACACCTGGCGTCGCATATCCTGGGCCGACTGGCGTTGCGGATCTCCGCCGACTGGCAGCGGATCTACGGGCATCCGATCTACTTTCTGGAGACGTTTGTGGATCCGGAACGATTCCGCGGAACCTGTTACCGTGCGGCCAACTGGGTGGTGCTGGGCAAGACGACGGGACGTGGTAAACAATGCAATAGCTACGTGCCGAACCGGTCGATCAAAGAGGTTCTGGGATATCCATTGACGAAGCAGTTTCGCGAGCTGCTCATGGGGGCAGGATGAAAACGGCCAGGCGACGGGTCGATGTAAATCTGGACGAACTGGACCGGGTGTTGGACGGAGCGCGGCAAGCACCGTTGAGCGAGGACGATTACGAGAAGCTCAAGGAGGCATTGCATGCGCTGGCGGCGATGCTGGTGCGGCCGCGCAGCACGGAGAAGACCAGCGCCGTGTTGGGAAAGCCGGAAGGCGCGGAAGCTGGCGCCGGGACGGAACCGGAGACCGACGTTCCCCCACCGCCCGGACATGGACGCAATGGTGCTGGGGCGTTTGTCAGTTCACGGAAGATTGCGATTCCGCATGCGCAGTTGAAGCATGGGGATCGCTGCCCGGAGTGCGAGAAAGGCAACGTATACGGGCAGAAAGAGCCGAAAGTGCTGGTACGGATTGTGGGGCAGTCTCCGCTGGCGGCCACGGTCTACTCGCTCGAACGGCTGCGTTGCGGTGCCTGCGGACAGGTGTATACCGCGCAAGAGCCGGAAGGAGTAGGTCCAGAAAAATACGACGAGACGGCGGCCGCGATGATCGCGCAACTCAAGTATGGCAGCGGAACGCCGTTCTACCGGTTGGAACAACTCCAAGGTCAGCTGGGGATTCCGTTACCGGCGGCGACGCAATGGGAAGTGGTCGAAGAGGCGGCCGAGTTACTCAAACCGGCGCGCGACGAGTTAATCCGGCAGGCTGCGCAAGGTGAGGTGGTACACAACGACGACACCAGCATGCGAGTGTTACATCTCACGCGCGAACCGTCGGACGAGCGCACGGGTGTATTCACCAGCGGCATCGTATCCACCAGCCAGGGTTGGAAGATTGCGCTGTACTTCACCGGACGCCAGCATGCCGGCGAGAACCTCGCCGACGTGTTGCAGCAGCGGGCCCAACCCGCGGGCCCGCCCATCCAGATGTGCGACGCGCTCTCGCGCAATGTTCCGAAGTTGGCTGAAGGAGTGGAGATTCTACTGGCAAACTGCCTCGCCCACGGAAGAAGACAGTTCGTGGAAGTAGCGGCGAACTTTCCCGATCAATGTCGCTATGTACTGGAAATGCTGGGCGAGGTGTATGGTCACGACGCCGAAGCGCGGGAGCGTGGTCTGAAGCCGGAAGAGCGCCTGCAGTTTCATAAAGAACGCAGCGGCCCGGTGATGGAGAAACTCCATCACTGGCTGGAGGCGCAGTTCGCCGAGCGCAAGACGGAGCCGAACTCGGGACTGGGCAAGGCGATCACGTACTTACTGCGACACTGGCGGCCTTTGACGCTGTTTCTCCGGCAAGCCGGAGCGCCGTTAGACAACAACATTTGCGAAAGGGCACTGAAGCGGGCGGTACTTCACCGGAAGAATGCCTTGTTCTATCGGACGCTGAACGGGGCAGACGTGGGTGATCTGTTCATGAGCTTGATTCACACTTGTCAGCTGTGCGGCGCCAACTCCTTCGACTACATGACCGAGTTGCAGCGCCACGCTCACAAACTGGCGACTAAGCCTGCGGAGTGGATGCCGTGGAACTATCGCGAAACCTTGGATCGTACCATTCCCCTCTCCGATTCCGCGTAAAGTTGGGGTGAATCACTCACGGCCGGAAACACAATTTTGCAATTACGCAGCTTTGCCGAAAGGACACGCATGATTTGGGATGCAGAAGCGAAATCAGAACGGCGCACCTGGTGGGTTTCATCGCTCTGGAATATTGGGAGGCGAAGTCTGCTGAATGTAGCCCTTTGGCACGAAGTGCAACTTCGTCATAGACGCAACTTGACGGCTATTTCCGTCTTCTGGGACAGGGTTCTGGCTGAAGTGGCTTAGGTCGCTGAGGCCACGGGTATCGAAGCCAAAATCGTGGTAAGAAACGTGGTAAGTGTGGAGTTTAATATCGTCAAGATGTTGCAAGCAAATGCGTTATTGGAATATTGTGAATCCCACTCTCGCCATATTTTCAATTCCTTGCAGACAGCGAAATCACTCCGTCACGCCCGCGCTAGAGCCATGCGAACGACTTTCGAGTGAGCTTCGCGCATCTCGTCGGTGACCACGTCGCCGTACAGGTTCATGGTCGTCCTGATGTCCGCGTGACGCATCAGCTTTTGCTGCACAGCGATCCCCGTTCCGACTGCATCGAGCCAACTCCGGTACGTGTGACGCAGGGAATGCGTACCGAATTGAGGGACTCCTCCCTTACGCGCCGCATCTCGGAAGCACAGCCACAGGTGCTGCGGGTACAACGCAGGTGCTTAACGCGCTGGCAGAACAGCATTGGGCGTCGCGTTCATCAGTTTGAGGGACAATTTGGACCTCAGTACGCCTTCAGGCCGGTTGATGTTTCAGATCATCGGTGCGATGGCTGAGTTAGAACGGGCTATCATTCAGGAGCGGGTCCGGGCGGCCATACAGAACGCGCATGCCAAGGGGAGACAACTAGTGTGGCCACACGGGTGATTGTAGATAATTCACAGATTGCCTTGCTTCGTGCTCGTTGGGACTCGTGGTCGCAAATCCAGACCGAAACTAGGGGTGAGCAAGGAAACGGCGCAGCGGGCCTTTGCAGGCTTGCCCAAAACTGTCTAGCAGGATCTTGGGCTCGGCTTTCACTTCGGGGAATCTCGTATCACGCTAAAGGGTCCGCGCAAATTGCGCCGGGACGAAGCCATGTGGTTCTTGTTGTGCCGGATTACCTCCCACTTCGATCGGTGAAGTCAGCTGAGAATGGATCCTTTTGAGGAACCGCCCGCCCACCACACGTTCTTCCTGGTTGGACTTAGGCAACGAGCCAAAGCCATTCTGACCTGAGATGGACGCGGAGCGCGGAATTTCAACCGCGCTCCGGCACCGCAAACCAGGAGACCAGTTCGCGGTGAAGCTGTAGAAGCGAACTGTCCACACACCCTAGCTGAACAATCTCGGCAGAAGCCTATCTATGCGCTCTTTCTGCGTCATGCGGAACGGGGACGCAGTAACTGTCGAAATCAGGCCGTAACGCTCAAAGCCCCGTCCCGAAATCAAATGAGTGAAATGGAGATGTTTCGCCAACGGCTCAAACCGCTTATAGAGGGGTCCGTTGATACAGACCAAGTTCGGAATTTCGAAGAAGGCTCAGAATCGAGTCACTCAAGATGAAATGCACCGCCG
>Ga0224557_1001052_pt1 | contig 27842 bp, 27 predicted proteins | sample 714S31014metaG_FD_180677 | JGI IMG/M metagenome (GOLD analysis project Ga0224557, IMG submission 180677) | Peat soil microbial communities from Stordalen Mire, Sweden - 717 S3 10-14 | ecosystem: Environmental > Terrestrial > Soil > Wetlands > Peat | place: Sweden: Norrbotten County, Stordalen... | reverse complement strand
CTGCATCGACATGGCGCGTGAATGATGCATTCAAGCGCCATGTCGATGCAGCCGCCATCTCCATCGTCAAAGGCGGCGACTTCAAGAAGGCAGGCGCTTACCAGTAACATTTTGGGCAGGCCTTCGACTTCCCACCCCAGTGCACAAAGATCGTGCGCCGGGGGCCCCGGATCGCTCAGGAGGACAAGCGAAAAAGCCCTCCGCCAATCGGCGGAGGGCTTTTTCGTTTTGGTAGCTTCTCAAATCCAAAAATCCGAATCTCCACGTCGCTGGGGAAACCGAGAGGCGGGTCGTACGCCATGGTGCAGGAACCTTGAGCCGGGGAATGCCAACTTCGGCGGGATGTTCTTGAGCAGTGAATCAAAAGATAAGAACAAAATTTCTACTATACTTATCATTCGTGCTACTTTACACTGCTTGTGACATGAAAACCACATCTGCAATTGTTCTCTATTTTTCCCTTTCTGCATTTGCTCTCCTTGCCGGTTGCGGCGGATCTTCGTCGAACACCGGCGGGACGACACCGCCTGCGGTGACAGCACCAACGGTGACCTCCATCACGCCAACCACGGTGGCTGCGGGTACAGGACAATTGACCCTCACGGTGAATGGGACGGGTTTTCTTTCGACATCCACGGTTCAGGTGGGTGCCGTAATGGATGTTACCAGCTACGTGAGCAGTACCGAGGTGACTGTAACAGTAACGGCGGCGCAAGTGGCGAGTGGGTCACAGCTTTCTGTTGTCGCGTGGAACGGCTCGGCAGGCAGCGGATCGAGCGCGGCGGCCAATCTCGAGGTGACGAACCCGGCGCCGGCGATCACGCAGACGATTCCCGCGTCGGTGGTGCTGGGAGCGGTGTCGCCGGTGATTTCCGTGGCGGGTACAGGATTTGTTCCGACGACGGTGATCGACGTGAATGGCAGTGCGCGTACGACGATCTTCGTGAGCGCCACGCAAGTGGATGTAGCGCTGACTGCGGCCGACGTGGTGAGCACGGGCAGCCTGACCTTGACGGCGGTGAACGCAACGCCGGGTGGAGGAACGTCGGCTGCTGCGGCGGTTGCGGTGAACAATCCACCGCCGATAGGGCCCATCACGATTTCGCCCTCTTTAGTATTTACCGGAACGACGACACCTACCACTGTGACAGTGACTGGGATGAACTTTCTTCCGACATCAACAGTATTCCTTGGCGGAACAACCTCCACTCTGGTCACTTCGCCGACGAACGGAGTAGCAGTAGCAACCACCTATGTGAGTTCCACGAAATTGACCTTCCAGCTATCGGTGGCGGAAGAGGCGACATCACAACAACTCCTTGTTTCGGTAGTGAACCCAACGCCGGGGGGCGGGAGCGCGCTGGGGGCAGGACTCGAGATACTCCCACAGACGCCCACACCGGTGATCACGTCAGTTTCTCCGACGCAGTTCGTGGTTGGGTCGGGCGCGACACCAATGACGATTTACGGCTCCAACCTCTTTGCAGGAGCCCTTATGGGCGATATGCCATTCCAGAGGTGAAACCACACATGAGGAATGCTCTTCAGATCTTGGTCTTTGCGGGCTTCTTTGCTGGCAGCTACGCACCGGCGCAGCAGCTTCTCTCCTCGATTAACCTGGAGGATCATGGATGGCAGCATCCGACGCGTGAGCAGGTAAAGGAGATGGAGTACACTCAAACACGGCACATAGGTTTTGACGATGCAGGAAAAGTGTATGTCGGGTTCGCATTAAAGGGCGGTCCTAAAATACTGAAACCAGGAGAGACGAACAACCTGTTCAGGGTTTTGACTGTGGACCCAAATAAAGGGGCAGTAACAAGAGAGCTAGACTTCGAGACTCAGTCTAGATATAGGACCGGCGTGGATATATCCGCAAATGGTTCCCTGATCGTGACAGCGAATGACAGAGTACAATTCATCGGAGAAGATGGGCGGCCAAAGGCGGTATTTGGTCTTCCAGCACCAGATTTGCACACTTTAGGCTGGGGACTTTTTGAGTCGGCATCCGGGAAAACGCTCTTAGCTAGTACTACCGGAAGTCAAGGCGGTTTTTTCTTTCTTAATTCCGAAACATTATCCCTTGAGAGCAAATGCAATCAAACAAGCTCGCAAGAATATGTTCCAAAGACTTTCACCGACTTATTCAAGATGAACGATGTGGAATTAGGAAACTCGCTGCAGTTCGAGCTTATGAGGGGTCCGCTCTGCGGAAAGGCCGAGACATTCTGGTCTGTAAGCGGGGTATATTTTGAACCCATCCTGCTTGACGATTCTACTCTTCTTGAAATTCATCATAGAAGCCCAATCATACAAGTGCAGCGGTTGAGCGGTCAGGTTCTCTGGACTGAAACTTGGCCAAAGCATTTTGTCCCCGATTTAGATAATGGCGTAAGTAAAACAAGAGACGGGAGCCGTTTCGCGATTATTTTCACGGAAGAAAGGGGCGGGGTTCCCGCCCTTGATATTTCGTCTAGACCTGTCACTTCGTCGATTAGAGTCTACGATTCTCTAACAGGCAAGCTGGTTAGCGCAGTAAGAGGCGGCAAATCAGGCGTAAATGAATTTGTCTTGAGCCCAGCGGGGGATATGCTGGCGATTCAACTCGGCCACACCGTGGAATTCTGGAAACTCTGAGGCTGTGCTGTGTCTGGGCCCTCTGTGCCAAGATGAGTGAGACAGGTTCACCCTCAACAATTACTGTAGGCGGCGGGTGGCCCCGGTCCCTCGCTGTCAAGTGCCGGGACATGGTTTACATTTTGTCTCCAGACATCCTTTACAGTTTTCCGATGCCGGGATGAAAATCAATTTGGCCGGTGAAGCGGAGGCGGGTTCTGCTGGAGAGCAACCTGCTGAGGAATAGTCGGCTGCGACTCATCGAGACGGTGAGCAGGCGGGGATGAGGCCGAGTTTGGCTTTGTCCCCGCTGCGTTTGCGCCCTCACTGGACGAAAGATCGCTGATGCCTCGGAAAACTCACTCTTGCGGTTGCGATCACACCGTCGACGGCGCAGTTTCCACAAAGCAATCGATGATCGTCGAGCGATTTAGTGCCGGGTCCAGCTCGGCAGGTGGCCCAGTCATTAACTTCCTGAATCCTGTGTGCCCCATTCATCCACAGTTTTATCGTGGATGAGTGGGAGACCACGAACCCCGATTCTCCGTTTCCAGCAAGCCAGCCGTCTTCCGGGGCGGCTTGCTTGCGTCTGTGGCTCATATCCGGCGTCATGCTGGACACCCACGGTGTGTTTTCCGCGAGTGAAGCGCAAGCACAGGCAGGAACAAGAGAGCGCAGGTGCTTGCATTCAATGAAACCACCTTCAACCCCACTGGTAGCATTCCAGTGAATGGCGTCGGTGTGCAGGGTTATCCAACAAATTTCCAGAAGATCGTGCGCTGGGGACAGAACGGAATTGCGCTGAGTGCCGCCGCAAGTGCGTTTGCGTCAGTCAATCAAATCTATATCTTCCAGACGCCTCTGGTGGAAGATCTCTCGGCATCGCCCGCGGATCTTTCCGTCACGCTGACTGCGCCGGCCACAGCCACCACCGGAGCAACCGTCTCCTGGGTCGCAAAAATCACCAACAGCGGTCCTGATCAGGCACAAGGCGTAGCGCTCACCATGAATTTGGATTCTTCTCTGATCATCAACAGCGTGACGCCGAGTCAAGGAACCTGCGGGACTGGCACGGAGTTCGTCTGCGATCTAGGCAGCCTGGCCAACGGAGCGAGTGCGACCGTCACTGTGAGCGCTACACCTTCAACTTCGGGCACACTCGCCGGGGTTGCATCCGTTTCGTCCACCAGCTACGATCCGACAACAACCAACAATCAGGCCACTACAAGCACCGTCGTGTCGGGAAGCATATATGCAGCTACTCCGTCGCTCACTGCGATCTCGCCCAATTTCATCCAGGCCGGATCATCGGACTTTACCCTTACCGTGACAGGCGCCGGCTTCAATGAGGGGTCGACCGTAAACTTGGGCACAAATCCACTTGCCACAACGTACGCAAGCGCAACCCAGTTAACCGCCGCGGTCACGGCTTCTGAGATCGCGAATTACGGTTGGGCGGCCGTAACGGTCACCAATTCCGCTCCGGGCGGGGGCGTCTCGCAAGTCCTGCCGCTGACCATTTACTCAGTGGTCAACGTGCCTGCGAGCGCACTTCTCTTCGAACCGTACTCCCAGCAACTCTACGCCACCGTCCCCAGCACGGCGACCAACCTGACGGGCAATTCGGTGGTGACCATCAATCCGTTTACCGGTGCGGTGGGAACACCTGTGAACGTTGGAAGCAACCCCACTGTGATGGCCGAAACAGCCGACGGCAACTATCTCTACATCGGGTTGAGCGGATCGGCCAGCCTGGCGCAATTTGATCCGATACACCAGACGTTGCTTCAGACACTGTCGCTGTCATCGGCGTCGAGTCACGCCGGCAGTAATCCAGTCGCAACATGGCTGTCCGTCATGCCCGGAACCGATACTACGCTCGCGGTTGACTTTTCGGGTGAGGACGGCATTTTCGATATCAATGGGAGCACAGGTACATTCCGGACCAATTTTGCGGGAGATAGTTTCCCCCAATTTGGAGATGCTTCGCATCTCTACACCTACGACAATTACAGCACCGGAGCCGAGTTTTACCGGTACAGCATCAATGCAAATGGCGCAACGCTGATCGATGGCACGACCCTGGATGGCATGGGTGGTTTCAGCGGATCGTTACAAGCCGCCAATGGCCTCGTATACGGCGGTAATGGCGGAATTATCAACCCTTCCACTACTCCTCCATCGCAGGTCGCCACGCTTCCACTTTTTGATTTCTACAACTCAGGCGATAAAGGGGATGGCGTTGCGATTGCCGCGGATCCATCACTGCAAAAGGAATTCCTGATGATGGAAAACACGGCTGGAACGTGGGCGTACGGCCTGGCGCGCTATGACCTGACCACGTATACCCCCGAAGCGCTCGTCGACATGCCGGCCTCGGCGTCCAGTGTCGAGGCAGGGTGGACGATGTTGCGCTTTGGTCAGGATGGGCTGGCACTCCTGTCCTCGGCAGAGGATTATTCCACCAATCAGCCCGTCACTGTCGTCATGCTTGTGCGCGGACCGTTTGTAACGCCGCAGTTGCTGGAGACCAATTCGGCGGCGAGCCTTACGTCGAGTTTGGCGACGACGATTGCGCATGGCGTGGGCAATACGCTGCTCACACTAACCGGGTCGAACTTTGTTCCGGGCGTGGCAGTGACGTGGAACGGGAGCTATCGCACTACGACGATTGTGGATGCGACGCATGTGACGGTGGCGATTCCGGCAAGCGACCTGGCGAGCGCGGGAAGTGGAACGCTGGTGGCGACCAATCCAGGGGCGTCGGCATCGAACACGCTGACGGTGACGATCAACTAGGGAAGAGGCGAGGCTGATGGAAAGCCCCCGGCGGGTTGGCCGGGGGCTTTTTGTTTTGGCGGTTTCCCATGTAGGCCAACGCCGGCTTTGGCCTTATCTGTCTCACCATTGCTTTGCTTCACTGGGTTGGCAGTCACCACAATGGGATGTTTTGCTGGTTGTTGTTGATTGCCGGCTACCTTGTTTGACTGACCGAACACGCAGACTGCCACGAATAGAGCAATTACGAGGATTGCCAGACGTTTCCATATAATTCCGAGATTCTTCTCTTGAGATTGAGCCTGTGGACATCAAATTGGACACTAGGCAGGCTTAAACCATACCCGCCTCCCCTTGTGATAATCTGAAAAGCCTACCACTTCGAGGCACATTCCTGTATGTCGTCTTCCGCTTTCGCTCCGCCGCTCGCCCCACTGCACATGATCGACCTGATCCGCAAGAAGCGCGACGGCGGCCCGCTGAACGCGCGCGAGATCGGCTTTCTGGTCGCGGGCGCGGCCAACGAATCCATCCCCCATGATCAACTCGCCGCCTGGCTGATGGCCGCATGGATTCGCGGCCTCTCGCTCGACGAAGCGCGCACGCTCACTCTGTCCATGCGCGACTCCGGAGATAAGTTTTCGCCCGCGCGCCTGGGCAAAACCGCCGTCGATAAGCACTCCACCGGCGGCGTGGGCGACAAGACCAGCTTCCTCATCGCGCCCCTGGCCGCGGCCTGCGGCGTGGCCGTGCCCATGATCAGCGGCAGGGCGCTGGGCCACACCGGCGGGACGCTCGACAAGCTGGAAGCCATCCCCGGCTACCGTACCGCCCTCTCGCTCCAGGAATTTGAGGCCGTCCTGATGAAGTGCGGCGCCTCCATCATCAGCCAGACCAAGTCGCTGGTCCCCGCTGATCGCGTCCTCTATGCCTTGCGCGACCGCACTGGAACCGTCGAAAGCCCCGGCCTCATCTGCGCCTCGATTCTCAGCAAGAAGCTGGCCGCCGGCCTCGATGCCCTGGTGCTCGACGTAAAAACCGGCTCCGGCGCATTCCTGCGCAAGAGGGAAGACTCCGAGTACCTCGCCGCCTTGATGGTGGCTACCGCCGAAGCCGCCGGAACCCGCACCGTGGCTCTCCTAACCGACATGGGCCAGCCGCTGGGCCGCGCCGCTGGCAACTGGATCGAGTTGATTGAATCTGTGCAACTGCTGCGTGGCCAGCGTCCCTCCGAGAGTGAAGACCTGCGCGAACTGTCGCTGATCCTGGCCGGCTGGATGATTCATCTCGGTGGCCAGGCCGCAACTCCTGAAGCTGGCTACGCCCGGGCCGAGAAAGCTCTCGCCGACGGCTCCGCTCTGCGCGCCTTCTTCGCCATGGTCGAGGCCCAGGGCGGCGACGTTTCGGTTTTTGACAATCCGAACTTTCACAAGCCCGGCGCAACCAAAGTGGTCGCGGCCTGGGAGAGCGGCTTCATCTCCTCGATGGACACCACCGCCCTGGGCTGGGCCGTGCAGCGCACCGGCGCGGGCCGCGAAAAGGCCGGTGAACCGGTCGACCCCCACGCCGGCATCGACTTCCATGCCCGCCGCGGTGCGCGCATCGAGAAAGGACAATCAATCGCCACACTCTACGCCACCAGCCCCGCGCTTCTTGCCGAGCCGGAGGAGATTCTTCATCAGGCGATTGTTTTCTCTCCGGCCCCACCGCAGGTGGTGCCATTGGTCAGCCGCATCTTCACCCGCGAAACGGCGGAAGCCCATCTGCGCGATGTTGTAAGGTAGTTTCCAGTTGTCAGTATTCAGGGATCAGTTGTCAGATCAGGTTCGTTGGAATAAGTTAGTTTGCACTTAGCAACCAGAACGCGGCAGGGATGATCCATAGAGTATCTTCCTTGCACAGCACTGACCGGCGGAAACTGATCACTGACCACTGATCACTGACCACTGTTCTTCAAGGAGATTCGCCGTGGAACGATATACCGGAGTGCTGGGAATTCTCGCCGTGCTGCTGACGGCCTATTTGTTCTCCACCGACCGCAAGCGCATTCGCTGGCGCACCGTTGCCTGGGGACTCGGCCTGCAACTTACCTTCGCCTTCCTGGTGCTGCGCTTCGACTACGGACAACGCGCCATGACTTGGGCCGGTGGCGTGGTCAACTCTATGCTCGCATGCACCTTCGCCGGCACCAAGATGCTCTTTGGCCAGCTTGGCCTTCCCAACTCCGGAGCCTTCGGCAATCTGCTGCCGCCCAACGCGGGCGCCATCTTCGCCTTCCAGGTGCTGCCCACCATCATCTTCATCTCCGCCTTCTTCGCTATCCTTTATCACGTCGGCATCATGCAGCTCATCATCCGCGGCTTTGCCTGGGTCATGCTGAAGACCATGCGCATCTCCGGCGCGGAAAGCCTGAATGTAGCCGCCTCCGTTTTCATGGGCCAGACCGAGGCGCCGCTCACCATCCGTCCGTTCCTCTCCAAGGCCACGCGCAGCGAACTGATGACCATCATGACCAGCGGCATGGCCCACGTCTCGGGCGGCATCATGGCGGCCTACATCGCTTATGGCGTCGAGGCACGCCATCTGCTCGCCGCCGTCATCATGACCTCGCCCGGCACCATTCTGTTGTCCAAAATGCTGGTCCCGGAAACCGAAAAACCCGCCACCGAAGGCAAGGTCGTCATCCCCAAGGACGAGTTGCATAAGGATGAAAACTTCATCGGCGCCATCGCTCGCGGCACCATCGACGGCGGCAAGCTGGCCATGAACGTGGGCATCATGCTCATCAGCTTCATCGCCCTCGTCGCCCTGCTCGATAGCCTCCTCGGCTGGACGCACGGGCTGGCTTACATGCACTGGGTTCCCGGCTCACTCGGCCAGATTCTCGGCTTTCTCTTCGCTCCCGTTGCCTGGCTGATCGGCGTTCCCTGGCACGATTGCCCCGCCATCGGCAACCTGCTGGGCATGCGCATGGCGCTCAATGAATTGCTCGCCTACGTCTCGCTGGGCGCGCAAAAAGCCACGCTCTCGCCGCGCTCCTTCACTATCGCCACCTTTGCTCTGTGCGGCTTCGCCAACCTCGGCTCCATCGGAATGCAGATCGGCGGCATCGGCGCGCTGGTTCCCGAGCGCCGCAACGACCTGGCCAAGCTCGGATTCCGCGCCATGTTCGCCGGCACCATGGCCAACCTCATCTCCGCTTCCATCGCCGGCATCTTTCTGGGATAGGATTTTGTTATTCTGTCTCTTGTGGAGTATGACCGCTACATCTATCCGCCCTATGATGCACCGCTCGCAGACGCGTACGGCGGTCTCTTCGAATCCGTCTACGTAATCTTTCACCCGTTTGTCAGCGTACCGGACCATCTCGCCTGGAAGGCGACCAAAAAGTATCCATGCGACGAGCAGATTCTGAGCCTGGGAACAAAATGCTCCTGGGCCAGCGTTGCCGCTAAGACAGGACTGAGTACCTGCTGCAAACTGAACCATGCGCTGTTGACTTCAACAGAATCGATCGCCTCCGAATTGTGCGACTATCCGGCCCGCGATGCGCTGCAGAGCTATCTGCAATCCGCATCCGTTTGGATGCCCGTTCAGGGCCGATTCGAACCCTTGCTGCAAATGGATTTCCTCGATGCCTTCGCCGCAGCCGGTCAGGAAGAACTGATCTTCGTGCCGGAATTTCCCCATACCGATCCCATCCAGCTAATCCATGTTTCCAGCCTCAGGAGTCGCAAAGATGCATTCCCCTCCCGCGGCACTCTTCTTGCTCCGGATGAATCCTTCCTGCTCACGGTGGATTGGGATAGTTTTTTCACCCTCTTCTACGGTCCGCGCGCGTTTGTAACCGAAATGGCTCGCCTACAGCATCTCGAAGGCTTTTTCGCCACCCCCACCACCGAGCACTTCTGGTTCAACTATTCGCTTGGATGCTGTGTCGTCACCATGTCACCGGAGGTCTGGCCGGCTGCTTGAGAACTCCTTTTCTCCTGCCGGTTGTCCCACAAATGCCCCGTGCCCCTGTCATCCTGAGCGTAGCGCAGCGCAGTCGAAGGACCTGCTTCTCGTACTTTTCTGGCGAAAGAGTGGGATACAACGAATCTCAATTCCCCGCCCTCATCCTCTTCAATCTGTAATATATCGTCAGCGCCGTCACGCTTCCGCACGTCAGCAAGCTCGCCGCCATGCCCAATATCAGCGACAAATCCCGCTGATAAACCCCATGCACAATCCCCACCACCTGCAGCACGCTGAAGCCGCCAAAAGTCAGCAGCGAAATCCCCACGTCGCTCTTCTTCCTCCACACGGCCACAATCTGAGGCACAAACAGCAGCGCATTGCACCCCAGCCCCAAACCGAAAATCACCGCAACAATCTCTTTCATTTTTCAAGTCTCCCCTCGTCGGAGCTGTCCGATGCTTTTATCCTCTCACCCAGGGCAAATCCGGAGCGAGCAGAGCGTGTCATAGTAAGGCATGGCGAACGGTCGAACGGCAAAGGCCTATCTTGCCTTGGCGGTGGGTGTCATCTCCATCGCATGGTCGGCGATTTTTGTCCGCTGGACCCATATGCCGGGGATCGCATCCGCTTTCTATCGCGTCCTCTTTGCTTCTATCGCGCTCTGGCCGTTTCTGCTGTTCTCCGGAACAAAGCTTCCTCGCGTCCGCTTGTCAACATTCGGTCTTGCCGCCTTCGGCGGAGCCTTCTTCGCGGGCGACGTTGGCCTCTATAACATTGCCGTGCTTCATACCTCGGCCGGCAGCGCCACTTTTCTCTCTATCAGCACGCCCCTGCTTGTTGGGCTGCTGACCTGGGGAATCACGCGGCAAGTGCCGTCGCGGCATTTCTGGATGGCGTTGGCCATCGCTATCGCTGGCGCATTTCTGATCGTCGCCGCGGATGCGCGAGTCCTTGGCTCCCGGCCCACTGCCGATCTCGCCGCGGTGTTGTCCTCCATCTGCTTTGCGCTGTATCTACTGGCTACTGAGCGGCTGCGGAAGAGTTGCAACACGATTACACTTCTTGCTCTATCGACAACGGCAAGCGCCGCGGTGCTGCTGGTCTTTGCCGCATCGGCCCGCATCTCGCTGGCCGTGCCGAGTCTATCTTCCCTGGCCGCTCTGGCCGGCCTTGCGTTGGTCTGCCAGTTGACCGGTTACTTCTGTCTCACCTACGCACTCGGCCATCTTCCTGCCACTGTGACCTCGCTGATCCTGCTCGCTACCGCGCCTCTCACGGCGGTATTCGCGCTGCTGATCTTCGCGGAGCGCATGACGTTCATTCAGATCCTCGGCGGAGGCCTGGTGCTACTTGGCGTGTGGATCATCACCGGCGCAGATCGTAATCGTGCCCCATCATCCTGCACTTAATGAGGAGGGCAACGCGCACAAAAAGGACTTGCCTGTAGAATGTCTAAAGCACATCGTCTGGCGCAAAAAATGACCTACTACGACCAAGTCTCCGAAGCCGCTTCGTTCCTCCGCATCAAGCTGGGTTCGCTCCGTCCCCGGACCGGAATCGTCCTCGGCTCCGGGCTGGGCGCTGTGGCCGACGTGGTCACCGATCCGGTCGCCATTCCCTACGCCCAGATTCCGCATTTTCCACAATCCACCGTCGAGGGCCACTCGGGCCGCATTGTCGCTGGCCTCTTGGGCGAGGTCCCGGTCGTCGTCATGCAGGGCAGGGTGCATTTTTACGAGGGCTACTCACCGCAGCAGGTCACCTTCCCCATGCGCGTGCTGGGCGCGCTCGGCCTCCAGGCGGTCATCCTGACCAACGCCGCCGGCGGTGTCCTGCAGGGCTACCACGTGGGCCAGCTCGTCGTGCTCAGCGATCACATCAACTTCATGGGCTGGAACCCGCTGGTTGGCCCCAACGAGCCCCGTTTCGCCGCGCGCCCCGGCGCCGGATTGCGCTTTTTCGACATGACAGAGGCATACTCAAAGCCGCTTCGCGCCCTGGCACACGAGGCCGCAAAAGAAGAGAATTTTGCGCTGGCCGAAGGCGTCTATCTGGCCGTCAGCGGGCCCAGCTACGAGACCCCCGCTGAGATTCGCGCCTTCCGCGCGCTGGGCGCAACCCTGGTCGGCATGTCCACCGTCCCGGAGACCATCGTCGCCCGCCACATGGGAATCGATGTGCTGGGCATCTCCTGCGTCACCAACCTGGCCGCCGGGCTGGGCGCTAAGCTCCTCGATCACGCCGAGGTCGCGGAGATCGGCCACCAGGTCGAGCACCGCCTCGCCCGGCTGCTCAAGCGGCTCGTGCCCAAAATCGCCGCGGCCACACCGGAGACAGGAGTTCAACAACCATGAACCAGGAAGCCGGGCACAGCGCGCGCCTCCCCTTTCCGCCTGTTGTGGTGGGAATTGCCGGCTGCACCGGCTCGGGCAAAACGACTCTCACGGCCGAGTTGGCTCGCTCCCTCAGCGGCATCCACTTCCATACCGACACGTACTATCGCGATCTGGCCCACCTGCCGCTGGAAGAGCGCGCCCGCCAGAACTTCGACCACCCCTCGCTGATCGAGATTCCCCTCCTGGCAGCCCACATTGCCGCGCTGGCCAGGGGTGAAGCCATCGAGCGCCCGCTCTACGACTTCGCCTCTTATACCCGCGTCCTCGACTCCAACGGAATCGCCCTTACTGAGACCGTCCGCCCCGGCGCCTATCTGCTCATCGAGGGCATCTTCGCCCTCCATTTCACCGAACTGCTGCCCTTCTACCAGTTGCGCATCTACATCGACACTCCCGACGAGGTCTGCTTTCAGCGGCGGCTGCAACGCGATATCGCAGAGCGCGGCCGCACGCCCGAGGTGGTCCGCCAACAATATGAGGCCACCGTCCGGCCCTCCAGCATCGCTTTTGTCCGCCCTTCGGCCGTCAACGCCGATCTCATCGTCGACGGAACCGGCGCCCTCGACTGGAAGGTGGAGCAGATTCTGGGCCAGATGAACCGCCGCGGCCTGTTGCGCTTCCAGGATTGAAAAATCTTATTGTTACAGTTTTTTATTGGTTTATTTACTATAGTTTCATTGGAAAGCTCTCATGATTCAGATGCACGTACCGATAAGTTCCCCATGATGCTTGTGAAATTCCTCGATTCAATGAAGCACCACGTGAACTCCTGGCTGCTGCAGGGCATCTCGCCCCGGAGGCTGGCGCTCACCCTCGCCCTCGGGTTCGCCATCGGATGCATCCCTGTGCTGGGCGTGACCACCACCCTGTGCGTCCTCGTGGCCCTCGCTTTGCGGCTCAACTTTCCCGCCATTCAAGCGGCTAACTGGACCGCTGCGCCGTTGCAATTGGTGCTGATTGTGCCCTTTATGCGCCTCGGAGGGCGTATCTTTACCTTCGGTTCACATCGCGCCGTCGAGATTGGCTCTCTGCTGCACACTTCGCCGCTGGCGCTGATTTCGCAGCTGGGCGGCATGGCCGGTCAGGCGCTGCTGGCCTGGCTGATGATTGCCATACCCGCCGTCGCTCTGATGACCGTGATGCTGACCACTCTGCTGCGCAGGGTTCCGGCCATCGCCCAGGCCGAATCCGGCTACTGAGTATCAGCGACCGCCATAGTTGCGCGGACTGCCACTTACAGAGCCTTACCCATTTCATAGGCTTGCTTCATGGCAGGGCGCGTGAGGATATCGCCTATCTCCCCTTCAGCGGCCGGTCATCTTCTCGATGGCTTCGGGGTAGCGTGCGCCCTCTACCTTGATCTCAGCGGCGGCGCTTTCGATCTCTCGGAGATCGCCGGAAGTAAGCTCGACTGTAGCAGCACCAATGTTCTCTTCCAGGCGATGCAGCTTCGTCGTCCCCGGAATGGGGACGATCCACGGTTTTTGCGCCAGCAACCAGGCAAGCGCGATCTGGGCGGGCGTCGCCTTCTTTTCTGCTCCGATTTTGCCCAGCAGATCGACCAGCGCCTGGTTCGCCTTCAGGGCCTCCGGTGTATAGCGCGGCAGCTTGCTGCGGAAGTCGGTTTCGTCGAACTTGGTATTCGCGTCCATCTTGCCCGTCAGAAAGCCTCGGCCCAGCGGACTGTAGGGAACAAAGCCGATGCCGAGTTCTTCCAGCGTAGGAAGCACTTCCGCTTCCGGGCCTCTGGTCCATAGCGAGTATTCGCTCTGCACCGCTGTCACCGGCTGGGCGGCATGTGCGCGGCGGATCGTCTTCGCGGCTGCTTCGGAGAGGCCAAAGTGTTTCACCTTGCCCTGCTGAATCAGTTCCTTCACCGCTCCCGCTACATCCTCGATGGGCACGTCGAGATCAACGCGGTGCTGATAGAAGAGATCGATGGCATCGATCTTCAGGCGCTTGAGCGAGTCTTCCGCGACCTGCTTGATGTGCTCTGGGCGGCTGTCCAGCCCAGCCTGTTTGCCGGTGCTCGGATCAAGTTTGAAACCGAATTTGGTGGCGATCACTACTTGGCCCTTGAAGGGCTCGAGGGCTTCGCCGAGCAGGGTTTCATTCGTGAACGGGCCGTAGACCTCCGCCGTGTCGAAGAAAGTGACGCCGCGCTCGACGGCCGCGCGCAGCAGAGTGATCATCTCATGCTTGTCTTTGGGCGGCCCGTAGGAAAAGCTCATTCCCATGCAGCCGAGCCCCAGCGCCGATACTTCTAGGTTACTGTTTCCCAATTTGCGTTTTTGCATTGCTGTTCCTTTCAGCGGTTCAAAACCAAACCCATCGCTTCGAATTCCGTGAGCAAGAGAGGTACTACGAACCTCAACCTCGCAACGTCCGAATTCTCGCGACAAGGCCGGGGATCAACCTCATTTCGGCGCGTAAGGATCGTTCACCGGCTTGGCACTCTCCAGCCAGGCGGTGTAAATCATGTCGCGCAACATGCTGGCCCCGGCTCCCAGACGCTCGGCGGTATACTCCCGTGATTCCGCAGTTCCTGCTCCCACAAACCCGCCTGCCTTCTCCAGTTGATAGACCTTTTCCGTGTACGACTTGGTGTTGCGCAGGTAGGCTACATAAGCATCAAACAGATCGCCGTCGATGGCCTTGGCCGGCGTCATCGTCGCCCGCACGTCAGCCTCGTGGATGTTAGCCTCCACAAACGGCCCCTCAAACTGCCAGTGAATCTTGTGCTCGGTGGTATAGCCGTTGGGGTTCGGCCCTGTCCAGCCGTTGTATTGGACGGTAGTGTGCAGCGGCTGCGAGCCGTCTCCCACGTAGTGGCCCAGCCATCCGGCGTAGAAGATAATGACATGCTCAACTGCGCGGATGTCTAGGTCGGCGGCTGGCTTGGCCGCGGTCAGCCTGCGGTACTCGCGTAGGCCCGACTTCAGCCGCTCCCAAACCTCGTCAGTCTCCCAGGGTTGCAGGCCGATCTTCTCCGGTCGCTGTCCGGCGGCAAAGACCTTGGCTTCAAAGTCGAAGCGACGATGCGGCAGGGGGCCCAAAGCGTCGGCCAGCTCCATGTCGATGAAGTGCTCCGGCGCCTGCGCGGCCACCAGCTCCGGCTCGGCGGGCGAGCGCCAGCGATCCGGCTCGGGCCCCAGGTACTCGATCTCCGCTATCGCCTCCGGCGAGCGCAGAAACGCCGGCACATCGGCTGGCAGCGAGCTGGCCGCCAGCTTGTTGATCATCCGATGGCCCCCGTTGCCCCAAGCATGGGCAGTCGGCGGCATAGCAAGAACGCAAACCAGCCCGGCTAAGGCCAGAGCTGACAGAAACACACGGTACGACGCAGAGGTAGAGAACATGAAGGCAGTATACCGCCCCCCGCAAAGCGCCGTTTTAGTTGCCGGTAATTTCCGATTCGCGCGCGAATGCCTTTCGATTGGAGAATTTTTCAGTGCTATCAAAACGAGCACAAAGTCTAGAGTATGATTGAAATAAGGAGGAATTCCATATGGCAACCCAAGCCCGGCCACGCATACAGCCAATCCGCTCCTCCAAGCCTAAAGTGAATATCTCGGTTGCGAAGGCAGAAGAGGATCTTCTAGCCAACGTCATGGTTTCCGTTTCCGCTTCGCTGGAAAAGATGAGCGAGAAAGAGCGGGAGCAAGCGGTGACGAACGCGGAACGAGCCGTAGCCCATATTCAATAGAGCTTTACAGGCAACTGCCGGAAGCCCCGCAAGTGCGCCCGCCCAGCTTCACTTTCAGGATCGATCCCCAGCGCGGTTAATGCCGCCGCAAACGCCTGCTCGTCTCGCGCATCGACTGCTCTCTGCTATGCCGCCTGCGCCCTGAGTTTTAGCTGATCGAGATGCTTTTTCGATCCGGTATCCTCGCGCATCTGGCGAAGAATCTCGTTCGCCTTCTCGCTGGGAATACCTTCCTTGTTGTGCATTCAGTTATACCTCTATCCTGACCAGTATAGGGGTACAACAGAGGGAGGTCCCGAAATCGCCATAACACTAAGGCGAGAACGTATCGTTCTCCGGGCGCCCTGAATCCCAGATCTCGATTCTATGACCCGGGTTTTCCCGCATCAGTTCTCGTCGCTGAAGATGGCTTCGATAGTGGTTTCAAACAGCCGCGCCAGTTTGAAGGCCAGCGGAAGGCTGGGGTCGAACTTGCCCGTCTCAATGGCGTTGACCGACTGGCGCGAGACCTCCAGCCGTTGGGCCAGATCGGCCTGCGACCAGTCGCGTTCAGCGCGCAGCACACGCAATCGGTTCTTCATCTGTACCTCGCTTTGACGATTCCGTAGGAGATGCCTACGAAGACGAGGTAAAGCGGCCAAATCATCAGAATATTCAGCCGCTGGAAGTGAGCGTAATTCTCCAGAATTCCCCACGCCGTAGTCACCACAAGAATTGCTCCTATGCCGCCGAGCAATGCCTGGACCAGGACCGCGCGCTGAAAATCATCCTTCTCTTCGCTCATGTACCGGCCAGTGAGAAGCACTGCCATAGCGATAGGAATCGCCGGCAAGATAGCCAGCAGCCAGATCACGATGCCGGTTGGGTGCCAGAGAAGAAGTCCGTAAGCAGACAAACCCGAGAAGAATCCATACAGCAGCGAGAGGACAATAAAGCGACGCGTGAAGCGCCAGACGGCTGAATTGTTGGTCTTACAGTCCATGGTTGGTCTCCTTTACATTACGACAACTAAACCTTACATAATTAGCCGGATAATGTCAAGTGTCATTGACATATTTTTCGTGCCTAGAAGCCTCTGGACGAGAAAACTAAGGGACAAAAAGCTGATAATTAACCACGCAGTGGATGATTGTCAGCCGTTAGAGCTACTTGCAAAATTCAAAAAGGAATGCAAGTAGAGTCAGCGTTTGCAGATCATTTTGGCATCTTGTAGCACAATCATTCTCAGGTGCATTTTCTCCAATCGTCCTCCAAATGTGCCGCTAACTCCTTATCCTGGACGACTTTGCAGGGAACTCCTTTGTTATGACGATTTTACAGCGACACCATTCTTGTAACCTCAAGAAAACAACGAGGTTACGTCCAAAGTACGGGTGGGGGTACCATCCAACGCAGCACCAGCTTTGCTGTCGGAACAAACCAAAGTCCCGAAGGGATGCCTGAATAGGCAATGCCGGTCTCTTGGTTATTTTGCAAGAGGCTCGTTATGGGGTTGATAATCTGCGGAGCCTCAGCTCACGTCTCTGCGACTTGAGACTGTAACCCGCTTCTCCACTTCATCCGCCAATGCACTAAACTCAACCCATGGGCTTCCAGGATTTTCTCGGCAATTCGGCCACCGTGACCCGGCTTCGCGAGAGCATCGGCGCGGATCGTTTTCCCCAGTCGCTGATCCTGGCCGGCCCGCGCGGGGCGGGCAAATACACCTTGGCCCTGATGCTCGCCAAAGCCGTCAACTGCCTCCAACCCACCAAGACAGACGGCCTGCCCGATTTCTGTGGCGTCTGCGCGAACTGCGCCCGCATCAGCGACTCAGCCAATCTCGAAGAGCGCGTCGCCGAGGCCGTCGCCGCCCGTGAGGAGATGCGCGACACCGACAAAAAAGAGACCCGCATCCTCATCCAAACCCACCCCGACGTACTCATCATCCCGCCCGATCCGCCGCAGTTGCTCATCAAGGTGGGCCAGATTCGCCAGGCCATTCATGTGGCCTACTACCGTCCGCCGGTCGAGTCGCGCCGCACCTTCACCATCTTCACCTCGTCCGCATTTATGAAGGAAGCGGCCAACTCCCTGCTCAAACTTCTCGAGGAGCCGCCCGCGCACGCCTCGCTGATTCTGCTCACCGAGAATCCGCAGGAGTTGTTGCCCACCATCCGCTCCCGCGCCGTCGTGCATCGCCTCGGCGCAATCCCTGTCTCAGAACTGGAGGCCCTGCTCGCCCGGCGCCGTCCGCTTCTCAAACAGTCCGACCGCGCTCTCACCGCGCGGCTGGCCGAGGGAGCCGTGGGCCGCGCGCTTACCATTGATCTCGACGTGTATCTCGCCAGCCGCCAGGATGCCCTCATCCTGCTCCGCACCGCCTTGCGCGAACCCGGGGTCCCCGCGGACAGGTCTTCGTCCGCGGGGTGGGAGCCCGACTACTCCGCGCTCTTCCACGCCACCGAGAGCTACCGCGCCGGCGCGGATGGCCAGGAGAAGACCCTCAACCTGCTCCGCGCGCTGGGCAGCCTCATCGAAGACCTGCTGCTCATCGTCTCCGGCGCGCCCCAGCTCATTCGCAATCTGGACATTGAAGCCGAGCTCACCCGCCTAGCCCAGGGCCTCAGTGTTGACTGGATCGACAATGCCGCCCACGCCCTCGTCCAGGTCGAGCAGGGCATGCGCCGCAACCTGCTCCGTTCCCTCTCGCTCGACGCCATGGCCGTCAGTCTCGACCCCAACTAGCCAACGCCTTTTCCAACGTTATTCAGGAGGACCGCTCTTTCATGACCATTCAATCCACTCGGCCCCGCACCCAGGCGTATACTCGCAACCAGCCGGCCGCCATCGCTCCCTTCCGCCTGTCGCCCTATGGCCAAGACCAAGGGCAGCAGCCTCCCCAGCGCAACGCCGAGCTCTTCTACCTGCAAAAGCAGATCCAGTCCCAGACGCCCATGGTCATCGTTTTGGAAGATGGCGAACTGATCGAAGGCTGCATCGAGTGGTACGACCGCTACGCCCTCAAAGTCCGCGGCCGCCAGAAAACCCTGGTCTACAAATCCGCCATCAAATATATGTACAAGGTCGGCGACCAGGGGCAGTAATCTTCGAGGGAATAGGGAATAAGGAACAGGGAACAGGGAACAGGGAATAGGGAACAGGGAACAGGGAACAGGGAATAGGGAATAGGAAGCTGGACCATCCAATCAAGTTCCGTGCCCCATCCTTGCGCCTTTTTTCTGGCGCAAGGGTGGGAAACCACAAACCCAAAACAGCCCTTCTCTCCATGACACTGTAACGCTGGCAGACGGATCCCTGTTCCCTGTTCCCTATTCCCTATTCCCTGCTTTTTCCAGCCGGTCGCGGATCGCCGCGCCGATCCCATCTGCTGGCGGCAGCGGGCAAAGAATCACCGTGCAACCCGCGCCGTCCAGCGCCCGCAGCCCCGCGTACAGCTCCCGCGCCATCTCCTCCGGCGCAGACCATCGTCCCCAGGCGACCACCGCCGCCGCCCCGGCTGGCGCAGCCACCTCGGCGGGCAGCATTACGCCCACCTGGTCCTCGGGAAGGTCCAGCACCGCCCCTTCCAGCCGTGCGGCCAACTCGGCTAGCTCACCCCCAGCCTGTTCTGACTCGATAAGCACCAGCCGCGCTCGGGGCGCATAATGACGCAGCCCCATCCCCGGCGAAGGCCGCGACCCACGCGGCTTGATTTCCAGCACTCCACTGTCGCGGTACATCTCCACATCTCCGGCAGTGTATCGAATCTGGACACTTGTCACCGCCCCCGGCCGGTAGATCATCATCGGGCTTTGGCAAGGGTCCAGCACTGTGGACTCGACCCCGTGCTCCGTTGGCCCCGCGTCCAACACAGCATCAATCCGTCCGTCCAGGTCGGCGAGCACATGTTCGGCTGTCGTCGGGCTGATGTGGCCAAAGAGATTGGCGCTGGGCGCGGCCACCGGAACTCCGGCTCGCCGAATCAACTCCAGCGCCACCGGATGCGCCGGCATGCGCACGCCGACCAGCGGCCGTCCCGCCGTCACCACATCCGGCACCGCAGCCGTCCGCGGCAGCAGCAGCGTCAGCGGCCCCGGCCAAAAGGCCGCGATCAGCTTGCGCGCCGCGTCAGGGATTTGCTCGACCAGCCCGTCCAGCATATTTTCGTCGGCCACATGCACAATGATGGGGTCCCACGCCGGCCTTTGCTTGGCCGCAAAGATACGCTCAACCGCCGCCGCATCCAGCGCGTTCGCACCCAATCCATAAACCGTCTCGGTGGGCAGCGCCACGAGGCCGCCAGTGCGCAGAATACCCGCTGCCTGCTCCAACGTATCCTGAGCGCCGGCGGTATCAAGGTGCGCTGGGTCGATGACCAATCGCAGTGTCTTCATCTCTTTCATTGTCGCCTGTTGCGGGCAACTGCCGCTACCTGCCGTATACTCACCGTGATAGCTCCTAGCTTCTAGCCTCTAGCTACTAGCTTGTTCATGACACAGCAGACTTGGTAAACGTCACGCTGTCACACAGGCAAGCACGGCTAAAAGCTAGCAGCTAGAAGCTAGAGGCTGCTTTTACCATGCCCATCGAGACCGAGATCAAATTCCGCGTGGACGACCTGACCGGACTGACCCGGCGGCTTGAGGCTGCCGGCTTTCGCCTGCAAACGCCGCGCACCTTCGAGAGCAATGTTCTCTACGACACGCCCGACCGCGCTATGCGCGCCCGCACTGAGATTCTGCGCATCCGCAGCTACGCCGGACGCTGGACCGTCACCCACAAGCGCCTGCCCGACTCTGGCCCCGGCGAAGACACCCACAAGCATCGCCTGGAGACCGAGACCGAAGTGGCTGATGGCGCGGCGCTGGAGCAAATCTTTCTATCCCTCGGCCTGGTCGCCGCCTTCCGCTATGAGAAATGGCGCGCGGAGTGGAGCGACGGCGAGGGTCATTGCGTGGTGGATGAAACCCCCATCGGCAACTACGCCGAACTGGAAGGCTCCGCCGAATGGATCGACCGAGCCGCCGCCCGCCTGTGTATCGATTCGGCACAGTACATCACCCTCAGCTACGGCCGCCTTTTCGATCTCTGGTGCGACGAGCACCGCGCGGATGCGCAGGACCTGACATTTGAAGCCGTAAAGGCAGCTTTTAGCTGTTAGCTATTAGCTTTTAGCCGATGATCGGGCGGATCAAAGGTCGATTCGCAACTGTTGTGTGCCTCCAATCTATATAGCGCCATATTTCGAGCTAAGAGCTAACAGCAAAAAAAGCTAAAAGCTGTATTTTCCCATCCCTCTACAATTAAATCCTGAAAATCCATTAACGTAGGCTCCCCCATCGCCGATAACTTCAATGAGTTGTAAGAACTCTGCGAGGTGCCCATGAACATAAAGTGCTTAGTGCTTTCTCCCAACCGGTTGCGGCGTGCCGGAACCCGCATGATGCAGTCAGCCGCGCTGGCGCTCTTGGTGACGCTGACCATGCCTGCCGGGGCGGCGGACGCGCGAGCCGTCAAATCACGGGTTCCGCCCGTCTATCCAGTGATTGCTCAGCGCATGAAGATTACCGGCGTGGTCAAGCTCTCGGTCACCGTGAATGCGGAAGGCAATGTGACAGACGTGAAAGGGATCAGCGGGAACCGCTTGCTCTCCGACTCCGCCGAGGAGGCCGTGCGCAAATGGAGATTCGAGCCTGGTGAAGGCGCCTCCACAACGGAAGTGTCTGTCAACTTCGCTCTCTAACAGCCGGAGTTGAGAAGGGCGCGCAGAATAGGGGCGGTTCGCCGTGCGCGAGCATCCTCTTAAGGCTAGACTCGCGCTTCGCTTGAAACACGTACCTTTCCCGGATTCTCGACCGCGCTCATCCGGACAAGATCAGCCTGCCTTGATGCAGGCAGACGGAAGCAATACATGCCATGCCCATCTTAGACCTGACCTCCGATGCTTCGAGCGCATTATCCATCGCGCTCATCGATCCGGATGATCTGCGCCGCGAAGAGGTAGCCGGTGTTCTGAGGGGATTTCATGGAATGTCCGTGCGGAAGTATGCTTCGTTCCCTGACGATCTCTGCGGCCTGCCTGTGATGTTGGAACAGCATTACGACGCTGTCCTGATCGGGCTGGATAGCGCCCCGGAGCGCGCCTTCGATGTGGTCGAGGGCCTCTGCGCGGATCACTCTACCACCTTGATGGTCTATACGGCGCAGAACAACCTGGAGTTGGCCATCCGCTTCATGCGCGCCGGCGCGCGCGAGTACCTCACTCTTCCCCTCCTCCAAGCCGAATTGGCCGATGCCCTGGACCGGGTTTCAACCCATCGCCTGGAGACGCCCCAGAGCAGAAAAATACCCAAAAAGCTGTTCGTCTTCCTGGGCTCCAAGGGCGGCAGCGGTGTCACTACCCTAGCCTCTAATTTTGCCGTTTCGCTGGCCCAGGAGTCAGGTGATAGAACCCTCTTGATTGATCTGGGCCTGCCTCTGGGAGACGCGGCGCTCAACCTCGGAATGACTGTCGAGTACTCCACCGCCAACGCCTTTGAGGATTCCAGCCGGCTGGATTCCAACTTTCTCCGCTCGCTGCTGGCCAAGCACGGCTCGGGATTATCCGTGCTTCCCGCGCCCAGCGAGTTCTCTTCCCACCTGGCCACCAAAGAAGCCATCGACAAACTGCTGGCCATCGCGCGGCAGAGCTTCGCCTATGTGGTCGTTGATGCCGGTTCAAGAGTTGACTTGATGGATACCTCTATCTTTGGAGAATCCGCCATCGTCTATCTGATTACCCAGGTCGGCGTAACGGAACTGCGCAACTCCAATCGCCTTATCACACAATTTTTTGCCGCGCGCGGACGCAAGCTCCAGATCGTGCTCAACCGCTATATGCCTCATGCTCTGCTCTTCGATGAGAAGCAGATTACCAAGGCCCTCACCAGGCCGGCCCTGTGGAAGATTCCCGACGATTATGCCACTGCTCGCCGCATCAACAACAGAGCCACTCCCATCGCGCTGGCAGACACGCCCATCTCAAACGTGATCCGGCAGATGGCCAGAACCGCCTGCGGCATGTCCGCTATTCCGGAGAAGAAAAAAGGCTTCTCTCTCTTCGGAAGAAAAAAAGATCCATTGCCCGGCAATAGGTCATTTTTGGAAGTCGCTGAGCAGGAATAATAAATCAGCCCGATCCGCCGCTACTTCCCAGCCCCGTGGCACTTTTTGTATTTTTTCCCGCTCATCCTATTGATTTTATTTGTAACAGTATTAGCTAGCTATGTACCAGATTACCTCAGAATTCGTTCTGTATACAGAGCTAGAAGAGCTCGCTGTGAGAGCCGAGACGCATCAGAATGAGACGGGGAGGTGTGTCGGCTTTTGCGTAAACCAGAAGCAAATCCGGACGCAGATGACATTCTCGGAAGCCAGCCATCTCGCCGGTGAGAGCATGATCATTGAGTTTTGGTTCGATATTATGATCGGCTGCCAGCGTGTCCAAAACAGCGGGAAGCAAAGTCTCAAGATCGCCGCGATACCGGGAGCTGGATCGCAGTTTTTTATAATCCCGCTTGAACTGGCGCGTCCAGTTAATCTTCCGCATTCAGTTGATCCATCAATTCTCGAACGCTGGAGGCAGTGCGGAGATTTCCGCGCCTGACCTCTTCCATCGCGGCTCTGGTCACCGCGTTGGGAACCCGCACCTCGAAGGGAAGCGCCTTCTCGGCGGCAATGCGCTTAAGCAGCAGACGCACAACATCAGAAAAGCTCAATCCCATGGCGTCCAGAGTCTTGGCCGCTTTGGTTTTCAGTTTCTGATCCACGCGGACATGAATCATCGCAGTCGCATTGGGTGTGGTGGCGCTCATGGATACATTGTATACCAAATGAGACTTGAGATTCAAAAGGTGAAATCGCTCGTTATTTCCCGGCCCCGTGGCACTTTTTGTATTTTTTCCCGCTGCCGCACGGGCAGGGATCGTTGCGGCCTACTTTTTCGCCCGTCCGCCGCTGCGTAGGCTGGCTTGCGTCTCCCGCGCCGGCCATGCTGGCCGCCTCCAGCTCCCGCTGCTTCTTGCGCTGGAACTCCTTCTCGAGAGAGTCGATGGTCGTTGAGGGCTGTCGTGTGGAAATCCCAATCTCCCGCGGCTCCGCATCCATCGTCAGAGGCCGCGCGCTGCTGGCCACCGGCGGCGCGGAGGGAACTGGCCCCCTCGGTCGCGGCGCGGTGCCTCCCATAGGCTCTCCATCCGGACCCAGAATCTGCATGCGGAACAGGAATCGGACCGTGTCCTCCTGGAACTTCAGCATCATGGCTTCGAACATGTCGAAGGACTCGCGTTTGTATTCCACCAGCGGATCGCGCTGCGCATAGCCGCGCAACCCGATCCCTTCCTTGAGGTGGTCCATGGAGAGCAGATGGTCCTTCCACAGCCCGTCGATCACGCTCAGCATCATCCAGCGCTCGTGGTTGCGCATCTGCGGCGAACTGAGTATCTTCTCCTTGGCCTCGTAATCCTGCTTCAGCTTCTCGAAGATTGAGTTGCCCAGCTCGTGCCGGCCCAACTCGTGCGGATTGACTCCCGTAGCGCCGATATTCAGCGAAGCCAGTTTCAGCCCGAAGTGGTCGAAGAGCTTTGCGTCCAGCCCTTTCATGTCCCACTGGTCCGGATGCAGCTTCTCACCGGCATGTTCATCCAAAATGCTGCTCAGAATTCCGCCGACATAATCCTCCAGAATCAGCTCCCGCTGCTCCACGCCTTCCAGCAGTTGCCGCCGCAGCCCGTAAACCGCCTCGCGCTGCTTGTTCATCACGTCGTCGTACTCCAGCAGATGCTTGCGGCTCTCGAAGTTTTGCGCCTCAACTGCTTTTTGCGCGCCCTCGATCCGCTTGGTAATCATCTTCGATTCGATGGGCTCGTCCTCCTGCATGCCCATGCGCTGCATCATGGTGCTCATCCACTGCTTGGCGAAGATGCGGATCAGGTCGTCTTCCAGCGAAAGATAGAAGCGCGACTCGCCCGGATCGCCTTGGCGGCCGGCGCGCCCGCGCAATTGATTGTCGACGCGCCGCGACTCGTGCCGCTCCGTGCCCAGGATGAAGAGGCCGCCGGCTGCGATCACCTGTTCGTGATCTTCGCGTGCCGCTTCGGCGTGGACCTTGAAGACCTCGGCCCACTCCGGCTCGGCGATCTCGAACTCCTGGCCGTTGTAATAGAAGCGCAGGAAGCCCGCCGGTGCCATGGGATTGATGGCCCCCTCGGCCACGCTGATGGCCCGCGCCCGCGCCTTCTTCACCAGCTCCTGGCGGGCCATGAAATCGGGGTTGCCGCCGAGCAGAATATCGGTTCCGCGGCCGGCCATGTTGGTAGAGATGGTCACCGTCGCCAGCCGTCCCGCCTGGGCCACAATCTCCGCCTCGCGCTCGTGGAACTTGGCGTTCAAAACCACGTGCCGCACGCCCTTGCGTTGCAGGATTCCCGAGAGCCGCTCGCTCTTCTCGATCGATGTTGTGCCCACCAGCACCGGCTGCTTCTTCTCGTGCAATTCGGCGATGTTCTCGGCCACCGCCGTGAACTTCGACTTCTCCGAAAGGTAGATTACGTCGGAATTCTCCAACCGCCGCATGGGCTTGTTGGTGGGAATCACCACGATCTCCAGCTTGTAGATCTTTTCGAATTCGGCCGCCTCGGTCTCAGCCGTGCCCGTCATGCCGCTCAGCTTCTTGTAGAGGCGGAAGTAATTCTGGAAGGTGATAGTGGCCAGCGTCTGGTCTTCCTTGCGGATGCTCACGCCCTCCTTGGCTTCGATGGACTGGTGCAGCCCGTCGCTCCAACGGCGGCCCGGCATCAGGCGGCCGGTGAAGGTGTCGACGATAATCACCTCGCCATCCTTGACCACGTACTCCACGTCGCGCTTGTAGAGGGCGTGCGCCTTGATGGCCGTCTCCACGTAGTGCTTGAGCTCCCAGTTCTCGGCGTCGGCGATGTTGCCGATGCCCAGCAGCTTCTCGATCGTCTCCCATCCCGAATCCGTCACGCCGATCGTGCGCTGCTTCTCGTCCACAATGTAGTCGCCGGTCAGGAATTTCTGGCCCTCACTCAGATGCAGGTCCAGTTCCGCCACGCGCTGGGTATCGCTCCACTCGATCTCCTCGCCCAGCTCAAGCTCGGGAATGATGGTGCGCACTCGCGCATACTTGTCCGTCGTCTGATCTGTCGGCCCGCTGATGATCAGTGGCGTCCGCGCCTCGTCGATCAGGATCGAGTCCACCTCGTCGACGATGGCGTAGTAATGCCCGCGCTGCACGCAATCTTTTAACTCGAACTTCATGTTGTCGCGCAGGTAGTCGAAGCCGAATTCGTTGTTGGTTCCATAGGTGATGTCGGCGGCGTAGGCGGCGCGGCGCTCGTTATCGTCCAGGTCGTGGACGATGACGCCCACGGTAAGCCCCAGGAACTCGTAGATCTTGCCCATCCACTCGGCATCGCGTTTGGCCAGGTAGTCGTTCACCGTGACCACGTGAACCCCGTGCCCCGCCAGCGCGTTCAGGTAACAGCTCAGAGTGGCCACCAGCGTCTTGCCTTCGCCGGTCTTCATCTCGGCGATCTTGCCCTGGTGCAGCACCATGCCGCCGATCAACTGCACGTCGAAGTGGCGCATCTCCACCGCGCGCCAGCCGGCCTCGCGCACCACGGCGAAGGCCTCGGGCAAAAGCTCGTCCAGCGCCTCGCGCTCGGCCTTGTCCTGGGCCTCCGCCCTGCGCTCTTCTGCCTCCCGCGCGTCGTCCTCGCGGCCTTCGGCCCGCAGCTGCTCGGGGCTCTCAAAGCCCTTCAGCCGCTCCTCGACCCGCTCGGCGATCCGGCCCCGGAACTCGACAGTCTTCGCCCGTAACTGCTCATCGGTCAATTGCTTCATGGCCGGCTCAAGCGCGCCGATTACCACCACAACCGGGGATAAACGCTTGATGGTACGCTCGTTCGCCGTGCCAAAAATGCTGGTAAGTACCTTATCGAAAAACACAGTATTCTCCGTATACAAGTGTAAATGGTGGGGGGTTACGAGCAGGATCAAGCTCGTTCGCAGAAAACAGATTGGGTGGCCCATCCTTGCGACGTTTTTGTGTTTGTCGCAAGGGTGGGATCCCGCGAATGATATAGATTTGGGTGCCCCATCCTTTCCGCGTAGTTTGCGGAAAGGGTGGGAAACCACAAACCTCCACCATCTCAAAGCCGTAGAACAAGCCGCTCGACCGGCTCGCCGCGACGAATCCGCCTGAGCTGCCGGTGCAGTTGTTTCATCAGGCTGTCGGGTTCGCCCTCATCATCCTCTTCCACGTCCACCTTCTGCTGGACCTCGATGACATGAGACAGGCTCGGCCGCCAGAAGATTTGCAGGAAGAGAAACGCCATCCCCAGGCCCACGGCGGCAGGTTGTATCCCAAAGAGCCGTCTTCCCGTCCGCGTGGAACGCACCCAGGGCACGCGGCGGATCAGGTAAAGGCAAAGAATCGCTCCGATGGCAATAAACGGCGCTCCGGAAAGCAGGCCCAAGATATATAGAACATCCACATGCATAGGCGCCCTCGCACATTACAGGCAGAACTTCTCGAAGGAATCGGTCAGCGGACGCAAAGCGGCTTGAGCCACTCTGAAGATCCTGATCATTTCGATTGAGCTATGCGCGTGAGTAGGGCGGAGGCCGCTGGAAACGCGAGGGCAGAGCCGGCGCGCTGGGCGTGCGGCCGGCGTAAGCGCGGGCCAGGGGCGAAAGCAGGCTCAGGGGAGAGATGACGCCAACGAAGAGGATCGGCAGAATCGCAAGCCAATCGGGAGAGCCCCCGGAGTGACCGTGCGGAAGCAGCAGGAACAGGAGTGCGATTCCGATTGCGATGGCCGCAATCAGTATCCATCCGCGCCGCTGCCGGTTCTGAAGCATAGTGGAGTCTCTCTCGCACTCAGTATACAGAACTCGACCGCAAACTGCGATCGAGTCCAACCGTTGAGTCAGGTTACTCGCATTTGAATTCGCTCTTCTAAAGGAAGCAGGAATTCCGCGCAAATCATTGAATGAATGCGCTTTGTAATAAGGGCACGGCTTCAGTCGGGCCGCGCATGGGCGATGATGCACGATGGGCTTTAGCCCCTGCCTTCCGAATCGGCCTGCAATCGGAAATGAGGGTGTGGAAAGGTTGGCAGGGGCTAAAGCCCTTATTCTCTAATGCTTCCGTGGCGGCCCGGCTGAAGCCGTGCCCTTGTTACAAAACCGACCGTCGATAGCTATCGGGGTGACTAAGATTCGTTTGCATGACCATGGGTGGTGGATCAGTTTCCGAATTGGCGACGGTATAAACAGATTCGCCTGGTCGCTACAATCTAAAAAGGAACACTATTGACTGCCGTGGTGTCTAATCAACTAGT
>Ga0224557_1001050_pt1 | contig 27894 bp, 23 predicted proteins | sample 714S31014metaG_FD_180677 | JGI IMG/M metagenome (GOLD analysis project Ga0224557, IMG submission 180677) | Peat soil microbial communities from Stordalen Mire, Sweden - 717 S3 10-14 | ecosystem: Environmental > Terrestrial > Soil > Wetlands > Peat | place: Sweden: Norrbotten County, Stordalen... | reverse complement strand
CTTGTCGTTCAAGGTTTGACTCCTCGCCGTGGTGTCCCGATAACAGGTGGGGAAGGCAGCACGTAATCCCGGTACTGGTTCGGGCCGCCCACCTGACCCGCCTCCGCCGCCTTGATCAAGTTGAACACTTCGCGAGCCGTAACGTAGTGCAGCACAAAGTTCGTCCCATCATTGTACTTCTTGTGCAGATGTTGGTGCATTTCTGTGGCCGACGTTCCCAGCGCCGCACTGAAATTCATTTCCTGGCAGCCATGCGTATGAACTTTTACAAAAACCCAATCAGGTTTGTCGATAACACCGATCCGTTGCGCCACCCAGTTGTCGACACGGTCAGCGACGGCCGGCGCATTGTGGGCCACCTCGCTATTCTCAATGCGTGGCAACAAGCCAAATCTGCGGCGGCTCCAGTTCAACGCCAGCGGGCCCTGCACGATCAGGAGATCACCGCTCGCTTTGCCTCCGACACGGACATCCACGCCGGTGTCATGTGATTTTGGACGTTGCGGATCGTCGTTCGCGTAATAAATCGAATTGATCTTACGCGTCTGGCACTCGCTCGGCGCGCTCGGCAACGTGAAGTCAGCGTAGCAACCGGTGTCCCGCAAAACCTGCAGCTCGTTGTTCACCCCGCACCAGCGTCCATCGGCGCGCGAATTGTCCAGCGACCAATTGCCGTGGATGAAACCGTAACGGCCGTTGGAAAGAAATCCGTGCTGTTCCAGTTCCGCCTTGAAGCTGTTGAGCGTGGCTTTGAGGTTTTCCGCGGTATCGTTGTCGTGGTGCAAATGGACTTCGGTTTCGCCGTAACCCTGACCACAGAGCTGCGCCAGCAAGTCCAGGTACTCGGGCACGTATTCCTCGGCGGGATAAAAGAACGTATGCTGCGGCGGACGTCCATCCGCATCGCGAAAATTGTCTGCCATCCGCGGGTAATTCTCGAACCAATGCTCTACCCGCTCCAACCCCTGATGACGCGACCCCTTGTTCCACAAAGGTTCGTAATGATCCACGAAGCAAAAGAAAACGTGTGTCGGCGTGACCGCCGGCGGCGGCCGCCGCAAGAGGTACCTTGGCAGCCAGAGGTGGATGTTCTTCAGCATCGTCGTGATGGCCTCGCGAATCCTACCGTGCGGTGCGTTTCCACGCCGCTGGTTGCGTGCCCGTAATGAAACGGAGGAACCCGAGCAACAGGGCTAGGTTGACCGTCACAAAATAGTGCGGCGCGCTAAAGAGCGTGATCTTACGCCCACGCCTTAAGCTCCCGACGACAGCCAGCGCGTAGAAAGCCAGTTGGAGCGCCAGCAGCACCGTGAAGAGCGGCCGTGGAAGCAGCGCAATGTTTGAAATCAATGCCGCGACCATCAAAAAGGGCGCGAGCCAGCGCAGGACCTTATGGGACCAGAACGCCAGCGAGTGGAATCCGCGCCATGGAAACAGCGAGCGCCAGCAGAGGAACAAGGCCTGGAAATCACCCGCGCCAATACGAATGCGCCGCGTCATTTCGTGGCCGACCGATTGCGGCAATTCTTCCGTGGCCACGGCCTCGCGGTCGTACACGACGCGGACGCCCTGTTCGCGCACGCGCATGCCGATGACAAAGTCGTCCACAAAAGTATTGTTGGGAATGCCGGGCCAGCACGACTTGCGGATCGCATAGATCGCTCCGTTGGCGCCGAGACACGAGTCGAGGGCGCTCTCGCGTGTCTTCAGATACGTCTCCAGTTTCCAGTAGGGACGTTCGTCGGTCTCGCTCGTTTCGCCGTGAAAGACCAACCGCCCGCAGACGCCGCCGATGCGCGGGTCGCCGAAATGCCGCGCGAGTTTGCTGAGGGCATCGGTCGCAAACATCGCGTTCGCATCGCTGAACACGAGCAGCTCACCGCGTGTTTGTGCGACGAGCCGATTCAACATGCTGGGCTTCCCATTGCGTTGCTCGAACTCATGCAGCTTCACGCGCCGATCGCTGAACCGGTGCACCAGTTCGTTCGTCCGGTCTGTCGAACCGTCCGAACCAATCAGGATCTCGAGCCTGTCACGCGGATAATCGAGCGCCAGCAGGTTCTCGATACGCTGGGTGATGTGCTTTTCCTCGTTGTACACGCTGATCAGCACGGAGACGGACGGCCACTCGGCAGGTTCAGGAAGCTCTTCGCGACGCCCTACCGGTACGAACGCAAGGAGTAGCGGATAGATCGCATAAGAGTAAACGATCGCGCCGGCCGAGATGAAGAAAATGAGCATCGGATAAGAAGCGCTCATATCGAGAGGTCTGTCATTCTGAGCGAAGCGAAGAATCTGGGTGGCCAAACCAGCCGGCGCTTAAGTCATCCCAGTCGGGATTCCGTTCTTCGAGGAGCGCTACTTTCTTGCGCCGAAGCCACATCTTGAGTTGCTTCTCACGCGCGATGGCGTCGTTTACATTCCGAAAGATTTCGTAGTACACGAGCTCGTTCATCCTGTATCTACTAGTGAAACCTTTGACCGCGCCTGTCTTGTGCTCCCACGCACGTCGCCCAATATCATTCGCAACACCGATGTAAAGCGTGCGCGAGTGGTTGCTCATCATGTATGTGTAATATTCTTTCACGTCGCTAGAGAATCCCACCCAGACCCTTCGCTTCGCTCAGGGTGACAACCTATAGTCATCCTGCATCAATAGCTTGCGCAGCGTTTCGCGGGTGTGGGCGCGCGGTTGCCAGCCCAGTTGCTCGCGCGCTTTGGCGCAATCGAACACGAGCGGCGCGACGGCCGAGCGCAGGCGATAGGGCGAGATCAGTGCGGGACGCTTCAGCAGGTTGGCGAGTCCCTCGACGCCGCTCGCGAGGAAGCAGGCCAACTTGAGCGAAATTCGCGACACTTGCAGTCGCGGTTCGCGCTTGAGCGTGTACAAGCGCACGAGTTCCTCGCGGCTCATCAGTTCGTTGTCCACAAATTGAAAAACCTCGCCATTGCAGAAGGTGCTCTGCGTGGCCAGCACGATGGCCTCCACGACGTCATCCACGTGCACGAGCGGCAACAAATTCGAGTCGTCACCAATGACAACCAGTCGATGGCCGACGCGGATGCCAACGGCAGCTGAGATCAGCGGGCTCTTCTCACTCCAGATCTGGCCCGGACGCAGAATGACCGCCGCCAGCCCGCGCTCTTGCGCCGCGGCACGCACGATGCGTTCCGCTTCGAGCTTGGCTTGCGCGTAGTAGCCACGCTGCTGGGGGGACGGCTCAAGCGTCGCGGACTCGGTGACGGGTTGGTTGGCTGGGTGTCCCGCCCAATCGATCACCGACAGGGAGCTGAGATAAACCATCTTCGGCACGTGATACTTGAGGCATGCATCGACGACGTTTCGCGTGCCGGTAATCGTCGCGGCCTCATGCGCCGCCCAACTGCCGCCCATCGCCGCGCCGATGTGAAACACCGCCGTGGCGTTTTGCAGGACGCGATCCACGGCCGCGGGATCGCCGAGGTCGCCAAGGACAACCTCGACTTGCGGGTGTTGCAGGATATCGGGCGGAGGCAGTCGCCGCACAAACAAACGGACGAACTCGTCCTCCTTAATGAGACGATTGACGAATGCACTACCGAGTTGGCCATTCGCGCCTGTCACCACCACTGCCGGACGTGCGCTTGGCTGGTATTGGCTATAAAGCTTCGCCTTGTCGTGATCGGCATCACGCGAGACGCGCTCCGTCCAGCGGACCACCTCGCGGCCCTGTTCCAGGCTCGCGGACATCAATGCGCTGGTGGAAAGCGATTCGTAAAACGCGCGCACGGAATTGTGAAGTCCCTGATAGGGGTGGACTTCGCCAGCGATGAACAGCGTGGCGTTCCATGTCAATTGTGCCGCCGACGAAATCGATTCGGTCAACGCATTGACGACGCGCTCGACGGCCTTCGGCAACGGGGTATGGCGGCGGCGCGTCAGGTACATCGCAAAGAGATCGGCGCGGAGCGTGCCGCGAGTACCCTGGATGATAAGCTGGTGCTGCAACGGTTTGACGTTCCAGGAAAGCTGGATGTTGCCGGTGCCCTTGGCGCAACGCACGAGCGCGCGCCACTCGTCGAAATGGAGATCGGGATCGCTATCCTTCACGCCCGAGGTGCGAAATTCAGCGTGGACGTCTTCGATGCTCCCCAGAAATTCCTGCAGCAAGTACAAGCCGTGCACGCCGAGATCGCGAAACGGAAAACCGCCTTCGCGATAGTGCATCGGCAGCGGACCGCCGTAATAGGGCGGGTAATTTGAACTGCGCAGGTAATCGAAGGTCAACACATCGCCAATCGCCCCGGCCTTGACCAATGCCAGCGCGCGCTTCACAAAGGGATCGCCGAGCAGTGAGTGATTCACACAGACACGCAGACCGCGCGCCTGGCTTTCGGCAATGAGCCGGTCGCAATCCTCGACACTCGTGGCGAGAGGCTTCTCCACAAGCATATGACAGCCCAGCGACAGCGCTTCGAGGGCAACCGTCACGTGGCTGTCCGGCGGCGTGAGTACGTGGACGACGTCGAGGCCTTCGGCGGCCATTACTTTGAGCGACGGAAAAGCGGTGATGCCGAAACTTTGTGCCGTAGCCTTCGCGCGCGCGGCATCGAGGTCGGTAATACCGACAAGACGCACGTTGGGCAGGCGCTTCAGCGCCTTGATATGAAACTCGCTGACGTACCCTGCGCCGACGAGACCGACACGATAGTTTTTGCCATTGGTCATTTTCGTTTGCGGACCGCCTCCTGAAAAGCATCCTCCAGACGTTCGTAGATCGCGCGCCAGTCATAGCGATCGAGGACAAGCTGACGGCCTCGTTCGCCGAGCCGCTGGCGCAGCGGCGCATCTTGTAGCAGGGAAACAGTCGCGTTGGCAAATGTTTCGGGATCATCCGCGAGCAGCGCCGTCTCACCGTGCGTTAACGCAATCCCTTCGGCGGCCACGGCCGTGCAGACCACCGGCTTCCTCATACATAACGCTTGAAACACGCGGTGCTTCGTGCCCGCGCCCGCGCGCAACGGCATGACGACGACGGTGGCCCGGGCGATGTATTCACGCATGTCCGGCACGAACCCGGTGACGATGACACTCTTGCTCGCGATGATCTTCAGGCTTTCAGGCGGGTTTTGTCCCACAACGTAGAACTTCGCGTCGGGCACGTGTCGGCGGATAAGTGGAAGAATTTTGTCGTGAAAGTAAATGGCGGCGTCAGCCTGCGGCGGCCAACCAAGGTTGCCGAAATAAAGAATCGACGCCGGCTCGCTGGCACCGTCGCGCGGCATCCAGTATTCGATATCCGCGCCGTTGGGAACCGTCGTCACATCGGCCTCCGGGCAGATGCGTCGATACTCCGCCCGATCTTCGTCCGAAAGCACAACGCATTTCTCGCTGGCCCGCGCCACGTCCTGTTGCCGTCGCACCAGTTTGCTGTACTGCGTCTGGATGAACGCTTTCTTGAGTGGATTGGTGGTGGTGCGTCCCATCCGCTGCCAGAGGACGTGTTCGAGATTATGCGCATCGTGCACGAAGGCGGCGCCGCGTTTGTGGCCGACATACTGGCTCATGTGCAGGAAGTGAGAGTGAATGACGTCGACGCGTTCCTCGTCCACGAATTTTTCCAGCGCACGCGCCATCTCGGGCCGCCAATACTCGCGGAGAATGTACGGTTCGGAACTGACCAGGCTTTGGGCGGCGTTGGCGAGGGCGCGCCACTTTGGCCGCACGAGGTCGAGGCCGACGATTTTCTTGCAGAAGGGTCGTAGCGCGTCGAACTGCTCGCGGTCGCCGGGTGTGAACAGGAAGCAAAGCAGCGAAACCTCATGACGCTTCGCCGCTTCGCGCAGGAGGTTGAAATCGCGAATGACCGCGCCGTCCGTAAGCGGCCACGGGAATTTCGAGATCAGTATAAGAATTCTCACCAGTACAAGCCGTGATACTGCGCGGAGGGGATTCTGGCGCTCTTCAGCGCGGCCGCGAGGTCGACGATGTGGTGCTGCGGAGAAATCAAGCGTGGTAACCCGTAGTACTCGGGTGCGTTCTTGCAAACGACGAGCGTCTTGCTCCGTGCAACCACTTCCTCGAGCGAGGCCGACAGTAGCGAGTTGATGTGCGGCAGCTTATCCTCGAGGAAACGTTTGTTGGCGCCGGTCAAACGGGTCAGTTCAACGTCGGAATCGTGGATCGCCAATTTGAACCCTTTGCCCAACAATGTCTCGGCCATGATGACAAAGGGACTCTCTCGCAAATCATCGGTGCCGACCTTGAAACTCAATCCCAGGATGGCAACTTCGCGAGGACCGATCTCGGTAATGAAATCGAGCGTCCGTTGAATCTGGCTGACATTGCTGCGCGCGATGGCTTCCAGCATCGGCAGTTCGACATCCTTCTCGCGAGCCCGCCCGATGAGCGCGCGCAAATCCTTCGGCAGGCAGGAACCACCGTACGCGAGGCCCGGCTGGAGATAGGTCTTCGAAATGTTGAGCTTCGTATCGCGGCAGAAAATGTCCATCACCTCATGGCTGTCGATGCCGTGAACTTTGCAGAACTGCCCGATCTCGTTGGCGAAGGTGATTTTCAGCGCGTGAAACGCGTTGCAGGCAAACTTGATCGCTTCCGCGGCGCGAATCGTGATGCGCACCTGCGGCGCGTCAACGCAGCGGTACAGTTCGGCGAGTGCATCGCCGGCCCCGGGCCGACACTCACCAATTACGACGAATGGCGGTCCGTAGAAATCACGAATCCCCGAGCCTTCGCGCATGAATTCCGGGTTGGCCACAACATGAAAGTCCTGGCCCTCGCGTTTACCCGACGCCGACTCGATTTGAGGGATGACCACACCCTCAACGCCGCCCGGCAACATCGTGCTGCGGACCACCACCGTGTGCGTTCCTTGTTTACTACGCAACGCTTCACCGATTTCACGCGAGACATGTTCGACGTGGGACAGGTCCGCCTGTCCGCCTTTCTTGCTGGGTGTGCCCACGCAAATGAACGAGAGGTTGGAATTGCGAACGGCTTCGCCGGCGTCCGCAGTTGCGCCGAAGCGACTGGTGCCGTGGACGTTCGCCAAAAGTTCGGCCAAACCCGGCTCGAACAGCGGCGTCTGGCCTGCATGGAATAGCGCCAATTTATCGGGGTTCACTTCAACACCGATGACGTCGTGGCCCCTGTCCGCGAAACACGCCGCGGTAACGGAACCAACATAGCCAAGACCGAAGACGCTAATTCTCATAATGATCGTGGCTCCGTTTGAGGACGGGATGATGATACGAGCCGCTCCACTTCGTGTCCAGCCACGACCACCCCGTGGCGCTCCTGAAGCGTTGCGTACGCGCTTTGCAGGCGTTCGTTATCGGCGATTTGCGCATAAATCGGATCCGGTCGCCAGCACATGGGCGCGATGTCCCTCGTCCACGGCAAGCCCTGTTCTTTCGAATAGTCGCGCAGTATGCCGTTCAGTTTTTCGGTTGTTCTGGCGCTCGTGATATTCGCCTGCGCCCACGCTCGCGGTGAGAACGATGCCGAACGCTCCATCATTTCGCTGAGTTGTAAGTGCATCGTGTCGGCGTGTAGTAACGCACCCGTCTGGGCGTTAACGTAAGCGCGCGAACCAATGTGGACATTCTGCATCATCGCGACCGGGGTGTTAGCAAAGAGCGATTCCGCCACGACAACACACGACCCTTCCCGGGCGCTCAGAATGATCGAAGTCTTGCTGTTGCATTGGTGCTTCGTCACCTCATCGATGGACGCATCCTGGATCATCTGGATGCGATCGGCGACGCCGAACGCCTTCGCCTCGCGCAGTACATCGTTCGCGGTGCGGCCATCGGCATCCTGCCCAATCAGCACAACCCGAAAGTGGTGGGACATCTTGCGCAGGGCGCGAAACAACAACCAGTGCCGCTTGACGTGCGACCAGCCGGCGACCATAAGGATGTCGATACCGCGTTGGTTGTGCGGCCTGGGCTCGTAGTAATCGGGATTGATCCAGTCGCTTGCCATGATGGGAAGCGGGCGAATGTTGTGCTGGAAGCGCGCGTAAAGATCCGTGTCCGACGGATTGGAAATCTGCATGAATACCGGATCAGGTCCCACATGCGCCAGGGCCCAGTGCGCGGGAAAATCCGGAGGCGACCACGACGATGCGGCTACCAGGGTGTATTCCTCGAGCAGCCGCCGTAGGTCGAAATACTGCAGCAGCCGCAACCAATTATACTCGAACGACACGTACAGCACGCCTTTCTCACTCTCAGCGCTAGGAGCTTTCAAAATCAGACTCTTAGTGAGCTTTTCAGAAGCAAGTTGCTGGTGGTACCGTGTCCAGCCGATCCTCTTTTCTCGCCAGATCGGCGCCCGTTCGGCGGTCAGCCACGGAGCGAGCCGTCGTTCCATTGAATGCGATGGCCAGCGGCGATAGGATTGAGCGAGAGTCAGCAGTTTGTCTTCGGCCTTTGGTTGCGTGGACGATTTCAACCTCAGCCCGACCGCATGGAGCTTCCATACTGCGGAACTGTTCCGCAGGGTGTCGCCGATTTGTAACTTCAGTTGCACGCAATCTTCTCCAGCACGCCAAACAACGCCCGGGCATTTACGTCCCAGTCAAATTGTGAGACGGAAGCGCGGATCGCTTCGCGATCCCATTTTGTGGCAAGCGCGCGCCGCAACGCTTCAGCCAGCGCATTTGGATCGGACGGTGCGACAAGAAACCCATTCACACCTTCGTGCACGATTTCGGGTACGCCGCCGACGCGCGAGGCAACGACGGGCAAACCGCAAGCCATGGCTTCGAGGGCGACGTTGGGCAGGCCTTCATTCAGACTCGGCAGGCACAGTACGTCGGAGGAATTCATCCACAAGGGGATTTCTTCGTGCGGTCGAGCTTCAACGCATCTACCGGCAGTAATCTTTTCCGGGCCACTGCCGACAAAGACGACTTCAACGTCTTGCATTTGATCGGCAGCCCACGCCAACACCGTTGGCCCCTTTACAGGCAGCAGATTGCCAACGTAAAGCACGCGGCGACGGTTCGGATCGATCCCCAACCGGTGACAGACATCGGCGCGGTCAAGCGGTCGGAACTTTTCGCGGTCAATTCCGTTGTAGTCGATCACCGATTCGATTCCTTCCGCAGACAGACGCGACTGAAGTGCCCTGCTTTTGGCAAAGACCACCCGACTGGTTTGCAAGGCGCGCAAGATCTGTTGTTTGCGCGTCGCGTTCTCGAAAAAAGCGTTCACGTCGCTTCCGAGTACGGAAGTGGTAAATGGAAACCTCAATTTCTCAGCCACGAGCATCACCCCGTACGCATCCGGGTAAGCCCAACTGGCCAGTACGATGTCAAATCGTTCACGACGGAGTACTGGCTCGATGGCCCGGGCGAACAACCAGCCGTTAAATGAGCGCGATAACACAGGGACATGAAAAAACTTTGGATGAATCACCCTAACGCCTGCGCGATTTTCGTCGCACATACTTTGGCTCGTTGGCGCAACCACCGTTATATCGCACAGCTTCGACAACGCCATTACCTGCTGGGCATTGAAGATCCCGCGCACCGGTTCCGCGGCATTGGGAAACAGGTTGGACACGAACAACAATCTCATACCGCCAGCCATCGCCACATTTCTTCATAGCGTCGGGTCATCGCCGTGACGCTGTAACGCTGACGGGCGACCTCGCGCGCTGCCGCGCCGAGGCGGTTGGCGAGCACGCGATCCGCCAAAAGGCGTTCGATGGCCGCACGCAATGCCGCCGCGTCGTCAGGCGGAACAACGAGTCCCGTGACTTCATGTTGGATCAATTCCGTGTTGCCGCCGACCGCCGTGACGACGATCGGGCACGCGGCGGCCATGGCTTCCAGCAGCGCAATGCTCATGCCTTCCGTGCTCGACGAGAGCGTAAAGACATCAAACCCCGCCAGTAACTCCGCGATATCCGCGCGCTGGCCAAGAAACTGGACCCGCGCATCAGCTTCGCGTTCCAATTCCCCGCGCAGCGGCCCATCGCCCACGAGAACAAGTTCCGCGTTGGGAATCGCGGAGACAGCGCGCAGGAGCAGCGGACAATTTTTCTCGCGCGCGAGCCGTCCGACCGTGCCGATGCGCCGACCGGCTGCCCGCCGAGGTGAAGTGAAGCGGTCCACACAGACACCATTGGCGACGAGAGTGAGCCGTTCAGCAGGGACGCCTTCATAGTCGCGCGCCTCACGGCCGATTTTCTCTGAAACGGCGACCGTAAGGTCGGTAAAACGTCCGGCCCAGCGATTCAAGCGGAAGGCGCGCGCTTCTTCGCCGAGGTTCTTGCCGTGTTCCGTATGAAGTACCTTGACACCCGCGAGTTTGCCGCCGATGGCGCCGTAGAGATGAGCGGCGGAATTATGCGTGTGGATCACATCGATCTTTTCCGTGCGCGCCAGCCGCGCAACCTTCCAGAAGAGCCGTCCATCCACACCGGGCCGTTTGTCGAGTGCGACGACGCGCGGCGCTTCATCCGCCCAGACGCCCGGTTCTTCCAAACAGCAAACGATGAACCGGAATTCTTCGGAGGCACTCTGGATGAGATCCAACACAACGCGTTCCAGTCCGCCCACGCGCAGACTGAGTACGACTTGCATCACGGTTTTAGGCGGCTGCACGAAGGGCACGCACCACGGAGTCGATTTGCTCGTCGGTCAGTTCGGCAAACATTGGGAGGGAGAGGCAGCGTTCGCAGAGGCGTTCGGCGATGGGCAGGTCCCCGCGGTAATATCCGAGCGCTTTGTAAACGGGCTGCAAATGCAACGGCAGCGGGTAATTGATCGTCGTGCCAATGCCAGCGGCATCGAGCGAGGAACGGACCTTGTCCCGCTGGTCCGACTCGATGACATAGCAGTGCCAGACCGACTGCGAATCCGCTGGCGTTGCCGGCAATGCGTAGGATGAACCTGCCAGCGATTCGCTGTAACGTTTCGCATGAGCCGCGCGCACTTCATTCCAGTGATCGAGGTGTTTCAGTTTCACGCGCAACACCGCCGCTTGAAGACTGTCCATGCGATAATTGTAGCCGATCTCTTCATGGACGTAGCGGGCGCTTTGGGCATGTTCGCGCAAAGAGCGAGCGCGGGCGGCAAGTTTCTCATCGTCCGTCAGGAGCGCGCCGCCTTCGCCGTAGGCTCCGAGGTTTTTCGTTGGGTAAAAACTGAAACAGGAAACCGCGCTGAATTGACCGACGCGTCGGCTCTTGTAACGTGCGCCGTGTGCCTGTGCCGCATCCTCCACGACGGGCAATTGGTGCTTTCGGGCAATCGCATTAATGGCGTCCATGTCGGCCGGGAGGCCGAAGACGTGCACGGGCATGACGGCCTTCGTGCGGGACGTGATGGCCACTTCGAGCTTGGCCGGGTCGATAGTGCGCCGTACTGGATCGATATCGATAAACACCGGCGTAGCGCCGACATAGTTGATGGCCCAAGCGGTGGCAATGAAGGTAAACGGCGTGGTGATGACTTCATCGCCGGGGCCGACGCTAAGACAACGCAGTGCGAGGTGCAACGCGCTGGTGCCACTATTGAGACTGACGCAGTGGCGCACGCCACAATAGTCGGCATACTCCTTTTCAAATGCCTGCGTCGTCGGGCCTTGGGCGAAATGCGCGGATTCACAGACCTCCGCCAGCGCCGCCTGCATTTCGACGCGAAGGGCCGCGTACTGGGCCTTCAAGTCGAGGTAGGGGACACGCGTCATACGACAAGTTTCATTCTGCGCATAGTAAACACGGACATGCGCAAGAGGAGCCAACCGAGTTGGAAACGGTTGATATTTGGGGTGCCATAGGTTCGGGCGAGATAATGGATGGAAATCTCGCTGATTTTCAAATGTAATTTCGCCGCGCCAAGAATCAGATCATCGCCGTTACCCCAAAGCGGGCGGACCTCGGGGTTGAGCAGGACATGTTTCAGTGAGCTCAAGGTTTTTCCGCCACGAGTTTGGAGTTTTCAGTGGCGCGCCGCGTGGACAGCAGCGCGACCAAGCCGACGGCCGCCGCGGCCAGCAGGAACGGAATAGCGGGGACGAAGTAGCGAATAAACGGGAGTGCCGCGGAGACCGTGCCGTAGTAATAGCCGACGTAGAGGATCAACAACCACGCCAACACGTTTGTTTCCGCCCGCTTCCACAATCGAACTGTTCCGTAGACGGCCAGAAGAATGGTGGGGATTTGCAATAGAATCAGCGGCAGGTGTGCGGACGGACGGTCTTCGGTGGCATAGAGGGTTCGCGTGGCTTTCAGGAACAGGACCCTGGCAAGAACGGTGGGTCGGTGCAGCAGATCTTTGTACTGCTGGATGGCCATGCGCAGGTGCCAGCGTTCGCGATCAAAGACGATATTCTTTGCCGGAGGTTGAATTCCCCGGGCGATCATTTCGCCTTCGATTTCGCTCGCGGCAACGCGCTGGGCTTTGCCGTAGGTGGTGAAGATGCGGGGATCGGAACCCCACAACAAATTCGTGCCAATGCCGCGAGTGCTGAACGAGAAACGGCCAAAGACGACGTAGTTGCGGTACGCCCACGGTAACAGCACGAGGGTGGAGGCCAGCAAATACACAAGCCAGTGAGTCACACGGGTGGCTTTCAGCTTTCTGGTGACAAGGAACATCACGCCAGTGACAACAAAGGGCAGAAAAATCGGAGTGCTCTTGGTGAAGATCGCGAGTCCCAGGAGGAACCCCGCGAGTGCGAAACGCCACAGGGCGGGAAGGTCGATGGCCCGATACAAGGCGACGAAGCTGGCGACGACAAAGAAAACGAGCAGGGGTTCGTCATCCACGTTGTTGCCCAGATGGAGAAGCAAGGGGTGCAACGCGAAAGCGGTCGCGAAAAACAGCGCCGTGAGCGCCGAGCATGTTTTTAGCAGCAGCCAGCTCAAGGCCACCGCTGTCGCGATGTCGAGAACGATGTGAACGATCTTCACCGCCAGCAACGAATCACCCGCCAGCAATCGACAGCCTGCCAGAAGAGAGGGATAGCCGGGATTGAAGTAACTGTCGGGATTGCCTTCTTCATCGAGATACCCGCGGCCTTCGGCCATGTTTCTTGCAAGCGCCAGCAGGCTCGGGGCATTTCCGTAGGCCGCGCGGTTTGGGACGATGGCGACGAACACCATTCGCGGGATCGCGACCGCCAGCCCCACCCACAAGTAAAGCTGCGGTTTCAATCGCCCGGCAAATGTTTGAAGTGCTTCACGCATGCGCATCCCGCAGTTTATCCCACAACCAGAGCGCGCTGACACAGGCAAAAATGATGCAGATTCCTTCGACGGGAAAACGAAAACGGACAATCCCTGAAAAGATCACGCAGGTTGTCTCCAAATGCAGTATCGCCAGATGGAGCAGCCACGCCGGCTGACGGTTGCGCACGGAAGAGGCCAGCGTCAGAAAGAAGGCAGGCAAGAATAAGATCAGCACCGGCCCCCATGTTGCCAGCATGGCAACCCGAGACAGGCTCGAGTTGCTTCCGCGAAGAAACGGAGTCATCGACCGCCGCAGTTTGGCTTGTGCCAGATAGCCCCACCGGTCGGGATGTTCTTTGAGCCAGCGGATAGCTAGGTTGACCGCTAAATGATCCCTTTCGACTTCGCTGGAACAGGAATCGAAGGCATCGCGGTATTCCGGGATCAGCGTTGGGAAAATTTGGTGTCCATAATACTCTGGGTCGTAAGCGACCACGGAATTGTTGCCACCCAGCAGCGTGTCACCGCCCTCCGTGGCCAGCGGGATGAAATGACCGAAGACTCGATAATTGCGGGCGATCCAGGGCGTCAAGGTCAGCAACGAAACCAGCGGAATCGCCAGGGCCAGCAAGATCGCAGGTCTCTTTGCCCAGAACTGCCAAACGGCCCAAACGACCGCAAAGGGAATCATAATTGCGAAGCCGCCCTTGGTCAGCAGCGCGAGTCCCAACAGTAATCCCGCCAAACAGGCGCGGCCCGGGGCCGGTCTCTCGGCGAACCAGAGACTGGCAGCCAGGTACGCCAGAAACCAAAAGGTTGACAGGGTTTCGGACAGCAATTGCGCCGAGTAGAAGATGGCCATTGGCCACACGGAATAGATCGCCGATGCGACCAAGCCGATTCTCTCGGAAAATGCGCGCTTGCCGATGTCGTAAATAATCAGAACCGTCAGCCCGCCCACCAGACACTGGAAAAAGCGAACCACGCCGTACCGATGCCCAAAAACTTTGTAAAGTCCCGCCCAGATCAACGAAGTTCCCGGTACTCGATAGGCCGTGAGGTTATCCCGTCCGAACCCCGGACTGGGACCGCGATAGCCCTTGCCTTGTGCCAGATTCCAGGCGCAGGTGTCATACTCATCCTCATCCGATCCGAGTTTGGGTGGGGGCGCATTCAAGCCGGTTTTCACCGCCAGCCCCAGACGGAGGAGTAACGCTGCGCAAACAAACACGATCAGCCACCTGCGAGTCGAAAGTTGAGAAGTCATGCGATTGCTTGCAGGATCGGCGACGGACGGGCTAGGCACCCTTACCGCCCGCTGCCCGATACAACAGGATCAGTATCCAAATCGCGGGAACGCTGGAGACCGCCATGAGTACGGATAGGCCGACGTCACGGTTGGTAATATCCAGATAGCCCGCGGGACAATAGGGCTGACGATCAACGTAGCGGATCAACCCGATGCCCAGCCCCAACATTAGGTAGAGAAATGGATTGTAGGTGCGCGTGAGAAAGAATGCGGAAGCATAGAATCCCACCAGGGCGGCAAATAGTCCAACGGCCAGCCGCCGCGTACCGCGATCCAACGGCTCCAAGCGCGCAATCCTGTAGACCGACCGCAACACCAGCCATAAAAGAGTGAACCAGAACGAATAGCCGAACAATCCCAGTTCACCGTAGCAGGTGACAAAGGAATTGTGGGCGACCTGATCCGAATAATCGAGCCAGCGCTGGTAGCCGATGCCGAACAGCGGATTCTGCTTGAGGAACTGGTTGCCATAGCCCCACTGCATGATTCGGCCGCCGGCCGAACCTTCATACACGGTTTCCCGGGTGCGCGCCGGGCCGAATGCTACGACCGCGCCCAGCACGGCGCTGGCCACCAGAATGCGCAGGATCGTAGTCCGCGTTGAAAACCATACGTAGGCCAGCAACATGGTGCCCAGTCCCACTACACCGCCCCGCGACCGCGTGTAGTAGAGCACGTACAGCATTGCCGGGAACGAAGCGGCCACAAAAAACTTTCCCGGCACCATCGTGTCCGTTTGCAGGAAGGTGAAGACGAAGGGAATGGCCACGACGTACAGCATCGCAAAGTCGTTGGGATCCTGAAACATGCCGGTGCCCTGGACGCGGAAGTCCCCGTCGAAGAAGGATCCAAAGGGTTCGACGTTTGCGAAACCGTAACCGGTTTTTACCTGCATGATGCCGTGGACGCAAAAGATCGCGGCGCTGATGACAATCACCCACATCATCCGGCGCAAGCGCCTGGGATTGTCCACCAGCGTCATCGTCGTGAACAGCAACACGCAGGACTTGCCGAATTCCAAAAATGCGTCAGCTCCCCCACGGAGCCGTCCATATACGAGTTGCGAGAGGACGACGGCCACCAGCAAACCCCACATCAATCGCCCGTATTTGTTGCGCGAGACAGTCCCAATCAGTCTTTGATCGGGCGATGGGTTGATGAGGGCCGCGAAGATGGTCAGGATGGCAGCCACGTTGACCAACTCGAAGCCACGGACCGGCTCATACCACTCCTGCGGCCGCACCAGTAGTACCAGCACATAAACAATGAGGAATCCCAAGGCCACGTTTTTATTCCATGTAGATTTCGCTCGGGTATCGATCCCGCAAGGTTCCGGTTTTCCTGGCAACGACAAAAATATGCGCTCCGCGATGACGCAACTGGCGCGGATGACGTCCCGTTAGTGGAAACCAGAGGTGGATGAAGGCGAGTAGGAGAAAGTCGGCCAGTTTGTAGCGTTCGTGTTTGAAGAAAACGTGCGGCGTATAGAATTTCTCCACACTGAATCCGGCGCTGTCGAGCATCAGTTTTACCTCATGGGGCATGAACTCCTTGGCATGTTGCAGCATGGGTGGGTTGTGCTGTCGCCAGAAGTACGACCCTTCATAAGGAGTGATCCCGCGGAGGCCCTTCAACAACGCGTGCCAGGAGATTATGTTCGGCGTAGTGAGGACCAAAGCACCGTTCGGTTTCAAAATACGGTGTATTTCTGTCAACATCGCCATCGGGTCGTGCAAAAGGTGTTCGAGGATCTCCGTGCAGACGACGACGTCGAACGTATTGTCAGGGTAGGGATACGCAGCCTGCTCGAGATCAAACAAGTCGCGCTGAAACTCGACCGGTCGACGGCTGGTCTTGTGCACAAATTTCGTGATCCCGCTATAACCGGTGCCGGCATCCAGCAGGTTCTGTGTCCGCACCTCATAACGCGTGAATTTTTCGAGTAGTAGTGTGAAATGGTTGTCGCAGCCCAGTTCCAGGAGTTTACCTGTGCCATCTGGCAGCAGGTTGAGCGTGGCGGCATACCGTGGGAGATGCATGTTCACAAAGTCTGTGGGAGGCGGGTCGAACTCCGCCAGATAAGCTCGCGCTTGGGCTTCAGTGACCCTTTGCATCGTTCGTCCCTCTGGATCAGGCGATCACGGCAACCACTTCTGACTTCTTGCGCTGGACGAATTGCAGGATGTTTTGTAGCGGCTGGGGGAAAAACAACAGCAGGCAGGCTAGATAGCTGCCGATGCCCAGCGTCACCTCAATAATTGTTCGCAGGACAGGCCCCCGGCTCTGGAGGATGGTGACTTGAAGGAGAAAAACCGCCAGCACCATTACCGCAGTCGACACAAACGCCGGTCGCAAGGATTGTCCCAGTTCCGACCATTGAAACACGACGCAACGTTTGACAGCCGCGATCCACAAGAGGGCCAGAACGGGGAACACCAGCAGCCACGTGAGGCAAATTGCCTGTAAGCCAAATTGCGCCGTGAAATAGAATGCGGCCGGCATGACTGCGAGATTGAGCAGGTTGAACTTCAAGAGCAGCCTCGTCTTTCCTTTCGCCAGGACCAGAGGAGCGGAGAGCGAATTGATCATCATGGCCATGGCTGCCCAACACATGATGTTTAGTGCGGGGATCATCGGCGCCCACTTCGGCTTCAGCAACAGCGGAATGACGTCCCCGCTCACCAGCGACAGCCCGGCGAGCACCGGGACGATTATGAGACACGCCAGTTGCACCGACATGAGGAAGTAACTCTTCAATCGTTCGTGGTCATGCTGTAGTCGCGAGTACACGGGAAACGCGACCTGGTTGATGATCGACAGCACGCGCCCGCTCAACTCGGTTGTCAGCCGGGTGGCCAGCGTGTAGTAGCCCAGCGTCTGATCGCCGAGGTAGCGGCCGATGATCAGGCGATCCGAATTGTCATACAAGTACCAGGCGATGCGCGCGGCCGATAAATTCAGGCTGAACGACGACAACTCGTGGAGACTGGCCCACGCAAATCTAAGTTGCGGTCGCCAGTGTGATTGGGCAAACACCAGGACACACAAGACCGCTTCGCGGATCAATACACCCAGTACCAGCGACCAGACGCCCCAGCCCGCGCGCGCCAACAAGAATGTTGACACCACACCCAGCATGTTGCCAATGACTTCGAGGATCGAACGCCGCTTGAAATCCACCGCCCGCGTCAAGAGGTTCCACGGTACCAGTCGCAGGTTCGTCAGAATAAAGACCAGGCCCAGCACCCGCAACACCTCCGTCACATGTTGGTGCCGGTAGAAGACCGCCACGAGCGGCGCGACCAGATACGTAAGGCCATAGATCAACAGGCTCACGGCCACACCGAACCAGAACAATGTGTGCAGATCATCCTCGCTGAGTTCCTGGCGCTGGACGATCGCGGCACCAAAACCGAGTTCGTTCAAAAAATCCACCAGTCCCGTGTATACACTGCACATCCCAAACAATCCGTAATCCTCTGGCACCAGGACTCGGGCCACCGCGATGGTCAACACCCAGCTCAGGAGTTGGATGACCGCGCGTGATCCACCATACCAAACGACTCCATGGACGGCTTTCTCTTTCAATGTACGGTTTAGCATCAGCGATCTGCGACATTGGAAAACGGATTAGGATTTCGCGGCGCGTTATCGTTCAACTGTGCGAATGTGTTCGACCGTGCGGCGTACGCCTTCGGGGAAGGGGACGCTTGGGTTCCAGCAGAGAATCTTGAACGCCCGCGTCGCGTTGAGGCAGATGTGCATCACTTCACCGGGTCGCACTGCGGTGTAGGAAGGTTGCAACTTCGTCCCGACGACGGCGGCGACGGCGTCATAAACCTGTCGGTCACTGGTGCCGCTGCCGCTGCCGATGTTGACGATGCCACAGAAGTCCGTCTGGAGCGCCAGCACGTTGGCGCGCACGATGTCGCCGATAAAAACGTAGTCGCGGGTTTTGCTGCCGTCGCCAAAGATTGTGCACGGCTTGCCATCCAGCAGCAGACCGCTGAAAATGGCAACCGCGCCCGCCTCGCCGTGCGGTGTCTGGCGCGGGCCGAAGACGTTTGGGTATCGCAGCACGATGTAGGAAAGGTTGTGGAGGCGGTTGTACAGGAAGAGGTAGTGCTCCACGGTGTGCTTGCTGATGCCATACTGACTGATGGGATTGACCGGGTAGCTCTCGTCGGCCGGCAGGTCCTTCTCCGGGACATCGCCGTATACGGCGCCGCCCGTGGAGACGTAGACGAAGCGTTTCACGCCCGTTCGCCCCGCGGCCAGGATCAGGTTGAGGCTGCCCAGGATGTTGCATTGCGCGTCGAAGACTGGGTCCCGCGTGGACTTGCGAACGTCCATTTGCGCGGCGTGATGGTTGACGACCTCGGGTTTGAACTCGTCGAAAACCCGATCCACGCCGGCGGTGTCGCGGATGTCCACTTCGTAGAAGCGCGCCTCGGGGTTGAGGTTGTTGGCGGAAGCCGGTACTTAGATTGTCGAGTACGGCGACCTCGTGGCGTTGCTGGAGGTATTCGTCAGCGACGTTCGAAGCGATGAATCCGGCGCCGCCGGTAATCAGGATTCTCATTTCTCGGTTCTCCTAGGGTGTATTGGGCGTGAAAGTGTAGCGCAGCAGTCGCCGCCAACGGGCAAATCGCCGCTGAAAGACCTGCCCACCCCGGTCGGGGAGGGGATACAGTACCAGCGCCAGCAAGGTATGAAGCCAGGCCACGCGGTGCTGACGCGCCATGTGGTAGACCCACGAAAAATCAAAGTGCATAAAGGCGCGGGCTTTGGCCCGGACCAGCCACCGTCGTCGTAGCGGACCGTCTGCGAAGGCGCGGCGCAATGTTTCGCGGAAGGCCTCTTCCATGCCGTCGGTCTGCATGTTGAGGGCGCCGGCGTGCAGCCGGTAGTCTACCAGGCAATCGGGCGTGCAGCCAAAGCGGTATCGTTTGGCGAGCCGTATCCACATCTCGCGATCTTCCACCTTCTTCAAAGATTCGTCGAACAGTCCGCAAGTATCGAAACATCGTTTGCGCACCACCACGCTCGATGGAAAAAAAGCGGTGGTAGTGATCAGGCTTTGCAGCATATCGGCGCAGGAGGACACCTTGGCGCGGTTTTCACTGCAGACCCCACTCTCGTCGAAAATCCGCGAACCACTGAACACCAGCCCGATGTCGTCGTCCGAGAATTTATCCAGTTGCCTCTCCAGCTTGTTGGGTTTCCAGCGATCGTCCGCGTCGAGGAACGCGATGAATTCGCCTTGCGCGGCGCGGATGCCGCTATTGCGTGCTGTGGACGGGCCAGCGTTTTTCTGGCGGAGGTAACGCACACGCGGATCTGTCGCGTACACGGCCATTATTTCCGGGGTGTTGTCCGTCGAGCCGTCGTCGATGACGATGACTTCCAGCGGCGGGACGGTCTGTGCGAGAGCGCTGTCCACTGCTTCCTGAATGAACCGGGCGCAATTGAAACTGGGGATCACGACGGTGACCGACCGTTTTGCGTCGGGGTTGTCCACAGTGCTCGCTGCCACGCTAAAGCTTTCTCGTCCAAGCCAGACCCGCAGCCATGCGGAGAGGTCTTTCGACGGGTAGCTTCTGCAATTGCTCGTCCACTGCCTGGCGAACACCGGGGAATTCCGGGTTGGAGTAGTCGTCGAAAACAAGCAATCCCCCGGATAACACATGCGGGAACCACAGGAGAATGTCTTCGGTGACGGCTTCGTAGCTGTGCCAGCCGTCGATGAACAAGATGCGAATAGGGGTGCCATTCCAAGCATGAGCAGCCTCTTTGGAGGTCATTTTGAGCGGCTTCGCGCGGCTTTCCACCCCGAATTTGCGGATGTTTCGCAGAAAGACCTCGTACGTGGAGACGTGGCCCAGATCCCAGGCGATGTCGCCGGTATGCGGGTCCACCGCCCATACAATTCCTCGGCCGGCATGACGAGCCCCCTCGGCAAGGTAAATGGTGGAGCGCCCAAAGCACGAGCCGATTTCCACGATCTCGCCGTTCCCCCGCTTCGTTTCGGCAATCGAGTAGAGAAACCTGCCGGCGGACTCGGGAACGCCACAGTCAGGCAATCCGCCGGTCTCCAAATGACGATCCAATTTATAGGAGAGGCGTCCCACCGGCGTCGCCAGTGCCAAGAGCTTTTTCGTTCGCGCTTTGAGGCGGATTTGTGCCAATCCTGAACGGAATCTGTCGTGAACACAGTCTTGATAGACCTCGTCGAGTTGCTCACCGACCGCAGCGATTGTGAATGTCTGCGGGCGTTCGGCGATAGCACGGCGATCGTAAGCTTGCGAGCCGGACAACATCTTCAAGAGTGCTTCCGCCAGCGGCGCGGCCTGGCCTGGCGGGACAAGCAAGCCGGAAGCCTGATCCACCATATCCGGTACGTCGCCCACAGTGGTCGCCACGATGGGTAGTCCGCTGGCCAGGGCTTCCAGGATCACGCAAGGTTCATTCTCCCACAAACTGGGGAGCACGAACGCATCCGCGTCCCGCATGGCGTCCGCCAGTTTTTCCTTGGGTTGAAACCCATGAAATGTTAACCGGTCGCGTAGTCCCAGCGCCTGCGCTCGTTCTTCATACTCCCCCCGCGCGGGACCATCTCCGTAGAGATGAAGATGCCAGTCCGTTCGGTGGGCTGAAACCTGATGCAGCGCCTCAAGCAAATAGGGAACTCCTTTAATATGGTTGGGCTTGAGTATACCCGCGAAGAGAAGGCGCAGCGGGCCATCATTTCTTTGCTGGGTCGCGGGTGGAAAGAACAAGCTGGTATCCACCACGTTTGGTACAAACCGGTACCGCCCCCCCCAATTGTACTTCTCGATGGCGCGCGCCAACGAGCGCGCATCGGGCAGGACGACTTTGGCGTTGCGGAAGGTATACCGTGCCCGTCGAATATCGAGCTTCGGAAGCGTTCCTTCTTGAAACAATGTTGTGTGTTCCGAAGCAACCACAGGACGACGGAAGATGCGCCCCAGCCAGATCGCCACCGGCCCCAACTCGTACTCATGCACATGAATGATGTCAGGTACAAAGCCGGCGGCCATTAGCTTCCGCGTGGCCTGGACGAAACATAACGCGAAGGTCAGCACTGAAACCCACGGTACGGAGAACTTCCGCCAGTACAGCCGGTACGTCATTACGCCCATCGTCAGGTTCTCGTCGGTCTCTTGCTCCATTTCCCAAAGCCCCGATCCATCAAGCGACCGGGGAGGACAGAGCACCACACACTCATGCCGTGTAGCTGCGGCACGGACATGCTCGCGAATGAATGGTGCCCAGTAGGGCGACTCGCGCATGGGATACCAACTGGCGATGTGGAGTATCTTTAGCCGTCTCACAAACTTGCCACGTTGTTAGCTTCTGGCGGCCAGGGTGTCTGGAATAACCGTATCAACCGTTGGGCATGCGCGAACCGGTCAGGGCTGAACTCCGGACGCCAGGCAAAGCCCCGCGCGAGTTGCGATAGTAACAAGTCCGGCTGATGCCGCGCCGCGGCCCAGCAGTTTTTGAGAAATAAACCTGGCGATTGGCGCAGGGCGCCGCGGTCGAGATGGAAACTGTCGAGGTGTTCCCAGTGCCAAACCCTTGTCAGTTCGTCCTGCCAGTCGCGTACCTGCTTCCAAGCGTCGGGCAAACCGGCTGCGGGATCGTTAAGCAAGTCAGCGAAGATGCGCATCGTGTCGGTAGTGAATTCCCAGTTGTGCCAGGTCCGGGGAGTTGCCTGGTGGCTGTGCCGCCGCCACGTTGCCAGTTGACCGGGTACCCACGCTATGTCGGTAAGCAACGTAGCCCGCAATGCCCACGCGAGATCCGCCTGGACGCCGACGTCGGTGCGGAACACGCCTGTGCGTTCCAGCAGTGAGCGGCGAAACAGGACAGCGGTCATGGTCACCCAGATGGTATGGAAGCAGCAATGCAACAGGAACTCGCTCAGCCGTGGTCGCACGCAAGGTCGATGCAGCCACTCGCCCAGGAATCCGCGCGACGAATTCTCCAGCGGCATTGGCAGTGGATGGCCCTCATCATCGATTGTTTGGTAGTCACAGACGGCGACGCTGATGCCAGGATCGTGTTCTAGGGGAGTAACCAATTTTTCCAGGCATTGTGGCACCATTGTGTCGTCGCTCGTGGCCATGTACACGTATCGGCCGTTCGCACGCCGCAGGCATTCGTTCCAACCCGGGTAGATGCCCTCGCGGGGCACTTGATGCAAATGCACGCGTGGATCGTCCTTGAACTTTTGGAAAAATTCCCAGGAGCCGTCAACCGAGTAACTGTCGCACACGATCAACTCCCAATCTTTGATCGTCTGCGCAAAGATTGTCTCCAGGCGTTCTTTCAGGAACGCCCGTCCATTCAAATTCGGCAGACAGATCGAGATCAGGGGCTGATTCACTGTGCCTGGTTGCGGCCCGGCCCAATTTGAGCCATCGGGATTTCCCATTGTCCATTCCAACCCGGGCTATCCGTAGGCTGTCGGGGAAGAATGTACTGATTTCCGTATCGAACCGATTCTGGTGGGAGATTGGTCAGGTTGCCGCGCAGGTCGAGCTGGCCGGCATAGGAGCAGTAAAGCGCGGTCGTGGCGCCGCCCGCGACGACATTGTGAGTAAACCTGGTCCCTCGGGCATGAATCAGATCGTCATATGTATAGCTACGGAGTTCGGGATAGCGAGTGGTATAGGGTGGTCGGGTGGCCCGGACTTCTTGCAGTCGCCGTGAGAGGATTTCCATATTGATGACGGGATCCGCGAAACCGATGGCCCGGTTACAGGCCACAAACAAATTGCTCTCAATGCGGTCACCGCTACCCCCACAAACCTGGACTCCCATCTCCACTTTATCGAAAATGTTCCCAACCACGGTGGCGCCACCGGCGAAGTCGTCAAGGTAAATGCCAATGAGCGGGATATCGTGGAGAAGATTGTAACGAAAGATATTGCCGCGCTCGGACAAATTGCGGCCCATGTAGATGGCGCCGGCATCGCGTGTGTCCAGGCAAACATCGTGGATCTCATTATACTCGATTAGATGGTCGTTCCCGTTCAGTAGAATGGCGGAGTGCGGAGCGTTGTAAATCAGATTGTGATCCACCCGATTGCCGACCCCAAACACGTGGATTGCGGGAGAATAGGTATACTTAAGACGGTTAAAGCGAGTGATGATATTGCGGCTGGCGTGGTTGTTCCCGGCGGCGAGCGTCAGGCGGTTCCCTCCGCCGATGATCAAGCCGCCGAGACCGGTGTCGAAGATGTCGCAATTTTCAATTCCATTGTTGAACCCGCAATTGCCGTCGTATGTCTGGGAATTATAAATGAGTGGGGACGTATTTCGGAAAGCATTGCCCAAGACGATGCCAACCCCCTGAACATTGTGAACCCGGCACCAAGCCACCAGATTGTTAGTTCCAGCAATCATCTGCACGGCCGGGCCGCGAGTGCAGGAGAACGTGAGGTTGGAAATGGTCACGAATGAGGTGTCACGGAGAAGGAACAAGGGTTCCTTCAGAACTGACCCGATGGCGTTGCCCGGTAAAATGGGTGATGGCGGCCAGAAATACAGGATGCCGGTTTTGCGATCCAGATACCATTCACCTGGTTCGTCCAGCTCTTCCAGCACATTGAGGACATAATACCGCGCGCGGGAGTGATAGCCGTATTTACTTTGCGGGTCGGCAATGGTGATCAACCGTTTATCCGCGCCAATCGATGCAACGCGGAGATATTGATCTGCCCACTCCTGGCCCCAGTATCCGTGCATCCAGATGTCCGGCGACCAGGCCCACGTCCACGGGCGGTCGCTGCCACAGGTGATCGTGGGGCCCTTTTCACCGGCCGGCGTAGCGGCGATGAGCGTCCATTCGCGATTTGGCCAGCGCGCCAGGGTCATTGGCTTGTCATTGAAGAACAGTTCGAACGAATCGAACGGCAATTCACCATAATCCGCTATGCCTAGTGCCGGTAATTCAGTTTGGAGTACGTTTGTGCGGGCCGAAGGTGGGAGGCGTTGGAGAATGGTCGGATCCTGGACGGGCTTGAAACCGGTCAATTCCTTTCCGCCGATAATTTCCGCGTGTTCGCTGCCAAACCCGCAGTAAACGATGGGTGACTCGTGGGTACCGGAGTCCTCACGGGCCAGGACGAATGAATTTGTGAGTGGGTAGACGCCCCCGTGAATCACTACGGTAACGCCGTTTGAGAGCGGGTGTCCCGTCGTCTTCAACGCGCGAATCGCGTCCCGGGCGCGTTCGAGTGTGACGAAGGGTTTCTCCCGCGTGCCGGCGTTTTCATCGCTGCCGTCAGTGGCAACGTGAAATTCAAACGCTGTGGACTGACGTGTCCAGATACTTGCCAGAATCAGCGCGCTGGCGAAGATCCACAGACGGTGGCTTGGTTTATTGCGAGAATTTCTCATCAACGGGATAGCGGCAGGTTTCTTGAAATGGTCATGATTTCTGCAGCTCTTTCCGGATGATCTCGGCGAAGATCCTGGCCCGTTGACTTGCCGTGTGGTCGCGCAAGGCACGGCGGTGTCCGGCAGCGGCAATCGCGCTTCGCTCGCGCTCGTGATCCAGCAGGTAGCGCACTTTCTCAACGACTTCGTCAGCACTTTTGTAAGTCACGACCTCACGATCGGGTTCGAATAGTTCAGTCAGGTTTTCCTTCCAGTCCGTCAGTAAGCAGGTTCCCACTCCCGTTGCTTCGTAAAGGCGCATGTTGGACGCGCTTCGCGGCGATATGTCAATGTGCGTGTTCAGGGTAATCCGGCTGTCATGAAGAAGCTGGTACATGGCGAGTCCGAACACCGGCTTGCGGGCGCGTCGGCGGATGGCAGCGGCCACTTCCCAGGTGATTGTTGGCCTTGTTTGCCAGCGGGCGACCTTCTTGATGAGCGGAATCTTACTGAGAAGATTCTGGAAAACTCCGGCGCGACGAACGGATTGCACGCCATCATAGGTGGCCCGGCGCAGCGAAGTGGTAAGACGTCTTTTTATCGGCGCTCGCCTATACTCCGACCAGAGTTGAAGAGTTGTTTTTGCCACCAGCACGCGCAACAATTCTTCGCGTTGACGGTGAAACTTGGTTTCCATGACGATCTGGCCGGTGAAACTGAAGTCAATACGGGGAGTCGTGGAAATGTCAATCTGTTCCAAAACCCGCGGGTTGAAGGCGTGATTAACATGTTCAGCCCGGTGACCATTGGACCGAAAATGTTCGACGAGTTCCGGGATGCAGGACAACACGATGTCGTATTCCTGGAAAACGGCCGGGTCATTGTAAGGGGCACCGCACCAACCGAGGGTCAGGCGGATCGACGGAGTTCCCACCTTGAGCCGGCGCAAAAAGGGCGCTGTAAACGTGGTGTAATCATAGACAAACAGGACATCCGGACAAAATGCTTGCACTTGGGCGGAGGCGATATCGAACAGCCAGTTCTCCCGGCTGAAACCGAGACCGTTTTCCCTGGCCCATTGCTTCTGCATCGGTTCAGCATTGGCGACAACCTGCTTCATTTCATGCCCAAGGTCCGCCAAGGAGTTCGGTAAGGCGTCACACCAATGGAAGCAGTCCGCCATGAGGGCCTGATACTGGACTTCGTAGGGCTGATTACTCAATCCAGCCTGGGTGGCGTAGAATCGGCCAAGAGAATCAGGGTAATTGGTTGTTAGTCGAAGAAGTCGCATAGAACCAGACCAAGCGAGCCGTTACCCTGAGGGGGAGGTAAATCGGAAGGAGGGCAAACTGCAGTAATCCGCTTTGCAAACAAGTTGTGGCGAAGCGCATCCAGGAATCTACCGCCAGGATCTCCGCGTAAAAAAATCCTCTCGACAGAAAAACTGGGTTCTGGGGGTTGAGCAAAGTTCCCTGTACCCGAGGCTACTCAAGAAGTGCGCGCCGGACGCGGGAGAGATATGAATTGTTTCCGTCAGAATCACCTGGGGCCGGTACTTTTCCCAGTTGTTAGAACGCAGAACGGCATGGTCCAAGCCTTCGACGTCAATGCTAAGGAAATCAATCGTTTGGTTCAATGGAAGGTATTCGTCCAGTATCTCGGCCAGCGGGCGGGTCGGGACCGGTTTGCTGAATAGGAGGTGGTACCGGCCATTCTCGGTGATGCGGTTGGCCACTTCTTTGGAGAATCCATTCAAAGCTGGCTCATCGAATGCGTAGTACGTAAGCATCTCGGTAGATTCGGATACGCCGATCTCCAGGTTAATGTCCTGTGGTCTGAATTGATTGAACGGGTCCATGCTCCCGGGCATGGCATCGATGTTGATGCCGCGCCACCCTGCCAGATAGAAATAGTGGGTGTTTGAGAAGCGATGAGGATGGTGAGCGCCCACGTCGACATAGAAGCCGCTGGTTTGACCTTCAAAGATGCCGCGCAGGACCATGTCTTCGCCTTCCTGGGAAAACGAATATTCTGAAAATGGTGGACGCGGACAGAGAATGCGAGCCAGAGCCTGGCGGACGGGACGCAATGCGTTACGAACTGCAGCAAAGGGGCGTGGCGTAGAGCTTCCCTGGGAATTCATGGGGTGTTTCGAACGGTGTCTTCGTGGTGCTTGCTGGATTGCGGACGACAAGACCAGATCCCATCCACGAGGAAGTTGGAGGCGCCCTCGAAGCCCAGGCTACCGGTACCATAAAAGTCGCCCTGTTCGACGTCGACGAAAGCGATGCCATCGTGTGGCCAGTCGGCTTCTTCGCCGGCGACCGTTACGCGGGCGCCGATGCGATAGCGGTCTGCGCGCAAGGGAAGACGGGGGATCGAACAGCGAAACTGCCCGTGCCGCGGGAGTTCCTCAAAAACCTGACCCGTATAGGAATTGTAAAGCACGAAGAGAGTGTGCTGATCCGTCGTATGCACACTCAGCCCGACGGACACGTTGGTTGGCGGCGTGCCCTCGTCGCATTCAAAATCAAACACAAACGCCGCATCTCTGCCGGATTGAAGGACATCGACAGGGGTTCCTTTGTCATCTTCAACACGAAAACCAGTGAGACGGACGCGTCCATTACCCGACCTGTCCTTGCGGTTTGAGAGAGGTACGGAAACAATCTCTGGCAACATGCGCTGGATGTAGTAACAGATTACATCTTCGGCGTTCCCATCCCGTATCACCACACCTTTGTCGAGCAGGGCCGCTCGCGGGCAAAGGTTTTGGATGGCCGCGAGGTTGTGACTCACAAACAACACGGTTTGTCCCTGTTTGGCAATGTCCTCCATCTTGCCAAGGCACTTCTTTTGGAATTGTGAATCTCCAACAGCCAGTACCTCGTCGACGATGAGGATTTCGGGTTGGAGGTGGGCGGCGACGGCGAAGGCGAGGCGAACATACATGCCGCTTGAGTAGAATTTCACGGGGGTGTCAATG
>Ga0224557_1001041_pt1 | contig 27970 bp, 20 predicted proteins | sample 714S31014metaG_FD_180677 | JGI IMG/M metagenome (GOLD analysis project Ga0224557, IMG submission 180677) | Peat soil microbial communities from Stordalen Mire, Sweden - 717 S3 10-14 | ecosystem: Environmental > Terrestrial > Soil > Wetlands > Peat | place: Sweden: Norrbotten County, Stordalen... | reverse complement strand
CGCCATGTCTTTAGGTCATAGGACATCTGGCCGTCGGAAGCAAGCCGACACGCCGGATTACCGCAGGCCAGACCAGCCCGAGGACAGGCGTCAGGCCATCAAGATCGAACTAGCCAGGAAACTCGGGCTAGGGCGTCAGCCACTTGCCTTTGGGCTAGTGAAAGGTCACCAAGAGGGAGCTTGCGGCGAGTGTCCTCGCTGTCGGCGCTGAGGAACACCATTCGCAGCGCTAGCTCGCGCAGGGCCTGCTGCCCGTTGTCATCCAGGGAGATGTACACCTGCTCGGCCGACCGGGCGACGGCGCCGACGATGCCGCCCGTGTCGCGGTACCCGGCCAGCGTGAGCATGTTCCCCGAGCGGCGCTGCCAGGTCTCGCGCAGCGCGTGGGACAGGAGCGGCAGTACGGCCGCCTGGTCGCGGTCACGGCGCCCGCCCGCCTCCTCCAGGAAAGTATCCACCAGCCCTTCCTCAAGGCGCAGTTCCGCGAGCTCGGCTGGCTTGACGATGATGTGCCGCAGCTCGCTGGTGCTCAGCGGCGGTACCACGACCTGCCGGATGCGGGCGGCTTCGGCGAGAAAGGGGTGCTGCAGGAACTGCCCGTAGAAGTCCGCGCGCAGCCCGGCCAGGACGGTTAGCGGCAGCCTCATGAGCGCGGCGATGAACGTCTCCGCCTCCTCGCTGCCGTTGGCGGCATCCCCGACAAAGAGCTCCTCGAACTGGTCGACGATGAGCAGCGGGCGGGAGTGGCCGGCGAGCGAAGCCGCGTGCTCCTCCAGGACGGCCAGTGGGCTAGTGCCCGGGGTCATGGTCGCGACAGTCCAGCCGCGCGACGCCATAGCGGGCACCACGCCGGCGCGAAGGACCGAGGTCTTGCCTGATCCCGAGGCGCCGATCAGCGGGATGAGCCCAGAACCGGACTCGACGCTGGTCCCGATCAGGTCTACTAGGTCGCCGCGGCCGACGAAGAAGCGCGCGTCCTCCGGGCCGAACGGCCGCAGCCCGCGGAACGGGCAGGCGACATCGGCGGGCGGCTCGGTCTGCCGCCAGGTCACCTGCGCCTGGTAGGCAGGGTTGGGCGCTAGGACCAGGGCTGCCGCGGTGTCGGTGCTGCGCAGGTGCGGGCGCTGTTCGGGCAGGCTGCTGGAGAGATGCCGGTAGACATAGTCGATGGTGAGGTCACGGGGGCCGGCCGGGTCGCCCTCGCGCAGCAGCCGGATCAGCGCGCCGGTGAAGTTCGTGTACCGCTCGCCGGGGGGCGCCAGCGCGTGCTCGTCGCGGGCCGCCGCCGTCAGCACCACGCCGCCCTGCAGTGGCGCCCGCTCCAGGATCGCGTCGAACTGCTGGGGCCCGGCGGGTGCGCCCGCGAGGCCGGCGAAGCAGCAGTCCAGCACGATGGCGATGGTGCGGGCGGGGGAGGCGCGCAGGATTGTGAGAAGGGTCCGGTAAGGGAGTGCCCGGTAAGGCAGCCCCTGGACCGGGTCGGTGGTCGCCGCTGTCGCGAGGTAGAGCTCCGCGCCGTCGCCCACCAGGCCGTGGCACACTAGGTAGACCAGCAAGACGTCGGTCGCCGCGGCGGCGATGGCGTCGAGCTGCTCAGCCAGCTCGGCGGGCCCGGCTGGGTCCAGGGCCAGCGTGATGTTCGCGTCGGGCACGCCCGCCTGCTCCCGCAAGATGCTCGCGAGGTCGGTCAGGGAGCGCCCGATGGCTGGTACGTCGCGGAGCGTGGCTCCCGGGGGATGGTGCCCGGTGCCGATGAGGATCGCATGTGAGCCCGGGCGGGCCAGCGGGGTCATGTCCCGGCGACGTCTGAGTCCGCACTGAACTGTGCGGTGAGCTGGTCTACGTGCGCCCTCAGGTCGTCGCTACCGAGCGTGCGGACTCGCTCGGCGGTGAGCTCAAGGTGCGCGCCGTCAGGCCGCGTGATGTGCAGTGACACCGATCCGCTGCGCTGCCGCAGCCATACCATGAGGACGCTGGCCAGCGCGGTGGCGACCCCGCTGGACCCGAGCGCGATGACCAGCTCGGGCAGCCCGCTGCCAAGCGCGCCTTCGGGCACCTGGGCAGCCACCCGCCGCACGCGGCCACGCAGTTCGGGGTCGGCATCGAGCAGCCCGCCCAGCGCTACGGCGTCATCCAGGCTGCCAGCCACGAAGAGCGTGACATCTTGTGGCATATGTTCCCCTCCCACTTTAGGCCTGATGGTACACATGCGCTTACGCTCCGACCTTATGTATGTATAGCTTCACATACGGAGTAGCTCGGCGGCTTGGGCCAAACACATCCCGGCACGGCACTTTTGCGCTTTTCCTGGGCCGTCAAAATGTCCGAATATGGTCACGTCGCACCCCTGGCTCACCTTGTAAGTGCGAGTTTGTCGAAGGCGCGCCATGCCGGTGGCCGGGTGGCGGGTAAGGCCGGACGTGGACGGCAATACGCACCCCGCCAGCGCGTCTGGTACGCCTCAACTTTCGCCCAGTGCCCTGTCACTGCAACGATCGCACTACTTCAGCCGGGCAGGAGATCGCAGCGGAGTAATTCGCTCCGCTGATCCCGGCCGGTACGGCATCATTGCCTGACGTGGGCACGAGCAAGCGCAAGAAGGCCGAGATCAAGCGGCAGCAGCGGAAACGTGCTGCGGCCAGTAGAGCGAAGGTCCGGCACGTTGTTCGTGCGACGATTCCACGGCCGCGGGTGACCGAGTTCAACTACACCACGGCCGTGCCCGTCTTCCCGGGGCGGAGCGGCGGGTCCCCTTCGGGATCACCCGGCTCGTACGACGTCGTATTCGTGCTAGGTGTTCCCGGCGTAAGCGGTGTCGCGACAGCCCTGGACTTCGACGGCATGATGGCCGGCGGGGATTCCCTGCTGGAGGGTAGTGGTCTGCAGGTAGAACTTCAGTCGTCGGACGGAAGTTCGCTGTACATGGCGCGGATCATTCCCAACTCGCACGGTCGGCTGGCTCAAGTCAGGCTCACGGTCACGGCCGGGGACTTCTCCCTGGCTGAAAACGAGGCTTTCGATGCCGTCATGCCGACGCTGAGCAGGATCGCCTTCGAGGCGGACACGCCGCTCGAGGTGACCGGCATCTTGCTGACCGAGCAGCCGACGCAGACGCGGAGGTTCGGCGCGACCCTTGTGGGTGCGGTCCAGCCTGCTCCGGCGCTCGCAGGAGAGATGACGCCAGAACTCCGATCGTTCCTTGCCTCGTACCGCGAAGGGCTGAACGCGAACTCGCCGCTGTACCAGGCCCTGTCGTTCTACAAGATCATCGAAGGTGTGACCAAGTTCCACACGAACAGCATGCGCGCGGCGAAGAAGCGCGGCGCGCCGGAGCCAGCCGATCCGCTGGCCAAGGAGGTACCGGCCAGTCGCGAGGACCTGGTGGGCATGACTGAGTGGGCGCGGGATAACTTCACGCCGTACCTCGGAATGAGCTTCGCCGAGATCCGGGACGCGATGACGGACACCATCCGCAATGCCGTCGCGCACATCGCGCCGGGCATGGATCTCCGCAACGCCGACTACGCCGCCGATATCCGGGCGTGCCGGGCGGTCACCCCGGTCCTCCGCTACGTGGCACGAGAACTGATCCTCGACGAACTTGCTGACCTGGCAGGTTCGGTGTCACCCGTTAGTACGCCCGCAGCCTAGAAGACGTCAGAACCATGACCGGTGACAAGGTGACGCTTGGGATGACGATTCCACTCGACTCAGACGGATTTCTTCGCCGAGAATGTCCTACCTGTGAGCGCGAGTTCAAATGGCGGCCATCTGAAGGGGAAGCTGAGGAAGCTGTCGAGTCGGCTGATAATGTCGGCTACTTCTGCCCCTACTGCGGCGTGCAAGCGCCGGTTGATGCCTGGCTGACGTCGGCCCAGGTCGATCTCGCCCAGAACATCGTTGCCCGGGAGGTCATCGGGCCGATGGTCAGCAAGATCGGTCACTATGAGGCGCCCGACGATCTCGATCCGCTGACCGAGGCCGACGATATGACCTTGGTCGCCTTCTCGTGCCACCCGTCCGAGCCTGTGAAGGTCCTCGATAACTGGCATAAGCCGGTGTGCTGCCTGATCTGCGGGAAGGTCTCTGCCTAGCCGTTGGCGGGATCAGGCAGGCGCTCGACGAATACATCGACGCCTTGCTTGAGCGCTCCCGAGAGTTCGCTGATCGCGCCCTCAAGCATCTGCTCAGCCTCAATACTGCCGACGGCCGCGGATCGGTCGCCCGACTCCCAGGTGAAGTAGTTACCCATGGTCGCCTTGGGACTGACGAGGACCAGCAGGTTCAGCACGATGCGGCGGTTATCAAGCAACTCTAGCGAGCGGCTCAATCTGAGCGTTGTCGAGCTCGACCGGTCGAACGGCGCGACGAGCGTGCAGCGCTGCCAGCGAAAGAGGACCTGCTGCCCGGGGTGGTGACCCCGCACGATGTTCTGAGTCTCCTTGTCATTCATCGAGTCGACCTGCGTGCGAGGGTAAAGATCTTTCAACGCCGCATTCAGGGGCGCGGTGAGTTCCTGAAGACGGCGCACGGCTGCGTGAGCAAGATCTTTATCTTGCTCAACGATGTCCTGTCCCGCGATCTCGAACTGAAGTTTGCCGCGGAGTCGGGAGCGGGCAACCGAGACGTCAAACACCGCAGGGGCGGCCTCAAGCGACTGCCAGGCTGCCAGGTCGCGGGCGACCTGAGCTTTCGAGGGCCGTTCCTCGGGGTGCAGGCGGGTCATCAGGTCAACTTCCTGGTCCAGGGTTGCGGCCCGCGGATGGGGCCGAAAGTCCCCGATCTCGAAGCCCCGCGTCCCTACCGGCTGGTGCCCCTCAGGCGGCCAGGCCTGGCCAGTCGCCAGGACCCACAGCGTCTTCCCCAGCGAGTAGACATCGGCAGGATGAGGCTCGGCAGTCGTCGGACTCAGGATCATCTCGTAAGCCGTGTAGTGCGCCGGGCCGACTTGACGGCCATCCTGCGTGAGCGTCTCCGCGTCCGGCAGCGCGATCAGGCCGAAATCGCCGATCAGCCAGTCGCCATCCAGTTCATAGAGGTTGCCGGGCTTGATGTCTCGGTGGGCAATGTCGAAGTCCGCCTGCAAGCACGCCAGGGTATCTGCGACAGCCGCCACGGCCGCGACGACATCGGTGAGGGGCCGACCCGCAAGGGACTTGGCAATCGGTGTAGCGATGGGCATGGAGAGCCACGGCCGGTCGGCTTTGCTCGGATGGTCAGGCAGGTGAGAGCCGAGCAGGGGGAGCAACCCCGGCATGCCCTGATGCTGTCGCAGGAAGCTGACTTCGCGAACGAATCGCTTATACGACTCGTGCTCGATCTTCGTGACGTTGAGAATCTTAAGGGCGACTGTAGTTTCAGCGTCAGGGCGAGTGGCGTTCCAGACGGTTCCGTTGCCTCCGCGGCCCAGTAGCTCGTGGAGCGTCCACGGGCCGACAGTTTGTCCTCGCGACTCACTCATCAGACTCAATCCTCACGGTCCTACTCAACCATGAACACGATCGCTGCCGTCGTGTCTTATAAGCTCAAGTGCGACGTGGCACGCGCAGGCGGGCCCCTCAACTACATGGGCCAGAGGCCTGCCGTTTAGGGCCCGCGCCATGGACGTGGCGATCGGCATCGCGAGCCGCCGCTGCTCCGTCCCCAGCCATGACACGCATGACCCAGGTCGAATGGAATCTAGGCGCCGTACCCAGCCACCTCAATAAGTGACTGACCAACGACGTCCCCCGGTGTTCTATCTCAGGGGCTCCTGCTCTTAATGTGGAGAAGCGGGCCGCGCCCACCTCAATTGGGCACGGCCCGCTTCCGAGGGCTGCGACGCTATGCGATGACCGCGCCGATGATGCCGCCCGCGGCCTTGGCTGCGTTCTTTGACACGCCGAGGTCTCGGAGGATCCCCTCGGCAACCTCGCTGACAACCCAACTGATCGCCAGGCCGATCACGGCCCCGATGAGCTTGTCCACCTTCATCACCTCCTTCCCCTCCCGTGTCTATCCTTAAGCACTACTGTAACGTAGAATACATAAAATTAGGGTACAGGCATACGATAGAATGGTGTCATGCCCACCATGGAAGAGGCCGAAGCTGCACTCGAGGCATGGAGATCGGCAACCGGACAGCGCGACGAACTCGTCCGGGCAGCCCACCGCACAGGGGTCACGAAGTACCGCATCAGCCAGATCACCGGCATCGCCCGGCCGACCATCGACCGCATCCTGAGGGCCCCATCCGAGACGCCTCATGAGAAGATCACCGCTTACCTCGCCGGGTTCACAGCCAAGTGGCCGAAATCCCAGCCTGGCGGACTGACTAGGCTCCCTGGTATGGCTAGCGTCTATGACCCCGCCAAGGTCGCTGACGCACTCCTCGCCGACCAGGAGTTCCGCGCGCTGAAGCTCGGCACCTGGCTCGCTACGCCTCCTGCGGAGCTGCTCGACACGGCGGTTGGCGCGCTGTCCCCGGCACTGCTCCCCGCCGATGCCGAACTGCTCGTTGATGCGCTGGCGCTCGCCGCTAGCCGTCAGCAGGAGGAGACACGCCAGAGGCTTGCCGCCGGGCTCCTCGGCGGCGCCGCGCTCGCATTCGTCATCGGATCACGCTAGCCCGTACCGGAGGTCATGCTTCGCGCTGTGCTGAACTGCCGGATGACCGCCCGCGTGTCCTCTTGCGGACGTGGGAGCACTGCCCGCTCAGTGGGCGCGGCGCAAGACTGGTGTCGGGAACGAGGAGCACCGTTGCATTTCCCGGACGGTGTCCGCGCAGGCCGGACCACCCCCGTGTAAACGGGAGCACCGGCAGCCTTGTCCGGCGCGGAGGGTCCAGACCGCGGCCAGGCCAGCGTTCGGCGTCAGCGACCGGTCCGGCGCGCCAATCCGCACCTGCTGCCGATTCCCTGCCCCCCGCGTATCCTGTTCACCAGATAAGTGCCTCTCCGCTTGAGATAATCATTACTTCGCAGCGATCATCATCCCAGGCCAAAGCGCCACCTATCGGTATTTGCGCAGCCGTGTCACCGGACTACTCGCGGATTCGGGTCTGATCTTTAGAACCGGTCAGCCCGCACGCCGACGACGTGTGAGCTGCATGCCGCTCAGCCAAGTGCACCTATCAAGTCATAGTGGTGCAGGCGCTCGGCGCCGCTTCGGGCCCAGGCTCTTGAAGCAGATCCTCTTCTGAAGCTCTCTTGACGGCACGCTGCACTAGATCATCCAATCTCAGGCCCAGCGAAGAGGCGACGGCCGCCACAACGGTGAAGCCAGGGTCGGTGCTGTGTCCCTGCTCGATCTTGGCCAGTGTCTGTTCCGAAACCTGGGCGCGGCGGGCTAGTTCCGCGCGGGTCAGCCCGCTTTCCTTGCGCGCTTGACGCAAGACGGCGGTAATCGCGCGTCCTAGTTGCTCGCGCGCTCTGACGGTGCGCTTGGGACGGCCTGGTGACGACACACCGGACAGCTTATGAGTAAATTTTTACTACCACGATGGCGTAGGATGTCGGTGTAGGAGGGAGGTAGCCGTGGCAAACGCCGAGCTGATATCTGAGTTGGTGCGGGCTCATTACGCCGGGGACCAGCGTCGCTTCGGCAACCTGCTTAATCAGGTCATCGCGTCGGAGTCCCGTGCTGGCCATGTGCGCCTCGCACAGCGGTTGCGAGAACTGCGGGCCGAGGCTGAGGCGGCTCCTGAGCCTGCGGCCAGGCCTACTCAGCTCGCGCGCGCGCCCCGTGATCTGGAACATGTGCTGTCAGTTGGGTACAGCGATGTGCGGCTTTCTGACTTGGTGCTGTCTCAGCGGAATCGCCGGGCTTTGCAGCGCGTGGTTACTGAACAGAGAGCAGCCGAGACCCTGGCCCAGCACGGGCTGCGGCCGCGTAGACGGCTGCTGCTGCACGGGCCGCCCGGATGCGGCAAGACGATGGCCGCACACGCCGTGGCCGGTGAACTCAAGCTGCCTATCATCCGGGTCCGCCTGGAGATGATCTTCAGCCGGTACCTTGGGGAAACGGCGCTCACGCTTACGGAGATCTTCGCCGAAGCTGAACGGGTGCGCGGGGTATACCTGTTCGACGAATTTGACGCCCTGGGCCGTACCCGCCTGGATGACAACGACATCGGGGAGGTCAAGCGCGTTGTCGCCACGTTCTTGCAGCTGCTGGATACCACCAATGACACGGACAGCGTGCTGGTGGCAGCCACGAATGTAGGCACCACGTTGGACCGGGCGCTGTTCCGCCGGTTCGATGACGTCCTGGAGCTCCCTGGGCCCACCGCCGAGCAGGCAGCGGAGCTGCTGTGCCGTCTACTACGCCAGTGGTCCACAAAACCAGACGAGCAGACATTGCAAGCAGCGACCGGCCTGAGTTTTGCCGATATCCACGCAGCTGTGAACGATACCCGCAAAGAGGTCATCCTGGACGGCCGCGCTAAACCCCGCCCCGGCGAAGTGCGCGACATGCTGCTGGCCCGGAGTTCGCGGCTGCCTTGACGTCGACGCTAAGCTCCAGCAATTTGCAGCAGGGCTTAGTAAGGTGACGGTTGTCAGCCGCACCCTGCAGATCAGCACCAGAAAGTGATCGTGCAAGTTGATAGAAAATGGGCTTCCCCTGCTGCGCCTCAGGAGTCCCAGCGCTGAAGCCTTCCAGAGCACCAGAAGCAAGAGACTTCATGACGTGCCGGAGCGTAATCGCCAGCAGCACTCCGCGGTGCTTGAGCAGCATATCGCCCGTGTTGAGCAGCAATTGGCAGCAATGCGAGGTCAAGCGCTGCCCCATGCATCGGGAATGCTGATCACCGCTATCGGGCAGGAGCTTGACGAGGCCGCAGTAAGCCGTCAGCTCCGGGACGCAAAGAGCGGTACCGAGGTCGTGACGGTACGCGAGGGCCGTGCCGTGGTGCATGCTGGGCGCGACCTTCAGGCGCTGCGCACCAAGGTCCAGGCCTACGCCACCGAAAATACGCGCAACGGGAAGCCGCGCTTCCAGACGCTGGTCGCCAGGCTGGACACGATCGAGCCTGCCACCATTGAGGACTTGAGCCTTGGCGAGATCGAACTGTCGATCCCTGATGACGAGGAGATCTGGGCCGAGATCTGGATGCCGGGCGGCCCGCGGATATCCGAGGACCAGCGCGGCGCGCTGGATGCGGCAGTGCTGGAGTTCGCTTCAGCTAGCGCAGAGCAGACGCTGGCAGTCCCGGTCTACCGTGGACCGGAGCGGGACGTGCATCTCGTGCTGGCGACCGGGGCGGCACTCAAAGCACTCCCAGCCCTCCTCCCGTCTGCCGTGGAGGTACACCGCGCTCCCTTCGTGCGGCCGATCGTCCTGGCCGAGGCCGCCGACGAGGCCGGTGAAAGGGCCACACCAGACGGGCCTTCCCCTTCCGCAGCTGCCGTAGCTGTGCACGACACGGGAATCAGCGGTGACCATCCATACCTGGAGCCCATTCTGCTAGGAGCCAGCAGTGTCGTCCCGGGTGTCCCGTCACCGGCCGACATGCCTGGCGGCCACGGAACGCAGATGGCCGGAGTTGCTGCCTACTCACGGCTCGCCGAGGGCATCGCGGCGGGGCGGCTCGCTGCCGATGCATGGCTCGTTTCCGTTCGCTTGCTGGAGAGCGGATCCGGCGCCGGCGGAGATCCCGACAGGGGACCGCTCTGGGCGGAACGCACAACAGAATCGATAGCGACAGCCGAGGCCCTGGCCCCGCAACGGCCGGTCATCCATAACATCAGCCTAGGAGCAGATTGCACCGCGTACGAGCGGACTGACCGGACGGCGTGGTCCGTTGCCGCTGACGTCCTTGCCTGGAACTCGGGTGCGGGCAGGCTGCTTACCGTTGCGGGCGGGAACTGTGAGCCGATCACTGACAGGCTGAACTACCCAGCTGTGAACCTCGGCCCACCTCACCTGCAGCAACCGGGCCAGGCATGGAATGTGCTCACAGTGGGCGGATACACCAGTCTCGACCGCCTCACAAAGAAAGACGAGCAGCAAGGTTACCCAGAGCCACTGGCAGCAGCCGGTTGCCTCAGCCCGCACAGCCGTACGGCACCGGGAGGAAACCGCCCGGTGAAACCGGACCTGGTGATGGAAGCGGGTAATACTGCCCCCGGCGGCGGCCTTGATCTCCCCGACTCCCAGGGAATGACAGTACTGACCCTGGATAACCGCTGGCGCGAAAGAGGGACCCTGCTACGCCGGACATGGGCAACCAGTCCGGCTGCTGCCGCCGCCTCAAACGCTCTCGCCCGGCTCGCGAATGCTCATCCTGCGATGCGGCCAGCTACCTGGCGTGGACTCCTGGCACACACGACGGAATGGCCCCATACGGCACGCCAGCAACTCCCGGACAGCCGCGATCTGCTTCGCGCCTTCGGCTATGGCGTACCGGTGCCAGAACGCGGCATGGCCAGTGACTCCAACCGGCCTGTCATGGTCTACGAAGGCACGCTGCGGCCCAGTCACCGCAGCGCCGACCATAGACCCCAGCGCGCGGCGGACTTCATTGAACTGCCCCTGCCGTACGACGAGCTGGATCAGCTAGCCGAAACCCCCGTCGGCCTCGCCGTCACCTTGTCATATTTCATCGAGCCTACGGACAATCTCACGAAGGGCGCGTATGCGGGCGCCCGGCTCCGCTGGGACCTTCAGGGCCCGACCGAGGATCCCGTTGGCTTCCGAGCACGCATCAACCGGCTGGTCAAAGACCAAGGACACCAGCCTGGAGGTGGATCGTATGACTGGGAGATCGGCGCGGAGACCCGCTCCCGGGGAACTCTTCAGCACGACCGAGCTCACATCGCGGCAAGCCAGATCGCCGGGCCGCGTCTTCTTGCCGTGTACCCGGTGACAGGCTGGTGGGAAGACCGCGCTGCCACGCGGGAACGCAAACTTCCCTATTCGGTGATCGTCAGCGTGGACCTCGGGGACGCCGACATCGACCTTTACTCGCTAGCCGCAGTAACGCTCCAGCCCATCTCTGTCAATGTCGAAGTAGAAGCCTGACCTCGACCGGGACGCCCTGCGGCCCGGTCACTTCACCGAGAGGTCACCCTGCCCTATCGCTTACGTCAAGTCGATAATGTCCATCGTGATTGAGATGGCGTGGGCGTTGTGTTCCAGCATCTTGGCTGGCCTGCCACCCCTCACCTTAGCGAATGATCAGACCTATCTGCGGCTATGTGGGCTCTCGTTTACGTTAGACCGAGTCCTGATAATTTCCTCACTCGGATTGACTCAAGCTCAACGGCAAGAAATGACCATTCCTGATTCGGCTCGCGCTCGGTCGTCAGCCCAGAATGCGAGCGCGGGTTCGGTCACGATGTGCCTCCGAACCAGAGGCTGGCGCCTCGCTTTGCCAGCTCCTGCTTCCGCTCGCCATAGTCCGGCATCACCCGGCCGAGCAGCTGCCAGAAGTCCGGACCGTGGTGTGGCTCGCGCAGGTGGGCCAGCTCATGAGCAAACACGTAGTCGACCAGCGCCGGAGATAGTTGCAACGTCGCCCAGTGGATGCGCACACGTTTCCCATCAGTTGCACTTCCCCACTTCAGGCCGAGGTCTGCGACTTCGATTGCGCCGGGTTCGACCCGCAGCCGCTCTGCCAGTGATCGAACGCGGGAACGCAGCCATGTCTCACCGCACCGCTGGTACCAGGCGATGACGCCCGCCTGCCCTGCCCCGGCCAGCTGTTTGGGTAGGACCAGTCGGCCACGCTCCAGACGGACAACGCCGTCCAAGTCGCTGATCTTCAGCCGGTGGCTACGTCCGAGGTAGAGGAAGCCCTCACCGTCAACCAGTTCCTTGGTGACGGGCTCGTGCTGCAGCACCTCCTTCTCTGCCAGCTTGCGGTAGACCCACTCACGCTTTGAGGCAAGGAACTGTCGTAGCTCATCGGTCGTGATGTCCTCGGCGGCCCGCAAACGTAGCGACCCATCAGCTTCGATCGTGAGGCGGGCCTTGCGGCTGGTGCCGCCGGTCTCGACGGGCACCTGCAGATCGTCAAGATGGAGGACCGCGCTCATGACCGCCCTCGTGCATTGACCTGCTGTGTGATCAACGGCTGGTTGGCCCGCGCCAGCTCCATGAGCCGGTCGGCGACAGCAGCCTGCTCGGAGAATGGGAACAGATCGCGGTTGTCAAGCGTATGGATAATGTCCTTGCGCAACTCGTCTTGGGCGTGCGGATTGTGCCAGAAGCGAACGATGCCCGCGTGCTGGATCACCTCGACGACGATGTCTTGAGCTAGGTGCATGATGTCAACGCGAACCTCTTCGGGCAGCGCGGCATCCGTCGCGAACTCACTCTCCAGCAGCCCATAGAACCGGGCGACCAGCGGATCCTCGTGGACACGCGACGAGCTGGACTCGTCGGCGGCGTCGCCGAGCAGCACCTCCAGAGCAAGGCTGAGCTGATCCCACTTACCAGTCAGGGTCTTCAGGATCTCGTCGAGACGCTCGGAGAGCTTGGTGTAGCGTGCCGGATCCTCATCGAAGTTCTTGCGGATATGGAACCGCAGCGCGTGTTCCATCTCGGACGCCTTTGCCTTGTCTGAAGTGAAGCCCTTGACCTTGGCGAGGAAGTCCGGATCCGTGACCGAGACCGGTGGGATCTTGGTGGCGATGTCCAATGCCGTGACGTGCTCATCGATCAGGGCACGAACCTTCTCGCCATAAAGCGACGCGTCGAAGTCTCCCAGGCCATCGTCGCGATAGCGCCGCCGGGCGACCTTCTGGATCAGACCGAGTCGCTTGGCATCCGCCACGAACGGCAACGCCTCTGGACGGGGCAAGACCGTGTCGAGCGTGGAAAGGAACTGCTTGAGCAGCAGGCCGAACCGAGCGCGCAGAGCATCATCCGACAGTAGATCAACGCAGGCTTCGATGTCTTCGTCAAGGTCGAAGGTCTCGATCCCTGCCTGAGCAAACAGCGCCACCACCCGCACATGCCGATCTCGCAGCTTCGGAACCTCGTCGGTGATGGACGCGAGCGCGCCGACCGCATCCTCCGCGTCTTCTGGCGCATAGGCCTGCAGTGCCTTCTGCAGGTGGGCGCCGACGCCGAAGTAGTCGACCAGCAGGCCAGCTGCCTTCCCAGGTGACGTGCGGTTGACACGCGCGATGGCCTGCAGCAGCTCAGCGTCCTGGATGAAGCGGTCGAGATAGAGCGCCTGCTCGACCGGCGCGTCGAAGCCGGTCAGCAGCATGGTGCGCACGAGCAGGAAGGCGACGGGGCTGGTGTGCTCCCGGGGCAGACCAAGCGGCTTCTTGAAGTCGGCTATCACAGCGTCCTGACGAGCCTTGTCGGTCCATTGCATCCAGGTCGGGTCGTCGTTGTTGCTGCCCGAGATGACCGGAACGAAGTCGAGGATCCGGATGAGATCCAGGTGCGGAAGCGCACGTACCAGAACCTGCCTGCGCCGATCGAGGCCGTCAATGTCGAGACTGCCATCGGCTGCGCCGCGCACCAGGTGCTCTGGCAACCGCTCGATCTGGGAGACTAGGTCGTCGCGGGCGGTCAGGAGTGCCTCGCGGTAGCGAACCGTCGCCAGACGACTCGTGGCGGACAGCTGAGCCTTGAAGCCGCCGGGCAGCACCGTAGACACGTAGTGCCAGAGGATCGACTTTGCTTTGGCCGCAATAAGCTTCGGTGCCTCCAGCACGGCACCGGTAGTGGCGTAACGGGCCTTTAGCTTCTCAACTTCCTCAGCCGTGTGCTCGACAAACATGTCCTCGAATAGCTCGTCAAGATCGCTCCCTCCGGCGACCGCACCCTTAGCAGTCCGTCCTTCGTAGAAGATCGGCACGACCGCGCCATCGTGCTCGGCCTGACGGATCGTGTACTTGTCGATGAACGGGCCGAAGATGGCGTCTGTTCGCTTCTTGCCCTCACGCATGATGGGCGTGCCAGTGAAGCCGATCTTGGCAGCGTTGGGCAGCGCAGCCATGAGGTTGGCGTGCAGGGTCGACGTCTGTGAGCGGTGGGCCTCGTCGACCAGAATGACGATGGTCTCGTCAGTGTTGAGAACTCCGAGCGGCTCGTTCAACTCGTCACCAGCCATGCGGGTCTCGCTTGTGCTAGCGCTGTCTGTGTCACGGTATTTCTGGATCATGGCGAAGACGAGCGCTGGGCCCTTCTCGGTCAGGATCGTCTTGAGCTTGCTGGTTCGCCGAGCGCGCTGGATCCCCTCGCCGGCGAGCTTGGCGGTCTCTGACAGCTGCTTCTCCAGGTCAGTCCGGTCGGTCACGATGACGACCTTGAACGCCCGAAGCACCGGATCTGAGCGCATCGCCCGCACTAGGAACACCATGGTCAGCGACTTGCCAGAGCCCTGGGTGTGCCAGATCAGACCACCACGGCGGTCGCTCTCACCGTCCTCGGCGCGCGTTTTGCCAGTCCGGAGCCGATGCAGCGCCCGGGCGGTGGCGCGGCACTGCTGGTAGCGAGCGACGATCTTGATACGCCGACCGTTCGCTTCGGTGAACAAGGTGAAGTGCCTGACGATGTCGAGCAGGTTCGATGGAGTGAGCATGCCGGCGACGAGCAGTTCCTGCCCGGTTAGCTGGGCTGCGGGCTTGCCGAGGTGAGCCGCAAGCTCATCCCGGGAGAGCGGCGCCGCATCCTTCCACTCGAGGAAGTGCTCGGGATCGGCCGTAAAGGTTGCAACTCGGGCCTTGTCGCCGTAGGTCGAGACGACGAACTGGTTGGTCCAGAACAGCTGCTCGTTGCCCTCGGGCATGCCGAGTGCGCGCTGGTTGGCGTAGCGGCGTAGCTGATTGATGCCTTCGGCCATCGGGTCGGTGATGTGCGGGCTCTTGCACTCGATGACGACCAGCGGGATGCCGTTCACGAACAGCACGACGTCCGGAGCCACGAACTTCTTCGCCTGACCGCTGAGCTCGTCCACGCGGAACTGGTTAATCGCGAGGAAGTCGTTGCGGTCGCGGTCCGGGTGATCGAAATCGATGAACTGTACCCTTTGCGACCGGCCTTGATCCCAGTCGGGCAGTCCCGACACCGACATGCCCTCAAGGAGGCGCTCAGTCATCCGCTCGTTGAGCTCGATGAGCTTGCCTACTTCAGACCGCGTCAGCGATGAGACCACCTCGGCGAGGCGGGCGTCGTCCAACCAAGGAGCGCCGTCCGGGCCAGGGTTGATCTTCAGCAGCGCGGCCCGCAGTCGCTCCTCCAGGATCGAGCCACGGAATGACTCCCGCTCGGTAACCGCGGAGTCCGACTTCGATCCTTCGATCACCTGCCACCCGAGACCGGACAGCTGATCGAGGAGGGGCTTCTCAACCTTCGTATATTCCGGACCTTGGCTCATGAGTCAGCCTCAATTGGAACGCGAACGCGCCCAGACAGCAGATCCTCAAGCAGGCCGCGCCGCACAGCTTGGAGCTTGGCCAGCACGATCCGTTCTGAGCCTTCCCTCTCCTGAAGTTCTGACATAATCTGAGCGACCTTGCGCTGGTATTGAAAATCAGGCGACGGAAAGGAGAACTTTTTTAGGACGTGAATGGATATCTCCGCCCTAGTGGTACCCACTACCGCAAGGTCGAGCCGTCCCTGCGCTTCCCTGCTCAACAAATAGTTGCAGGCAAAATGCGGATCCATTCTCGAAGATAGCCGGATCCGTGCTATCTCGCGACTAATATTTCCATCGTAAGTATCGGGCGCGACGCCTACCCTGCCTATTGTTCCCTTGATCGAAAGGAGGACGTCTCCAGGAGTAACTCGACTGCGATTGTACTGCGCATCGATCGACCTGGATGTTCGGTGAACACCCGTCTCAAAGTCTCCCTGGAGATCACGAATGGCAAGGACTGGCACTCCGCCTGGAACAAAGGCTCCCGACTGAACGATTCCATAACATATATCTGCAGTGCACAGATCTGAAAGTGAGACAAACTCGGCTGGCGGAAGCGCTCGCACTAGCTGATCAAGCACGCCCACATTTTCCAGTCTGAGCTTTGATCGAATCTTTTTCGAGCTGGCAATCTGATCGTCGATCGTATCCAGAATTTCTGCTATCTTACATTGTTCCGGCATCGTAGGAACTGTCAACTCGGCAGTCAACAGTGCTTCGTCCGCGAAGTTGGTCTGAGACTCGGCCATACCTGTCGTTCGAGTATTAAGATATTCCTGAGCTGCCTTTGTCGACAGGAGGCCCGCAAGTATCTGCGGTAGCACGGCTGACCTTTTCGGCCGAAGGCCGACCATCTTCCCTGACACCATGATGTGAGGTCGAGTAGATTGGACGTGAACGACCACGCCAACGCGATGACGTGGGCCAGCCTTCGTTATTAGAACGTCTCCAGGGTGAACCTCAATGGATTCGTTGCCCCAGTATCTTGATGGCGGGACTTTGTGGGCGAATTCATTCCAGCCATCCCACGTTACGGCCGTTGTCTTCAGAAGGCCCCACTCTTCGTCATTCGCGACTGGCCGCTCATCGCACGTTGGGCTGGGGCCGGTGAACTTTCTCTCGATGAGGTCTCGAACCGGGCTTTTCCTCCATCCCATTGGAATTGGCGATTCACTCATATCCAAGCTCCCTCAAGAACGCCGTGACCTTCACAACGTCTCCACCCCGCTTTGCCTCAAGCGCTGAGAGCGGTGTCTGATACTTGTCCCACCACATCTCGAAGGCCGCGATCACGGCTCGTCGGTGTCTGGTGACTCGGTCGTTGGCCTCAGCCAGCAGGTCATGTTCCATCGCGTCGAGCACGACCTGACGAGCCGACGTGTCGTTAAGCGCCGTACTGGCCGTCGCGAGACGGTCGGCGAGCGCCGCCTTCTCGGCCTTGAGCTGCTTCTTGGTGGCTGTCAGCTTGCTCTGCATCTTCTTGAGCTCGGCCGGCGAGAGGGCGTCCTCTGCTGGTTCGCCGTCGCCCTCCTCCTCATCCGACGCTGTAGCCGCCTTAATCATGCTATCCAATTCGGCTACCTCCACCTCAAGGTCAGCGAGCCCGTCGAGGTACTCCGGCAGGAGCGCCCGAGCCACCTTGTGGTCGAGCGGGTTGACCTTCGCTTTCTCCTCCGCAAGGGCATCCAGCACAGTGGCCACCCAAGCCTCAATGAGCCCCTGGTAGCCATGTGTAGCGAGCGCCTTAAGGTCGGGCAGGCTCTCACCCCACCACGAGGCGACGATGCCGCGGATCGCAAACGGATCGAGCAGTGGTGTGGAGGCCAGCGCATCTCGGAACGTCTCGATCAGTTCCTTGCGCAGATCGACCAGGTCACTTTGTGACTGCAGCTTGTCGAAGCGAGCCTCTTGCTCTTCCCACCACAGGCCAATGGCCTCAATCACCGCGCCTTCGGCTGCGACGACACCGGAATCAGACTCGATCAGGCGCCTGAGCTCACGCCGCTCCGACACCACATCGGCGAACAAGACGTAGTCGTCGTCCTTGCGCAGGAAGAAACGATCGGGCGCGAGATTGTGGGCAGTGAAAAGATCCGCTTTGGACGTGACCTCACTTGTCGGGATCCCGCCATGCAAATGCGCCCGAACGTCCTGCGGCTCGGGGGCCGGCGTCGTATCCACGTAGCGGCGGATGTTGAGGTTGTCATCGTTCTCGGCCAGCTCGGCGCGACCAACGAGACGCGCGAATCCGGGAATGTCCTCGAAGACCCGGTAGGCCGAAACGATCTTCTCGATGTGCTCAGGCTCTAGGAAATTCTGCGCCCGCCCCTCCCGGTAGTCCCGGTCGGCGTTGATGAAGAGCACCTTGCCCCTGCGCGCCGTCGGCTTTGAACCGACCGGGCGGAGCACAAGGATGCAGGCAGGAATGCCTGTTCCGTAGAAGAGTTGAGGGCCGAGGCCGATCACTGCCTCGACAAGATCGTCGTTGAGAAAGCCGGTGCGGATCCGCCCCTCGTCCCCGGCTCGGAACAGCACGCCGTGGGGCATGACCGTCGTGACCATCCCGCCAGGCCGCGTGACCGCCAGCATGTGCTGGACAAACATGAGGTCGGCCTTCTTGCCCTTCTCGGGCGTGTAGCCGTAGCGGAACCGCTCGGGGAACGGGATGGCGTCAGCCACGTAGTTCATCGAGAACGGCGGGTTGGTGATCACCCGGTCGAACCGCTGCAGCTCGCCGCCGGTGATGTGAGCCGGGTCTTCAAGCGTGCCGTCGTCGGTGTTCCGGAGATCCGCATCAGGGATGCTATGCAGCAGCATGTTCATCTTGGAGATGGCCCAGACACTGCCATCCTTCTCCTGGCCAGCGAGCGCCAGGTTGCGGCCGTCGCCACCGGACTCCTCGACGTACTCCTTGGAGAGGATCAGCATACCGCCCGAGCCGGTACATGGATCGTACACGCTCATTCCGGTGTGTGGGTCGGCGATCTGCACCATCAGGCGCACCACGTCGCGGGGCGTGTAGAACTCGCCGCCCTTCTTCCCTGCCGAGTCGGCGAAGTCACGGATCAGATACTCGTAGGCAGCGCCTAGCAGGTCGGGGAACTCGAAGTCCTGCTGCCGCAACGGCACCTTGTTGAAGTGCATGATCAGCTCGCGCAGCTTCTTGTCCGACATCGACGACTGGCCGATCTTGCGGTTGAAGTCGATGTGCTGCAGCACGCCATCAAGCGACCGGTTGCTGTGCTCCAGCTCCTCCAGGGCCTTGTTAAGGCCGCTCCCGACCGCCTTGTGGAGATGATCACGGATCTGGTCCCAACGGGCGCGCTGCGGCACGTAGAAGGTCTTGTAGAACGACGGCGACTCAGCCCGCTGCTCAGCCTCGGCCTGATTCCGACCCCGTGACCGTTGGTCGGCGATGACCTGCTGCTGCTCCGCCTCGAATTGGTCGGAGGCGTACTTCAAGAACAGCATCCCGAAGATGTACTCCTTGTAGGCCGAAGCCTCCATGGAGCCGCGGAGCACATCGGCGGCAGCGAACAGGTGCCGCTCCAGTTGTGGCAACGTCAAGCGAGGCATCCGGTGGCTCGTCCTTCCTGGTACGCGTCAGCCCCGATCGCGGGCACCAGGTGGGTCCTGCCGGAGCTAGATAACGCAACCCTAGCCGCGGGGACCGACAGTTTGGCCTCGGTTCCCTGGCCCTGGGCTGTCAGATTTGTAAGTAACCAAGATCATCACGTAATCCATCGCTCTACTTAATTTCTGATCTTGATCGCACGTTTTGTCACTCTTGAAGTATGAAAGTCAAAAGCAGCTCAAAAGCGTCACACCTATGCACCATCTGATGATCATGGGAAGTCCCGCCACGCCCGCGCCGCGGAGGTACGCGGCGTAGTGGCGGTTGTGGCGACGCTGAGCAAGGGCTATGACCTGGATTACATCTGGAAGCAGGTCGACCGCGGCCCGGCCAAGGACGCGGCCAGCTATTACCTCCAGGCCAGCGAAGCCGGGGGAGAGCCGCCCGGCCGCTGGTGGGGACCAGGCGCCAAAGCCCTTGGCTTCGAGCCCGGCCAGCGGGTCGAGCGCGAACCGTACGACCTGCTGTTCGGCGAGCGTAAGGCCCCGGACGGCACCCAGCTGGGCAGGCCTCCGGCCGACGGCCGCAAAGCGGCTGACGCGTATGCCGCGCTGCTGGCCGCCGAGCCGCACGCCACCGCCGAACGCAAGCGCGAACTGCGGATCGAGGCCACCAGGCAGGCCCGGCAGAGCCCGCTGTACTTCGACCTGACCGTCTCGCTGTCCAAGTCGATCTCGATCTTCCACGCCTCCCTCGGCGAGAACGCCCGCCTGGCCCGCCAGGCCGGCGGCGCGGCGGAGGACCAGTACTGGACCGCGCTGGTCACCGAGGTCGATGACATGATCTGGCAGGCCGTGCACGCCGGGTTCGGCTACTTCCAGCGTGAGGCCGGGTACACCCGGACCGGCTCGCACAACACCCGGGTCCACGGCCGGGAGACCGGCCAGTGGCACGAGGCGGACCTGGCCGTGGCGCACTGGCTGCAGCACACCTCCCGGGACGGCGACATGCAGCTGCACGTCCACTCCCAGATCGCCCACACCGCCAGGACCGGCACCGACGGGAAGTGGCGCGCCCCGGACTCCCTGGGCTACAACGAGCACATCGGCGCGGTCGCCGCGATCGTGTCCCAGCATCTGGAAGAAGCGCTCACCTGCCGGTTCGGCGTGGAATGGGTCGCGCGCGATGACGGCCACGGGTTCGAGATCAAGGGCATCTCCGGGGAGATGATGCGCGTGTTCTCCTCCCGCCGCGAGTCCATCACCGCCGACCTGCGCGCCCGCGCCACGCAATTCGAGCAGCGGTACGGACGCCAGCCCTCCCAGCGGGAGATGGCGCAGCTCGCGCAAGCGTCGAACTTCAAAACACGCGCGCACAAGAACGGCACGCTGGACTTCACGCAGCTGCACGCGGGCTGGGCGGACAAGCTCGCGCGCACGCTCGGCGTGCCCCTGGCCTCCGTCGCGCCCTCCGTCTGGCACAACAGCGCCGGACGCGCAGCCGCGCAACCGCGCGACGCAGATGGTCCGGGCCTTTCCCAGCTGGAGGTGATCCGGGCGGCGCAGAAGGCGGTCGCGCTGGCCCAGCAGGCAAAGAGCACGTGGGGCCGCGCGGACCTGGTCAAGTACCTGGGCCGGGTCCTGCCGCGCACCGGCCTGGACCCGGCCGCGGCCGCCGCGCTGCTCGAAGACCTGGCGGACCGGGCGCTGCGGTCGGAGTTCGAGCCCGTCGAATGCCTGGAGGCGCCGGAGCCCGTCGAAGTCCCGCGCAACCTAATGCGCGCGGACGGCCGCAGTATCTACCAGCGGCACGGCGGCATGCGGTACGCCACCCGCGCGCAACTCACGATGGAGGAACGCATGCTCGCGCAAGCCCGCGCCGACGGCGCGCCGCGCCTGACGCGCGCCGAGGCGGCGCGGGCGTTCGGCGCGGACCTGACGCAACTCGAGCACGCACTAGAGGGACGCACCCACGACGCGGACGGCCAGCGCACGCGGACCGGCCTACGCGAGGACCAGGCCGCCGCCGCGCTGTCGGTCCTGACCGACGGGAAACGCGTGTCGGTGATCAACGCGCCGGCCGGGTCGGGCAAGACGTGGGTCCTAGCCGAGGTCGGCCGGGCCTGGACCGCGGCGGGGCGGGGCCCGGTGATCGGGATCACGCCGTCGCAGTCCGCGCGGAACACCCTGGCCGCCGGGGTGTCTCAGTCGTACAACACCGCGCAGTTCCTGGGTCACCTGCCCGGTCAGCGTGGCGCCCGCGGCCCGGTCGCGGTCGGTCCGGGCGCGCTGCTGCTCATCGATGAAGCCTCGATGGTCTCCGGCCCCGACATGGCTGACGTGACCAGCCTGGCCGAAGCGGCCGGCAGCAAGGTGATCCTGGCCGGGGACACCGCCCAGCTGCAAGCCGTGGAGAACGGCGGCGGCATGTCCCTGCTCGCCGACCAGCTCGGCTACGTCCAGCTCGCTGAGCCGGTCCGGTTCCGCGCCGAATGGGAACAGGCCGCCAGCCTGCGGCTCCGCGCCGGCGACACGTCAGTGCTGGCCGACTATGACCAGCACGCCCGGATCCGCGGCGGCGGTCCCGAGCAGATGATGGACGCCGCAGCCGCCGCCTACGTCGCGCTCACCCTGGACGGCACCGACACCCTGCTGATGGCCGCGGACCACGCCTTGCGCCGGGAACTGTCTCGCCGCATCCGCGACGACCTGATCAGCCTCGGCATCGTCCAGCCCGGCCCGGAAGTGCGTATCGCCGACGGCGCCAAAGCCAGCACCGGGGACCTGATCATCTGCACCCAGAACGACCACGATGTGGAGGCCGGGGAGCCCGGCCGGACGCTGGCCAACGGGGACCTGCTCCGGATCGAGGCCATCACCCGCCAAGGGCTGATCGTGCGGCGGGCGCTGGCCGCCGACCCGGACACCGGCCAGCGGCGGTGGACGGACCAGCGTTTCCTGTTCGCCGACTATAAAAATTCTGAACTGGGCTACGCGGTCACCGATCACGTTGCGCAAAGCCGGACTGTGAGTGCCGGGCTGGCCGTGATCACTGGCACCGAGGACCGCCCGCACGCCCTGGTTGCCCTGACCCGCGGCACCGACACCAATATGGCCTACGTCTTCACGCGGTCGCCCAAGCTCGCCGACCTCATACCCGGCCCGCGACCAGCACCCGAGCTGGCCCGGTACGACCGGATCACCGCCGGGTCCGGCAGCTGGTCCGGCCCAGAAGCGGCCGGTACAGCGGAAGCACTCCAGGTACTGGCAGCCGTGCTGGACCGGGATGGCCAGCAGCTGTCTGCAGCCCAGACCCGGCAGCAGGCCCTGTCTGACGCCGATCACCTGGCGAGCCTGCACGCCATCTGGACCGCCGAGACCGCCCCGGCCCGCGAGCAGCGCTACCGTGACCTGCTCCTGGAAACCCTGCCGCCCGGGTACCGGAGCGAGCCGGGCCACCAGGCGAAATGGCTGTGGCGGACCCTGCGCGCCGCCGAACTGGCCGGCCGGGACGCCGGCCAGGTCCTGGCCGCCGCGATCGCCGAACGGGACCTGGCCGGAGCCCGCGACATCTCCAGCGTCCTCGACGCCCGGATCCAGGCGCGGACCGGGCCGCTGGTCCCGCTGCCCGCAGGCCCGTGGTCCGCGCAGGTCCCCGGCATCGCCGACCCCGAGCGCCGCGCGTTCGCCGCCGGTATCGCCGCGATGATGGACGCGCGCAAGGACCGGATCGGCGAGCACGCCGCCGAACACGCCGTGCCGTGGGCGATCACCGCGCTGGGCCCGGTCCCGGAGCACCCGCTGGACCGGCTGGACTGGCAGCGGCGGGCCAGCTCGATCGGCGCCTACCGCGAGCTGTCCGGCCACGACCACCCCGCCGACCCGATCGGCCCCGAACCCGTCGCAGGCGCCCCGGACCGCCGTGCGGCCTGGTACGAGGCTCTCGCCGCCCTCGGTCCTGTCGACGGCCCCGACGTCCGCGGCATGCCGGACGGCACGCTGCTGCACCTGCGCGACACCTACCCCATCGAAACGGCCTGGGCGCCGCAGTGGGTCGGCGACGAGCTCCGCCAGGTCCGCGCCGGCGCCCAGGACGCTCACCTGGCCGCGATCCGCGCCCACGCCGAAGCCGTGGCCGCCACCCGCTGCGGCCAGCCCGAGGCAGCCGCCGGACACCAGGTGCTGGCCGCCAGCTACCGGGCCATGCACGACGCCTACCGCGACCAAGAGTCCGTCTTCGCCGCCGTCATGGCCGACCGCGCCGACTGGGACGCAGCCACCCGCGCCCAGCGGCACCTGGCCACCGCCGCCGACGGTGAACTGCGCCGCCGGCACCCCGGTCAGCGGTTCACCCCGCTGCGCTCCGCCGAACCCCAGCCCGCCACCGAAGCCCAGCGCGACGACCTCACCCTGACCGCCGGGCAGGAGATCAAGGAGATGGGCCAGTGGGTCAAGGACCTGGCCGCCGAACGCCGCGCCTTCGCCGTCACGCTCGCCGAACGGCAGAGCCTGATGATCCCCGCCGAAGATCCCGACTACGGCGACCTCGGGCAGGCGTTTCCCGCCTGGGCCGGATTCAGCCAGGACGCGATCCTGCAGCCCCCCAAGCCCCAGATCCCGCCGTCCACGCGAATCCTCCAGCGCGTCGCGGACCGGGACGCCGACCGGGAGGCCGCGGATTGACGGCAGCCGGGTGCATGCTGGAACCCGAAGAGGTGAATGCGATGGCCAACTCCGGCAGCGCCGCCGCGGAACTGAGCGGCGCCGTGCGGATGACCTGGGTCCAGGATCAGCTGGCCCACGTACTGGAACACTGCGAGACCGACGAGCCGTCTGGCACCTGGACAGGTCTGGCCTGTCCCGATCACGGGCTCGCACTGGGCACCGACGTGGACAACGCGACGATGCAGCGCCTATCCGCCTCCGGCCAGCTCGCCGACCTCATCTGGGAAGCCCCCGAAAAACTTACCGCCGACCACGGCCAGTGGTTCCGGACCGCGATCCGGGCCGATCAAGCCGCGAACCCCGAACGGGCTGAGCGGCTCTGGCAGGAAGTCCGGGCGATCTGGTCCCAGGCCTGGGCAGCGAACTACGCCATGCTCGAGCTTTTGCAAAAGGCGGGCCTGACCAGGTTCGCGGCGGTCAAGCCGCAGCGCTGGGTCGTGGCCTCCTTCGAGCACCACTGCGGTCCCCACGGCCTGCCAAGGCCCCACGTCCACAACATCGTTCTTACGGACCTAACGGCCGGGGCACCTGCCCCTGAAAAGGGCTCACGCTCTTCCCCGCCGGTGCGGTGACGGGGACTGCGCACAAGTCAGCTACCGTGATCGCATGTCGCCTGGCACCTTGCGGTTTCTGCGCGGATGAACGATTCCCAGGACGTCCTCGAGCAAGCTTGCGCGATCGCCGGGGTCGATGTCACTGGCGCCCGCCTGCTGCGGGTCGGCTCCAACGCGGTCTACCGGCTCAAGGCTCCCATCATCGCCCGAATCTCCCGTCCCGGCGCTGACGCCAGCCAAGTGCGCCGGACAGTCGCGGTGGCCCGGTGGCTGCAGTCGGTGGATTATCCAGCTGTGCGCGCGGTGGCCGTCGATCAGCCGGTCGTGATCGACCAGCGAGCAGTTACCTTCTGGGAAGCCGTTTCCGACGACGGGGACCAGTACGCCAGCGTGGCCCAGGTAGCTGAGGTCCTGGTCAAGCTGCACCAGCTCACCGCCCCCGATGACCTGCACCTCCCCGAACTGTCGCCGTTCGCCAGCGCCCCGCAGCGGATCCAGGTGAGCACCTGGCTGAACCCCCAGGACCGGGCCTTCCTCACCACCATGCTGGCCCAGATGCAGGAAGCTTACGCAGGGCTCGAGTTCACCCTCCCGCCGGGCGTCATCCACGGCGACGCGAGCATCGGCAACGTCCTGCGTGATGACGACGGCCACCCGGTGGTGATCGACCTAGACGGATTCGCCACCGGCCCGCGGGAATGGGACCTGGCCATGACCGCGATCTACTACGACAGTTTCGGCTGGCACACCCGCGAGGAATACCAGGACTTCGTCCGCGTGTACGGCTACGACATCATGACCTGGCCCGGCTACCCGGCCATGCGGGCCGTCCGCGAGTTCTTGATGGTCACCTGGGTCATCCAGAAAGCCGCCGAATCCGAGCAAGCCGCCGCCGAAGCCACCAAGCGCATCGCCGCCCTGCGCACCGGCGCCAGCCGCAAGGACTGGCAGCCTTACTAGACCCCCGCCTTATCCGGCCGTGACGCGATCCGCCACAGGCGGGACTCGCGGGCCTGCTCATGAAAATCCGTGACTGCAGTCGCATCCCCAACCTTCATCAGATGCTGCCGGAACTCCCGCAGGTAATTCACGCACCGGCCCGACCGGATCAGCTCACCAGCCGTCAGCGCACGCAGCGCCGTCGCGCACCCCTTCTCCAGATCCCCGGACGCCAGGTGCGCATCCGCCAGCACCATGGTGGCGAAGAAGTCACTGCGGACGAACGCCATCCCGTCGGCCGTCCCCACCACGCTGCGGCTGGCGTACTGGGCCGCATCCGCAGCGCGTCCGAGGTCCCGCAGGCAGTGCCCGAACTCGGCCGCCAGTTCTGCCTCATCGAAATACCGGATCCACCCCGGATCATCAGCCGGCATCCGCCGCTCGAACTGCCGCACCGCCTCCGCAAGCGCCCGGTCACATGCCCGGGCATCACCCAGCCGGGCCAGCGCCCGCGCCTCCATCGTGTGAAAGTGAGCCGTCAAAGTGGCCGTCGCGATCCCGGTCGTCCCCGTCCGGGCGGCCCGGGCCAAGTTAGCCGCCTCCCCGAACCGGCCGGTGTAAGTGGCCTGATGGCTCATCGCGTCCAGGATGCTCGCCCCGAGCAGCCGGTCCCCGGCCGCCTGCGCCAGCCCCAGCGCCTGGATGAAATACCGCTGCGCCAGCGCGCTACCCGGCGCACTGTCATAACTCATCCACGCCGCCAGCAGCGTCGCTTCAGCCACCGCCGAAAACAAGGCACTGCCAACTGCCCCGGTATAACGGCCGCGCAGCAGCCGGTCCCCGTCGCCGCTGAGGTACTGAACCAGCGCCGGGCGCGCGTGCCCACCGCCGAACCGGTCATCCAGCTGCCCGAACGCCTCCACCGTCACCCGGAACCGCTCGATATCGCCCATCCCCACCCGCACGCCGCCCGGCAGATCGTCCTCCGGCGGGCTGACCGGATCGACCAGCCAGCGCAGCGACGCATCATTCCACGCGCCCGGATCAATCCGGCCCCGCACCAGCACACCCTGATCAGCCAGGTCAGCCCGCCACAAAGAAGCGACGTTCCCGGCAGCCTGCGCGGGCGTCCCCGGATACTCCAGACTGATCTCAGCCGCCGACGCCGGCCGGGGCTGCGGCACGCCCAACCCGGCCGCAGTCGCAGCACCGGCATCGAGTCCCAGCGCCCGCCGCGCCGTCGGCGGCAGCCCCAGCCCATCGGCGAACGACGCGAAGACCGAATACTCCTTCGGCGGGTGCTTGCCCGTCTTGTAGTTGCTCAGCCGGTTCTGATGCAGGCCGGTCAAGCTCGCCATCTGCCCCTGCGTCAGGCCATGCTCGTTAAGGACAGCGATAACGAACCCAAGATCACGCTTCGCGCATGCGTCAAGGACCTCTTGGCGTGCGCAGACCCGCTCGACGACCCTGCGCACCTCAGAAATAGCCAGAACCACGGCGCGCTTCCCGTTCCCTTGGTCGCTCGCCAGCCGGTGAGGTGTTACATGTCAGCCTGTCGATCCACAGGGTAATACGGTCACTCCGGGCGCGCGGTTCACGCCGATGAGCATCTGACCCGCTAGCCTCCCCCCGGGGACTGGATTGTCTACGCTGATGCACCAGATCGGCAGAAGGAAACGGAGCAGTCATGGCCCAGAAGGTGCAGACCCTCTTCATCGATGACCTCGACGGCAGCGAAGCCGACGGTACTGTCCGCTTCGGGCTGGACGGCACCGAGTACGAAATCGACCTGAACACGGACCATGCACAGGAGTTGCGGGACGCACTGGCATGATATGTAAGCGACGCCCGCCGAGTCGGAAGTGGTGGTAAGCGACCAACCCGCAACGGACGCAGAGCTCCGGTAAGCGGGCTGAACACCACTGAGGTCCCCGAGTGGGCCAAAGCACAAGGCATCGACGTCAAAGACCGCGGACGAGTGCCAGCCGAACTGGTAGTCAAGTTCAAGGCCGCCGCCGGAAAATAGGTCCAGACGTCCCCGCCCGCCAAGCCTATAAGTTGCGCTGATGCCGAATAGCGGCGTTGCAGGCACCATTGTCGTTCGTACCAGAGACGCGCCTAACGCCGACTCGGCGCGGCTCACAGCCGCGCCTTACACGCAGCCGAACCGCGGACGTATTGTTCAGTTCTGGATGTTCCCGGGGTCGATCATGGGCGGAGGGTTGACGTTAAATGAAGGAATGACCCGCATGGACGAGCAGGCTGTAATGACCAGCCAGGAGGTTATTGATGCGGCGTCTGTGTATCCACTTATGATCGTGATAATTTGCTGCGACTCGGGCTGAGATCTTGGTGGCCTTCTAGTCTGAGCTGCAGATCGCGGGGGCACTTGGTCAGCGGAGCTGCCAGGAATCGTCACGCCACGCCGGATCGACTTTCTGCCGCGACAAGCTCGAGGGCGGGAACACCCAATGCGGGGCGTTTGTGACACGGCTGGCTATGACCGATAATTTCCCCATATCGGAAATATTGTTAAGTTATTTCCGGGCTGGTGATAGCCAGGCAAGCATCGGGCAAGGCAAATGCCTGAAGCTGCTGAAGTGCTGGCTTTGCGCTGGTAATGTCTCAGGCGCAATGGCGTCAGGAGAAGACTCACCTCACACGGGGTGAAAACGTCATTCCGGGGAGCTAAAATGCGGCAGTCATTTTTCCGCGGGATGCTGGCGCTGATCATGATGGTCGGCCTCACCGCACTTGGCTTTTCATGGCTGGCGGCCCCAGCCTTCGCCGATAGCTCGCTCGCGACTTTCTCCGGCGT
>Ga0224557_1001039_pt1 | contig 27979 bp, 27 predicted proteins | sample 714S31014metaG_FD_180677 | JGI IMG/M metagenome (GOLD analysis project Ga0224557, IMG submission 180677) | Peat soil microbial communities from Stordalen Mire, Sweden - 717 S3 10-14 | ecosystem: Environmental > Terrestrial > Soil > Wetlands > Peat | place: Sweden: Norrbotten County, Stordalen... | reverse complement strand
TCGGCATCCTGCACGGATGCCTCAAGACCCGCACCCTCTACGACGAGGCAACCGCCTGGTCCCACCGCGAAAACCTCCCTCAATCTTCCGTAGCCGCTTGACACTTAAGCTCCTGGGATGTCTTCCGTCCCAGGAGTTACACCATTGAAATTACAGTCCCGACCAGGCGGACAGATGCCTGCCAGACGGACAGCGGAGGTTCAACGGCAAGCTAAGTGGGTGGCCCCGTAAGTTCGTGATGGGTGTCACGCGGCCTCCGTGAGGTCGGTTTGCCGGGTGGCGTTTGCCTTTTCGTGTTCGCTGATGCGGCGGAGCAGGTCCTTGAGGTCGTCAGCGGTGTACTTCCAGCTGAACGGCTGAGCAGTCTGGTTGTAACGGCCGACGAAGGCGAGCAGGGTTTCGGAGAGCTTCTCCAGGCTGGGGAAGTCGTTGGGCGAGACGACTTTCTTCTGGATGATTGAGAAGAAGATCTCGGACCTGGTTGAGCCAGGAGGCATGGACCGGGGTGTGGATCATGACCGCGTTCGGGGGCGCCTTGCGGAGTCGGCCGGCGGCGGCCTGGCCGCGATGGTCCGAGCCGTTGTCCACGATGACGAACACACGGGGCGCGTCCCGGTACTCCGGGCGGGCCATGACCTGGTCGGCGAGGTCCATGAACGGGACGATGCCGGTGGTCTCCGGGGTGGAGGCGAACACTTTGCCGGTATGCACGTCCAGGCCGGCGGGCAGCGCGAGCGCGCCGTGGCGGACATACTCGTGCTCCACCCGCACGGGCCGGCCGGGCGCGGCCGCCAGGGTCGCGTGGATGCGGCCGCGGGCCTGAATCGACGGCTTGGCGCCAAAGGAGAGGATCCGGTCGCCGGGGCCGAGCGGCTCGCCGCCGTAAAATCCCCGGTAGGGGTCCAGGATCACGTTGGCTTTCGTCTCGAAGTCCGGGTCGCGGGGGAAGATCCAGGACTGGTACCGCCACGGCCTGACCGGATCCTCCGCGAGGATCCGCAGCAGCGAGGTCACCGACATCGGCCCGCTGGCCAGGGCCCGGGCCTCCAGCTCGCGTTTCAGCGCCGGGCCGGTCCAGCGGGACAGCGGCACCCCGGACTCCGCGGGCAGCTGGCAGGCCAGCGCGACGACGGCTGCCCGGTCCGCCTCGCTGATCCGCCGCGGCCGGCCGGACCGGGGCAGGTCATCCAGCCCGCCCAGCCCGTGCGCCGCGAACCGGCCCCGCTACTTTTGCGCACCGTGTTCACGCAGATCCCCAGCCTGGCGGCGATCCGCTCGTTCTCCCGGCCACGGGCGGCTTCCAGCACGGCCTGCGCCCGCACCCGGTCCCGGTGCGGCGTCTTCGCGCCCCGCATCCGCATCTTCAAGATCTTGCGCTCCGATGCGGTCAGCGTGACCGGCACGGCAGCAACGGGCATGCGGCGGCTCCCCGGCTAAATTACAGTGATGTAATTCCTTCCGGACACATGAGCCTAGCCAGCGCGATGCCGCCGGACGGCACAATAGGGCACATGCCCGCCATCCCGGACTCCACCCGCAGCTCGATCACCTGGCGGCTGATCCTCCACACGCAAACCAACTGGCCGCAGCTGGACAGAGTCCAGGTCATCTGCCGCGGCGCCTTTGCCTACGCCGCCGGCGTCCTGCCGGCGGCGAGACCATCCCGCTGTTCCGGCTGCGCTACGGCGGCTCCGCGCACTCCTTCGGCTTCGCCATCTACTCCGCCCCCCGCGACCGCTACGAAGACGCCCTCCTGCGCACCGGCCTCCCCACCGGAACACCCCAGGAAGCACTCGACACCGCCTGCACCATCCACCTCGCCGGCATCGGGCACGGGCCCCCAACGAATTTACGGGGTCACCCACTTAGTAGCAATTTAGTAGCAAATTGTGTGAACTAACATGTTCACTCGCGCGTCATGTGTACGTTGACGGTTAGCGGTTGACTTGTGGGGGGGGACCCATGTGGTGTACGCGGACAATTGTGGCGTCGCCTGACTATGCCTGGATGCTGGATCTGCTGTACGGCGGCAAGCCGTCGGTAACCTGGGCAGCAGCAGGCTCGCTGCCGGCCGGCTACGAGCGGGCTGAGCGGCTGGCCGAGTTGCCGTCTGGCCCCGGTCGCAGCTTCCTCGTCTCTCTGGCTGAGCGGCGGGGTACCGCGTCCGCGTTGACCTCGTATAACGCGCTGCGGTCAGGCCGCAAACGAGTGGTGCGCCGGGCGTTGGGCGCCGCCCTGCGGACCGGGCTGGCGCAGCCACTGCTTCGCACCAAGATCGATATCGGCGTCCGATCAGCGGCCAATCCCGAGCAGAAGGCTGCCGACCTGCTAACCGAGCATTTGAGCAGAGTGTGTGCTGTCGATCGCCCGGCCGCGGCGCCGCTGGTGGTGGCCATCAGCGGCGGCGACGACGGGCCATACCGTAAGCCAGTACTTCAGGTATTCAGCGCAGCCGGGACGCCGCTTGGCTTTGTCAAAGTCGGCTGGAATGACTGGACCAGGGACGGTGTCCGCCGTGAGGCGGCAGCTCTGCGTGCATGCGAGACCCGGTCGCTGGAGTTCGACGCGCCGAAGCTGCTCGGTTTGTCCGACTGGCATGGCCTCAACCTGCTAGCGACCGCGCCCCTGCCGGATCAGGTACGCGGCGTTAGGCTGGCCGCACCGCTGCCGGACGCCTCGGTCCTGCGCGAGATAAGTCAGCTTTCGGCCTGTAGCTCCGGGCCGCTGGCCGACAGTCCGTGGTGGCGTGGCATACATTCCCGGATCCAGCAGAATGTCTCGGATCATTCGTCAAGCGAGGCGCTGGAGCGGATGGCCGGGCAGTTGAAAGCGGGCTATGGCGGCGTCATGTTCGAGTACGGCTTCTGCCATGGTGATTTCGTGCCGTGGAACCTAGCCCGGCTGGGCGAGCGGCTCTACGTCTGGGACTGGGAGAACAGCGCGCCAGATACCCCGCTGGGATTCGATGCCGTGCATTACCACTTCCAGGTCGCTTTTATCGGACGCGGCCTGCCGCTGGGCGAGGCCACGGTGCGCGCAGCACGGTCGGCTCGGCCTGTTCTGCGCGAACTGGGTGTGCCGGCCGCGCACTGCGGTCTGCTGTCGGTCCTGCACCTGGCCGAGCTGTTCCTGCGGCACGAAGAAGCCCGTAGCGCGGCAGGCGTCGCAGACAAGCGGTTTTATCCGGCCGTCACCGGCGTTCTCGAGCAGCAGCTCGCGCGCATCCAGAAGGCGGCTCCGGGTGTCGTCGGGTGTGCGACATGAAGATCCTCTTCGTCTGCTCCTCGGGGGGCCATCTCGCTCAGCTTTACCAGCTGCGGCCGTGGTGGGAAGGCCACGAGCGGGCCTGGGTCACCTTCGATGACCCACAGTCACGATCGCTACTCCAGGGCGAGCGCGTTACGCCCGCCTTCACCCCGACTACGCGCAACGTGTCTAACGCCATCAGGAACCTGCGCCTGGCCGTCCGCGTGCTCCGCGCCGAGCGGGCTGACGTTGTCATCTCCGACGGCGCCGGGGTCGCGTTTCCGTTCTTCCTGATCGCCAAAGTCCTCGGAGTCCGGACCGTTTACCTGGAGGTTTACGACCGGATCACCAGGCCGACGCTGACCGGCAGGCTCTGCTACCGAATCACAAGCCTGTTCCTGCTCCAGTGGCCGGAGCAAGCCCGGCACTACCCGCGCGGACAGGTGATCGGATGCCTGCTATGACGGCGGCACTCGGCCGGGAACGGTCAGAGCCGTCCGGATTTCGAGTCGTCGTGACTGTCGGCACGGATCATCATCCCTTCGACCGGCTTGCCCATTGGATTAACGCCTGGCTGGCCGCCCACCCGGAGCAGGTTCCGGAATTCTTCATGCAGTCGGGCTCCACCTCGGTGGTTCCGGCTTGCCTGTGGTCGCGGTGGATGGAGGTCGAACGACTAGATGCCATGCTCGGCGATGCGAGCGTGATTGTCTGTCACGGCGGTCCGTCGTCTATTGCCAAGGCCTGGGCCAAAGGGCTCCTGCCCATCGTGGTGCCACGGCAGTCGCAGCTAGGCGAGCACATTGATGACCACCAGGTGGACTTCAGCCTGAGGCTCGCGGAGCTTGGCCGCATCCGGCTGGCACAGACGCCAGCGGAATTTGTCAGCATCATGGCAGCAGCCACCCGTGATCCTGCCACACTGCGGGCTAGCGTACCCACTGCTGACGTCGACGCTGACGTCGACGCTGACGTCGACGCGGCCGTCGCGCGATTCGGCGAGCTCGTCGAGGAACTCGTCAGCCGAGCGCGACGCCGCATACCATCGTGGCACCGAAGCCGCGAACCTCCAGTCGGCGGTGTCCGTCCCGTTCGCCTCGAGGGTGAACATCCCGCCGGGGCTAATCTCCTACCCGAGCACGAACCGGCATTCCCAGGGGGGGAACCGTGCTCAGATGCCCCCCGTGAACTCAACAACGCGGAGCAGGACAATAGCTAGGAGCAGGAATGAAGATAAGACCCTTGTACGGGTTCGCCGCGGTGGCACTTAGTGCCGCGGTAGTCACGGCGCCGGCGCTGGCGGCGTCGGCGTCGCCGACAGCGCCGACAGCGCCGAAGGCGGTGTCGGCTCCGCTAGTAAGCCAGCCTGATGGCGGGGTAAGCTCGACGGCTTTGTCGTCGTGGGAGACGGACGGCACGGTCTTCGCGCTGGCCTATTCCAATGGCGTGGTGTATGCGGGCGGAGTGTTCGGCAATGCCCTGCCGCCGGGAACGCCAGCCGGGACGACCACCGGTGAGGTGCCGCGGACGTTCCTGGCGGCGTTCAACTCGACCACGGGGGCGCTGATCACCTCGTTCAATCCGACGATCACTAGCACGTCGACTTCGTCGCCGGGCGTGTACTCGCTAGCGGTGTCGCCAAACGGCAGCACGCTGTACGTGGGCGGTTTCTTTGATCATGTCAACGGGTCCTACCGGGACGACCTGGCCGCGGTCAGCACCTCAACCGGCGCGCTGACTAGCTGGGCTCCGGCGGCGACCAGCAAGGTGGACGCGATCGCGGTCTCACCAAGCGGGTCGCAGATCTACTTGGGGGGCAATTTCTCCCACCTGGACGGGGCGGCCCGAGCGTATGCGGGCGCGGTGGATACGTCGGGGAACCTGCTGCCGTGGGCCCCGGTGGTCAACAGCACCGTGTACACTCTCGCGGTTGCGCCTGATGACTCCCAGGTCCTGATCGGCGGCTACTTCCAGACCCTCAACGGCGCGACGCAGAACGCGGCGGGTGCGGTGGACCCGACGACCGGGACGGTCAACGTGCCCTGGAATGCCAACATCGTCCCGTGGAATCCGGGATCGTGCACATCGACGGTCAAGAACATCGTGATCAGCGGCAGCACCGCCTACTTGGGCGCAGAGGGCAACGGCGGCGGCTGCTTCGACGGTGACTTCGCGGTCAGCCTGGGTTCCACCGACTCGCTGGTCTGGCAGAGCGACTGCCTGGGGGCCACCCAGGCAGTGGAGGTCATCAAGGGCTACCTGTATAAGGGCTCCCACGCGCATGACTGCGCCTACGCCCCGGGTGGCTTTCCGCAGGTCAACTCGGGCAGCGGCTGGCTCACCTATCACCTGCTTGACCAGTCCACCACCAACGGCACGCTGGGACACTGGACCCCCGCCACCAACACCGGTTCGACCGACTCAGGCGTCCAGACCCTCGGCCCGCACGCCATGGCCACGGACGGAAACCAGCTGTTCGTCGGCGGCGACTTCACCACCGTCAACTACCAGCCCCAGCAGGGTTTCGCCATCTTCCCGTCAGGATCTGGCACGATTCCCCCGTCGAACCCGACCACCGCGCCGACGGTCACTAGCCCCTCGGCCGGCGTCGACTCGGTCAGTTTCCCGGCCGTAAGCAGCCAGGACATCGGCTCGCTCAGCTACAAGATCTTCCGGGACGGCGGAACGACTCCGATCGCAACCCTGACCGCCACGTCTTGGCCGTGGGCCCTGCCCGTACTGCACTACCAAGACACAGGCCTAACGCCAGGCTCCACTCACACCTACTCCTACCAGGCGTCGGACGGCATCCACGGCACTGCGAAGTCTCCCGTGTCCGGGTCTGTCACTGTCGCATCAACAAACCCGTCGAGTTATCAGGCAACGGTCTTGGCCGACAGTCCGTCCTTCTTGTGGCCGCTCAACGACTCAGGGAGCACAGCCAATGATGCCTCGCCGAACGGGGTTAACGGCACCTACGAATCAGGAACGACCCAGGGCGTACCTGGTCCGTTCACCGGTTCGACAGCGACGGGTTTCGATGGAAACACCGGACTGGTGACCGCTCAGAACCAGGTGACAGGCCCGCAGACGTTCTCGATCGAGGGCTGGTTCAAGTCCACTACCGACGACGGTGGCAAGCTCATCGGCTTTGGCAGTAGCCAGACCGGCGCGAGTTCCAACTACGACCGGCACATTTACATGATGAACGACGGTCAGCTCGTCTTCGGCGTGTGGAACAACCAGACCGAGACCATCGAGACGCCGAACGTCTACAACGACGGTCAATGGCATTACGTGGTGGCGACCTACGACGCGACCAACACCACCGGCCCGAACTTGGCGTTCTACGTTGATGGCCAGCTGATCGGGACCAACACCAGTAGCGCGGCACAGGCATACTCCGGCTACTGGCGCGTCGGCGGTGACAACCTCAACGGATGGAACCTCGACCCCTGGGGGAGCAACAGCCAGGGCACCACGCAGCCGGCCAGCTACTACTTCAACGGGACGATCGCCGATGTTGGCGTCTACCCGACTGCCCTGTCGGCGGCCCAGGTCGCAACGCACTACGCGGCCGGCGTGTACCAGGGCGGGTAGCGGGCCTGACATATCCGACAAAAAGAACAACTACTAGATTAGGAAGCGGGGCGGTGCGCCGTTGGTGGATGATCTTACGACTGTGGCTTCTCGCTACAGTCCAGCGATCGCCATCAGCGGCGTACGGCTACGACCGTCCTGCGGGATAACAGGACCACGACCGGGGTGGCAAACGCGGCCACCCCGGTCGTGGTCCTGCCAAAGTGGCACCGTGGTTGGGCTCAGCTCCCAACTGATCCGTGCATCCGCACCGAGTAGCCGGCGGTTGCCTGCTCGAGCGCATCCTCAGCAAGATCGCGAGTGGGGCCTAGCTGCCCGAGCGGCCTCGTGCGGAGCCTGATATCCGCTGGTCACGACAGTGCGCGGGTCATTCCTCAGGCTCAGGCCACGGCCCTCGTCGGCCCGTCTTGCTCCGCTGGATCATCCGGACAAGATAAACGTAGACTCAGCAGATGGATCAAGGTCAGGCGAAGAAGAGGGCTAAGCGAGCCGGATATCCACCCAGCGGCCTTTCGTGCCTTGGCTCCGGCGGGGGTGGGACCTGTCACCGCAGAAGGCTCTACTCGTGTGCGCCTGTCGGCTCACCTGCGGAGACGACGGGCAATGAAGAAGGTATATCCCTGAGGGCGCGTGAGCCGAACAGGCATTCTGGCGATCCATGCAGATCTGTACGTCCCGTCAGACCACGACGGCGGTGGCCGCGATTTCGACTGACGGGTGTTTTCCTCGAAATCCGCCCTCGTGGCGTCGCCGCTGCGCCGATGGCGGACATTTCGATGCCGGTCAGCAATCTAAGCAACAGCCGCTCGGCGGCCTGGCAAAGGGACAATTCTCGATGACCATGCAACAGCCGCCGGATGCCGACGAATTTGCGGCCGAGCCGCGGTCGATCGAGCTGCGTGATTACTGGCTAGCCGTGCGCCGCCGCTGGCAGCTGGTCCTGGTCTTGGCCGCTCTGGGTGCTGTCCTAGCAGGCGGATACGCCCACACTTTGGCCCCGACTTACTCGGCCACAGCCCAGGTCCTGGTTAACGGGATAACCGGGGGCCCTTCTGCACCGACTTCCCAGGTAAATGTGCCAGTCAACATGAGCACCGAACAGTCAGTGGCCCAGGGTACCGGCGTGATCGATGCGGCTGCTCAGATCCTGAAGGTCCAGCCAACCGTCCTGCAGGCCGAGGCGGTCAAAAACCTGACCGTCACAGTCCCGGCCACGACCCTTACGACATCTAACGTGCTGCAGATCACCTGGAAAGCCGGGAGCCCGCGGGCCGCCCAAGCAGGGGCAGACGCGTTCGCTACGGCGTTCCTCGCGGGCTGGCATCAAGGGCTGGACGCCCAAATCGCGAGCCTGCGCGCCACCCTGAGCCGGAATGTGGCTGCGCTCGGGAAGCAGATTGGACACGTCTCCACGCAGCTAAGCAATGCCGCGCCGACGTCAGCTTTGCACACCAGCCTCGAAATATCTCTGAACGAACTGACGGACCAGCAGAGTAGCGCGAGTAGTGAACTTGAGCAGCTAAACACCTACAATACCAGCGGCGGCAGCATCATCCAGGCAGCGCAGCCCGCCACTCCCTCTGGGATCAGCCATAAGATCATCATCGTCGTAGGCGGCCTACTCGGGTTGATGATCGGACTGGTCCTGGCTTTTCTCTGGGACGCGTTCGACGACAGGGTGCGTGAGCCAGCCCAGCTGGAGCGAAAGTTGGGGGCTCCTGTCCTGACGGTACTTCCGCTAGCAAAAAGCGGGTCAGGTGATGGCCGAGGCAGTAGTCGGCGTAGGCCGCCGGCTATCGCCACCGCGGCTAGCCCCAGCAGCAAATCGGCCGAAGCCGTCCGTGTGTTGCGGGCGGCACTTGTGGCGGCGGCGGCACGCAGGCACCTCCACACCTTCCTCGTGGTGACCGCGGATCCTAGAATCGCAACCGGCCGTGTCGTCGGTGAACTGGGCGTCGCCCTAGCCGAGTCAGGCCGACGGGTTTTGCTCGTAAGTGCCGATATGCGCGGCTCTGTCCTGCCGCAGATCTTTGACCTGTCTAACAAAGCCGGGCTGAGTGAGCTGCTCACCGGTGGCGGCGATCCGGAAGTGCTCATCCGCAATCCGAAGCAAGCCAGTGAGGTGACGCTGCCGAGCGCTATCGTTCAGCGGCTCTGGGTGCTCGCACCTGGGGCGCCGATAGCTCACACGCTCTCGGTCATCGACTCCGGCGCTATGCTCAGCCTGTTGCAGGGCCAGAGCGAGGCCTACGAATTCGTGGTGCTCGACTCTCCATCGGCCGACATCGCCGCCGACGCTTTTGCGCTCGCCAGACACGTCGACGGCGTGATCGTGATCGCGAGCGGCCGCGTTAAGGGACGGGCTGTCGTTGACCTGCGCCGCAGACTCGATCAGGCTGACGCACTGTTGATCGGCAGCGTCTTCGTCGCCGAGGCCAAGGCAGGTCATCGCCGTCGGCCCGTTGAAACGCAGGTTGTTGCCAGTCCGTCGATCGGCAGCCCAGAACAGCAGGATGAGCCGCCGACGGCCGCGCGACCGATGCGCATTGTTGAGGACGATGTCCCCCGCGGGGCAGCGCACCCAGCTGAGGCCAGCCCCGTTGAGGCCAGCCCCTTTGAGGCCAGCAGGGCGTCAGACAGGCAGCAAGTGACGGTACGTAGGGCCAGCGACTCAGAGTCATCCGACCGGATCCAGGCCAAGACCGTGACGTCCCCGCCGACAAAGCCCACCCCGCCCACCGGTGGCAGCAGCTCGGACGGCAGGGTCGCGGCTAAGGAAACCCGCGGTCCCGATTCCGGCTCCAAGCCGCCCGGTGCACCGGACGAGACCGAGCCGGAAACGGTCGTCCTGCCAAGACTCCCGATCAGCCCGCCCCGAGCACAGAACGTTACAGGCACCAGAACACCACACGGGCCCGCGAAGCAGTCGTCGTTGTGAGCACGCCGCTCCTGTACGGTCGGCAAACTCCTGGCCGTCTCGGCTCGGTTCCTGGCGCCCAAGGGCCGGGAATAAAGGCGGCGGCAACGAGCGATCGTCTTAGGCTTCCTGTTACCTGGCCGCTAGTTGTCCTGTTCGTGGTCTTCCCCGTCTGGTGGATACTGGGCATCAGCGCCTTCACCTGGTGCGTCATCCCTATATTTATGCTGATAGGCCTGGTTTGGCGACGGCGGACCCGCGCTCCAGTGGCAATTTTTCTCTGGCTCGCCTTCACTGGCTGGGTGCTATTGTCCGGCCTGCAGTTGAACAGCGGCACGAAGTTGGTAACGTTTAGTTATCGTTTGTTCCTTTACGTTGCCGCCGGGGTTCTCTTCGTCTATGTCTATAACCTGCCGCGGTCCAGACAGCTTGACATCAAGGTTCTGCGCATCCTGACCGCCTTCTGGATCTTCGTGGTCATCGGCGGCTACGCGGGCATCCTCATCGGCGCGCATACATTCACTGCCCCCATCGAGTTGGTGCTGCCGCACGGCCTACGCAGCCAGCCGTTCGTTAAGGAACTCGTCCAGCCGGTCTTCGCCGAGGTGCAGGGATTCCTCGGGTTCCCCATTCCCCGGCCGGCCGCGCCGTTCACGTACAGCAATTACTGGGGCGGCAACGTGGCGGTCCTGACGCCGGTGGCCATCGCGGCCGTTGTGGAAGCCGGCCGGGGTGCGCGCCGCAAGATCATCATCGCTGTGCTGGTCGCGTCACTGGTACCCATGGTCTTCTCGCTGAACCGCGGCATGTTCTTGTCCCTGGGTATCGGCATCCTGTACATGACCCTTCGGCTGGCCCAGCGGGGTCGATTCGCCGCCCTGGGGTCGGTGCTTGGCCTCGCCGCGCTGGTGGCTGTGATCTTGGTGGCGACTCCGCTCGGGCACCTCATGGCAGCCAGCTTCTCCAGCACCCACGGTCACAGCAACTCAACCCGGCTATCGGCTTCCCAACTGGCTCTGGCGGGCGTTCGCCAGTCTCCCATCTTCGGCTACGGTGAGCCCCAGGCGATCACGGGCTCGAGCTATCAGCCGCCCATCGGCACCCAGGGCCAGCTGTGGCTCGTTTTGTATTCGAACGGAATTCCGGCGGCCGTCTTCTTCGTCGGTTTCTTCGTCGTGGCGTTGTGGCAGACGCGCAGGGCACGCGGCATATCCGGGCTGTGGCTTCATACCGTTCCGCTTGTCGCTCTCCCGCAGATCGTCGCCTACGGCTGGCTGCCAGTTGAGCTGCAGGTGGTCATGGTTGCCTGCGCGCTCGCCTACCGTTACTGTCGGCAGCCCACCCCGGAGCGTCACAGCCATGCTCGCAGGCCTGCCGCCAGAGTTGGCGTCAGCCCTTCTCGCCACCGTCTCGCCACGGTGGGCTATGCGAGCCGAGTTCCCGCGATTCACGCAGGCGCCCTGCGAGCGGTTACGCCTGAGGCCACCACGTCGGCCGTGATGGCACCGGAGACTGCCGGGGTGGCACCGGAGACTGCCGCGGTGGCACGCGGATCGCTGGTCAACTTGGTTGCGATGGTGACCGGGGCTGTGCTGACCTTCGGTCTAACCGTGCTCGTGAGCCGTTCGTTGCACCCGGCTGGCGCGGGTGCGCTCTTCGAGCTGATCGCGCTGTTCACAATCGCGTCGAACACATTCGAGCTTGGCGCCGACACTGGCTTGCTCCGGTGGATATCACACGCGCGCGCAGTTGGTTCCGTAACCCATGTGCGCAGGGTCGTGAGGGCCGCGCTAATGCCCGTAGGGATAATCGGCGCAGCCGCCGCCGCCGTCATCTGGGTGATGGCGCCCGAGCTGGCGCGTGCTTTCCTCGGTGGTCTTTCCCCCGGCGAAGGGGTGATGGACATCCGGGTCGTTGCGCCTTTGATACCGTTGGGCGCGTTGTCATCCTGTCTCATTGACGGCGCGCGGGGCTTCGGCCGGATGTGGCCGTATCTTGCTATCGAAGGCCTAGGCAAGCCGACGGCGCGTATTGCTCTAGTCTTCTGCGCGCTCCTTGCGGGGCTAGGTCTGTCCGGGACCATTGTCGCCTGGGGGATACCGGTCGCGGTCGGCCTGGCAGCCAGCTCGCTCATTTTCATCGGAATCCTCAGGGCAGAGGTTCCGGTGCGGGGAAGAGCTGATCATGGGCCCCCTGGGCTAGGCGCGGAGTTCTGGCGCTTTACCGCTCCGCGGGCATTTCAGGCGACCTTTCAAGTGATCATCCTCTGGCTCGACATCTTGCTCGTTGGTGCGATCGTCTCAACCTACGCCGCTGGTGTCTACGCTGCGGTCAGCAAGCTTGCGATGGTCGGAACGTTCGTCCTGGAAGGTAACCGGCTCGCGATCGGCCCCCAGCTCAGTGCCTTGCTGGCCCGGCGTGAGCATGATCGTGCCGCAGAACTCTTTCAGACCGCGACACGCTGGCTGATGCTGGCCTCGTGGCCGCTATATCTAACCTTCGCTATCTTCCCGGCTGTGGTACTCGGCATATTTGGGTCCCGTTACACCGCTGGCGCAGCCGCGCTTTCCGTGCTTTCCCTGGCCATGCTCGTCAACCTGGGGACTGGTAACGTAACGGTGGTCTTGCTCATGGGCGGTAAGAGCTCGTGGAGCGCAATCAACGCGGCCGCTGCCTTCATCGTCAACATCGGCCTGAATCTCTTGCTGCTGCCGCACCTTGGCATCCTGGGCGCTGCAATCGCATGGGGAGCCAGCATCGTGGTGGACAACGTAACGGCCATGATCGAGTTGCGCTTGGTACTCAAGCTGGCGCCCTTCGGCCCCGGATACGGCCTCGTCACGGCGGTGACTGTCGGCTGCTTCGGCGTCGTTGGCATGGTCGCCCGCATCGGGCTAGGCGAGACGCTGCCCGGGCTTGCCGTGGCGCTAGCCGTCGGCTGCGCGGTTTTCGCGGCGGTTCTGTACCTCGTGCGCGAGCCGCTCCAAATCACGGCGATGGTTGCGGCCTTGCGCGCACGGACCGCCTCTGGGCCGGAGCAGCCCGGGCGACGGATCACCTAGGCAAAGACGACCTCATCAATGCCATGATGAGCGACGGAATCGAGAGTGGGGGAATGATGGCTCAGCAAGCCAGATCTTCGATGGAATTGGCCGCTCGCCAGGCGGCCAAGCAGATGCTGCGACATTACGGCGAGGCCACCTCGCGGCTGCGACGCGGCCCGGACTTTGTCATCATTGGCGCGAAGCGCGGCGGCACCACCTCACTGTATAACTACCTGCTTGAGCATCCCTCCATCCAGCAACTCTTCCCCGGGCGCCAGCACATCAAAGGCGTCCACTACTACGACTCGAACTACACCCGCGGTCTGCGCTGGTATCGCTCGCACTTTCCGCTCGAGGTCGGCGGCCGTCACGTTGCGCGGCCCGCCCTGCGTCCGGCCGTCGTTGGCGAGGCAAGCCCCTACTACCTGTTCCACCCGCTCGCTGCCGAGCGGCTGGCCCGCGACTTCCCTGACATCCGGATCATTGTCAACCTCCGTGACCCGGTGGAGCGCGCCTACTCCCACTACAAGGAGCAGTGTTTCCACGGCCGCGAGACGCTGAGCTTCGAAGCGGCACTGGACGCCGAGGGTGAGCGGCTACGCGGCGAAGCCGAGCGAATCGCGGCCGAGCCCGGTTACTGCAGCACCGCACACGAGCACCACTCCTACCTAACCCAGAGCCGGTACTCAGATATGCTGCCGCGCTGGTTCTCGCTGTTCCCGCGCGACCAGTTCCACATCACCGCGAGCGAGGACTTCTACGCCGACCCTGACCGCCAGGTAAACGAGATCTGGCGATTTCTCGGTCTTGAGCCTCGCAAGCTCCTGAGCCGGATAAGGCATAACCACCAGTCGGCTCCTGAGATCCGGCCGGAGACGCGCGATCGTCTCCAAAACACCGTGGCAGACCATAACCGCGACCTCGAGGAACTGCTGGCGCGCTCGCTTCCATGGCCTGCTAGCAAGCAGCCGGCTCGATGACCGGCCCCGCCGAGTTGGCCCGTGAGCAGCGAATAGAGCTATCTTCGCCGGATTGGGCCGAGTGCTGGCCGTCGGTGACCGGGATAATCGCGACTCGCGAGCGACCCATCCAGCTTGTGAAGGCTGTTCAGAGCATGGTTGACCAGTCCTATCCAGGCAAGGTTGAGTGCGTGATCGTGTTCGATCAGAGCAATCCCGCGCCGGTGGAGGTCGAGCTTCCCCCCGATCGGCGGCTGCGCCTGCTGACGAACACCCGCACACCGGGTGCCGCCGGCGCGCGTAACACCGGTATCGTGGCCAGCGACGGCGAGCTTGTCGCGTTTTGCGATGACGACGATACGTGGCATGCCGAGAAGCTCCGGCTTCAGGTCGAGCGGCTGTACGCCGCCTCTGCCAGTTTCGTCTCCTGTGGGACGCTCTTTCACTATGCCGATCGCGCTATCGTCCGTCGGGCACCCAGCTCCGTCAACCTGCGGCAGCTGACCCGCCAGCGGTTCCCCGAGCTGGGTCTACCTACGTTTGTCCTACGTCGGGATGCGCTGGACGACATCGGGCTGCTGGACGAGGACATTCCTGGCAGCTACGGGGAAGATTACGACCTCATGCTGCGCGCGGCGCGCCGAGAGCCTATCGTTGCGGTCGAGCAGCCGCTCGTTGACGTCTTCTGGCACCAGCAGTCTTTCTTCGCCCAGCGCTGGCAGACCATTGCTGATGCCCTCAAATACCTGCTGGCCAAGCACCCCGAGCTAGCTGCAGACCCTCGTGGGATGGCGCGGATCGAGGGTCAGATCGCTTTCGCGCTGGCCGCTATGGCGCAGCGGTCAGCCGCCTTCCGGGCCAGCCTACGCTCGCTTCGCGGCAACCTGTTTGAGCGGCGGGCCTACCTCGCCATGGCCGTAGCCGCGGGCGTTCTGCCAGCCGCTTCGGTTGTCAGGCTGGCGAACTGGCAGGGCCGAGGCATTTAGCCCGAAGTTACGGCCAGTTCGGTAGGCGATTCTAAGGCTGACCTGGTGTTGTGGCGGGTTGGCTTGGTGGTGTTCTGGCTACGTCAAGGTGAGCGGGATCGCGGTGCCGAGGAGGTGGAAGGCCTGCCGCTGGACACTAGTCGGCTCGGTGAGCATCGTGATGGTGACCTGGGTTCCGGTGTACCGGACCTGGTTGCGGGTCAAGGTGGCTAGGTGCTCGAGCAGGCCGCGGAAGCTGCGGTAGGGCTGCCCGGCCTGATCGTACTGGTATGACGCCTTGGCCAGGGCGGCCGCGGAGCGGCGGGCCGGGGTGACCGGGTTGTCCTGCTGGGGCGGGTTCTGGCCGGTGAAGGTCAGCGGGGCCCAGGCGCGGCGCAGGTGCCAGGTGAGGTAGCAGGCGAGCATGCAGATCAGCACGTGCGCCCGGACGCGTTCCTCGAGCCGGTGGGAGACCGGCCGCAGGTCCAGGTCGTCGGATTTGATGTGCCGGAAGTCCCGCTCCACGTATTTGAGGTTCTTGTAGGCGGCCACCACCCCGGCCGCGTCGAGCTCGTGCGCCGGGGACCCGGGGTGCGCAGCACGTAGAACCCGTCCAGGGCGGCCTCGGCGTTGATCTGGTCCTGCCGTCGTTCGATGGTCAGGGCGGTATCAGTGATGGTGACGGCGAAGTGCTTGCCGGTCTTGTACCTGCTGATCACCTTGCCGGCCTCGACCCCGATCTCGCCGGCGCCCTGGAGCCGTCCGGCGGCCACGCGGGCGGTGATGGGGGCGAGCAGTTTCTCGGTAGCGGCGAGCAGGCCTTCGCGCTTGCGGGCCCGGTCGGCGGCCAGCACCGGGTTGCGGCAGGCGACCAGCCGCTCGCCGGGGAAGTCGTCGGATCTGCAGCTTGCCTTTCTTGCCGTCCCGGGAGTAGTAGCCGCGGGCAGCCAGCGGGCACCGGGTCCCTTCCATCCAGGAGCTGGACAGGTCAAACAGCGCCATCCGCCCCGGGTTGGGTTCCGGGGCCAGGTGGCGGCGGGCCAGTTCCGCCTCGATCGCGTCCTGCCGGTGCTCCAGCCAGTCCATCGCCGCGTAGATGTCATCGGTGGACGCCCCGGCCACGCCGAGGTCGGCGCCCAGGGTGGTATCGGCCCACCAGGTCAGGGTGGACAGTTTCGAGGCCGACCGGGCCACCCGGGAGATGATCAGCGCCAGGGGCCAGGTCCCGCTGGCGGCCCGCCGGGCCCAGCAGCGCGGGCAGCCCCAGCCTGGCGGCCATGGCGTGCACGGCGGCGGCGTGCCCGTGCGGTGCCGAGGCGGTGATCGTCACCGCCTGCCCGGCCGGCACCAGCCGCTCCCCCTTTCAAGGTGGCCTCGATCGCGGACACCGCCTCGGCCGGCAGCGCGGACAGGTTCGCCAGCGTCTCGTGCCGGACCTTGCCGCCGTCCCGGTAGGTGCGGCGCACCAGCACTGATTCATACACTCGCTGTTCCCCGGATTTCGCCCTATACGTTCGCCGGTTCCGGGCTACATGCATCGCTCCGCTGCGTGCCGCCATAACCCGGATCATAGCGTGCAGGTCCTGGCGGACGCCGGAGCGACACGCAATATTTCGGGGGCTACAGTAGATGCCGCACGCCGACGGGTTTCAGCACTTCAAGACGGCAATATATACGCAGAGCTACGGCAACTCCGGTCTAGCGCACGACCGGCGCCGGCGAGCCGGTTACTGTAAACGATGAAGCGATGCTGCATTGGCTGACCGAGTCACTGCGGTCCGCCACGTCTGGATCGATGCGCTGTCATGGAGTTCCATCCAGGGGAAGCCAGCGGCATCAAACAGGATGCCAAACAGTGCGCCATTTTTTTGCACGTAACTGGCGACCTGCGCCAGCCATTGTGGCCGGTCCGTCGCCGTGCCGAGGGCAAACTCGGCAAAGCCGAAGGGCAGGCAAGCATTCGTTGCGGCTGCTATGTCCGGACCCATGAATTGGGCAGGGGAGATTGGTCGCGGGTCCTGATCTTCGACGGTGCCGTCCGGGTAGGTATCCCAGCCGATTACGCTGATGATCCTGCCATTTGGCAGATAATCTTTGAAATTATATTCGTCACCGGGGAAACCATCCTGACCCTGCAAGATCAAAGTGGAATGGAGATAGGGATTGTGGGCGGCATCGGCGATCGATACGACCCTGGACCAAGCCTGCTTATACTGCGCCAGGGTGAACTCGTCGTCCTTAACATGTGCTTCGGGCTCAGGATAAAAAGAGTAGTAAATTGCATGTCCCTTCGGGGCAGAGTCGAAGAAGGCCGCCAGCCCGGCATCGTCGGCACCTGACAGGACTTGCGCCGGCGTCGGGTTGAAGCTCAGGACTACTGACGATTTATTGATCCCAGTCGCGCCCGTTGTCCACTCCGATGGGTCCGGCACCCCAGCGTAATACACGCGAATGACCGGCAGGTGACCGAACTGTGCGGTTGCTGCGGCAAGCTGGCTGGCCCCGGTGGCGTTCACACCCAGCGGTGTGGTCATGCCAGGGCCGTTGGCGAGCAGGCTAGACGAGGACGAGCAGTTAAGTGGAGACCGGGTCGCGGTGTGCCTGTCGGGGCTATCCACTGATCGCATCGCGGTCGGCACTACCAGCAGGCAGACCGCTGCAGCCAGCGTTACGCTCCCGTAGCGCAGCGCTCTCTTGCGCCACGGACCGGCCGGGAGCCGATCCCCCCATGAGTGACGCTGCTCGCTGTGTCGGTCGGGGCTCTGTGCTGGGTGCCTGCTGCTGGCCATGGCAACTCCTCTCCTCGGCCGTCTGCCAGGTTAGCTGACGGGTCTGGGTCGGAGTGGCCCTATGGCGAACCGGCCTCTCGCGTAGGGCCGACAGCCAATTACCCCCAGAACCATGAGTGTAGCGATCGGATCAAGCACGTAAAGATTATGCGCATCACGCTGTCCTCCCTGGCCGCCAAGCAGCCCCACCTGAACGACCCCCGCAATCCTGGCTGTGGCTTTAATTAACCTAAGATCATGGCATATCAGCCTTACAGGGATTGAATTGCCGGGGTCTGCGTCTGTCTGCCTGATCACAGTCGGCGTGCCTGCGTGATTCCGGGCCGCAGTCGTTCTAGGCCGGGATGTATGAGATATGGCGATGGTGGTGGCCTGACCGCTGCGGGGAGGACGCAGCGGGAGAAGGTGCGGCTGACGGCCGCAGCGATGTTCGAACACGACATGCAGCCGGTGAGCTGCGGGTGAGTACGAAATCGGCGTATCAGTGGCGGCGGCGGTGGCGAGCCGGGGGCACCGCGGCGCTGGCGTCCAGGGGCGCGGGCAGGGCAGTGTGCCGGCTGGGTCCGGCGCAGCTTTCCCGGCTGCGTGCCGCGCTGGAGCAGGGCCCGGCCGCCTGGGGCTGGGCTGAGGACCAGCGGTGGACGCTGGAACGGGTCACCGCGCTGATCAGGCGGCTGTCCCATGTCCGCTACACGCTGCGCGGCACGTCGTACCTGCTGCACCGGATGGGGTTCACCCCGCAGGTCCCGGTGCACCGCGCGGCGGAACGCGACGAGGCCGCCATCGCGGCCTGGCGGGACGTGACCTGGGTCAAGCTTCGAGGCTAGCGGCGGCGGCCGGCGCGTACATCTGCTTCGAGGACGAGGCCGGGCAGGCCATGCGCCCGCCGAAGGCCCGCACCTGGGCTCGCCGCGGCTGCACGCCGGTGGCCGTGGTGCCCGGGAAAGGCTCCGGGCGGGTATCCGTAGCCGGGCTCACCTGTTACAAGCCCGGTGCCCGCAGCCGCTTCTTCTACCGGACCCGCCTGCATACCGGCCGCAAAGGCGAACGCCGGTCGATGTCTGAGGCAGACTACGCCGGGCTGGTCACCGCCGCGCACCAGCAGCTTCATGCCCCGCTCATTCTCGTGTGGGACAACCTGAACACGCACCGCAGTGCCATGATGCGGACCCTGCTCCAGCCGCGCCAGGACTGGCTGACCGTCGTCCGGCTGCCCGCCTATGCCCCGGAGCTGAACCCGGTCGAAGGCGCTTGGTCGGCCATGAAGAGCAGCCTGGGCAACCTGGCTTCCTGCAGCACCGTGCGCCAGCTGTCCGCGATCATGAAAAACCGGCTCAAGCGCATCCAGTACCGCCCCGGGCTTATCGACGGATTCCTCGCCCAGACCAGACTCAGCCTCGAACCCGAACCGCCGTAGACCTGACCCCGACCTTTCAACCTAATCTCCGACGATGCGTAAATCTTGGTGGTTCGGCCGGGTTTTACGTTGCTCGCTGGTTGGACCGGGCTACGGCGTAACGGAGCGTGCCCCCGGTCAGGTTACGCAGGACGGATTGTGCCCTCACGGCATGTTCATCGCGAGGCGCTGGCGGTAGGGCAGGCGGCAATCAAGGCGGTGCGGCGGGCGAATTTGTTCGTGGTCTTACGCCGACGTCGGCATGAGTTGTTCGATGGATCAGCCTCAGGCGCTCTTTGGCTGAGGCGGTGAACTTCCTGGTGGTGGTCGCCTGGTGGGCAAGATGGCCGTCCACGATCAGGTAGACCGGCCCAGGCGCGTCGTGCAGCAGCCGATCGCAGAAATCGGTTAAGGTGACCGCGGTGGTATTACCTTCATAAACCGCGAACCGCAGCACGCCCTTCGCCGGGGCAGCGCAGATCATGTTTACGGGGGACCGGCTCGGTGTTCTCGTCACCACCGGCTTCAGCCCGTCCGGCGCCCAGGGGGCGCCCGTGTGGTCATGCGTGCTGACGCCGAACTCATCAGCGAAGAAGATCGTGGCGCCCGCGCCCCTAATGTCAAGCTGTCGTGAGGCACCCGCCCCTCAGTAACCACTGATCACCCCGAGGGCGGGGATGGAGACGCTTTCCTAGATGACAATGACCGCGCTCGACCGCAGGCCGGTGGCCGGCGATGCTGGACGGGTGACCGGTGAGCAGGAGCGCCCGGATCCGGAGGTGCCCGAGCGGGCCCGCCGGCGGAGTTTCACCGCGCAGTACAAGCTGGACGTGGTGGCCGAGTATGACGCGGCGGCGACTGGTGAGAAGGGCGCGGTGCTGCGCCGGGAAGGGCTGTACTCCAGCCACGTGATCGAGTGGCGGCGGGCCCGGGACGCTGGCCGGACCGGCTCGGCCCCGCGGCCGCCCGGCCGCCGACCCGCGGGACGCGCAGATCGCCCGGCTGCAGAAAGAAAAGACCAAGCTGGAGCAGGAGCTGGCCACGGCCCGCTTCGTGGTGGATGTCCAGGCAAAACTGCAGGCGCTTTTGGAGACGATCTCCAAAAGCGCGGACAACGAGCCCGGGTCGAATTCGTGACCGACGAGGCGATCGCCCAGCTGGCGCCCAGGATCGGCACCCGGGCAGCCTGCGCGGCCTCAGGCGTGCCGCAGGCCACCTAATACCGGCGGCACCGGATCAGCCCGCCGCCTCAGCGGCCTGTCCCGGTCCCGCACGCCCAGCGGATCCAGCCGCGGGCACTGGCCCCGGCCGAGTGGACGGCGATCGGAGATGCGCTGCACAGCGACCGGTTCGCTGACCTGGCTCCCGACGAAATCTGGGCGACGCTGCTGGACGAGGGCACCTACCTCGGCTCCGTGTCCACTTATTACCGGGTGCTGCGCGAGGCCGGCGAAAGCCGGGAGCGGCGCGCGCAGGCCACCCACCCCGCCGCCGTCAAGCCCGAGCTGATGGCCACCGGGCCCAATCAGGTCTACTCCTGGGACATCACCAAGCTGCGCGGCCCGGCGAAATGGACCTACTACCACCTCTACGTCATCCTGGACATCTACAGCCGCTACGTCGTCGGCTGGATGGTCGCCACCCGCGAGTCCGCCGTCCTGGCCGAGAAGCTGATCGCCGCGACCTGCGCCAAGCAGGGCATCACCCTGGGCCAGCTGAGCATCCACGCCGACCGCGGCTCCTCGATGACCTCCAAGCCGGTCGCGCTGCTGCTCGCCGACCTCGGTGTCACCCAGTCCCACTCCCGCCCGCACGTGTCCAACGACAACCCGTACTCCGAATCGCAGTTCAAGACGATGAAGTACCGGCCGGCGTTCCCCGCCCGGTTCGCCTCGATCGAGCACGCCCGGGCACACTGCCAGGACTTCTTCCCCTGGTACAACAACGAGCACCATCACGGCGGACTCGGCCTGCACACCGGCGCCGACGTCCACCACGGCCGCGCCGCCGCCGTCCAGGCCGACCGCGCCCAGACCCTGACCGCCGCCTACCACGCCCACCCCGAACGCTTCGCCCGCAAACCACCAGCCCCGCCGAAACTGCCAGGCACATCCTGGATCAACCCGCCCCAGGACAAGGAGACCGGCACTCAGTAAAACCCGCGTAACGGTGCCTCATTCAGGTTGACAGATTCCGCGCTCTCCGCCTCCGCCCGGATCGCCGGGTAGGCCTCCGTCTTCCACCGTTCGACGGCCTCCGGGTGCTGCTGGTAGCCGCTGTGCAGCGGCCGTCGCGGTGATAGGCCCAGCTTGCGCAGCAGTCGCCCGACGCTGACCATGGACAGCGCGACGTCGAACTCGCGGCGGATCACCTCGCGGATCATCTCCCGAGTCCACAGCGCAAACCCCAACTGCAGCTGCCGCGGGTCTTGGCTCACGATCAGCCAAGACAATCGCGACAGCTGTGGCCAGCTCAGCTTCGGCGGGCGGCCGGGCACCGGCCGGGCCCGCAGCGCCTCTATGCGCCCTCACGGTATCTCGCCAGCCAACCATAGACCGTCTTACGGTGCAGGCCCAGCGCGGCAGCCACCTCTTCGGGATGCGCGCCTTCCCCGACTCGCTCTACCGCCCGGATCCGCAGCGCCTCAAGAGTCTCGTGATCCAGCTTCCTGCCGTCATTGTCCCGCACGGCACCATCCAGCCAGACCGCGAGATCACAGTCGGGCTACTTATGAACCCTGTTGACACATGCAAAATACGAAATTTAACACTAGTCATACCTCACCGTAATATTACGATTTGCCTGAGCGTCACCGTAATGCTGCCTATTATTAAGATAAGGGAGGACGTGGCCGAGCCTGAGCTCAGGCCTAGTTGCGCAGTACGGATCGTGTCCTAGCGGCATGATCCGGAGCGGGTGAGGGGGAGTCGTGACGGGTTATTTCCTGCCTACAGGCGAATCTATTGAAGGTCTCACTGTCCGGATCGCCCGACGTCCGGGCTCATGGGAGACCCGTTATCTGTGGCAGACGTTCATCGCCGATCTGGGCTGCGGCCTAGCAGCGGGCCTGCTGGCTTTCAGCGTCCGCTTCGGCGGCACAGCGGGCGGCGGGCTTGGGATCTACCTGATGATCAGCCTCGTGCTGCCTGTCCTGTGGGCCTCTGCAGTCGGGATCGCGGGCGGATACGACCTGCGGTTCATTGGAGTTGGTCCGGACGAATTTCGTCGGGTCCTGAACGCGGGCGTCTTCTTGACCGCCACGGTGGCTGTGGTCTCCTACGCGGCCAAAGTCGATATCGCCCGCGGCTACGTCGTGCTGGCATTGCCCTCGCTGACCATCTTCGACCTGTCAGCGAGGTATGCGATCCGCAAGCGGTTGCACCGGCTCCGGCGCGATGGCCAGTGCATGCGTAAGGTTGTGGCCGTTGGATATGCCCCGATCGTCGCCGAGCTCGCCGCCCTGCTGAACCGGGACAGCTACCACGGGCTATCGGTCGTCGCGGCCTGCGTGGCGGAGCCTTCGCCCAGCGCTTCACCGGTTGAGCTGTCTGTGGCTGACCTGGCCAGTCCCGCAGGCTTTCCGCTAGTGCACGGACTCGATGACATCGTGGGCACGGTTGAGCGGTACCGGGCCGACACCGTGGCCGTGCTCGCGTGTCCGGAGATGAGCGGCCTACGGCTGCGCGATCTGGCCTGGCAGCTAGAGAAGTCTGACACCGACCTGTGGCTGGCTCCTGCGCTGCTTGACATCGCCGGACCCCGGACGACGATCACGCCGGTCGCGGGCCTGCCTCTGCTGCACATGGAACATCCCGCGTTCAGCGGACTGCGGCGGATGATCAAGTCGGCCTTCGACCGCCTGATGGCTGCCATCGCACTGCTGCTCTTCAGCCCGCTACTCCTAGCGGTCGCCATGGCCATCCGGCTTGGCGACGGCGGCCCTGCTCTGTTCCCCCAGGAGCGGGTGGGCAAGGGCGGACAGCCGTTCGTGCTGTTCAAGTTCCGCACCATGCTGGTCGACGCCGAGCGACAGAAGAGCCAACTTGACGAACTGAACGAGACCGATGGCGTCCTGTTCAAGATCCGTCGCGATCCACGGGTCACGCGTGTCGGAGCTATGCTCAGGCGGTGGTCACTAGATGAGCTCCCGCAGCTGATCAACGTGCTCATCGGCAACATGTCGCTGGTCGGCCCCCGCCCGGCGCTGCCAGAGGAAGTGGCGGTATACGGTGATCACGTTCGGCGGCGGCTCGTGGTAAAGCCCGGGATGACGGGCTTGTGGCAGGTGAACGGACGCTCTGATCTTTCCTGGGATGAGTCCGTCCGCCTTGATCTGCGGTATGTGGAGAACTGGTCCTTCATGCTGGACCTGCAAATCCTTTGGAAGACCGGGGCTGCGGTTGGCCGGGGCAAGGGCGCTTACTGACCGTCGGGGGGCCAGCGGAGCCTTGCCGGGGTTTACGGGCTACTGGCCGAGCAGCCAGCGGCCGGGGGCGATCAGCTCGCGGGCCTGCGCCGGGCCCCATGATCCAGGGGCGTACGGCGCGACCTTGGGCGGGTTGGCCAGCAGCGGGCCGGCCACCTTCCACACCGCGGCCAGCCCATCCGGGCGGGTGAACAGCGAACGGTCGCCGACGAGCACATCGTGGATCAGCCGGACGTACGGCGGCAGCGGGTTCGCGTCGGTCAGGCCCGACAGCGGGATCGAGGCGTGAGCGTTGTCGAGGTCGAGACCGGGGCCGGGCTTCTTGGCCACCAGGGACAGGTCGATCTCGCCATCCCCCGACAGGGAGAAGGACAGCACGTTCGAGTCGCAGGACAGCCGCCCGGCCAGCGGTCCGGCCGGCTCGCGCAGGATCAGGCTGACCCGCTGCCTGGATGCGGCCAGCCGCTTGCCGGTGCGCAGGTAGAACGGCACCCCGCGCCAGCGAGGATTGTCGATCCACATGCGGGCGGCGACGAACGTGTCCCGGCTGGAGTTGGCCGCTACTCCGGGGACGTCGTGATAGCCGGTGAACTGGCCGAGCACGACCTCGGCCGGGTCAAGCGGCCGGAATGACTTGATGACCTTCTCGCGTGCGGCCTGCAGGTCGAGGGCGCCGAGGCTGGCCGGCGGCTCCATCGCGATCTCCGCCGCCACCTGGAACAGGTGGGTGACGAGCATGTCAAGCACCGCGCCTGTGGCGTCGTAGAACACCGACCGGTCGGTGATGCCGAGCTTCTCCGGTACGTCGATCTGGACAGACTCGATATGCCGGCTATTCCACATCGAAGCGAACAGCTCGTTGGCGAACCGCAGCAGATGCAGGTCCTGCGTTGCTTCCTTGCCAAGGAAGTGGTCGATCCGGTAGACCTGCTGCTCGTCGAGGACCGAATGGACAGTACGGTCCAGGGCCCGGAAGGCCTGCTGTGACGTGCCGAACGGCTTCTCGTAGACCACCCGGGCATCCTTGGCCAGGCCGTGCTGGCCGAGTGCCTTCGTGGTCTCGGCGAAGGCCACCGGGGGCACCGCGAGATAGTGAACAAGCTGTGGATCGCCGCCCAGGGCCTCATTCGCCTTTTCCAGGTGGTCGAGGAGGCTCCCAGGATCGTCGCTGTTGAAGCCGCCCCCAGCGAAGAACACCCGTTCGGCGAAGCCCTTCCACACGTCCGGCTCCGGGTGCGGGCCGAACTCGGTCAGCACGTTGTGGACGTGGGCGCGGAAGTCCTCGTGCGCGACGTCGCCGCGGCCGTTGCCCACGAGCAGCCACTCCCTGGGCAGCAGGCCCTCCAGGGCCAGCTGGTAGAACGCCGGAAGCACCATCCGCTTGGCCAGGTCGCCGGTCGCGCCGAAAAGGACGAATACGGTCGGCTCCAGCCGGGAGCCTTCTTTACCGTGACGATTCGCGGTTGCCATGGGTCTAACCTACGTGACCGCCCGGGGAGACCCGGATCGTGTCCGGCCCGATGGCGGGGTACTAGGGTTTACAGGACGAGCATGTGATCAACTCGAACGAGGAGAAAGCGATGCCAACTCGCACCGCGCGCACTGGCTGGACCGGAACCCTGGAGCAAGGGGTGGGCCAGGTCGAGCTGACGAGTTCCAAGATCGGCACCTATGAGGTGTCCTTCCCCAAGCGGGCCGCCGAGGACGCTGGGGGGACCACCAGCCCCGAGGAGCTCATCGCGGCGGCCCATTCCGCCTGCTACGCGATGCAACTGTCCGCGCTGATCGCTCAGGCCGGCGGCACGCCGCAGGCGCTCGATGTGCAGGCTGATGTTTCACTCGGGCCGGACCCGGCCGGCGGTTTCCGGCTGACCGGCATCAAGCTCACCGTCCGCGGTGAGGTAGAGGGTCTTGATGCTGCTCAGTTCGCCCAGGTGGCCGCCGACGCCAAGGCCAGCTGCCCGGTCAGCAAGGCGCTCACCGGCGTCGACATCACCCTGGAGGCAGCGCTCGAAAGCTGACCGCACCCGCGCGGGTGCGGTCACAGCGCCAGCCCTCCGTCGACCGGGATGACGGCTCCGGTCATCGCGCTCGAGCTGTCTCCGGCTAGGAACGCCAGCACCGCGGCCACCTCGGCCGGGTCAAGCAGCCGTCCGAGCGGTTGCTGCGCCGCGAAGGCCCCGGCGTCGGCCAGGCCGTAGAGCCGGGCGCTTTCGTCCAGGATCGGGGTGGCCGTCGAACCGGGGCTGACCGCGTTCGCGGTGACGCCGGTCCCGCCAAGCTCGACGGCGAGGGCGCGGATGAACCCCGCGACTCCGGCCTTGGCCGCGCAGTACGCGGCGAGCATCGGCAGGCCGCGGGTGGCGGCGGCGGAGGCCACGGCCAGGAACCGGCCGTGGCGCGGCTCCGGGCGGCGCAGCAGCGCGGGCACCGCCACCCGGGCCAGGGCCAGCACGCCGCCGAGGTCGATGCCGAGCACGGCCTGCTCCTGCTCGGGCGGGAGCTGCCAGGCGGGCACGCCGCCGGCGATGACGCCCGCCGCCGCGATCGCGGCGTCCAGGCCGCCCCAGAGATCCTCGGCCAGGCCCACCGCGGCGGTCAGGGCGCCGGCGTCACGGGTATCGGCCTGCACCGCGACGACGGTCTGGCCGCCGGCCGCCGCACAGGCGCATCCCACCACCCGGTCCAGCTCGTCGCGGGATCCTAGCGGGTACGGCAGGGCCGGGTCGTCGGCGCACCGGTCGGCCGCGACGACGCGCCACCCGCCGGCCGCCAGGGCGGTGACGGTGGCCGCGCCGATGCCGCGGGCCGCGCCGGTGACCAGCGCGACGCGATCCGCGGCGGGGCCCTTACCTGTTACAGCTCCCCCTTAACCGCCTCGCCGGCGGGCACCGCATCCAGCACGATGACCTCGGGCGGCTTGCTGACCTTGCCCGCGAGCCGAGGGTTCAACGCGGCCAGGGTCGCGCCTGTGCTGTGCGTGGCCAGCGCCTCGCGGCTGGCCCATTTCTCGATCATGATCAGCCGGTCGGACGTCTGGTGCAGCGCGTAAAGCTCGCAGCCGTCCTCGGCGTGCACCTGAGGAATGGCCGCGGTGAAGGCCGCGATCACCTCGTCCCTGTGCTCGGGTAGCGGGGTGATGGTGGCCACTACGACAACGGACATTGATAGCTCCCTTATGAGGCCAGATCAGTCGGTGAAGATCGCGCTCAGGGCGGGCGCGACGTCGGTATAGGTACGGATCCGCCGCAGCCGGCCGTGGCCAAGGCGGGCGAGCTCGCGGGCCAGGTCCGCATCCTGTTCGCCGGAGGTGTCGAGCAGGACGTCGAGCCGGGCCAGCCGGGCGGCAAACGGCCGCGGGTCGGGGCCGGCGTTGTGCACGCAGTCAGAAAGCAGCATAGCCCGAGCGTCCCGGGCCGGGACGCGGGCCAGTTCACGGGCCGCGACCTGCAGTGGGAAGGCGACGTTGGTCAGCCCCTGAGCCGGGATACGCAACATCGTATCGAGCAGTGACGTCGCGGGGACATGCTGCCCGAGGCGGCTGAGAATCGCCGCGTCTGACCAGAACGCGATCACCCCGAGGTCGTCGCGGCTCAGCTCGGCGGCGAGCGCGCCGACCGTGGCGGCCGCGGTCCTGACCCGCTCGCCGCGCATCGAGCCGGACACGTCCACCAGCAGCAGGACGCTGCGCCTGGTCCGGACGCGCTCGCGGACGATGATGTCGTCCTCGTCCGGCAGCGGATGCTGGATGAGCTGCTCCACGGTCCGGTCCAGGTCGATGTCGTCCGAGCCGCCCCGGTACCGAACGCTGGCCAGCTCGTCCGCGCCGCGCCGGGCGGTGATGTCCCGCCGGGGCCTGGGCACCGCGAGCCGGGTCGCGATCTGCCGGGCCCGCCGTACCGTCTCCGCGTCCGCAGCCACCTCCCGGTCCGGGACCTCGGTGAGCGTGCCCTGCTCCGCGGTCATCGCCGGGGCGCCGCTGCCCGGCCGCTTGGCGGGACGCCCGGGCCGGTTCTGGCTGCCCAGGATCAGGCCGCCGGCGCCGCCCCGTCCGGCCTCAAGCAGCTCCGGTTCGGCGTCGAGCTGCTTAGGCCGGCGGCGCAGCGGTGTCATCGGCGCCCTGTCACGGCTGGACCGCCTGCGCAGCGGCGAGTCGGCCGCTACTGTCCTTCAACCAGGGGCCGCCGCGGCCGGGACCAGGATGAACTGGTCCTCCCAGATCTGGCGCAGCACCACCTCCGGCGTCAGCTCGACCGTCTCGTCCAGGAAGATCCGGCCCGACAGCGCGACCACCATGGCGTCGTACACCACGTCCTGGTAGTCCTCCGCCGCCTCGCCGGCCACCCCGCGCAGGGCCAGCAATTGCCCCGCCACCAGCGTGAGGTCGATGGCGCCGCGTACGCTGCTGCCCTGCCGGATGTCCGGATGCTCGCGGGTGGCGCGGGTGACCGCCACGGCGTCGCCGATCAGCCGGTCGTACAGGTCCGGGGAGAGCCCGGGCAGCGGCGCGCGCAGCGGCGCGCGCAGCGTCACGATGCCGCGCTCGGCCGCCGCGTCCTGGTAACCGATGGCCAGCCGGCAGATCCGGTCGTGGACCGAGGTGGACAGCCGGGTGGTGCCCACGTTGTCGTACGGGT
>Ga0224557_1001038_pt1 | contig 27983 bp, 21 predicted proteins | sample 714S31014metaG_FD_180677 | JGI IMG/M metagenome (GOLD analysis project Ga0224557, IMG submission 180677) | Peat soil microbial communities from Stordalen Mire, Sweden - 717 S3 10-14 | ecosystem: Environmental > Terrestrial > Soil > Wetlands > Peat | place: Sweden: Norrbotten County, Stordalen... | reverse complement strand
ATGCATCGCCGCGTGCATGATCTCCTTGGCCTCGGATTCGCGCCCCATCTTCGACAACACTTGCGCTTTCGTGCTGAGTGTATCGAAGTTGGTCTGGCCGACGAACGGCATTTTGATCGCCAGGTCAGCCCAGTTTAGAGCGTCCTCCAAGTGCGTCCCGGCCTGGACGCAAAACTGCGCGGCTGCGTCGTACGCCTGCGGATTGAACGCGGCGCCGCCAGTGAGTTCCTGGCGCAGTTTGGTGATGTATATGTCGTTGACGTTGTCTACCTTGATATTGAAAGGCACAGCGAGTTCTTCCCATTGCAACTCAGCCGTGGCTTCTGCGGGACGGCGGGCGGTGAACTCATATCATAGGTCAGCCACTCGCGGTATTCGCGCTTGGCTGGTTTGACCTTTATGCGGAGCGCGTCCTGGCTATCGTCATAAAAGAAGCTTCCCCAGGCCGAGGAGTTCTTGGAGAAGATGACGGTCCATTCGTCCGCCCCCGCAATGAGATGCACTCCATACCGGCCGGCGGCCAGCGCCTGGCCTTCGATCGTGACCGGATCGGAAACCGTGAAAACGGTGTTTTCGTTCGCGCCGCCGCGCCATGGGCTCGGCTTTCCGGCGCGGAAACCCAGGTCGGTCATGCCGTAAGGGACCAGCTTGCCCCAAATCTGGCCGCGCCTTTCTTTCCCGTCGGGGCCGTGCACGGCGGGGCTGGAGTAGTCGATCGTGACTTTCACCGGGCCGATGAACTGAGTCACCGATGCCTTCTGATTGTTCCCGCTGGGCGGAAGCGTCAACCCCGGAAATTGGGCAAACAGCGATCCGGACAGGGATAGGGCGAGAGAGAACTGAAGCAGAGTGCGCATGCGACACGAGACGCGGCAGCTCCGGAATCGTTTGGTCCTTTTCTAGTGTCACTCGTACCGCAAAGCTTCCACCGGGTCCAGGCGTGAGGCGGTGACCGCCGGCCACACTCCGAAAAACAATCCTACGGCAACCGAAACGCTGAACGCTGTGGCCACGGCCCAACCGGGCACCTTGCAACGCAGACTCGGGAAGATGGCGCTCACCAGCAGAGTCACCAGAATGGAGAATACGATGCCGATCACCCCGCCGGCTCCCGTGAGGGTCACCGCTTCGGTCAGGAACTGCAGCACGATATCGCGGCGGCGGGCGCCGATGGCTTTGCGCACCCCGATCTCGCGCGTCCGCTCGGTCACGCTGACCAGCATGATATTCATCACCCCGATGCCGCCCACCAGCAAACCGAGCGCCGAAATGGCCATGGAGATCAGCACAATCATGCCCGTGATCTTGTCGAAGTTTTCGATGATGGAATCCGCCGTCGAGATGGTGAAATCGTCTTCAAGATTGCGGGGCGTGTGGCGGACTTTGCGTAGCGCGCCGCAGATCTCTTCGATGGCGTCGGCCCGCTGGCCGGGGCGGGCTTTGGCGGTGAGGAAAAAGTTGATGGATTGCGGATAGCGGATGCGCGCGGTTTCGAGCGGGATGACAATCTGACGGTCGAGTCCGTTCTCTCCGAAGAAGCCGCCCTTGGCGGGCGCGAAGATGCCGGCTACGGTAAACTCGGCGCCGTCCAGGAACAAGGTGCGGCCGGCGCCATCGCCCGCCGGGAACAACGCTTCGCCCAGCGCGGAGCCGATCATGCAGACGCGCTGCCCGCGCAGTTCCTCCTCGCGCGTAAAGAACCGGCCCGCCTGCAAATCGCGCGGCGAGATGTCGTAGAGGTTGCGCGTCGCGCCCATGACGAAGATGTTGTCCGACTCGTATCCCGGGACCTTCACGGTGAGCACGTTCCCCGCCTGCGGGATGATATACAGACTCACGCCGACATCCTCAATCGAACGCACCAGGCTCTTGAGATACTCCGCGTAATCCGGGCGCAGCGCCTTGCGCTTGAGCTCCTTGGGGCGCGCACCCTGGCCGCTGGGATCGCCGCTGACCCGCGCCACGAATATGTTGTCCGGCCCGAACTCCTGAAAGAAATCGACGATGCCCTGGCGGAGGCCCGTGAGCAGCGAAGCGACCGTAACCACGGTGGTGATGCCGATCACGATGCCCAGAATCGTGAGTCCCGAGCGGAACTTGTGCGCCCACACGGCGCCCAGGGCCATGCCGAGCGTCTCGCCGGGGCTGACACGAATCGGTATGTTCATTCCGCGCGCAACGCAGCCACTGAGTCGAGGCGCGCCGCCCTCCTGGCGGGGTACCAGCCGGAAATGATGCCCACGGCGCTGGATACGAAGATGGAAAGCACCACATACCCGGCGGTCACCTTAAGCGTCGCGCCGAAAAGAGCGGAGAGGGCCATGGCAGCCAATGCGCCGCACATCAGGCCAATCAGCCCACCCGCCAGGGAAAGGATCACCGATTCGATCAGGAACTGCAGCAGGATATCGCCCTGGCGCGCGCCCAGGCTCTTGCGGATGCCGATTTCGCGGGTGCGCTCGGTCACGCTCACCAGCATGATGTTCATGATCACGATGCCGCCAACCACCAGCGAAATACTGGTGATGGGCACGACCACGGCGGCGATCACCCCGAGGACGCTGTCGACGAAAGAGCGGACGGAGTCCGGAGTAAGCGTATCGAAATTATCGTCTTGCCCCAGGGGTGTGTGAAAGTGGCTGCGCAGAGTTGCACGCGTGATGTCGAGTGCCGCATCCATGCTTAAAGCAGGGTTGCGGCCGGTGCCGGCGCGCGCCTTGCCGAATACGGCGGTGCCGCGCTGGCCGCCGTACAAGTCGTAGTAAACCGTCACGGGAATGTAAACCGGATTATCGAGGCTGCGGCCGAAAGACGAGCCCTGCCGCTCCAGCAGGCCGATTACGGTCATCTCGGTTCCCGATACACGGATGGTGCGTCCGATGGGCGAGTCTGCGTGAAAGATGGCGTCCCGAATGTCCTGTCCGATTACGGCGACCGGCCGGCGCAGGCGTTCTTCGTTCTCGGTGAAGAAGCGCCCGTCCTCGATGGGTATGTCGCGCATTTCCGGCAGCGTGGCAGACGCTCCCAGGATGCTCGCGCCTTCGTAGACCTGGTTCTCGCCTTTCACGTCGTCGGTGTGCTGCGCATAGGGGCTGTAGATGATGGAGTCGCCCGTGGCCGCCCGCAGATAGGCCACGTCGTCGGGTCGGATGCGCTTGTTGCGGCGCTGCTTGTCGGCCAGTTGCCGGCTGCTGAGCCGGCCCACCGAAGCGATCTGGGCGACCAGGAAACTGTCGGAGCCGAAGGCCTTGGCGGTGATGTTTTCGGCGTAGACGCCCAACCCGTCGATGGCCGCGCCCACCAGGATGACGCTGGCCACGCCGACGATCACGCCCAGCAGCGTCAGAAAGCTGCGCAACTTGTGCGCGCGGATCGAATCGAGCGCCAAGGAGATGGCTGTAGTGATGTTGGAAAAGGGGTTCACGCCGGGGGCTCCTTCCATTTTAGCAGGCGACCGCCAGGCAGTGCCAGCCGTTATGCAACATTCTTGTTGCGCAACAGCCGTGTTGTGCGACATAATTGTTGTATGCCGTGCAACTTCGTCGGGCCTCCAGTACGAGGGAGCGACTGCTACGGACGCGAGGCGTTCGTCAATCTGGTTTGGGAAAAGCTCAGCTTCGGCCATGTCCTGCTGGCATCGCCGCGCCGCTTCGGCAAAACCAGCGTGATGTATCGGCTCATCGACGAGCCGCGATGGGACTACCGCCTGGTGCATTGCGATCTCGAACACTTCCTGGAACCCGCCGATCTGCTCACGGCCCTGGTGGTGCAACTCTCGCGCGACGACGTCCTCTCGAAGATTGCGTCCGCGCTCAGCTACGTGCCGAAGAAGGCGTGGCAGGGATTCCGCGCCAACGTGGAGGAGATCGAGGTCCACAAGCTGAAGCTGAAGCTCAAGGAGCAGATTCAGCCGCGTTGGCAATCGAGCGGCGAAGAACTCTTCGACGCCATCGCGAGGAGTCCGGAAACCGTAGTGTTCCTGCTAGACGAGTTTGCCGTGATGATCGACGAGATGGCCCACCTGGAAGCAAGGCGCGAAGACGCGCGCCTTCTCCTGCGATGGCTACGCCAGCTCCGCCAATCGCCGCGCATCAAGAACGTGCGGTTCCTGGTGGCCGGATCGATCGGCATTGGGAATGTCCTCAGCAATCTCGGGGAAAGCGCGTCCATGAACGACTTCGAGCACCTAAAACTACAGCCGTTTTCCGATCCAATGGCGGATCGATTCCTGCAAGCGCTGTCGGAATCGCACGATATTCCTTTGTCGGCCGCCGTGCGGAAGAAGGTGCTGCAACTCATCGGGACGCCCGTGCCGTACTTCCTGCAAATCATGTTTTCCGAAATTGCGAAGGCCTCGAAGGAGCGTGGAATCGCGCCAACGCCGGCAGCAGTGCAGGCGCTTTATCAAGACACCGTGCTGGGAGTGGACTGCAAGCCCTATTTCGACCACTACTACGGCCGGATGCGCGAACACTACGACGAGCAGGACGAAAAGGCGGCCAAGACCATACTGCGCACGATCGCTAATCTGGGCGCAGTGAAGCGGGATACATGCTACCAGATCTACCGGAGGGAGTGCGAAGGAGCGGATATCGAGCGCTTCAACGGCCTAATGTCGAATCTGGAAAACGATTTCTACGTCGGATTCAACAGCCGGCAGAGCGCGTATCAGTTTTCGTGCAAGCTGCTGCGCGATTGGTGGCTGCGGCATTACGGGATGGAGGGCTGAAGTGGAACTCTACTACAACCCCGAGCAGATGCCGGACGCGGAAATCAAGCAGACCTTCGTGGGCCGCGAGCCGATGCTGAAAGAACTGCTGGCCCTCGTCCGGCGCCAACCGCAGGGCGCGGGCGTGCAGCACGTGTTGCTGATAGGCGCGCGTGGCATGGGAAAAACCACCATGCTGCTCATGCTGCGATTCGCCGTGTTGGATGGCGATCTGCACAAGAAGTGGCAGCCGGTGCGGTTTCCCGAGGAGTCCTACGCCGTAACGGATCTGGCCGATTTCTGGCTGGCGGCCATCCGGCACTTGGCATACGAGACCGGCGACACGGAACTGGCCGCGCGCGGCGACGCTCTCCGGAGCGAATTCAGGCCCTCCGTCGATCTAGCCGGTGCGGGGCTGGCCACTTTGAAAGACTGGAGCCGCCAGCATGCCAAACGCCTGTTGTTGCTGGTAGACAACCTGGATATGGTGCTGGGCCAGATCAACAACACCAGGGAGAATGCCCGGCTCCGTGACGCGCTAATGAACGACGGCACGTTTATGCTGGTGGGCGGGGCGACGTCGTTCTTTCACGAAGCGCGGGCGTACGATCAGCCGCTCTACAACTTCTTTAAGACGTGGAATCTGGATTCGCTCGATGGCGACCAGATCAACCAGTTGCTCCTGCGGCGGGCGGAGGCGGACAAGCGCGCGGATTTCGAGCACCAGCTTAAGCAAAACGAGGCACGAATCAAGGTTCTGCATTATTTCACGGGCGGCAATCCCCGCCTGGTGTTGATGCTGTACCGGATTATCGCGAGCTCGGACTTGATCGACGTGCGGCGCGGTTTGGAGAAGCTGCTGGACGAAGTGACTCCTTACTACAAGGCTAAGATCGAGAGCTTGCCGCCGCAGCAGCGCAAGATTCTGGATCATATTGCGCGGGTGAGTGCCCGCACGGGCTCCGGGCTGACGCCGACCGAGATAGCGGCGGAAACCAGGCTGCCGGTGAATCAGGTGACCTCGCAGTTGAAGCGCCTGTCGGGCCTGGGATACGTGCGCGCGGCAAACGTGCGGGCTAGAAGTTCGTGGTATTCGCTGGCGGAGCCACTGTATGCGATCTGGCACCAGATGCGGTTCGGACGAGAGAGCCGGGAGCGGATGGCGTGGCTGGTGGAGTTCCTGAAGGCGTGGTATTCGAGCCGGGAGATGATGGATGAGACCGAGCGGCTAGCCAACCAGTTTGCGGAGTTGATGCGGGTGGGGGAAAAGGCGTCGGCCACCGCGACGCTGGACTACCGGCGATATCTCGCGGACGCGATGAGTGGGCGATTCAGGGGGAGTGTGACGGATCGCTTCGTCAACGACTGTCTGGACGCAGAGGAAGTAGATCGCGTCCGAGAGATGATGCGCAGCGACGGCCTGACCCAGTTGTGTACCGAGACGCTGAAGCGACTCAGAGAGAACGGACTCATAACTGCCCGTCAGACCGAGTTGGAGGAGACCCGGCGTCGGCAGTGGATCGCTCGGCTTGGAAAGGCCCCTGGTCCTGAGGCGGTCCTACAGGTGCTTGATCCTCGGGGTGTGCCCCTGCACGAGAATCCCTATCTGTGGGTCGTTCGAGCGGCCGCCTTGCACGAACTTGGGCGGGATGAGGAAGCGCTCGAGGATCTTGAGACGGGTGCCCGATATGTTTCCGAGGCGATGCTTGAGGCCCGTTTGAAGGCCGCAGTGCTATTCAACCTGCACCGGCTCAGCGAGGTGATCCACGTTCTTGGCCGCCATCGGGACGCCTTCGCGGAGGACCTGTGGGCACAACACACCCTCGCCGTTTCGTCCGCAATGCTTGGAGACTTTGACAAGGCGGCCACGGTCTGCCAGGCTGTGTTGGCGCGAGGGGAAGACCCAGCTTTCGAGAACCTCCTCGCGGAACTGCCCTGGTGGCGCGAGCAATTTGGAGATCCGATAGGACAATTCGCCTTCCTCGCATCTTTGGGCGCCCTAGCCGAGGCCCGCATAATCTGGAATGGGACGATCCAAGGAACCATCTCTACCGCAGAACTGCTCCCATGGCTCGTCGCTATAATCGATCAGAGAAATCTCCACTTCATCCGCGCATTAATTCGCCAATCGAACCTAGACGAAGCACTCCTCCCTCTGGTAGCCGTGCTGGATTATTTCGAGACCGGCGACCGGAGCCCAATTGAGAAGTTCTCCTCGGAGGTTCGGAGGATAGCAGAATTCATCCTGACGGAGCTTCAGAAGAAGCTGCCCGCGACCGCCAAGCATTCAATGCACACGGCGCATGCATAAAACGTACATAACCATCCGCTAACCCCAAGCAGCCTATCCCTAACCCATTGACCCGTGGTATCTTGCCAACACCGGCGCCGCGGCGTGCGCCGTGCATTGATACCGGGCATGGCACACGGCGGATTCAAGGACGTACTCAAAAACGGCGGTTTCCTGGCCTTCCTCTGGACGCAGTTTCTCGGCGCGTTCAACGACAACGCCTACCGCATCATTGTCTCGCTGCGCGCCGTGCACATTGTCGCCCAGGCCGATGAGAGCGGCAAGTACCTGGCGCTGGCGGGCGCTATCTTCGTGCTGCCGTCGCTGCTGTTCACCGGGTACGCCGGCCAACTCGCGGACGCCATCAGCAAGCGCAAGGTCCTGATCGGCGTCAAGATTTTCGAGATCGCCGTGATGGCCCTGGGCATCCTGGTATTCTTCTCGCACAGCGTGGCCTTGATGTTCGTGGTGCTGTTCCTGATGGCCGTGCATTACACCGTGTTCAGCCCGGCCAAGTATTCCATCGTGCCCGAGCTGGTCTCCGACCGCGACCTATCGAGGGCCAACGCCCTGCTGGAGATGACCACGCTGGTGGCCATCGTGCTCGGCACGTCGGTGGGACCGTTCCTGTTTACGGCATGGAAGACGGCCGAATGGAAGATCGGCGTAGTGCTGACCACGGTCGCGGTGGTGGGCTGCCTGACCAGTTTCCGCATCACGCGCGTGCCGGCCGCGGGCGCCCGCGCACCGTGGCGCTTGAATCCGCTCGCCGAACTGACCGCCGGGACCAAGCATCTGCTGCGCGACCGGCCTCTGTGGCTTGCGGTGATGGCCATCTCCTACTTCTGGTTCCTGGCGCTGCTGTTCCAGATGGACCTGGTGCTATTGGGCAGCGAGACGCTGCATGCCAGCGACCGGGTGGTGGGACTGCTGATGACCTGCCTGTCGCTGGGGATCGGAGCGGGCAGCATGCTAGCGGGCCGGCTCTCGGGCGACAAGGTGGAGATCGGACTGGTGCCGCTCGGGTCGATTTTCATGGGCGTGTTCAGCCTGGGGCTGTACGCCGCGCGGGGTTCGTACGCCGCCTCGGTCGTGATGCTGTCGTTGTTGGGCATCGCGGCGGGTGTGTTCTTCGTGCCGCTGAACGCTTACCTGCAGCAGCGCAGCGAGAGCGGCGAGAAAGGCCGCATCATCGCCACCAACAACATTTACAACACGCTGGGAATGCTGCTCGCCACCGCGGTGTTCTATGTCTGCCACGATGCGCTGCACATCAGCCCGGCGCACGTCATCCTGACGTTCGGTTTCGTGAGCCTCGGCATCACGGCGTACATCGTCACGGTGGTGGACGATTTCCTGATCCGCTTCCTGCTGTGGTTCCTCACCCACACCATCTTCCGCATCCACATCGTCGGTCAGGAGAATGTGCCGTTCCGCGGACCGGCGCTGCTGGTATCCAATCACATGTCGCACGTGGACGGCTTTCTGGTGGGCGCGTGCGTGCAGCGCTTCATCCGCTTCATGGTGTGGAAACCTTATTACGAGATGAAGGCGCTCAACTGGTTCTTCCGCAAGACCCATGCGATTCCGGTAGGCGGCGGGCGCGATGCCGTCGAAGCGATTCGCGCGGCGCGCCAGGAACTGGCCGCGGGGCACGTGGTGTGCATCTTTGCGGAAGGCGCCATCAGCCGCACCGGGAACATCCTGCCGTTCAAACGCGGCATGGAAAAAATCATGGAGGGCATCGAAGGCAACGCCGTGCCCATCATCCCGGTGCACCTGGACCGCCTCTGGGGAAGCATCTTCAGCTTCGAGCGCGGCCGTTTCTTCTGGAAGTGGCCCAAGCGCATTCCGTATCCCGTGACGGTTTCTTTCGGCAATCCGATGCCGGCGAATTCCACCGCGCATGAAGTGCGGCAAGCCATCCAGGAGCTGGCGGCGGAAGCTACGGCGCATCGCCAGACCGCGGGCGATACGCTGCCGCGCCGGTTGATCCGCAGCGCGCGCCGCAACTGGAGCCATTTCGCCATGGCCGATTCCAGCGGACGCGAGCTGACCTACGGGCGCATGCTCACCGGCGGCGTGCTGGTGGCCAACTGGGCGCGCTCGCGGCGGGACGAAGAAATCATCAGCGTGCTACTGCCGCCCAGCGTGGCGGGCGCGCTGGTAAACGTGGGCGTCACGCTGGCGGGCCGCGTTCCGGTGAACCTCAACTTCACGGCGGGGCCGGAGGCCATGGCGGCGGCCCGCGAGCGATGCGCCATCCGCACGGTGGTGACCTCACGCGTGTTTCTGGCCAAGGCGAAGATCGAAGCGCAGGAGGGCATGGTCTTCGTGGAAGACATCCTGGCGCGCGCGGGTAAAGTGGCGCGGCTGCGGGCGTTGGCGGCTGCGCGATTTGCGCCGGCGCGTCTGCTCGCGCGGGCGGCGCGGCCGGAAACACTGGCGACCGTCATCTTCTCCAGCGGCAGCACCGGCATTCCGAAAGGCGTGATGCTCTCGCACTACAACGTGCTGGCGAATATCGATGCGATGGCGCAGCTTTTCCGGATCGGCGAGCGCGACCGCATCGTCGGCGTGCTGCCCTTCTTTCATTCGTTCGGATATACGGTGACGATCTGGTTTCCGCTGATCGCGGGATGCGGCGTGGTTTACCATCCGAATCCTACGGATGCGAAGGCGGTCGGCGAGCTGATCGCCAAGTATCGCGCGACGTTCCTGCTTTCGACGCCGACATTCTGCTCTGGGTACACGCGCAAGTGCTCCCCGGAAGAATTCGCCAGCCTGCGATTCGTGCTGGTGGGCGCGGAGAAGCTGCGCGAACCCATCGCCGCGGCGTTCCGCGAAAAGTTCGGCGTGGAACTGCTCGAGGGATACGGCTGCACGGAGATGGCGCCGGTGGTGGCGGTGAACGCTCCCAATTTCCAGGCCGGCAAGGATTCGCAATTGGGCAACCAGCCGGGCACGGTGGGGCATCCGTTGCCGGGCGTAGCGGCGCAAGTGGTGGACCCGGCCACCTTCGCGCCGCTCCCGCCCAATCACGCCGGGCTGCTGCTGGTGAAGGGATCGAACCGCATGATCGGTTACCTGGGCGAGCCGCGGCGCACGGCAGAGGTGCTGCACGACGCGTGGTATATCACGGGCGATATAGCGGCTATCGACGACGAAGGGTTCATTCACATTACCGACCGGCTCTCGCGCTTCACCAAGATCGCGGGCGAGATGGTGCCGCACCTGCGGATCGAAGACGCCATCGCCAATGTGTTGGGCGCTGCGCCTTGCGCGGTGACTGCGGTAGCCGACGACCGGCGCGGCGAGCGGCTGGTGGCGCTGTACGTACACGAGATGGAGCCTGCGGAATTGTGGCATAAGCTCGCGGAGACGGATCTGCCGCGTTTGTGGATTCCCAAGCGGGAGAATCTATATCGGGTCGAATCGCTTCCCCAACTCGGCACGGGAAAACTGGATCTGCGCGGATTGAAGATGCGCGCGGAGGAGTTAGTGAGTGCGTTATGGAAATCGTCCTCATCTTTGGTTTGATCGTGGTATTGGTGATCCGGTGGGCCGTTATGCGGGACCGCATGGCGCGCATGGAGTCGTCCATCGCGGAGCTGACCGGGCGCGTCGACGCCCAGAGCCAGTCGTTGGCGGAGATGTACCGCAAGAGCCAGGCGCCGGCAGCGCCGCCAGCGCCAATGCCTGTGGCGCCCGTAGTCGAACCACCAAGTGGGGCAGGCCCCCGGCCTGCGCGGGTCCCCTGGACCCGCCCGCCCGAACCCCCGCCAGAACCCGCCCCTACCCCCGCCTCGCGCGAATGGGAAGCCATCCTGGGCGGAAACTGGCTCAACAAGCTCGGCGTGTTCGTACTGGTAATCGGCCTTGCCCTGCTGCTGCGCTATTCGTTCACGCAGTTCGGGCCACTCGGGCGTGTGACCATCTGCCTGACGGCAAGCCTCGCCATGTTGGCAGCCGGTGCCATTCTCGAATCCAAGGATCGCTACCAAGTCTTCGCGCGCGGCCTGTTGGGCGGCGGCTGGGCGGCGCTGTATGTGACGGTCTACGCCATGCACGCGGTGGAGGCGGCGCGCGTGATCGAGAGCGCCGTGGTGGGCGCCATCCTGCTGCTGGCAGTGGCTGTGGGGATGATCGTGCATTCGCTGCGCTACCGCTCGCAGACCGTCACGGGACTGGCCTATTTCGTGGCGTTCGCCACGCTCGCGATCACCGACATGACCTCGTTGCCCTTTCTGGCGCTGGTCCCGCTGGCGGCGTCGCTGCTGTATGTGGCGCACCGCTTCAAGTGGTTGCGGATGGCGCTGCTCGGGCTGATCGCCACCTATGCCGTGGTGGTCATTCGCGGCGACACCGGCGCGCCGCTGTGGCAGGCGCAGACGATCTTCATCGTGTACTGGCTGCTGTTCGAAGCCTTCGACGTGTTGCATCCGGAAGCCTGGCTGTTGCCGCTCAACGCCGCCGGATTCCTGGGGCTATCGGTGCTGAAGTGGCAGACCGCCGCGCCGGACCGGCTCTGGATCCTGCTGGCAGCCTGCGCGGGCGCCTACGTGGTGAGCGCCGTGGCGCGCATTCGCTCGGGCAAATGGCACGGTGCTGCAACCCTGACCGCGGCGCTGGCGGCGGGCGCTATCTTTCAAAAGCTCGATCGCCAGTGGGTGGCGTCGGCATTGGTGGTGGAGGCGGAGTTGTTCTACCTGGCCGGGATCAGGCTGCGCGCGCCGTATCTGCGCTGGCTGGGCACATCGCTGTTCGGCGTGGAGGCGCTGCGCCTGTTGGTAAGCGACATGTGGGCATTGCCGGTGGGGCAGTGGGCGCCGGTGGCATCGCTCGATGCCGTGGTCTTCTATGTGAATCGCGCGCTGTGCGCGGCGGACCGGTTCTACGGTTACGCGGCAGCCGGCATGCTGGCCCTCGTGATTGGGAAGAAGACGCAAGATCCATACCGCAGCGTGTTGTGGCAGGCCGTGGCGGCCGGCGCGTTTGCGTTTGGCTGGTGGCGGCGACTGTTTGATTTTCGTTTGCAGGGATACCTGCTGCTGGCGGTGGGGCTGGCCGGAACCGCGGCGGAGATGCGTGACCTGCCGCTGGCGGTGGCGGCCAGCGTTAGCTACGCGGCGGCGCTGTGCGCGCTGTGGTCCGGGGCGGATCGCTTTGCGGAAGACGAGCGCGGCCTGCTGCGGATGGCCGGGGCCGGCGCGGCTGTGGCTGCGTCGATGGCGCTGGTGTGGCGCCTGGTGCCTGGCGAATACCTGGGTGTCGGCTGGATGGCGCTGGCGGCGTTAATCCTGGAACTGGGACTGCGGCGCCTGCCGGACGATTTCCGGCGCATGGCATACGCGGCGGCGATCGTGGGCGCGGGCCGCGTCTGGTTGTTCAATGTGGTGGGTCTGCACAATTCCGGCCCGTGGGATCTCCGGCTGATGCCCGCGTGGGCCGCGCTATTGGCTTACGCCATCGCCGTGCGCGCCCGCCGCGAGGAAGGCGGCATATTACTGATCGGGGCGTCGTCCATCGGACTGGCGTTCGGGGTCATCGCTTTGTGGGCTTTGCTGCCGGCGGAGATGGTTGCCGCGGCCTGGGCCGTCGCGGCGCTGGCGCTCGTGCTGGCCGTGCGCCCGTGGAAGCGCGACGTGTTCGCCTGGCAGGCCTGCGCGGTCGCGGCGATGGCTTGCCTTCTTGCGATGGCCAGCCTGCCCTTCACTTCGGCCGCCGTGTGGGGAACCTGCGCGGCGATCGTCTGCTTTTATGCTGCGCAACTGGCGTCGGACCGCGCCAGCCAGCGGCGGCTGTATTTCTCGCTGCTGGCGACCACGCTGCTGACGCTGTTGCTGTATTACCGCATCTCGGGCAGCCTGCTGACGATGGCCTGCGGTACTGAGGGAGTGATCCTGTTGGCGTCGGGCTTTCCGCTGCGCGACCGGGTGCTCCGGATCTCGGGCCTGGCGCTGCTGCTGGCCTGCATCCTGAAGCTGTTCGTGTGGGACCTGCGCCACCTGGAGACGCTGCCGCGCATCTTCTCGTTCATCGTCCTGGGAGTGATCCTGCTGGGCGTTTCGTGGATCTACACGCGCTTCCGGGAGCGGGTGGCGAAGTTTCTGTAATGGTGCGTGCGGCGAGAATGCGCGAGTTCTTATGCGGCGGGAGGAATCTCGATCTCCCGGGCCAGACTGATGGGAGGAGGCACGGGCTCGCCAAACTCGCGGAGTGTCCGGAGGTGGCCCTGGATCGCCTCCTGAATGTTCCGCTCGGTCTCCTCACTCAAGGGTCTTTCCCGTCGTGATGCATCCTGGCAGATCGGGAACGTAAGCCGCCCAATTGCTCTCGGCTTGCTCAAAAATGACCGCGCATCTCTGGCTCATGGTTTCGTCTCCAACCCAGCGGCCTGCGTGCTTGTAGTGATGGTGGCTACCTGTCGTCCGGACGTGCCGCCAGCCATCCATCTCAACGAGCCGCACCAAATCGCGAACCTTCACCAGTCCTAATTGTAGAGCCAGAGGCCGCGGGCCGGAAGCGACCGACGATGGACCGCCCCGCTTGGAGGGCAACCACCCGCGATTATGGCCGTGTCTGGCGCTCGCGCGCCAGGCGATCGGCCAGGAACACTTTAAGCAGAGACTGATACGGAACGTCGCGCCGGTTCGCGAGTACCTTGAGGTCCTCGATCATGGAGACGGGCAGCCGCAGCGATATCGTCCTTAGCGACGGCTTGAGATGCACGAGCTTCTGGCGCTTTCCCGATTGCCAATCTACGTACTCTGTCGAATCCGCAGTGGCCCAAAATTTCCTTTCGTCGTCTTCGTTCTTGAACTCAGGAAGTTTTTTCTTCATATCTAGCGTAAGTCCCCGTTTCGTTCCGATTCATGTCCCTGGCCGAAATCACGCGTATGAGCTTTCGCCGGACCGTGAAGACCACAAACAAGAGCCGGCCAGCGGCGGTCTGCCCGAGGGCGTAGCGTCGCTTCTCGCTTTTCGAATGGCGCACATCGCTCCGCACCACAAGGGGATCGTGAAAGAAAATGTCCTCGGCTTCCTCCGGAGTCACTTGGTGCCGTTCCCAGTTCTTGTGAGTGTTGGCTTCGTCCCAGTCAAACCCGGTACAATTCTCCAACGGATCCACTGCTGCCACAGCTTCAGTATACGACTATCGTATACGTCTGGTCCGTGCCCTGCAGCCAGGCTTCTGCGATCCTGGAAGCCGGGGAACTTCCACACGTGCCGCGCAGTCCAATACAGCGTGCGCCCATCCGCCTTCGTGGGTATGTTGATCGTTGCCAGCGCGCAGGCCGGCGTGATCCGGCCGCTCTCTATTGACGCCTTGGCCGCAGCGCCCGCAGTAGTGGTCTGCCGTGTCGAAAGAGTCGCTTTAGGACCATTTGTGCCGGCTCAAAAAGGCGCCCGCCCGACTGCCACACGCCATTGCACCGCGACTCTGCGCGTTTTGCGAGCGGTCCCTGAGTTCCCGGCAGCACGCATCTACCTGAGCCATTTTTGCAACGGACCGCACTTCGCCATGAGGAACGGGCACCCCGCGTATCCGAATCTGGAAGCCGGCAGAGCCTACGTCTTCCCGCTGGTCCCGCACGGAGCCCAGTGGAGGCTGATCGCCGACGAGGGCTGGGGGCTGGTCGTGCCGGCGATCGAAGCGGACCCGCCGGGCGCGCGGCTCGCCTCCAAACGGGAGTTCATCTTCCGGGAGATCACGAACACCCTGCTTCACGGCGCCTATGCGGATCTCTACCGATTCAGTTCCTACATGCAGTTTCGGTACGCCAAGGAGCTGAACGACGAGATCATGGCGGCGCTGGTCGCGGCGCTGCCGCCATGCGACCCGCGCTGGCTGGACATCTCGGCCGCGCTGCTGGCCACCTCTCCTAGACGGCTGAGCGACATGGCGGCCGGCGGAAATCCGCATGATCTGTTCCCGGACGCGGTCGCGACTCTGGCCGCCCGCACATTCGAGGAGGCACCGGAGGAGCGCCGCAGGGAGGGCATTCTCCGCGACATGCTGCAACATAGCGCCGTCCACCCGCAGGCCTCGGTGTCCGTCTTGTTGCCCGAGTTCAAAGACGATCCGTTGCTGCTGAAGCTGCTGCCGGCGTACCTGGAACAGCATCAAGATGGCGCCGTAGCCATCGCGTGCGCACTGGTAGCCTACGGCAAGGTCGCATTGGAGGATGTCACGTTCGATGCCGCGCTGAAGGTCTTGCGGGACAAGCGTGCGGGCTACGCCGACGTGAACGGCGCCATCAGTCTGCTGATCCACCGTGGGAGCGACGTGCAGTTCGAGGGGTACCTGGCGATCCTGAACGACGTAAAGGTTCACGACCGAAACCGGTACGATGCGATGTGGCAACCAGCATGGGAGGATAAATCGCCACGCATCCTGCGAATTCTAGCGGTGCTTTTGGACGATCCGCGGAGGACTTCGCCGTGGGACGACGTGCGTAACTGCGATTTCGCCGGGTTTTTGCTGGAGAGATTTTCAGGCGAGAAGTTCGGTTACAAGCCGTGGGATAAGATGCCGCTGGACGAGCGCAACGCGGCTCTGAAACGGGCGCGCGCCTGGATGAAGTATGCGCTCAACGGCGCGCATTAGCCGGCGAGTTCGATCTCGATCTTCTTGCCGCCCGCGTCCATCTTCACGATGCGGAAGCTGCGGATCTGCCCGGCCCGCGCCGGCTCGCGCTTGCCCGCGCGCTGCCCGGACCCCGCGCCGCCCTTCCACTTCGCCGACAACATCGAAGAAAGCGAACTGACGTCGGTCTGGGACTGGGCTGCTTTCTCCTCCGCCTGGCCCGCCTCCGCGCCCGCGACTTTGCAAGGCACCTGGATGCCTTCGCCCAGTTCCACCTTGGCGCGCCCGCCGGAAACGTCCGCGATGCGTCCGGTCACCACGTCGCCTTCCTTGTGCTCGGCGATGTACTCGTCGATGCTGGTGGGCTGAAGCTGTTTCATGCCCAGGCGGATGCGGCGGCGCTCGGTGTCCACTTCCAGAATCTGCGCGCGCACCGTCTGGCCCGCCCGGAGCACGTCCTGCGGATGGTTGATGCGCTTCTCCGCAGTGATGTCGCCCACGTGGATCATGCCCTCCACGCCCTCGGCAATCTGCACGAACGCGCCGAATTTCGTGAGGCTGACCACCGGCCCTTCGATCACGCCGCCCACCGGATATTTCTGCTGCGCATCCGCCCAGGGGTCGCCCAGCGCCTGCTTCAATCCCAGTGAGATGCGCCGCTCCCCGGGGCTGACATGCAGGACCACGGCCTCCACCGAGTCGCCCGGCTTCACCACGTCGCTGGGCTTGCGCGCCTTCTTCGACCAGGACATTTCCGAAAGGTGGATCAGTCCTTCCACGCCCGGCTCCAACTCCACGAACGCGCCGAAATCCGTCACGCGCGTGACCGTGCCGCGCACCCGGTCGCCGGTCTTGAACTTCTCGCCAACCTGTTCCCAGGGATGCGGCTGAAGCTGCTTCAGCCCGAGCCCGATGCGCCGCTTGGCCGGGTCCACTTTCAGGATCTTGACATCCAGCTCCTGGCCCACCGAGAGCACGTCGGCCGGTTTATTGATGTGGCCCCAGGAAATGTCGGCCACGTGCAGCAGTCCATCCACGCCGCCGATGTCGACAAACGCGCCGTATTCGGTGAGGCTGCGGACGGTGCCGTGCATCACCGCGCCTTCCTGCAGATCCGTGAACAGCTTCTGGCGGGCGACCGCTTCTTCCTCTTCCAGCACCGCACGCCGGTCCACCACCACGTCTTCGTCGGCCACGTCCAGCTTGATGATGCGGCAGGTGATCTCTTGGCCCACCAGCTTTTCCATCTCGGGTACGTCTTTAGCGCCCGACCGCGACGCGGGCATGAACGCGCGGACGCCCACGTCCACGCTCAGGCCGCCCTTCACCACGCCCGAGACCACGCCCGCAATGGAGCGCTTTTCGCCGAATGCGGCTTCCAGCGACGTCCAGTCCTTGGGCCGCTCCACGCGTACTTTGGAGAGATCGTAATAACCCTCCTCGTTGCGCCCCTTGATGGACACCGGGAACTGGTCGCCTACCCGCACGCTCACCGTGCCGGATGCGTCTTTGAACTCGGCTACCGGCATGACGCCTTCGATCTTGTGGCCGATGTCGACGAAGACCTGCTCCGGCGAAACGGCTACCACCGTGCCGGTGAAACCCTGGCCGCCGGCTTCGGGTTTATGTGTGTGGGAATGTTCGTATTGGGACAGGATGTCCGCGAAGTTTTCGCCGTGTTCGGGCATGGTTGGCGCATCATCCTGTTCCAGCGTGGTGTTGTTGGGCATGAGACTACCTAATTATTGTGGCATAATCCGGTCTGGGATCGCATCGTGGCAAAGATTGAATGGTGGCGGCGCGCGGCGCTTTGGATTCGGCCGCAGGATGTCGTGTGGCTGCTGCTCTTCTCGGGCATGATCGTCTTTAACCAGACGGGCGAACCCTCCGAAATAGCCATGCTCGTGGCATTGGCCGCCGTGCAGATTCTGGAGCCGAAGCTGCCGTTCCTCTCCAGCCAGCGCGGCATCGTGTGCTGGATTCTACTCAAGCTGCTGCTGAGCTATCTGCTGATCGGCTACACCGACGGCGTGAGCAGCAGCTATTACTGGCTTCTCCTGCTGCCCATGATCTCGGCGGGATCTTCGCTGGGCGTGCTGGGGACGCTGGTGGTCACGTTGCTGGCCTGGGGCGTTTATCTTTCGTTCCTGTTGCGGATCGATTGGAACCGCTTTGTCATTGAGGCGCCGGAAAGACGTGAGCTGGCGTTGCGCGTCATCTTTCTGGCGGTGGCCGGCAACCTGACCAACACATTGGCCGAAGCGCGGCGCCGGCAATTCGCCAAGACCAAAGCCGTGGCCGACCAGCTTGCAGAAGCTAATCGCAACCTGCAGCAGGCCGAAGAAGCCGTGCGCCGGTCCGACCGGCTGGCCGCGCTCGGCCAACTCGCGGCTGGCCTGGCGCACGAGTTGCGCAATCCGTTGGGCACCATTCGCGCCTCGGCCGAGATGCTCAACCGCAGCGTCGCTTCGGAAAACGAAGTGGCGCGCGAAGTGGCCGGCTTCATTGCCGAGGAAGTGGACCGCACCAATTCGCTGGTCACGCGCTTCCTGGATTTTGTGCGGCCGCTCGAATTGCGGCCGGCGCCGGCTGACCTGGCCCAAGTGCTGGACCGCTCGGTCGCCATGGTGGAGCGGGAAGCCGCCGCGCGCGAGGTGACCGTTTACAAGAACTACTCGCCGGACATTCCGCCGTTCCCGCTGGACGCGGAGCTAATGGAGCGCGTCTTCTACAATCTGCTGGCGAACGCCGCGCAGGCCACGGCACCGGGTGGCGCGGTCACCGTCAAGACCCGCCCGGTGGACGGCAACGCCGAGATCTCCGTGATCGACCGCGGCTCGGGCATCGATCCTAAACTGATCGACACCATCTTCAATCCCTTTTTCACCACCAAGCCCGATGGCGTGGGTCTGGGGTTGGCCATCTGTTCGAAGATTGTCGACCAGCACGGCGGCAAGATCGCGGTCGAGAGCCAGCCGGGCAAGGGCAGCGTGTTCCGCGTATATCTGCCCCTAGCGGAGGCCGTATCCGGATCGAAACCGAAAGACTGAACCTCTGCCAGTGGGAGGCGGACGACTGGCTGGCATTCCGCGCCATCGCCGCCGACCCGGATGTGATGCGCTACATCGGCGATGGCACGCCCTGGCCCGAGGAGCGCTCGCGGCAGTTCGTGGAGCGCCAGATCGCCCTATTTGACCAGCGTGGATTCTGCCTGTGGAAACTGGTAGCGCGGCTGCACAACGAAGCCCCCGTCCCGATCGGATTCTGCGGCCTGCAGCCCCTTCCTGAATCGGAGGAGATCGAAATCGGCTGGTGGCTGGCGCGCGCCTGGTGGGGCCGCGGCTTGGCCACGGAAGCGGCGCGGGCGGCTCTGCGCGACGGCTTCGAGCGGGGGGGGGCCTGGAGCGCATCGTAGCCATCGCACAACCGGCAAACACCGCTTCGATCGGCATTATGCGGAACCTGGGGATGGGCTTTGAGCGAATGGCGGAGTCGCGCGGGATTGCGGTGGTGCTGTACGCGCTGAGTGCTCGCGGCTGGCCTCAGTTCTTCTTGGACTGAGTCTAGCGGTCGGAGCGGGACTTGCCGCTGCCGGCTTCTGTGCCGCGTCCGGTTTGTCCAGATACTGAACGACTACCGAGATGCGGCGATTTGAAGGGTCCTCGGGAGCGTTCGGTTTGCGCAGGCGCTGGTCGGCATAGCCCCGCACCTGGGTTACCTGCCGTGGGCCGACGCCATTTTCCTGCACCATGCGGCGCGCGGCATTGGCGCGATCCGCCGAAAGCTCCCAGTTGCTGTAGCTGCCCTTCCCGGCGAAAGGTTTGGCGTCGGTGTGGCCTTCGATGGAGATGGTGTTCGGCAGTTTGCCCAGCTCGTGCGCCAGCATCATCAGAATCTGCCGGCCATCTTCGCTGGGCTCGGCGATGCCGCTGGCGAAGAACGTGCCTTTCTCGGCTTCCATCAGCTCGATGCGCAACCCTTCGTTGGTCACCGTCATTTCGATCTGGTCCTTCAGCTTCTCGAAATCGACCACTTTGCGCACGGCCTTCTGCAGCTCATCCTTGAGCTTGTTCATGTTTTCTTTGGTCAAGGTGAAGTTTTCGCCCGCGCCCGTCTTCCCGCTGCCTACCAGCTTTGAAGTGCCCGTGGGGTCCTTGAAGTATCCACCCACCGCCTCCCGGATTTGCTTGCTGCTGTTGAGCAGCCACAGCACGATGAACAGCGCCATCATGGCCGTTACGAAGTCGGCATAAGCCACCTTCCAGGCGCCCCCATGGTGGCCGCCATGAGCCGCTTTTTTCTTGATGACGATGATTGGACGGGCAGCCATAAAGGCGCGCCTCTAAGCCGCGGGCGGGACAGCCGGCCCCTTGTTGCGGCACAACTTTTCCAGTTCCACGAACCCCGGCCGCACCTGGCCCGGAGTGGCCCGCCGGGCGATCTCGACAGCCAATATGGGCGCCGTGCCCTTGATGAAAGACGCCAAAGCTACGCGCAAGACGTGATAATAGGAGTCCTCGTCATCCGCGGTTTTCGACATGTTGGACGCGATCGGCCCCACAAAGCCGTAGCACAGCAGGATCCCCAGAAATGTGCCGACCAGGGCTGCCGCCACCTTGTGGCCGATCTCTTCCGGGGGCCCGCCAAGTGCCCCCATGGTGATGACCACTCCCAGCACCGCCGCCACGATACCCAGGCCCGGCAGCGCATCCGCGACGGTGCTTAAGGCCGCCACCGGCCGCGTGGCATCCTGATGGTGGACCTCCATATCCAACTCCATCATCTGGTCGATATCGAATGGTTCCACTGCGCCACTGGATGCCGTGCGCAGTGTGTCGCAGATGAAGTCGCGCACGTTACGATCTTTGACCACGGACGGGAAGGCGGTGAATGTCTTGCTCTTTTCCGGAGCTTCCAGATCCTCCTCGATGGCCGTCAAACCTTCCCGGCGCGAACGGTTGAACAGGTCGAACAACATCTTCAGGGAGTCCAGATAAAGCTGGCGCGTGAACCTGGACCCCTTGAAGACTCCGGCGAAGCCTTGGCCGATCTGCTTCAGGAGGTAAGGCGGGTTGGCGACCAGCACGGTGCCGGCAGCCGCGCCCGCGATGATCACCAGTTCGGCGGGCTGCAGCAGCACCAGCAGGTTCCCCTTTTCCATCAGGTACCCCGCGACAATCGCGCCGAACACAACTACAATTCCAATAATAGAGAACATGTGTATTCGCCTCAGGCCAACAGGATCGAGTCTCCGTGTGCCGCCTGCGTCGCTTCGAGAGCTTCCTCGGCGCGCCCTAACAACGATTCGACCGTGTCGCCTGGGCGCACCATCGTTCCGCCCATGGATAAGGTGAACGACAGCCGGTCTCCCCACCACGGAACCGAGGCGAGGGAGACCAGACGGCTCAGCCTTTCGGCGCAACTCCGCAGCCCTTCCGCGGTGGGGCACGCCACCAGCGCCGCGAACCGCTGGTCCTTCCAGCGGCCCACCAGGTCGTCCGGCCGCGTCCCGGCCGAGAGCGTCTGGGCCGCCGCGTACAATACCGTATTTACAACTTGGCAACCATAAACGTGCCGCAAATGGTCCACGTTGTCGATGGCGATCGAAAGGACGCCGAACGCCACCTGGGAAGCGGCGAACTCCTCCAGCGCAATACCGAGGGCGGCCAACGTCGCGTGGCCATTCGGGATCTCCGTGACGTCATCGAGCGAAATGTGCCCCCGCAGGTGCGGGCAACGCATCTCGGTGGCTCGGAACGACCGCTCTTCGAAAAACTCCGCGGCGCCAATGACGGCGCCAGACTCATCTCTGAGCGCAACGGCTTTCACCCGCACAGGAACCCGTTGTCCCTCCTTGTGACGCAGGAAAACACTGGCCTCCTGGGCCCGGCCATCCTGCATGGCCCGCGCCAGAGGACAGTCGCAACCGCACAGAGCAACTTGGTTTTCGTCGCAATGCATCAGGAGATTGTCGTGGCAGAAGCGCCCGACAACCTCCTGGCCGAGATACCCCGTGATGCTCTCCGCGTGGGCATTCCAGAACAGGATCTGGCGCTTCCGGTCTGTCAGATACACCCCGACCGGCATGCTTTCCAGGACCGCGCGGTAAATCTCCAGGTTCAACTCCAATTGCATGCAACGTACCCGTTTTCACAATCGGCAGTCCCGGTGCGCTCCTGTAGCTGGAATCCGGCGAGCGCACAGGGCGCCGGGTGTAGGCGATGGCGCGGTGCCCGAAGAGGACGCGGTGCCTCCGCACGAACCAGACGCACGCCGATCCTGGGCGACTCTTCCGAGAGTGACCGTCAAGATATTCAAAAAAAACGGGAAAAAGGTTGGACACACCGCCCGCCGGTGATATACTCACTCAAATAAACTAATTCGGCATTACGCCAGCGTGTAGCGGAGCCCACCTGCATGCCGAAGCGGAGAGGGCGGCGCGCGTCCGCGCAAAGCGCCGCCCGCGTAGCAGTGGGGCAGACCATCGTCTTTCGTGGTCTGCCGCCGCTGGCAGACGACATAAGCCGATCGTCTGCCCCACCGAAGCACCCCTAAGTGAACAGTGTTGCGGCTAGAACGGCCATCGCGCCCAGGCGGAGTTCTTCTTGGACAGCGGCCCCGGACCGTCCGAGAAATGGCCGGACTGCCCCATCCCGAAATCGAGTTCGCTTTTCTGGAACAGCAAGGGCCGGTCGGTGATCATCTCAATAGTGCTGCCTTTGGCCAGCACCGCATCCGGCCCGCGCGTCAGCAGAACGGCCATCAGCCCGGCGGTGGCTCCCACCGCGGCCCCGATGCCTCCGCCCATGGCGTAGTGAGAGCTTGCCGAGCCGGCGATCAGGCCGACCGATGCGCCCGCCCCCGCCGCTTCGGCGACCGTACGCGCGTCACCGGCCTTGTTGCCCTCGCTCTGGATCTTGCCCTCGGCCTTGTCGAATTCCTCGCCGCCGCGCCCATCGATCCCGCCCACGCGCGCGCGGAAATCGCGCGTTACCCCGTTAGGCAGCGTCAGGCAATCGAAGCGCAGATACAGTTCGCCGCGGCCCTTCACGCGCCCCGGACGCTTGACCTCGGTCACCGTGCCGGACACCCAACTCCCCGGCGGGATGACGATGCGGCCGTTGGCCATGATCGGGAACACCGTCTCCAGGTAGACGCGGTCGCCCTCCGCCGCGTTCTTGGTGCTTATGGAGTTGATCAGCCCCAGCGGGATGCGGGTACCGGGAGCGATCACGTAATCGCCGGACGGCGCGGCGGCCGGCGGTTCCTGCGCCAGAACGACGCCAGCCGTAAGCAGGAGCGTTGCGAAAGTATATCTCAGCGGCATGCGCGGACTCCTTTCGATTATTCTAACAGGATGCATTTGTGGGGCAGGTTGTCAACAGTTGTCAACCTACAGGCCGATTGTCAATCGGCCTCTTCTTCGACCTTTAGCAATCACAGCCTCTCGGTTTGCCGGTTGCCGCAATGCGGGGCAGGCCCGTACAGGGAAATCAATCGCCGCTTCGCCCTAAGGCGCGTGTGAAATCGTGACAGTGGGACGACCTGCCCGAAGCCAGTACACCGCATCGCTGCGCGGAAGGCCCGCGGTTTGACTCTCCACACGCGTTCAAGCTTGCAGGGGGCATTCAGCGCGCCAATGATCCGGCCGATGGCACGCGGTCGGCTGCGTCTTCAACCTTCAGACCAGCCGGAACCGGAACAACGCCTCCCGCACCGGCGTCCCCACCATCTCGATGCGCTTCAAATCGCGCGGCCCCACGCCCAACTCTTCGGCGAGCTGCAGCGTGCTGTCGCACTTCTCGAAAGGCGGCGCGCCGCGCACCGCCATCGGATCGTAGCCCATCACCGCCAGGCACACGGCATCCGTGGCTACACAATTCGTGCCCGCCACGATCACACCGGGGCTGATGGCGCGCGACGGCTTCGCCCAGGGGCCTTCGCCTCCCGCCATCGTCCGCACACCTTCCACAATCGCCAGATCGATGGGCCGCGCCGCGACTATGTCCGCGATGATGCGTGGTATCCGGTAAGTATCTTCCCTCGGCGTCTTGGGATCGTTTTCCGATGGCGCCGATTTGGAAGGCGGGCGGTTGCCCACATGCATGATTCCGCGCCCGCCGTGCGGCTCAATGCTGGGTTCGTCGACGCCGGCCCCATCGCCATAGATCGTCACCGGCAAGATGCCGAAACAATTCTTAATCGACAGCGTCACGCCAGCCGTCAGGTGGTCCTTCATTTTCGCCAGCGACACGAAAACGTCGCAGTCCTGGTAGGAATGGTTCAGATCGAACGCGCGGAACAGGTGGCCCCCCTTGGGGGTCGTCAGTCGCGCATACTTGCTCCCGCGGCCCAGATAATTGGTGTTCTCAAACTCCACGCGCGGCGCGGCGCTCAAGATATCGCGCGGCTCCCAATTGGCCTGCAGCATGAACTCTTCGAACGGACCGGAAGTCGACCAGCACGATTCCAGCACCCGCACCCGCCGCGCGCCGGCCCGCCCCATCAGGTGCACCGTGGCGGCGATCGCCCGCGGATGCGTGTAGTGCGTGTCCTCCGCCGGCAGATGGCCCAGGCGGTAGCTGGTGTCGCCGGTCATGTTCACCTTGATCGCCACCGTCTTGCCCTTGACCAGCCGTTCCAATCCGCCCAATTGGTCGAACATGCGTTGCATGGCGGGGAGCAGTTCGGGCCCGTAGCTGGGGCACTTGGCGATGGCCACCCGCGGTGCAGGTCCGCCCGTTGCCGCCGCCGATGCCGCGAACGGCCGCGCGAGAGCCGCCCCGGCCGCGGCCGCCAGCCATTGTCTGCGCGTGCAATTGCTATGCATGGTCTACGCCTCCAATTCTACGCCGCCGTACACGGCCAATCCTGGCAGGGGTACTTCGATGCCGTCCTTCTGCACAACCATTTCCAGACGCCGCGCCTGCGCGCTTTCGAACGACCACAGTTTCGCCGAACGGAAGCGGCCGGCGATGCGTGCCGTTGCGGGATCGTCGTCATCCGCGCCTCCGCCGTAATTGACTATGTGCGTCATGCGCCGTTTTCCATCGGGCGACACCGTGCAATAGGCGCCCAACAGAAAGCCGTTGAAGATGCGCACCAGGTCGTAGCGATGGCTCAGCAGAATCTGGGCATCCTGCGCCATCTCGTAGGGATCGTCCGCCTGCTTGTGTGCCATCGCGATTCTGCCCTTGCCGAATCGCCGCAACTCATAGCGGGGATGCGGCTCTTCGGCCGAAGGTCTGCCGGGAGCCGCGCCCGGCATCGTGCCCCAAGCCGGCCCCGCGATCAGCAACCCGCCTCGCTCGACAAAACCGATCAGCGCTTGCCGCAATTCCGGCGGGGGCGGCTGGGTATCGGGATAAAGCGCCGCGCGCAATCCCGCGAGCGCCTCCGCGCGGAAGCCTGCGGTCTCTACGATCCCGTATGAGATGTTGGTGCGCGCCATCAGGTTCAGCAACTCATGGCTGAAGAACTCATTGTCTCCCGAGAAGCTCGAAACCACCGATAGCACCGCATCCACCGGCCAGGAGCTCCATTCGCCGTGCGCCTCAAAAAAGGCGATCGCGCCCATCAGCTTCTTCCACCCATCCACGGAGGCGGGTTTGCGCGCCGCCAAACCTTCCGCCAAATCTTTATCCAGCGTGACCACCCAGCGCCCGCCATGCGCCGCGCCATCGGCCACCGCCACCAGGTGCCGGGAGAGCTGCACGATCTCGCTGCTCTTCGGCGGATCGGCTGCCACCCACACGGCGCCGCCCGGCTTCCGCGCGCGGGTCAGGCGCACCAGCCAGCCGTTGGAATCGATCCAGGGAGCGCCGGTCGGACCGCTGGCGGCATCGCCTTCGCCCGGCGTCATGCGAATGCCCGGCCACTCGCCCTTCACCATCTCCACCCCCGGCGGCGCATGGTCGCTATCGCAAATTGTGATATCAAGCTGTCGCGCGCGCTCGATGACGTTCTGGTAACTGTCGGGGGACGGGAACAGCACGCAACCCAGCGGAGTGCCTTTTAGCAGGTCCAGCGCGCCGGCGTCGCGCCATTCTACGGGCCAGCGCAAGGGCCAATTCGGATGCACAGGTCTATTATAAAGGAAACCCGAACTGGGGCACGTTAACGCAAGTCCGCGTGCACCTGCGGTTGAGCGGGTCTGCCCCGCGGCGCGTCCAGGTATTCGATCCAGCCGTCCATCATTTCCATTTCGCTGGCTTCACCCCAGCGCACCACCTTCGCCGGATCGGGGTTCAGCGGATTGTTTGGCGAGTTGTCGAAGTGAGAGACGATGGCCAGGCGCGTTCCCTTTGGGATAAACTTCGGCTCCTCCATCCGGTAAGTGATCTGCCAATTGAAATTTAGTGCGGCACCAGCAGGAGCGTCTCCTTCCGGCCATCCGGATAGGTCGCGTCGAACCGCGCGTCCTTGCCGCGCAGGTGCATGTGGGGCGTCAGGCTGGTGAGGTACATGTCCTGTTTGAAGGTATGGCACTCGGTAACTTCCACGTTGGGATCGCCCGCGGGGATGCGGAAGAAGTAGTTCGACAGGTCCACCCGCTTGGCGACCTGCTGGGGCGGCTCTTTGGCAAAGATCAAGCCCACGGACGTCGTGTCCATTTCCGGTTTCTTGGTCGCCTTGGAGTAGTGGATCTGGAAGCCGATGTTAGAGCCGGCGGGAATCTTGCGCGCGGTGCCCTGGGGATAGACGTCCGGCCCTCTACCCGGAAGGTAGGAACTGATCAGGCCCCCGCTGCCGAAGTTTTCGTCGCGCGGCTTGTCGCCGGGCCAGTAGGAATTGTCGTCGACGATGCAGCCGTCATCGATCACGGGCGCTTCGTACCGAATCCAGGACAGCTTGCCTTCGTGCACCCTGAGCCAGTCCGCATAGGCCGACTGCGGATCCGCCGGCTCTTCCTTCTTGGCGTTGGCGGGTTTGGGCTTGGCCGGCGCGCTGACGAAGACATGCGCGTGGTGAACGATCTTGCGATTGCCCGGACGCAACTCGGCCGCGACCACCCACTTGTCTTCGGTGAAGTTGGTTGGCACGGTGAAGTATTCGTATTCGTCGGGACCGTCGGCCGTCAGGGAATGCGGGGGAATCGAGATGACCACGTCCGGCTTGCCGATCCTCCAATCGGTTGAGAAGACCGGCGGCGCGGGCGACCGCTGTGGGTCGCCTTCCCGGGCGCCTTGATCCACCCAACCCTTGATGGTGGCGATCTCCTGGTCGCTGAGGCTCCAGTCGTTGGACCACTTGCCGTAACGCGGATCGGCCTTCCAGGGCGGCATCTGCCGGGTCAATACGGCTTCGCGAATGGCAGCGGCCCAAGGGCGCGTCTGCTGGTATGTCAGCAGCGCCATGGGGGCGATGTCGTCCGGGTGGTGGCACGTCGCGCAGTGTTTATAAAGGATGGGCGCTACGTCGGCACTGTAGGTGATATCGCCGCAAAGAAGCGGGGACGCCGCGGGAAACAGCGTGGCCAGGGCCAAAGCGGACAGCTTCATGATTCGCCTCCGAGTTGTGGTAGGCACGGGCAGATTCGAACTGCCGACCTGTCGCTTAGGAGGCGACCGCTCTATCCATCTGAGCTACGTGCCCGCAATGGTCTTATTATATCGTTGCGCCGCTATACCGCTTCAAGCCTTTGCGGCCGATGTCGGTGCGGTAGTGCATTCCCTCGAAATGGATCAAGCGCGCGGCAGCATAGGCTTTGTCAATGGCAGCCGCCAAGTCCGGGCCGGAAGCGGTGACGCCGAGGACGCGGCCACCCGCGGTTTCGAGTCCGGCGGAACCCTGGCGCGTACCCGCCTGGAAGACGGTGGCTCCGGTAGCTTCGGCGGCGTCGATTCCATCGATGGGTTTTCCGGCAGAAAAGGCGCCGGGATAACCGCCGGATGCCAGCACTACGCAGACCGACGGGCCGGGCTTCCATTCTATGTGCGTAGCGGGCAGCGCCCCGCGGGCCGCCGCCAGAAGCAGCGGCGCGAGATCGCTCCACATCCGGTGCATAATGGGCTGAGTTTCCGGGTCGCCCAAGCGGACGTTGAACTCCAGCACCTTGGGACCGGCGCTGGTCATCATCAATCCGGCGTAGAGGAAACCGGTGAAGCCGGTAGCCTCAATGGTGGGGCGGATAACACCGTCCAGGATGGTGCTGCTCTCTGCCGCGGTAAGGATGCGCGAATCGCAATATGCGCCCATGCCGCCCGTGTTGGGACCCGCGTCGCCATCGAAGACCGCTTTGTGATCCTGTGTCGGTTCCAGCGGAACCACGTTGCGGCCGTCGCTCAGGACGATGTAGCTGACCTCCTCTCCGGTCAGGAACTCTTCGACCACGAAAGGCGGTTTCAGCGACGCCAGAGCGGCTTCCGCCATAGCGCGATCCTCGGCGACGACCA
>Ga0224557_1001034_pt1 | contig 28036 bp, 30 predicted proteins | sample 714S31014metaG_FD_180677 | JGI IMG/M metagenome (GOLD analysis project Ga0224557, IMG submission 180677) | Peat soil microbial communities from Stordalen Mire, Sweden - 717 S3 10-14 | ecosystem: Environmental > Terrestrial > Soil > Wetlands > Peat | place: Sweden: Norrbotten County, Stordalen... | reverse complement strand
GATCGCGCTCAGGGCGAGGTCCGGACGGTGGTCGAGGAGGAGCGGCAGGGCTGGCACGACCGCCATCGGCAGCGCCACCAGCACCACGGGGGTGACCGCGGTGAGGATGAGCAGCGCCAGGACGATGACGATGGCGAAGCCCGCCGCCATCTCGCCGCCGTAGCGGACTCGCCGCACCGGCCGGATGACCAGATAATGGGCGCCGCGCTCGGCCACGACCATTCCCGGCAACCGCTCGATGTCGAACTGCGCGAGGACCTCCTGCGCAGGCCGGCTGGTGCGGGCCGCGATCTGGTAGGGGACGGTCGACGTCCTCTTCTGGATGACTGCCTGTCCTCTCACGTGTCCCTGACGCTTGATGCCGTCACGCGGCGATCGGGGCGACCCAGCGAGGGCGCGTGACGCTAACTCCCCTGCGCGTACGGTACCGGAGATCATGCCCCCTTCGAGCACGGGTGCGGGCGGATCCGGGCCATCCACACGGCCCTGGCCAACTCGCTGCTCGGCGGGAACTGCCGCCGGTTATGGACTAGGATGGCAGGGGTTTAAGAATCGTTAAGAATTCGGTGAGGCGCTCCTCGCATGTCCGCTCAGGTCGTCCGGCACGGAGGGGGAGGCAAGGGGCGCCTTCCGGCCCTGGCGCGCCGGGCCCTGCCGCTCCTCATCGCCGTCCAGGTGGGGCTGCTGAGCGCCGCCGGTGCCCCCGGCGGAGGTGGTGTGCCCACTCCGGCCGGCATGAGCGTTGCCCGCCTGACCCGCCAGGTGGAGCCGTCGGTGGTGGACACGATCACCTTCGCCGACCCGGCCGGGACCGAGATCCTGGGCACGGGGATCATCGTCTCCTCCTCGGGCCTGATCCTCACCGATTACCACGTGATCCGCGATGATGTCTTCGTCGGGGTGCGCGTGGGGGGGGCCGGGGAGGTACGCCCGGCGACGGTCGTGCTCACGGATCCCGACCACGACCTGGCCCTGCTCGAGATCCAGGACGCCCTGCCCCTGAAGCCGGCGGAGCTGGCGCGCACCTCCTCCACGGCGGTCGGCGACCCCGTCCTCGCCATCGGCAACGCCATGGGCCTCGGGCAGGTGCCGAGGGCGGTGGCGGGCCGCCTGGTGGCGCTCCACCGCAGCGTCAGTTACGGCGTCGGCTCTGGCACCGTCGACCTGGACGGCGTGCTCGAGGCTGAGGCCTCGATCTTTGCGGGCGACTCGGGTGGGGCACTGGTGGACGCCAGCGGCCACGTCATCGGGCTCATCGCCGCCGGGTCGGCCGACGCGCCCTGCGCGCCGACGGCGGTCTGCCCGCTGCACCTGGCCTACGCGATTCCGATCCACACGGCGCTCGCCCAGCTCGGCTACACGACCCTCTGAGGCGAGGCGCTGCGGCGAGGGACCCGCGCCACCGGGACACCTTCCTGGTGAAGTGTCCGTCGGAGGCGATGACGGAGGGTCAGGCGGAGGGGATGACGAGGGTCTCGCCCGCCTGGATGACGGGAGATGCGAGGTGATTGGCGGAGAGGATCTGGGCCACCTCGTCTCGGACGTCACCGCCGCCGGAGTGGCTCTCGGCAATGCTCCAGACGGTGTCGCCGGGACGCACGACCACGGTCACGGCAGCGGTGGGCGCGGTGGTCGCGCCCACGCCTCCAGCCAGCGCCCAGCCGACGCAGGCGACCGACGCCGCGCCGAGGAGGGCTCGCCCGATCGGACGGTGGCGGCGCCGCAGGACGCGCTGGGCGGGCTGGAAATCGCTGATCACGCCAGGTTCGCCCGAGCCAGAACCCCGGCGGGGAGCGGAGCCCCACAACCAAGGCAGGGGACTGGCCGTCCGGAGGGAACGTCTGTTTGCATGGGGCAAGCGTAAGCCAAACACCCGTTCGCTGTCAAGGTTCCGCCGATAATCGGCGACATGGAGCCACGCGTTCGCGTCGCCGTCTGCCTCACCGCCGCCGACCGGCTCCTTCTGGTCGCCCACCGCAAGGGTGCGCATCGGTACTGGCTGCTCCCGGGGGGAGGGGTGGAGATGGGGGAGACCCTCATCGAGGCGACCCGCCGGGAGGTCCGTGAGGAAACCGGCGTGGAGGCAGAGATCGGCCGCCTCCTGATCGTCTGTGACGCCATCGAGCCCGCCGGGCGCCACCTCGTCAACCTGGTCTTCGCGGCCACGGCGGCGGTGCTGCCGCCGCCTGGCGGCGCGGGGGTCCTCACCGCCACCGGCGGGGGGGGCAACCCGGCGCTCGACCCCGCCATCGACGAGGTCCGCTGGGTGAGCCGCGACGAGCTGCTGGGCCTGGAGCTGCACCCGCCGATCGCGGGCGCCGTCGCCGCCGCCTGGGCCGGCGGGTTCGCCGGCGAGGTCCAGGTCCTCGGCAACGTCTGGACGGCGGATCCGAGCCGCTTCGCCGGCCGTGCCGAGCCGCCCGGCAGGTAGCGAATGAAACCCCGGGACGATCAGCTGGGCGACCGGCTCCCGACGATGCGTTCGACCACCATCGACGTGCACGGTCCGGTCCATCTCGCCGAGTGGGGCGAGGGGCCGGTCCGGACGGTCCTGGTGCACGGCCTGGGCGGCTCTCACCTCAACTGGATGCGGGTGGCGCCGGCGCTGGCGCGGTATGGACGGGTGCTGGCGCCCGATCTGGCCGGATTCGGCCTCAGCCCGGTCGCCGGCCGCCGGGCTTCGGTGCCCGCCCAGCGAGCCCTCCTGCACCGCCTGATCCGCCAGACCTGCGACCAACCCGTCCTGCTCGCCGGCAACTCGATGGGCGGCATGATCGCCCTCGGCGAGGCCGCGCTGCACCCCGAGTGCGTCGCCGGCCTGATGCTCGTGGACGCGGTGCTCCCGGGGCCATGGCGCCAGCGGCGCCCGAGAGCGGTTGTGATCTCCTTCGCGTCCTACCTTCTGTCCCCGCTCGGCCGCGGCCTGCTCCGGCGCGTGCGGGATCGCGCCTCCGTGGACGACCTGGTCAAGGGTGCGCTCCGCCTCAACGTGGAGCACTTCGAGCGGATCCCGCCCGACGTGATCGAGGCGCACGTGGAGCTCGAGCGGATCCGCGGCCGCATCCCGGACAACGACGGCGCCTACGTCGAGGCCGCCCGCTCCATCGTCCTCGCCCTCGCCCGCCCCGGGATGCTGGCGAGGATCATCGACCGGGTCCGGGTCCCCACCCTCATCGTCCAGGGCGCGGCCGACCGGCTGGTGCGCCTCGATGCCGCGCTCGACGCGCACCAGGAGCGCCCGGACTGGGATCTGCAGGTTTTGGACGATGTCGGCCACATCCCGATGATCGAGGTGCCCGACCGGTTCCTGGAGATCGTGGACGTCTGGCTGAGGACCGCGGGCCTGGAGCCCGCCGAGAATCACCTGGGCCGGCCCGCCGGCATCTAGAATCGTCGGCAACGATGAGAGACCACCTCCACCGGTACCGGACCGAGCTGGCCTGGCACGGCTCGACCGGGGGCGGCTACGCCACCTACGACCGCACCCATCGGGTGGACGCGCCGCCGGGCAACGTCAGCCTGACCATGAGCGCCGACCCGGCCTTCCGGGGCGACCCCGGGCTGCCCAACCCCGAGCAGCTCCTGCTCGCCGCCGCCAGCTCCTGCCAGCTGCTCAGCTTCCTGGCCCTGGTCGCGCGCGAGGGCATCGACGTGGTCAGCTACGAGGACAGCGCGGAGGCGGTGATGCCGGATGATGACAAACCTGTCCGGATCACGCGGATCACCCTGCGGCCCCGAGTGGTGGTCGCGCCGGGGGCCGGGGAGCGGGTGCGTGCGCTGATGGTGCGTGCCCATCACGAATGCTTCATCGCCAACAGCGTCAACGCCGAGATAGTCGTCGAGCCGGAGATCCGGCACACGGACGGTTCCGAGGAGCTGCGGATCACCTGAGCCGGGGGCTCAGTCCTCGCCGACCTCCCGCAGGTAGTCCCCCAGGCGCGCATAGGCGGCGCGCTTGCGCCGGTCCGTGATCTCGGTGTAGACGCGGAGGGTCTCCAGGGTGGCGTGACCGAGCACCTCCTGGACCAGCCGGACGTCGCCGTCGGTCGCCTCCAGGAGGGTGGTCGCAGCGGTGTGGCGAGCGGCATGCGGGCTGCGCAGCCCCTCGATCAGGCGGAACGCCTCCGGGTCGCGGGCGAATCTCCGGCGCAGCGCCGTCAGCGCCCGGCGCGCGCCGTCAGTGGTGAGACGGTTGGCGGCCAGCACGCGACCGCCCGGCATGTCGGGGTGGGCGACGCTGATGAAGAGCGCCGGAGAGGCGTCCTGTCCGCGCTCGAGCAGATACTCGCGGACGGCCTTCCAGGCGTCCTCGGTGAGGAAGACGGTGCGATTCTTGCCCCCCTTGCCGAGAACCCGGAAGCCTTCGGGCCGGAGGTCCCCCCGGTTGAGCCCGCACGCCTCGCTGATCCTGCAGCCGCTGCTGATCAGGAAGTGGACCAGGGCGCGGTCGCGGAGGTCGCGCAATCCCTCCCGAGGCAGGGCGGCGAGCAGCCGGGGGACCATCTCCGTTGCGATCGGGTGGGGGTCACCCACGATGTAGCGGGGCACCACCACCCGTCGCGACAGCTCGGCCGCGGTCCAGCCCTCGTCGTACGCGTAGCGGAGAAACTGGCGCAGCGCCACCAGGGCGCGAGCGCGGGTGCGCGGGTTGGGGAGGGCCTCGGCCAGCTCGATCTGGTAGCGGCGGAGGACGCCGGCGTCGAGCCCCTCGCAGAGCGGAGCGCCGGCCGCGCGGGCACTTGCGAAGGCGACGAACTTGGCGAGGTCGTAGCGGTAGGCGCGGACCGTGGTGAGCGGGCGATTTCGCTGCACCCGCAGGTAGTCCAGGAACTGCTGGACCTGGTCGGGCAGCGGGTCGTCAGGACCCGGGACCTGGCCGATCCAGGCGGGGAGGCGGGAGCGATGCGGCGCGGTGGGGCGACGCTTCTCGGGGACTCGAGCCGGCATCGGGGTAATCATGCGGCCCAGCGGCCGTCATGGAACGCGCGGGTGCCATCCCGCCGCGCGAAGCCGTCTCTAGCGGACCCCGCGCAGGACCCCAGCCGCCTGGAAGGTGGCCTGCAGCTGGGCGGAGAGCGCGGTCATGTTCCGCCGCACCCGAGACACACCCACGAGACCGCCCATCATCCCCGACGACTGCCTCTCGACACGCACCGTGGTCTCACCCGTCTCAGAGCTCATCAGACGCACGCCCACCTTGAAGTACTGGGAAAAGGCGCCGGCGAGGGCGTTCCCCACGATGGACCCCCGCTCGGCGGTCGCGGTCCAGGCGTCTTGCCACGTGACCCGGAAGCCGTTCGCCACCAGCGCCTGCTCGGCGGTCACCCGCGCCGCCACCGGGTCACCGGTCACCAGGAAATCCACGCTCTTGCCGGCCATGCTGCTCCTCCGTCGTCTCGGAACCTGACCTTGGCACATCCGGGGGGTCCTCGCCACGACCGACGAGCAGTTGAGGCCCCGTCGCCGCAGCCATCTCGGTTGACCTCCGGGACCATCAGCCAGTCCGCCGGGTCGAAGGTCCCTGGTGCCCACGACCGGCGAGAGCTAGCCTGGCCGTGCCGGTTGGCGGACCCATGGACGTGGCTGGCATGGTGACCGGCGGGGCCTGCCGCGCACCACGGGTCCCTCTTCCCGGGATCGATTCGGGGTGTCAGCGGGAGTCAGGCCATGCGTATCGAGGACGTGCACCAGGTGCTCGTGATCGGCAGCGGGACCATGGGCTTGGAGATCGGCCTCCAGGCCGCCACTCACGGCTATGACGTCGTCGTCTACGAGATCGACGCCGCGGCCCGGGAGGCCGCCCCTCAACGGCTGCGCGGTTACGCGGAAGCCCAGGTGTCGGAGGGCGTCCTGGACGCCGGCGAGCTCGACGCATCGCTGGCCCGGCTGGTCGTGACCGGGGACCCGAACAAGGCCGGTGCGGACGCCGACCTGTTGATCGAGTGCGTGCCCGAGGACCCCGAGCTCAAGGGTCGGGTCCTCGCCCAGTTCAACAAGCTCTGCCCGCCGCGCGCGGTGTTCGCAACCAACACCTCGACGCTGCTTCCCTCGATGTACGCCGAGGCAACCGGGCGAGCGGATCGGTTCGCGGCGCTGCACTTCCACCTTCCGGTCTGGTCGGCGAACGTGGCCGACGTGATGCCGCATCCCGGCACCTCCGACGAGACCGTGGAGCTGCTCGTGGAGTTCGCCCGCCGGCTCGGACAGATCCCGATCCGGATGCACCGTGAGAGCATCGGCTACGTCTTCAACGCGGTGTACACCGCGATGAACAGGGCCGCTATCACCCTGGTCGCCAATGATGTGGCCACCGTCGAGGACGTCGACCGCGCGTGCATGGCGATCATGAAGATGCCGATCGGGCCCTTTGGCGCGCTCGACGGTGTCGGCATCGACACCGCCTGGCACATCACCGAGTACTGGGCGCAGGTGACCGGGGACGCGCAGCTGCGCGCCAACGCCGAGCTGCTGCGCGGCTACGTCGACCGCGGCTGCACCGGCGTCAAAGCCGGGGAGGGCTTCTACCGCTATCCCAACCCCGCCTATGCGGACCCCGCCTTCATCAAGGGCGAATGAGCCCGGCCATCGCCGCGGCCGGAGACGTCTCGGCACTTCCAGCGGGCGGCTGCATCACTTGGTGCGTTCCAGGGTGGGGTGGGGGAGGGGGTCGGCGGACTCAGGCGGACAGGCCGAGGATCACCACGTAGCAGACCACGGCCACCGCAAAGCCCACGGACATCAGCATCGAGCTGATGTTCAGGTTGTACTTGAGGAAGCTGGCCCCGTTGAAGCCGGCGAAGATGATCGCCATCAGTCCCACGGCGGCCAGCCAGATGACAGGCCGGCGTCCGGCGCGCACCGAGTGGACCGCCAGCTCGATGCCGCTCAGGAACAGGAGCACGCCGATGACCACGTGGACGATGAGCAGCGGCAGCCCGCTGGAGAAGCTCCAGAGGACGCTGCTCACCGCGCCGCTCAGGTACGGACCGCTGCCGGCTCCGGGGTGATGGGTCGGGATGGTCACGTACAGGTTGACTGACACGCCGAAGAGGAACTGCACGACGAGGAGCACGAGCGTCGCGGACGTTCGCCGGCGCAGAATCCCGAGTCGTCGTCTCGCCTCCGTCACATCCACGGCGCGATGATCGCACGGGGATCTCGCGAACGGCCCCCGCGAGACGCTCGCGGAGGCCGCCCTTCTCGTGTCTGCGTACCGGACTTCCCAGCCGGGAAGGAGGTCAGCTCACCAGGTTCAACGTGTTGCTTCCGTCATCGACGAAGTCGACGCTGCTCAGGCCCGGAGCCACGGCAAGGCCAAAGAGGGTGCCGTTGCCATTGGGCAGCGGCGGCTCCGAGGTGTTGTCGAGAGTCTTCACCGCCACCTGGACACCGTCCTGGGTGATCTTCACCAGGTTGCCGTTGGCTCCGTTGGTGGCCAGGATGTCCCCCTCGGGCGCAATCGCGAGGCCAAGCGGCCCGTTGAGGGCTCCTCCCGCCGAGACGGTGGAGCCGGCCACCGCCGTGGTGCGCCGGGTCGCGTCAGGAATGACCGCGATCCGGTTCGCGCCGGTGTCGGCGATGAACAGCGAGCCGTCGCGGCCAAGTCCGAGGCCCGTCGGCCCGACCACCAGCGCCGTGGAGCTGGTCTGCTCCGAGAAGCCCTTACCAACGGTGGTTTCGGAGGACACCACAGGAGCCGCGCTGCCGTACATGGCAAGGCCGAGGCGGACGATCGTCCCCCCATTCACGACGTTGGGGCTCGAGGCCACCGTGCCGTTCAGAACATTGCTGACAAAGAGGAGGGCCGAGCTCCCGCTGTCAAGTGCCGTCATGTCCCACGGTCCGTTGATGGGCGGTCCGGAGATGGTCTCCACGGCCGTGCCCCAGGGGTTGAGCACCACCAGGCAACCCGCCTTCATCGTGGCCGAGGTCCCGTCGCTCGTGGGCAGGCTGCCAACCACGACCCAGCCGCTCTTCAATGCCACCAGTGCGGTGGTGAGCCCGAAGCCTCCCGGACACGCTCCCGGCACATCGTGTCGAGTCAGGTGGGCGAAGAGGGTGACGTCACCGCTGGGCGACACCTCGACGATGGTGGTCCCTGTGCCCTGCAGGTTGGAGCTGTCATTGAAGTTGCTCACCAGCACGTCGCCGGCGACGAGATCGCCCGTGCTCACCGGTGCCAGCGCGACACCGTACGGGTTGATATCCCCATTCGCCGGGACCGTCGACGCCACCACGCTCACGTTCTTGAGGCTGGTGGCGGCGTTGGCGAGGGTCGGCGCCACCGCCAGGCCGGCACTGGCGGCGAGGCCGACGGCCACCCAGGGACGCCAGAGCTTCTGTTGGATCAGCACCTCGTATCCTCCCGTACAGTCCGATTCCGACCGCCGTGATCACCGCACATGCAGCGAACGCGCTGGATCCGCGGCATCGATCGTCGCTCCGAAGATCCGGCTCCTTCCCGCAGGCTCTCCGGTCAGTCGATACGTCTGGCGAGCCGGTCTGGTTCACCCTGACGCCCGCCAACACGTCTGGCAGCCGGGGCGGGCCGGCATGAGGCCCGCAGACGGCGCCAGGCTGGCACGGTGCACAGGGCCGGCCGACCTGTTCCATGGGCGACGTTGTCCTCGGCAGTGAGCACATCTGAGGCCGTCCGCCGGCCGCACGCGCTGACGGGTTCTGCTCAGCGGTCACTGCCGAGCCGTCGTCCCCAACTACTTGTTCCTGAGAAGATACATTATCAGGAGTAAGAAGCGGGATCAGAGAGACGCCCACGGGAGCGTCCCCGATCGTCCCCTCCCGGCCCGTGTGACCCGGCGCGAAGTTGCCAGTCGAGCTACGCGCGAAGTTGTCAGTAACCACACGCGGGCGAGCGGTCAACGTTGCCTATTCGGCCCAGTGCTCAGGTGCATGTCACCCGCCGCAAGGTGCGCTAGGCGCTCGCGATCACACTGAGAAGTCGATGCTCACCCGCTCGTAGCTCTGCTGGGCTGGGCCTTCGGGTGCCAGGGCGCTCGCCGCGGCACGTCGCCTGGCCTCCCCCTGCTCACGCGGTCGACCTCCCGCTCCGTCTGTCCACGACGGTGAACGCGCGGTAGCCCATCGCCCGGCTCAATCCCCGCGGGGAGCAGGTCGTCTGGGTGGACCCGACGTTCCGGCTGGCATGGAGCGCGAGCACGGGCGAGTTGCGTGCCGTGATCGAGAACTGATCGCGCCCAGCCACGCGCGCCTGTCCTTGGACCGGCCTGTTGTCGGGCGATCCCGCGGTGGACGGAGCATTGCCTTCCTGAATGCCTAGCCTCGATCTTTCAGTAGGGGCCGCCGACAGCGGTTGGTGACGGCTCGGAGGCGCTCACCGGCATGTGTTGGGAGAGCCAGGCCTGCCGATGATGAGGAGCGGCGTGGTCGGGTGCGTCCACGACGCGTCGGCGGCGGTGCGCGCGGAGACCATAGCCACTGGTGGGGTCGCCGAAGAGCTCGGCGGTGGTATCGGTGCGGAGCCGGGGTCAGGCGGCGGGGAGGGCGCGCAGTCGCTGGAACGCTGAACCCAGCAGTCCCACCCAGGGCCAGAAGCGCTGCAGACGCAGGTACAGCCGTCGCCCGCTCCGCGCGAGGCGGGCAGCGACGTGGAAGAGGCAGTAGCGGAGCCGCTTCGGTTCCCAATGGGCGGCCTCGCCGGTGAGGCAGAGGTGCTGCATCCAGGCGACCAGGTCCTGGGCGACGAGCACCAGCTCGAGCCAGACCTCGTTGGCTGCGAAGTCGCGGAAGGGCAGGTTGCGCAGCCCCGACGCCTTGCCGCAGCGGATGCGGTCCTCGACCCGGGCGTGGGCGCGGTGACGCGCCTCCAGCGCCGCCAGATCGGTGTCCGCCTGGTCGGTGATGAACACCTGAAAGCGAAACCCGTCGTGGTCGGTGAAGGAGAGCTGAGCGCCGGGATGGGGCCGCTCCCGCCGGCAGATGGCCCGAGTGGCGGTGGGCCAGGCACTGAGGTCGAGATCGTGCAGCTCGCAGACGGCGGCACCGTCACGGAGGTCGCCGTCCTGGGTGATCGCGGGCACCCAGGTGTCCGGGGAAACCGCAAGCACGGCCTCCCGAACCGGCTCGGTGAGGTCGAAGCCGACGGAGTAGAGCAGGCCGCGCTCCCGCAGGGCATCGAGGAAGTCGTGGGTGGCGCCGGCGGAGTCCGCACGGGCCAGCATCGGGGGATCGCTCTCAGCCCGCGGCGGGAGCTGCTCGAGCGCGGCGTCGAGGACCCGGATGTGATCGCCGGCGTGGTTGGCGCCGGCATTGCCGGGACGGAGCAGCCCGGCGAGGATCTCGTCGGTCTCGCCGACGCTGCAGAGCAGCGGATGGAAGCCGAAGCCGCGCTTGTACGTCCCGGCGGCGCCCTGCTTGTCCGAGTGGGCGGTGACCAGGGTGGCGTCGAAGTCGAGGGTGACGTGATCCGGACGGACGCCATGCTTCCAAGCGTGAGCCCGAGCCTGGGCCCGGGCCCAGCGAACCGGAGCGAGGTCGAGGTCGGTGGCGAGCGCATCGATCACACGCCAGGCGGTGGGGATCGAGGCCACTTCCCCGAAGAGGTCCGGCTGGTTGTGCAGGACGGTCAGGTCGGAGAGGCAGTCTCCGCCGTCGGCGATGCTGACGGCGAGATCACGGAGCACCTCCCCGGGGTCATGGGCGCGCCGACGCCGCTGCAGGCAGGCGAGTTCCCGGGACAGCGCCGCGGTCAGCCCGACGCGGTCGGCCAGCTCGACCAGCAGGTAGCTGCCGGCGTGGGAAACCACCCCGTCGCCGTCCGTCGTCACCACCGGCCGTGGCCGCTTGGTACCCTTCATCTTGAAAGTGCCCCCCTCTTCGGGATTCTCGAGCGTCGACAACCCGAGTATCCCTTGTCAGGCGGGGCACTTTCTCGTTCCCGCCCAGCGCGCCCGGCTACCTCAATGAAAGATCGAGGCTAGCTGTAACAGCCTGGTGACCGTAGCCCCGCGGGTCGCAGGGGCGGCGAGAATCAGTGTGTGCATCCTCGACTGAGACTGGTGGGTGTCCTGTCAGGGGCTCTCTGCCTTGTCGGCGTCTTTGGGATGAGCTGCGCGACAGCTCTCCCCTTCACCAGCACCCGCTGCGTTGGATGCCTGGAGACGGCCGGCCAATCCCAGTACCTAACGTGGAGCATCGCTGAGGGTTTGGATTTTCGGATCTTCCTCGTGATTCTGATCATCCTGGGAGCAGCAGTTATTGGCTATTTAGCGGGTCTTCACCGGCACGTCACTGGCACCGCCAGCCTGTTCGCATCGGTGGGGGCAGCAGGAGCCGCGTTTTTCGAAGGAAGTGCTGGTGGCAGCCGGGTTCTGCCGGCGAGCTATGAAGCGACCCACCCTCCCTTGAGCCTCGACGTTGGGTTCTACGTCTTCATTGTCGGTGCCGTAGTTGCCGTTGTGGCTTCCCTGATTATGCTCGCAACGTCTATCCGCAGCTCCGACGCGGCGACCGACGCACCACTCCAACCCTTGGCGTTGTGAAGGCGCGCTGATCCTGGGAATTGATGGTGACGGCGCCCTTCGCGGACACCGTCACCATCAGAGTACCGCCTTAAGCTAGTGTCCTGTACCGGAGATTCGTAGACAAAAGCGTTCGATGCTGGCCAGGATCTCATCGGCGGTCTTGACCCACACAAAGGGGTGCGGATCGTCGTTGCAGGTGGCGAGATAGAGCCGGATGTCGTCCTCCAGGGCCCGGGTGCTGCGGTGCACGCCGCGGCGCAGCTGCTTGCGGGTCAGCTCCGCGAACCAGCGTTCGACCTGGTTGATCCACGAGGAGTAGGTCGGGGTGAAGTGGAGGTGAAAGCGCGGGTGCTGCAGCAGCCAGCGCTGGATCGACGGCGTCTTGTGGGTGCTCAGGTTGTCCAGCACCAGGTGCAGGTCGAACTCCTCGGGCACCTCCTGATCGATGCGGTCGAGGAAGGCCCGGAACTCGACGGCGCGGTGCCGCCGACGGACTTGGCCGATCACCTTGCCAGTGGCGACGTCGAGAGCGGCGAACAGCGACGTGGTTCCATGCCGCCGGTAGTCGTGGGTCTGGCGCTCGACCTGACCCGGGGCCATGGGCAGCATCGGCTGGCTGCGGTCGAGAGCCTGGATCTGGGTCTTCTCGTCGACGCAGAGCACCAGGGCGCGGTCGGGGGGGTTGAGATAGAGACCGACGATGTCGCGCACCTTCTCGACCAGCTGCGGGTCGGTGGAGAGCTTGAAATACTCGCTGCGGTGGGGCTGCAAGCCGAAGGCCTGCCAGATCCGCTGCACGCTGGTGTGGCTGAGCCCACTCGTCGCCGCCATCGACCGGGTGCTCCAGTGCGTGGCGTCGCGGGGCGTGGACTCCAGGGTCTTCACCACCACCGCCTCGACACGGTCATCGCTGATCTTGCGCGGGGCACCACTGCGGGGCTCGTCGAGCAGGCCGGCAACCCCGCCACTGATGAACCGGGACCGCCATTTGCCGACCGTGGCGTTGGTGACGTGCAGTTCCTCGGCGACCTGCATGTTGGTCACCCCGCTCGCACAACCGAGCACGATCCGAGAGCGCAAGGCCAGACCCTGCGCCGTGGTGCGCCGCCGGGTCCACCGCTCGAGGATCTGGCGGTCCTCCGGGGTGACCGCCAGCGCAGCCTTGGGACGACCTCGGGTGGGATGCATGCAGGAGCCCTCCGGGCAGCGAGAAGAGGCCCCTATATTTTATCAGCTATCTCCGGTACAGGACACTAGTCGCAACTCTCCTGTCCGTCGTTGAACGCGTTGCCTGAGCTATTCAGAGCAGTGGGCTGTGCCTTAACGCCCCCACTACTTTGGCCGTTGGTGGTCATCACAATCTCTGTCACCGGTCGGGCAAATGCGGCCACTCGCGGTCGGGTGAAAACCGGCCACTGAGGAGCGAGATGATTCTGGCGTCAGCCGGGCATGGTGGTCAACTCATCTCCCTGTGAGCGCCTTCGCTGACGGTCGTGCATCCGGTAGCTGCGGCCCTTGAGCTGGACGATCTCGGCGTGGTGGAGGAAGCGATCGAGCATCGCGCCGGCGGCGGCGGTGTCGCCGAGCAGTTGCCCCCAGTCCTCGATGGGACGGTTGGAGCTGATCACCGTCGCCCCCGTCTCGTACCGCCGGGTGAGGATCTCGAGGAGGTCCTCGGCGGCCGTCGGTGGCAGGCGACGCATGCCGAGATCCTCGATCACGACCAGGCCGACCCGGGTCAGTCTCTGGATCAACTCGCGGCGGGTCCCCAGTGCCGCGGCCTCGGACAGGTCCTCGACGAGGTCGAAAGCGGAGCGGTAATGGACGGTGTGGCCGGCGTGGATCGCCGCCAAGGCCAGACTCAGGCAGATATGGCTCTTGCCGACGCCGGGGGGCCCGACGAACAGCACACCGGTACGCTCGGTGACGAAGCGGCCGGTGGCCAGATCGACGATCAACGCCTTGGGCATCTCGGGGTTGAAGGCCCAGTCGAAATCGTCGAGGGTCTTCAGCTGGGGCAGCCCCGCCTGCTTGATGCGCCGCTCCAGGAGCCGGTCCTGCCGGCGGTTGAGCTCATCCTCCACGAGCAGGTCGAGGAAGTCGACGTGGGCAAGGTTGTTGCGGACCGCCTCCTGGTTGCGCACCGGCAGAGTGGCGGCCATGCCGGAAAGGCGGAGGTGGCGCAGGCGGCTGTCGAGGTCAGGCTTCATGGTGTCGTCTCCCAGGTGTCGGAGGTCGTGGACGGTTCGTTCCGGGCCTCTCCGGCCAGCACAGCCGCAGGGGTTTGACGCGTGGCGAGAGGCTGGTGCGTTGTGGTCATCACGGAGCGATATTCGACGAGGTCGCGGATCAGCTCGTGGCGCTGACGGAGCTGCGGCTGCTGGGCCCGCAGGGCAGCCTCTTCGAGCAGCCGCTTCAGGGTCTGGTAGCGGAACGCCCGTCGCTCCAACGCCACGCCACACGCCCAGTCGATGCGCTCCTTGGGGTGGGTGCGGGTGAGCCGGAGCACGCCCTGCAGCAGCCGGTAGGAGCGGACGTCGCGCTCCAACACCGCCTCCTTGGCCCACGCCAGCACCTGCGGCCCGATCTTCTCGATGCGGGCCAGCTGGGTGGCTTCGTACGCCTCCTGCCGCGCCGGCTTGTGGACGGGGCGGTGCTCCGGGCGCGTCGACCACGAGCCCGCCTCGATGCGCGTATGCACCGCGATTGCCCTGCCGTCCCGGTACACCCGGACCAGGTTGCCGTCCCAGTGAACCCGCACGTCCCGGCCCACCAGGGTGTGCGGCACGGAATAGAAGGCGGCCTTGACCTCGACGTGGCCGTCGTCGTGGACCCTGCGCGTTCCCACCTCGAACAGCGAGAAACGGTCGGCGGGGAGCGGCTGGAGCGCCGGCTTCTCCACCTCGAGGAAGTGGCGGATCACCTGGCGGCGTGTGGTGCCGTGGATCCGCAGCTGCGCCACCGTCGTATTCCAGTGACAGAGGTGGGCGGCCAGCGCCTCGATGCTGTCGAAGCGCATGCCTTTGAGCCCGTTGCTCTTCACGTATCCGCCGCTGCGCTCCTCGATCCCGTTCTCCTCAGGGTGATACGGCCGGCACGGCAGCGGCACGAACCCCCAGTGACGGGCGAAGGCCGCATACACCTCGTTGACATCGGGGTCGTACAGGCACGCGCGCGCCACCCCCGCCTTGAGATTGTCGATCCGGACCACCGCGGGCACACCCCCAAACGCCAAGAACGCGTGCTCGTGGGCGCGCAGGAAGTCATCGCGCTGCTGCCGCCACATCGGCTCTTCGTACCCGTGCCGGGAGCACGAGAGCGTCATCCGGAAGATCCAGGGGCGGCTCCACTTGCCCGTGGTTGGGTTGAGCACGGGCGCAGGGCTCTTGAAGTAGTCGACCTGTCCCTCTTTGCCCGGCAGATGCTCCATGACGTCGGCCACCTCCGGCCGCCTCCCCCGCTCCTGGCGCACGAACCGCTTCACCGATTCGTACCCGTGGGCGAAGCCGTACTCGGTGCAGAGCTCCTGCCAGATCCGCTGCGCGGTGAGCCCTCGGCGGAGCATCTCCGCGATCTCCGCGCGGAACGGCTCGCAGGCGCTCGGCGGCCCCGGCGCCGAGCCGGCGGTCGGGTTTGGCCGCTTTTGCCCGCCGGAATTCCCTTGTCCGACAACGTCGGCCGCCGAGCCGGTGGTCGGGTTGGCCGGATTTGATTGCAGCGCTCGGTGGTATTTGGCGATCGTCTCGCGCCGAACCCCCGTCTCGCGCTCGATCCGCCGATACGTCCAGCCCAGCTCCAGCAGGGCCAAAATCCGTTGTCTGTCAGCCACTTTCAGGTAGTTCCCCAAATGTCACGTCCTCCTTGACCAAGGAGGGTGACGCGTTCGGAGCTACCTCAGGTGGCCGCTTTTGACCTCACCACGGGTGGCCGCTTTTGCCTGACCGCTGACACACAATCTCATCGTAGGGATATGCACTCACCGGGCTTTCCTGCACGGCCGAGGCCACCCAGACGAACTGGAGTGTCCCGAAGTTGGCCAGATCGGCTGTGAGGTTGAGGGGATCCTCGGCGATAAACTCCGTCGTGGCACCGCTGAAGTTTGAGTCAGCCTGTGAGAACGTGCCAACAACGCCGGTGTAGTAGTTCTCCATATACCAGTTGTACTGGCCGTTCACATAGTTGGTGTTTGCCTCGAAGTACTGCCCAGGGGTGGCGTACATGTTGACCGCCACCATGGGTTCCAGATCGAGTGCCTCGACCCAAGCTTGGTACTCGTTGAGGCCCTTGACGTTGCCGATAAAGGTGCCGTCTTGCCCGAGATCGTTGTTGCCGTCGCCGCCGATTCCCGACCACGTCGTCTCGTCACGATAGGTGCAGTGAGACGAGTTGTCATAGGGCTGGATGAACTCTTCCCATGCGTAGTGGAAGTAACCGCTGGACTCTACATCCATGTACCCGGACCAGTTGTCAGAGTAGATGCTATTTGAGACTGTCGGATTTGCGACGAGGAACGACGAGGGCTTGACCCATGACTTGATGTGATCGAGTGCGCTGAGCCATTGGGCCTGTGCGGCCGGATCGGTGGCGGGGGGTTCCGCAGGAATCCCATACAGTGACTGCTCAGCGGGCGTGGCTGTTACAGGGTCGAAGCCGGTGGGCGGGTAGTTCGCGATTATGGGGTTCCCCGGGGTGGCGTATGACCATTGCGTTCCGCCGTCGGGGAGGGTAGTTTCGGACGAGAGGGGGTAGGTCGTTAGCCCACACGCAGTCGCCTGCGCGGGCGAGCCGTCATACGCGTTCCACTGGGGATTCGTGAGGGCAGGACACGCGGTAGATGCTGGTGAAGGTGCCGCGAGTGCAGGCACCGCTCCGGCGAGAGCCAGCATCGGACCGGCAAGGGCAACGAGTGCTCTTTGAAGTCGCACAGGGAACTCTCCTATGGATGGTGAGCCGATCGGTTACGGCAGGGTCTGCCCCCGGTGGCCGCGACCTGAGCCACCGGTGTGATCGTCGCAATCCCTCATCCCCGACGGAGCACGACCTGTTAGGTGCCTATGCTGGCGGTTCCCTCCTGTTTGGTTGCATCGACGGTGACGGGAACTCACACTGTTCCCCGCTCGTCCGGAGGGACAAGATTCGCAGGACCCGAGTTTGGTAGCGACTTTCAGCCCAACTCCCGGTCCGTCCATTCCCTTTATGATCCCCTGGGCGGGCGATAGCGGACTGAGGCGTGCCGTCGGCATTCCCCTCAACCAATGTGGCGGTGCAGGAGACTGTCAGTAGGAACGGGCCGGCGCGTCTTCCACTGACGTTTCCGGGAGCGCGATCAACAGCCGTTCAGGCGGGTACGCACGAGGTGGTGACGATCCTCCCCGCTACGGCCCCCCCTTATCAGTGCCGCGCTTCGCTGACGATCGGATCCGGTCCCGGAGGACCCTCGGGGTCTCCAGACGCGGAGGTGGCGGGGTGGTCGAGTGCCCGGTCATCGCCATCGACCATCCGGAGCAGCCGGCCGCGCAGCTCGTCCAAGTGTGAGATTTCATCGGAATGGCACGGTATTTTTCACCGGAGTGGCAGCAGGATTTGTCACCAAATGGCACTGAGCCGCTTCGACGCCGGGACCTCCGCATTGTGGCTCTCACGGTCCGGGGTGCCTGGGATGCACCTGAGGAGCGAGGCGCCCTGGGCGCCAGTCGCTCCGACGCCTCGGCGTGGCGTCAGCCGAACCCGGAGGTGGCTCGGCTCCGAATCCGCGTGTTGTGCCCGAGAGCCAGTGCCATTTGGTGACAAATCCTGCTGCCATTCTCGTGAAATCTCACATCTATGAGGTCACGTCCCGTCCCCACTGACGACACCGGCGAACCTTCCATCGAACGGGTCGACAGGTCAACTTGAAGGCACGCGCGAGGCCGGTCAGTATTCGGGTCAGGCCCGTGCGGAAGGTTCTCCGGTACCGATGATGAACATCCCACCGGCTACGGCGGCGCCGGACCGGCGCCAGAAGTTGTGCACACCGTCCACAGATGTGCAACCCCCCTCTCCCGCACCCTCACCCCCCGGCTACGACTACTACTTGTCCACACCCCCAGATTCTTTCAGTCAGTTGAGTGATGCGCGAAGTTGGCAGTATGCACACCGTTATGCGGCCGCTAATAGCCTGGCCACGTCCTGGTGTTACAGCGCAGGCGTCACCCTCGTTGACCGCCATCACGGTGGTGGGGCACATTCACGCGAATGAGCTCCTTCGCTAAGTGCACCACTGAACGGACCAGCGTCAGGTCGATGTCCGCTGATCCGGCCGCCAGGTTCGCCTGACTCCAGCTTACCCGCACGGAGAGCGCGGCGCCACTTGCAGGAATCGGGCGCAGCCAGTAGCAGATCGCAAAGGCCAGCGATGGCAAGATCATACGGGCCGTTTCATAGAGCTCTGGTTGCTCTGTGGGGCTCCTCTCTCCTCCGGGGTCTGATACGGCTCGCCCATGTCGCCCAGCGACGGGACGCGGACGCGCGATGAAGCCCCCAGGGAATACCACTTCCAGTGTCGGTCCAGGTAACGTCGCCAGCAGTTTCGGATCGATCAGAGGTCGTTCTCGCTCTGCCCCCTGCTCACCGGCAGTGGCATTTCCACCCCCGCCCGCGTGACTCATCCCAAGTACGTCATCGACGGCCCAAATAGTTGCCTGATTCCGCGACTCACGCGGTTCCAGCATCCCTGGCCCGACTGACTGAGCGGAAAACCAAAGTGGCCTGTTCAGCGCGCGAATCAGAGGCTCCGGGAAGTCGAACGCGGGGTAGAAGCACACCCAGAATTCAACGCCAGTCGGATAAGCACGTATCCGATCCAGCATTACCACGAGTTCATCGCTTGCTGCCAGGGGCGAGCCAGCACCGCAATCTGCTCCAAACCAGCCAGGAGGCGGAATCGGAGTCGCCAAGGGTACCGTAGGCTCAACCGGTAACTGCGGTCCATTCTCCTTGGAAGGCACGGCGTCACTCCAGAAACGATGTGGCCTCTCTTAACCTAAACTCAGCTGTGCGAGTTCGTTCCACTAGCATAGCGTTACGAGCGCTGTGTATTGCGCTGTCGAGCTTGACGACGCCCGCGTCGGGGTTGCCCAACAGCCAGCGCGCGCTCGAATGCCGCTCGCCGGGATCGCGTGTGAAAGGTGGTGGACACATTCTCTGTCTGGCGTTGGCAGCCAGGGTTTTTCGATAGCACCCGAGGGAATATGGACTTCCGCATCGTCTGGTTCCTAGAAGTAAGCCAGATCCACCCAGACGAACTGTTGCTCACCTCGCTCAGTAATGGCAAGCCCTCCCCCCTCAAAGTACGCCCACCAAGACACGGGGTTAATACGGCCCTCATCAGCGAAGTTTTCCGAGTCGGGTGTGAAGGTGCACCAAGATGTCAGCGTGAACGGGCAGAAGATGTCAGTAAAACCGGGCACGGAGTGACAGTCCGGGATCGCCCCCCAGGAGCCCGGGGCGAGGGATGGCATGGCCGCCCGGGGAGCGGCATCCAGGCCGGCACGGACGCGAGCCAGAGGACGGGGAGCGTCTGGTCCATCAGCCAGCTCTCCACCGGAGGGAGGCCGACCTCGAGCGCCCTCCGGTCGGTGGTGAGGTGTAGAACCCGGGGGGCTGCCACCCGCACCCCCGCCGAGTGCAGCAGCCGGATCTCGGTGGGGCAGGGCTCCGGTGCGTGGACGACCAGGATCAGCCCGGCGCCGATCTCCTCGGCCAGCTCCGCAAGGTAGAACCAGCCCCCAACGGCGTGGGCTCTGAGCACGTAGATCTCGCGGACGCGGTGACCCCGAGGGAGACGTCGCAGGCGGCTGACCGTCTGCTCCTGAATCGACCCACCCCGCCCTCCTCGTCGGAAGCTCGTCGGCAAGCCAGCCCCCTCCAGGATCGCCGGGCACAGATTTCGCCGTCCGTAGCATCCCGGGGCCGGCCTGACCAGGATGGCTCCTCGCCGAGCGGCGACGTAGGCCTCCAGAGAACGAAGAACACGCAGGTCGTCAGCCCGGTCGAGCAGGATCTGGACAGGAGGTGGAGCTGGACGCCGGCTACGCCGCTGACGGCTGCGCATAGTGCCCCGTCCCCAGCCTCACAAAGACGTTGCGGGCAATCTCCTCGTCAAGGCTGGGACGCCCGTCCCGCTCCATGATGCGCAGGGCGTGCTGGGTGAACTTCGCCCAGGTGCGAAAGTTGCCCCTGGCGCATCGCTCGTTGACCAGCGTGATCACGGACGGGTCGACACCGCTATAGATGCGGTGGTAGACGGGGATGACCTGGAGCACCTGCTTCGGGGTGAGGGGCGCGAACCGCACGTGGGCGTAGAGGCGGGAGTCCAGCATCGGCTCGCGGTGAAGCACCTCGTAGCAGCCGGCACCCCCGACGAAGAGAAGGGCGAAGGTGGTCTGCGGGTCGTCGTGGAGGTGGCGGAGGTACTCGAAGCACTCCCGGTTCAGCCACTGTGCCTCGTCGATCACCACAAGACGGAAGCATTCGCCGAGGGCGCGCTTCATGAGGCGGTCGGTCTCCACCGGACTTGTCGGCGTAACGACGCCGAGCCCGAGGGCGGTGTACAGCTCGTGGCGCACGAACCTCGTTGTCGGCCGGCTGCGGAACGTGGTCCGCACCCAGCTGCTCGACGGACGGTCCGCGAGTGCCTGCGCGACAGCGAAGGTCTTCCCCGTCCCCGCCGGGCCATACACGGCGCCCATCGCCCCCACCTCGATGAGGTCGGTCACCAAGTCGCGGGTGTCGAGAAGCTGCTCGGTGGCGACGACACGAGCCCCGGTGAGGTTCAAGAAGTGGTGCTGATCCATCAACGTCTGCTCCTGCGTGGTGGCGGATCGGGGACCTCGTCAGGTGAGAGCGGCCGTACCCAGTGAGCCGGGATCTCCCCATGGTTGATCAGACTGCGGCTGGGGGTCAGGCCGCGCGCCGGCCCAGCCTCCTCGGGCGCCGGCGGTGCGGCAGTGACTGCCTCGAAGCGTCGGGCACGCCGCCGCTCGGCATCACGCTGCTGCCGTGCCAGCCACCGCTCCTCCTCGCGGCGTCGCCGCCGGAGCCGCTCGGCCTCCTCCTCGTCGATGAGGTCATCGCGGAGGGCGGTGCCGACATGGCGCTCGTGGAGGAAGACCTCGACGCCTTCGTGACGGTGGGGCATGAAGCGCACCTCGACCGTCTCCCCCACCAGGCCGACGAGCTCGGCGGTATTGTAGTGGGCGCCGAACATCCGGATCCCTCGCTTTCCGACCACCCGGGTTTCGCGAGCGAGCAGCAGGTGATGCAACTGCTCTCGTGGCATCTCGACCACAGGCGTGTCGTCCCCCAGCCAGCGCTCCAGGGGCGTATCGCCACCGAGAGCGCTGTGGAGGTGCTCGGTGTTGTACCTGAGCACGAACTCGGCAAAACAGGCGACGAAGGCGTCCAGCGTGAGCAGCGCCGGCTTCGATGTCGGTCGTCGTTCGCGCACCCGTGCCGGCGCGTGGGCGAACCCCGGCAGCTCGGCCAGCAGCAACGTCTCGATGCTCTCGTGAAAGCGCTCGAGGGCCCCCTTCAGGTGCGGCGAGTAGGCCGGCAGGGGCCGGGCGTCGACGCCGAGAGTTCGGGCCGCCGATCCCACGGCCTGGGCCAGAAACTCCTTGCCTCGGTCCCAGCGGAGCGACTCCGGGATCCCCCCGACCGGCCCGTACGGCGGCTCGGTGAGGATGGCCGCGCGCAGAGCCGCCAGGACGCTCTCCTGGCTCGGGTAGCCGGAGATCGCCCACCCGCAGACAGCTCGCGAGAAGCGGTCGAGAAACGACGTGACCCAGGGCTTGATGACCTGCCCGTCGGGGAGGACCACCTCGATCGCGAACTCGCAGTGGTCCGCCTCCCAGCACTCGTTGCGGTGCTGAGCGGGGCGCGTCAGGTAGGTGTCGAAGTTCCGGCGGACCCTCTCGCCACGCTCCAAGCCAGCCAGTCGCCCGGGGGTCAAGGCTCGGTCGAACGCCCGCCGAAGCGTCCAGACACTCGGCTCCCCGCCCCGGGCCCGATGAACCGCGGCGACGCTGCCATGCCGGTACGCCAGCTCAGCGATGTCCTCCGCGGTCACCTCGAACCGTGCTCTTCCCCGACGGGGCTTCGGGCCGCCGCCTGCCGTGACCCATCGCCAGACCGTGCGCTCCGTCACCCCTACCTCACGAGCGACGAGAGCCACATGCTCGTTGAGCCGCCCATGGGCCCGGAAGGCGCTCAGTGCCGCAATCGCCGCACCCCGCACCTCGGCGGATACGTAGTGGGCCGCCTGCTGGCGGGGTCTCGCCACGCGGTCCCTCCAGGCGCGTCACGGCACGCCTCCCGGCCAGGAGCTTCAGCCACCCGGCGCGGCGATTATGGACCACCTACTGACAGGTTTGGCGCCCGTTTCTACTGACAAGTTAGGTGCCCCATGATCTGGACAGCTCCGTGCACCTTCACACCAGGGGCTGCTTCTCGAGCACGGGCGGCTGTGCCGGGAGGGGGGCGAGCTGGCGGATGCGTGGGACGCCGCCGAGGCCAGGATCGCCGCGGCGGTGCTCGTCGGCGCGGCCGCGTGACCGGACCCCCGGGGGACGATCGGGGGGCGGAGGCCGAGGTCGTGGCCAGCCTCCTGGAGCTGGCGCAGGAGCGAGGCCTCGTCCTCGACCTGGTCGACACCGCTCCCGACGCCCGCGGGCGGTGGCGAAACCGGACCTACCGGCTCCACCTCCAGCCCGCCCTCTGGGGCGGCGTCGACGTGGTGCGCACCTGGGGGAGGCGGGGTACCACGCTGCGGCGGCCGCGGCGCCTGGTCACCCATCACCTCGATGGGGGCACAGCCGAGGTTGCCCTGGCTGCGGTGATCCGCCGGCGCCTGCGCCGGGGATATGCCCCGGCACGACTCGCCTGAGGCCGCCCCCTGCCGCTACTTCTGGCTCTTGTCGACCTTGTACGGGCCGAGGCCCGTCCAGATGATCGTGTGGGGGATGCCTTCGGCGATCCGACGCGCCTCTTCCAACTCGCGCCGAGCAGCCTCGCGCGAGGCTTCCTCGCGGGGGTCCATTTGGTCCTTGGCTGTCCTCTTCATGGCTGCTCCGAGTGTGGGATCGAGGGGGCTTGCGTCAGGCAGCCTTACGTGGCGGCCCCGCCGGGGCGCCGGCAACCTCCAGGCGCACCCCGACTGCGGCTGCGAACCGCACAACGGTGGAGATGCGGGCGTCCAGCGCTCCGCCCTCCAGCCGGGCCACCGCGGACTCCGAGGTTCCCATCCGAGCGGCGACGGCGGCGCGGCTCAGCCTCGCTGCCTTCCGCGCAGCCTTGAGCCGTCTCATGATCGCCAGCCGCTCCTCTGCCGCCGCCAGGGCAAGCGGAAACTCGGGGTCCGCTGCCGACCACTCGGCGATCAGATCCTCGAGGTCGTCTCGCTCGTCGTCATCGTTCATCGTCGCTCTCCTGTCTGATTGAGCATACCTCATCTGGTTTGGTCCCCCCTCTGGGCCCGCGCGCGCCAGTCGGCCAGGCGGCGCTCGGCCAGCCGTATCGCCTCCGGCGGGGTCCGCTGCGTCTTCTTCGAGAGGGCCTCCAGGGCAAGCAGGACCCGCCCCCGTCCCTCCTGGGCGAAGAGCACCCGGAAGCTCTGGCGATCGCCCTCCGCCCGCACCTCGTGGATCTCGCCCCGGAGGTGCGAGCCGCGATCACGCCTTCGAGGACCACCTCGCGCAGCTGCGCCGCGATCGCAGCGCGGTCGGCGCGAGCCAGCCTGTCCAGGAAGTCGGCGACCGGCTCATGGCCGGCTGCGGTCCGATAGAAGCGCCACCGCCGACGAAGCTGCCGTTCTTCTGGCGACACCGACTACCACTCCACCTGATGCGGCTGGGCCGCTTCCCTTTCGCGGAAGTCTGCCGCGACCTCGGGGGCGCAGACCGGGCAGAGCCAGGACCTCTCCTCGTCAATACCAGGCCCGGGGACCGGCAGGATCGAGAGCCGCGCGCAATCCTGGCAGACCAGGCGGATGCAGTGGGTCGCCGCAACGTTGATGTCGAAGATGCCGCTGACGTGCCGGTCGATCTCATCCAGGGTCAGGGTGGCGTCCATGTCCGGCTCCTTGTGCTCCCAGCAGCCGTCCTTCGGCTGAGTGACTGAGAAGGCGGCGCAGCCGCACCCTGGGCCGGCGGGTTCCGTCAAGGGCCGTGAGCTGTGACAGGTTGGTCAGGCCGCCGCAGACGGCCGCACGGCCGTGCCGTGAACAAGCTGTCGCGGCGTCCCTTGACGGGTTCCTCCGCGCCCCGGGGTACGCTCTTTCGGGGGGGGCAGGGGGACCTCCCCCTTAGCACCGCTCTGCACCACGCCGACCCCCGCCTCGGGGCGAGCCGCCCGCCCGCCCACCTCCTGTGGAGCGAGCGTGCGCAGGGCGTCGACGGGGAGGAGAGGACCTTCCCGTGTACTTCCGGGCCGCTGCCGGCCGGAGGGGCGCCGGGGTCACCCGCAGGGCCGGAACGGAGTGGAGGAGCCCCGCAGCGGCCTGACCCAGGAGAAGGCGACCCGGAGGCCAGCGCGCCTCCGCGCGCAGACGAGACCTCCGGGTTCGCCTGCGGCCGGGCCCGGCGCGGATTGCCGGCGTCAGCCACCCGAAGCCTAACGGCGCTCGGCGCGCTGCGGCCCGATGCGGCGGCGGCCGACGACCCCGCAGCCCGGGCATCGCCACCACTCGCGGCGTCCCCAGGCCTGAGAGATGCGGACGACCACCTCGATGTCGGCGCCGCACGTCCAACAGACGCTCGCTGTGCTCCTTGCTCACCACGGTGCTGACCTGGGCATCGAGACGTGCGACGACGGTCGGGAGGGTGCTGGTGCAGTCCATCTGCGGCTCCTTGTGCTCTCAGCAGCCGTCCATCGGCTGAATCACTGAGAAGACGGCGGAGCCGCACCCTGGGCCGGGGGGTTCTGTCAAGGGCCGTGAGCTGTGACAGGTTGGTCAGGCCGCCCGGGGCGGCCGCACGGCCCTGCCGTGAACAGGCTGTCGCAGCGTCCCTTGACGGGTTCCTCCGCGCCCCGGGGTACGCTCTTCCGGGGGGGGCAGGGGGACCTCCCCCTTAGCACCGCTCTCCTTGGGGGCGTGAGCATCAGCCCGCGCGTGCCAGGCCCGTCCGACTGCTCTGCTTCGGAGCTGTGGTCGTCCCGCTACTCACCCCATCTCTCGCTCTCCCGGAAGGAGAAGACGGCATCCTCGGTCACGATCAGGTGGTCGAGCAGAGGCACACCGATCAGCTCACAGGCCTGGCGGAGCACCACGGTGACCTGGCGGTCGGCCCGGCTCGGGCTCAGCTCGCCGCTAGGATGGCAGTGAGCGACCACCAGCGCAGCGGCGTTCACCGCCAAGGCGGGCACGAGGATGTCCCGGGGGGTCAGCCGCGCCGCGTTGAGCGTGCCACGCACGATCTCGGCGTACCCGGTGACGCGATGGCGGGCGTCGAGGAAGAGGGCGAGGACCACCTCGCTGATCTGGCCTCCGATCACGTGCTGGGCGATCGCGGCGGCGTCGTGCGGAGTGGTGACCCCGGCTCCCGTCGGGTACGCGGGCTCCTGCTCGCGCACCACCTGGAAGCTGTAGCGGTGAGTGGTGACCCGGATGGCGCCCATCACCGTGCCTCCACGGATGCCGCCCGGCAGGCGGCCTCGACTCGCTCGTGGAGCAGGCTGTGAGTGCTGTGGCCACGCCGATCGATCCACCAGCCGGCCCGCTCCTCGGCAATCAGGGTGTCGGCGGCCTCGACGATCGCGCTGTAGCCGTCGGCTTCCTCGGAGCTGAGGGCCCCGATCCGGAGCCGCCCCGCAGAGCCGTCGCGGATGGCGTGAATCTCCGGAAGGATCTCGGCTCGAATCCGAAGCGCCCAGGCGATCTGGGAGTCGGTGCCGCGCAACCGGGGAGGGGCAAGGGGTTGTCCGACGACGATCATGGGGAGGTCCTCCCGTGAGGGGAGCCGCCACCGGCTCCGTTGGCGGGCGTCCGCCACGCCGCGAGCCGCGGTCCAGGCCGGAGCGAAGCGGAGCCGTCAGGCCGCCTGGACCGAATAGGCCGAGTGGCGTGGCAGCCTGCCGACGAACTCGGAGCCGGTGGCCCACCCTCGAGAGGACCTCTCACGCCGGGCCCGGGCCACAATCCCCGGGCTCGGCCGCTAGACTGGCGGCGCCGCGCAGGGCACGAGGGCACACCATGACGACAGATCGCGCACAGGCGACGAACGAGAGCCTCGACCCCGACTGGCGACGCTATGGCCAGGCGCTCCTCCACGCCATGGCGGAGGTGCGGGCGGAGACGCCGGAGGACATCCACGCCGTCCTCATGGAGACCGCCGACTACTGGCTGTCCCTGGGGCTCGCCATCGGCACCGAGCACCCAGAGATGGCGAGCCGCTTGCTCCGCCTCATCGAGACGGAAGAGCCAGAGCTGGTGGAGCTGAACGCGGACGCGCAGCACTTCGTGGCGGAGGCGCTCGGGTGAGGAGCCGCGGGCTGGTCTCCAACCTCTACCGCGCCGCGCGGATGGCCAACGACGTCACGACGCTGGGTTCCGGCAATCCCCACCGCATCGCCCGCCGAGCCAAGAACAAGATCATTGGACGAGCGGCGGCCCGAGCCGGCATCTGGCGGGCGCTCTGGCGCTGAGCTCAGCCGCGGTGCGCCAGCAGTCCCCCGCGAGGACCATCGCCACTTGACGCACCTCATCGACGGGGACGGGGGAGAGGCGATCGCCCCTCCCCCACGGTCCCGCCCGCTCAGTTGGCGCAGGGCCTCTCCGGAGCGTGGAGCCGGAAGTACCGGGCGAGGTAGGTGGAGAGGGCGATGCCGGTCTCCTGCTGTCGGGCCGCGGGCCAGCCCCTCGCCACCCGGGTCACCGCGTTCGCGACCCCCCAGGCGTTGCGCGGCTCGACGTCGCTGAAGCCCCGCTCGCGATCCTCGGCGCTCGCCATCTCCTCCGGAGTGAAGTACCAGCCGTGGACCTTGCCGAGCTGGTCCGGTGCGATCACCCGGCCGTCCAGGGCCAGGTCGTACAGGAGGACCTTCGCCTCGGTGTCGCTGAGCTTCGTGTCGCGCAGATGGTCCACCAGTTGGACCAGATCGCGGTACGAGTGGAAGGTCCGGTCCAGTCCCCGGTCGACCTCCGCAACCAGCTCGAGCCCGGTCGTGTGCTTGCGTCGCAGCAGCCTGTCGCCACCCGAGAAGGCCATGTTGTCGCAGACGAACACCCGCAGCCCGGCGATCACCCCGAGCGCGAAGGCCTGATCGTTGGCGTGCCGCAGGCCGACCGCCATCCCTCCCTCCAGACCCTCCACCAGAGAGGCTCCGGTCGTGGGCACCAGGTCCAGGGTGCCGAACAGTCGGGCGTTGTCGTGGCTCACCGAGAACTGCTCGCGCGCCACGGCGTAGCCGCGGCGGGAGAAGGCTTCCTTGACCGTGCTGACCAGCTCGATGTGCGGCACGGGCCGGTGGTGCGGGCCCATCCGACCACCGGCGGGAATGGCGGCAAGATCGTCCAGGGTGACGAGGTGCGAGGCCGAGTGGCTGAGCACGGCCTCGGGGCGGGCTCGGTCGGCGGTAAGCGGTGTCATGGCGGTTCCTCCTGTGGCGGGTTTCGTAGTGGCCTTGTCGGCCGCGCCACGGGGAAAGCCCGGGGTTCCGCGGCCACGGAGGGAGGCCGCAGGCCAGCGAAGCGGTGCCCGGAGAGGCCGCGGGTTCGCGGGCATCGTGGCCTCAGCGGCCGGCAGCCACCAAACTCCGCTCAGGAGCCCGCTCGATCACTCCGCCAGGCGAGACCATTGGCCATGTCCACGAACGCGGTGGGGCGCGGGGACGATCCAGGGCAGGTGGCACGGATGCAGCCATCGCTCTACGATGGAGTCCCCCCTCTCGGCGCTGGGGCGGCCGCCGTGGTCGTCCCAGCGCCACTCGCTACGTCGCACGCCGTCGACTCTGGCCACGGGGTCGCTAGTACAGCAGTCCACAAATAGCTTGATGATTAGGAGGAGTGCGAGGATGATGTCGGCATGGCCAATCGTGCCGCTCCCGCCCTCCCTCTCGACGACGACAGCCGGACGGCGCTGACCGCCTGGACCCGGAGTCGGACCCTGCCACAGCGCCAAGTCCTCCGCGCCCAGATCGTGCTCCAAGCCGCGGAAGGCATCGCCAACTCGACGATCGCCGAGCAGCTCCACTGTTCCATTCCCACGGTGCTGCTCTGGCGTCAGCGCTTCCAGGACGCGGGGGTGATCGGCTTGGAAGAGGACGCCCCGGGACGTGGCCGGCCTCGGACCCACGATGAGCAGGTGGTGGCGAAGATCATCAGCTCCACCCTGGGTCGTCCCCCCAAGGGCGAGACCCATTGGTCGAGCCGGGAAGTCGCAGAGCGGGTCGGGGTCAGCAAGTCCACGGTGCTCCGGGTCTGGGGGGATCACGATCTCCAACCCCATCGAACCCGCGGCTTCAAGTACAGCACCGATCCTGAGCTGGAGCAGAAGGTCACC
>Ga0224557_1001033_pt1 | contig 28040 bp, 25 predicted proteins | sample 714S31014metaG_FD_180677 | JGI IMG/M metagenome (GOLD analysis project Ga0224557, IMG submission 180677) | Peat soil microbial communities from Stordalen Mire, Sweden - 717 S3 10-14 | ecosystem: Environmental > Terrestrial > Soil > Wetlands > Peat | place: Sweden: Norrbotten County, Stordalen... | reverse complement strand
CGCTGGAAGGCGTCGTCACATACATCATCGGCGTCGGCATCGGCCACCTCGCCGGATCATAAGCCTCGGACGGTGCGCCGGTTTTGCATCTTGTGTACGAAAAAATACTAAAGTATTCAATCTAAACATGTTAAGTCTAGACTTTTTGTCCCAGGTCTGGACTAAGTCTGAATTTGGTCTGGACTTGGTCTGGACTTTGTACGCCTGAAATCTGCATTTTTACCCCCCGCCAAGTCCGGCCCGAGTCTCCCCTCCGGCACGACGCTGGCGCTGCTTGCCCCTGTATTAATTATACCGCCGGTGTCAAGGGGTTCTCACTTCTTCGATGGCGGAATTACCGAAAGCTCCTTTCCCTTGGCTGTCTCGTTGATGGCAACAGCTACTGAATAGCCGTTGCTGAGAATCTTGCCTGTGTGGTCGATTTCATATGCAAGGGAGTATTTGCCGGGAGGAATTCCTGTCAGGTCATCCACCCGGAACTCGGATTGACCGGATTCTCCGCCGCTCCATCCACCAACGACACTGATGTGCCTAAGAACGAATTGCTGCTTTGTCCGTAGATTCGTCAGCACTGGATGTTCTTCGAGTTCTAGTCGCCATTTGTCCCCGATGCCTTTTCGTTCATGATAGCTCGCACGGAAGACGATGCTGTCTGGGGCAATCCAACTGCAACCGCCGAGCGTCTCCACGGTGACGATGCTGGCAGCGTCTCCGCCTGAAGCGTGCAGGCCCTCAAAGAGAGTATCGCTGACTTTGAGAAATTCGTCTTCGATGACGTAGCGAAGTTCATCCGTTTGGGCGCGCGCGTATACCTGTCTGGCATCGGCTGAGATAGCCGGTTGGTCGAGAGGGAGTAATTGCAGACAAAGGCTGCGGAGATGAGCGTTCTGAGAATCATCATCGAAGATTGTTTTCGCTGTAGAAGTGAGTTCGATGGCATAGCTTGTCAGCCATGGATTGTCCATGGGAATCTTTGTCGACGGAATATTCACGTTCTTATTGCGAAATCCGTAGATGTCGAGGAAAAACTGTACCGCCTCCGTTCGGAGTGAGACGTCCTTCTTCGGGTCAGAGAGGGTATCGAGCAGAAACTTCACTCGCGAGGCAGTGAACTGCTTCTCCTCCGCCTGACTCAGCCGCATCTCACTCGAGGGCGATATGAAGCTGAGCGCAGATTCCCAGTTACTGGCAAGCGTACTTGCTCTCAGCAGGAGTTCCGGATCGTTCAATGAACGAATCTGAAACAGAGCGCGTTCGGTAATCGCGCCCGCCGTGCGCAAGTTGCAATCCTCGCGGTTCGTGGACCTCGTGTCGATCAGGCGCATGAGATTGTGGATGTCGTCGCGGGTGGCAACCTTATCCAGCAAGGGGCGGACGGTCTGGACGGATACGAGAGACGTTGCAATCTTCCCCCGCATTTCATCCAGAGATGGCATGGCAAGATCCTGCTCCTTCGTGGACACTGACCGATGGGGAAAATCACGATAGCCTTGCGCTTCGTATGGGCCCGGGTTGTTCATCTGATAGTAGGTATGTACATGCTGGTACTCGTCGATCAGATAAACTCCGGATGGTGCTACGGCAAAAGGAGACTTCGCATCGTCGGAATGAAAGAAGTCATATTTGTGGGGACGCCGGTCGAGGAACAATACGACTCTCATCCCGTCTTTCATGGGATCAAAGAAGGTGAGGAACGGAGTGAGAGTGTCCAGCTTCTCGCCTGGGTTCAATGATCCGTATAGCGTCTCGGTAACAGTAGCCGTGAACTTGTGCTGCAAATCTTCCGACAGATTTGCGATGACAATGTCGGTGCTCATATAGACCAGAGAATCGAGGTCGTAAGACGGCATGTTCATCGCATGGGCCGCAGGCAATAAAAGGATTACCTGAAACGCTAGGACAAGACTCAAACAAGGCTTTAGTGAGCGCATGGAATGTGAGTGTATCAAATGGGGGTTTTGTAGTAGTCACTCCATGCGAAACACGTCTATCGCCAGACGGACCAGCCTCTGCGGTTGAGGCTGTAGAAGAGCACGGCGAGGCAGCTTCCGCTGAGCGCCAGCAGGCCGCAGCCGGGAGCGACGCGCCCGAAGAGCAGGTCGCCGACGCCGAAGAGCATCGCGTACACCAGCGTGAAGCCCAGCACCCAGTGGAAGAAGTTGTAGCGGAGGGTGGGGTCGTGGGCGGGGTCTGGGACGGGGGCGGTGGTTGTGGTGGCGCGGACGAAATGCGGGGATTCTTCGCTTCGCTCAGAATGACAAGCTTCATTTTCGCGGGCGAAGGCGGATTGGGCGAAGCGGCGCCAGCCGAGGGCGGCGGGGCGGACGCGGTCGTAGAAGGCCTGTAGCGTCGCCTCGGTCTCGGGCTGCGTGGCCAGGGTGACGGCGAGCCAGATCGCCGTGGTCAGCAGGGTCGTCGTCAGCATGAGCCACGCGAAGGCGTGCGGGTCGTCCTGGTTCAGCGGCACCAGCGCCAGCGCCGGGTCGATGTGGTGCAGCGCGCGGACGGCGGGCATCCCGAAGCGACTCTCCAGTGTCAGCGAGATGGTCGCCGCCGCGGTCATCGCCGCAATCTCGCTCCACGCGTTGATGCGCCACCAGTACCAGCGCAGGATGAAGACCAGTCCCGCGCCCGCGCCCAGCGCCAGCAGGAACTTCCACGCCGTGGCAATCGACGCACCGTGCGTCAGCATATAGCCCGTCGCGCTCGCGCTCAGCAACGCAACCAGAATCGTCGCGATGCGCGATGCAGCAACGTAGTGCCGGGCTGATTTGTCCGGCGCGAAGAAGCGTTTGTAGAGGTCGTTGATCATGTACGACGCGCCCAGGTTCAGGTGCGTCCCGATGGTGGACATATACGCCGCCGCGAACCCGGCCAGCATCAGCCCGCGCAGGCTGGGCGGCAGGTAGTGCACCATCACCCAGACGTACGCGCCCTCCATCCCTCCCTGCGCGGCCGTCGGATTGGGTAGCAGCACCAGCGCCACCAGCGCGGTCAGAATCCACGGCCAGGGGCGCAGCGCGTAGTGCGCAATGTTGAACCACAGCGTCGCGCCCAGCGAGTGCTTCTCGTTCTTGGCGGAGAAGATGCGCTGCGCGATGTATCCGCCGCCGCCCGGCTCGGCCCCCGGATACCAGCTCGCCCACCAGTTCAGGCTCAGCAGCACCAGGAAGCTGAGGAAGAACGGCGACGCGGACGATGGGATAAACGCCAGCGTGTCGCGCGCGTGGCCGTTGACGGCGTGCGTGGCGTCGAAGGCGCGAACGTGCGCTGCCAGCGGCCCCATTCCGCCAACCGCGTGCACGGCGAAGTACGCCAGCAGGATCACCATGCTCATCTTCAGGATGAATTGCAGGAAGTCCGTCCACAGCACCGCCCACATGCCGGAGATGGCGTTATACGCCAGCGTCAGCGCCAGGCAGCAGAAGACTCCGGTGAGTTGCTGGCGCGTCGTCGTCAGGCCGAGCGTGAGGGCGAGAATCTTGGCCATCGCCAGATTCACCCATCCCATGATGATGGTGTTGACCGGGAAGGCGAGGTAGACGGCGCGGAATCCGCGCAGGAACGTCGCGGGCGGGCCGGAGTAGCGCAGCTCGGCGAACTCCATGTCGGTCAGCACGCGGGCGCGGCGCCAGAGCGGAGCGAAGAAGAAGACGGTGAGCATCCCCGAAAGCAGAAACGACCACCACAGCCAGTTGCCCGCGATGCCCTGCGCGTAGATGAGGCCGGTGACGACCAGCGGCGTGTCCGCGCCGAAGGTGGTGGCCACCATCGACGTGCCGGCCAGCCACCAGCTCACGTTGCGCCCGGAGAGGAAGAACTCCCCAATGTTGCCCGACGCGCGCCGCATGTAGAAGAAGCCGATGGCCAGGTTCAGCGCGAAGTACGCGGCAATCACCAGCCAGTCGAGCGGGGTCAGAATCATCGGTCCTCTTTATGCTGCGCCACTCGGCCCTTACTGCTTCGCCAGGTCGAAGACCTTATCCATGAGCGTCCAGCGGCGCACCGGGTCCGCGCCCTCCGGCACGTCCTGGAACTCCGCCATCGACGCCTCCCACTCCTGCACCTTGGGATTGGCGCGATCCATGGCCGCCTTCTTCTCAATGGAGAAGCTGTCGTTCACGTCCATAATCATGAACAGCCGCGTGCCGGTGAGGTAGATCTCCATGGCCAGGATGCCAGCGGCGTAGAGGCTGTCGCGGACCTCCGGCCATATCTTCTGGTGACGGCGCTTGTACTCGGCGATCTTCTTGGGGTCGTTCTGCAGGTCGAACGTAAGACAGTACCTTGGCATTGCTCCTCCGTGGGGTTCGGTTGTGTCGCGGCGGCTGCTCTTACGGATTCCAACTCGACTGAGTGGCCCGCCGCGGCTCCCTGAGCAGCCTACCATCGCGCATCCGCCGCTCGCAAAGGCTGGGCTGGAGCGATGCCTCGTGCTACGCTCAGAGGCGCAGCAGAATCGCGCCAAACGCGGAAGAATACAGCGCAAGAACGAACACGAAGTCAGAGCGAAGAAGCGAATGGGGAAGCCGAGCAGTACCAACCCAATGCGCAGAACCGCAAGTCTCTCTTGTGAGACGTACGGCAGGATTGTGCGCCGCTGCGTGCCGCTTGGCCTGCTGATCTTCTTTGCCGCTAGCTTGGCTACGAGTGCGCGCGCGCAGACCCAGGCCACGACTCTTCCGCTGATGCTTCCCTGCGCAATCGCCTTCGACGCGGCTGGCAATCTCAACTTTGTCGAGACGGGCAACCACGTTGTGCGCAAGTTCACGTCCGGCGGAATCATCACCACGGTCGCGGGCAGCGGCGTGCAGGGATTTGCCGGCGACAATGGGCAGGCCACGGCGGCGGAGCTCGACTCGCCCGCCGGACTTGCGCTCGACTCCGCTGGCGATCTCTTCATCGCCGACAGCCACAACCACCGCATCCGCGAGGTCGCCGCCGCGACGGGCGTGATTGCGACGATTGCGGGCACGGGCGCGGCGGGCTACTCCGGCGATGGCGGCCCGGCGCACTCCGCGCAGCTCGACCTGCCCACCGCGCTGGCGTTCGATGCGTCGGGAAACTTGTATGTGGCAGACACCAACAACCACCGCGTGCGTAGAATTGCGGCCGCGACTGGCGCGATCACAACCGTCGCGGGCAACGGCATCGAGGCCTTCGCCGGAGACAACGGCCCAGCGAGCGCGGCCTCCATCGACTCACCCAACGGCCTTGCATTGGACGCTGCCGGGAACCTGTATATCGCAGACACGCACAATGGCCGCGTGCGCATGGTGAGCGCGGCGACGGGGCTGATCACAACCGTCGCGGGCGCGGGAGTGGTTGCCGGCAATGTGCAGAGCTTTGGCGGCGATGGAGGCGCGGCGACGGCTGCGGGTCTCGCTCTGCCGCGCGGCCTGACGATGGACGCGGCGGGCAATCTATATTTTGCCGACAGCGCCAACCATCGCATCCGGCGCATATCGCCCACGGGAGTCATCACCACGGTTGCGTGACAGGGAACCGAGAACTTTGCCGGTGACGGCGCGCCGGCGGTGACGGCGAACCTCGACTCGCCGCGCTCGGTTGCGATCTCGCCCGCCGGGCTGCTGACGCTGGCCGACAGCGACAACCAGCGGGTGCGCCAGCTCGACGCGCTGCCCGCGCCGGGGCCGGACATTCACACCATCGCGGGGCTTGGAACGACTTCCTCCTCGGAGACGCTCTCCTTGAGTGGGCCGTCGGTGGTCGCCTACGGCAGCGGCTCGGTCACCGCGACGCTGACCACCTCAACACTTGCAACCGGCAGCGTTATATTTCTGGATACGAGCGGCGGAACGCAGACCACGCTGGGCACTGCGAGCCTGAACTCAGACTCGGCGAGCTTCAGCATTGCCACGTTGGCCGCCGGAGGGTACAGCATCGTTGCCACCTACGCCGGAGATGCGAGCCATAGCGCGGCGCAGTCCTCCGCGCTGGCGATGACGGTGACGCCGCTCGCCGTCACCATTGCGCCCAACCCGGTGTCAATCCTCTACGGCCAGGCCATTCCCTCGCTCAGCGGCGCGCTCACGGGTGTTCTCGCGCAGGATGCGGGGAAGGTCTCGGCGGTCTTCACTTCTACTGCCGCGGCCTTGTCTCCCGCGGGACTCTATCCCATCTCCGCAATGCTTACCGGCAGCGCTGCTGGGAACTATACGGTCGCGGTGACTGCGGCGACGACGGGCGCCAACCTCAGCATCGCGCAGGCCCCCACGCAGATCTCGCTCTCCGCCTCCACCAGCTCGCCCGGCCTGGGCCTTCCCGTCACGCTCAGCGTGCAGTCCACCAGCACCACCAGCGGCGTGCCCACCGGCTCCATCACGCTGGCCGACGGCAGCACCACGCTCTGCGTCGTTGCGCTCTCAGCCGGCGCGGCCACGTTTACCACAAGCTCTCTCACGCTGGGCGCGCACAACCTGAGCGCGAGCTACTCCGGCGATGCAAACTTCCTGCCCAGCAGCTCGGCGACGGCGGAGCTTGCAGTGGGCGCGGCGTCGGACTTCACGCTGACGGCCACGGGCGCAGCCTCGCAGAGCATTCCGAAGGGCAGCTCGGCGACCTACAGCTTCTCCGTCGCGATGCTGGGCGCGGCGATGTCCAGCCCCATCGCGCTCGCGGTCCAGGGAGTGCCGACAGGCGCAACCTCGTCGATCAACCCCTCCTACATCCCGCCCGGCGGCGCGGTCACCAGCTTCACGTTGACGATTCAGACACCGCTCGCCGCGCTGGACCAGCGTTCGCGCCCGTTCGTGCCACCGTCTGCAAACTCTGGGATGAAGGCGTCCTTGGCGGTTCTGCTGCTGCCGATGATCGCGCTCGCCCGACGACGCAAGGCGATCGTGGTATTCATGGCGGCCGCGTCCTGCATCCTGCTGGCAACGCTGGCCACCGGCTGCGGCAACCGCATCAACCCGGACAACGAGTCCGCCAACTCCACCACCTACACCCTCACCGTGACGGGGACGGCGACAGGGCCAACGGGAAATGCCCTACAGCACTCCGCCATTGTCACGCTGCAAGTCCTGCAATGACGCGGACTCTATCCCGGCCCCAGCAATCGCAGCAGAAAGAAGAGGGCGACGCCGGCGAAGAAGACCAGGGCCATCCGCATGCCCGGCTCGCGGTTGACCTCGGGGACCAGGTCCGTCGCCGCCACATAGATGGTCACCCCCGCCGAGAGCGGCAGCCCGGCCTTAACCCATCCCGGCTGCAGGTTGATGGCCAGCACTCCCAGCACCGTCGTCGCGCCCAGGAAGAGCGCGGAGTTGAGCGCGGCGCGCCGTCCCTGTCCGCCGGCGAGCATCACGCTGGCCACGGTGAAGCCCTCGGGAATCTTGTGCAGGAAGATCGCAATAAACAGCACCCAGCCCAGCCAGGCGGAGACGACAAACCCCGAGCCGATAGCCACGCCGTCGAAGAACGTATGTGTGGCCAGGCCGAGCGCCACCGAGTAACTGCTGCGCGCGGAGAGGAACTCGTGCGCGTGCGTCTCCTCGCCGAAGTGGAAGTGCGGCACCAGCGTGTGCTCCAGCAGATGCACCACGCAATATCCGGCTAGGATCAGCGCCGCCGTCCAGCTAGCGCTGGCGTTCAACTTGAAGGCCTCGGGCAGCATCTCCAGCAGCGCGGCGGAGAGCATGAAGCCCGCGCCCAGAGCCACAAAATAGCGCAGCGCCCGCGCCGAGGGCGACCGCAGCACCAGCAGAAATCCGCCCAGATAGTCGGCGAGGCCCGCGAATAGCCCAAGCGCAAGCGCGAGCCAGAAGCGTGTCGCCGGCATTGTAGTGATATTCATCGCCGCGTCACCCGCTATGGCGAATGTTCAACACATCGCCATCCTTCACGGGGTAGTCCTTGCCTTCGAGGCGGAGCGTTCCCTGCGCCCGCGCCGCCGCCTCGGAGCCCGCCGCCAGCAATGTGTCCCAGTGGATCGTCTCGGCGCGGATGAAGTACTTCTCCAGGTCGGAGTGGATCGCTCCAGCGGCTTCCTGCGCGCGGCAGTTGGCGGGGATGGTCCAGGCGCGCGTCTCCGGCTCGCCAATGGTGAAGAAGCTCGCCAGGCCGAGCAGCTCGTAGCTCTTGCGGATCAGGCGGACCAGGCCGCTCTCGGTCAGGCCGTAGCCCTCCAGAAACTCCGCCGCCTCTTCGTCCTCCATCTCGGCCAGCTCGGCCTCCACCTTGCCGCAGATCGCCGTCGCCCCGGAGTTGGGCCGCGCGGCCGCCTCGGTCAGCCCATATTTGGCCACCGCAGCCTCCACGTCCGCGCCCAGCGTTGTGCTCTCGGAGATGTTCAGCACGTAGAGGATCGGCTTCTGCGAGAGGAACACAAACCCGCGCACCAGCTTCTTCTCCTCGGCGGTCAGCTCCATCTCGCGCAGCGGCCTCTGGGCCTCGGTCTGCGCCTTGCAGCGCAGCAGCAGCGCGTGCTCGCGCTCAAGCTCGGCGGTCTTCTGCTTCTTCATGTCCCTGGCCACGCGCTCCAGCCGTTTCTCGATCTGGCTGAGGTCGCTGACGATCAGCTCGATCTCCACGTTGCCGATGTCGCGCAGCGGATCGATCGGGCCAACATGGGGGATGGTGTCGTCCTCGAAGGCGCGCAGCACGTGGATGATCGCGTCCACATTGCGCAGGCTGGTGAGGAAGGAGGTCTCCTTGAGCGCCTCTTCGCCGATCGCGGCCAGGTCGGCGTACTCCACCGTCGCGTAGACCGTCTTGCGCGTGCCGGCCAGCGCGGCCAGCTTGTCCAGGCGGGCGTCGGGGACCCGAGCGATCCCGATATGCGCCTCGCGCGAGTGGCCAAAGCCCTCCGTCTTCGCCTTGGTCAGGATCTTGAACAGCGAAGTCTTGCCCACTTGCGGCAGGCCTATGATTCCAGTTTTCATCTCTCTACGATTCTACCCGCACCAAACCATCCGTCATCCCGACTGGGAGCGCCTCACACTTAAACGAGATCCCGCCCGATCAGCCGTCGAATCCGTTCCTTCGTGGGTGGATGGGTCGAGAACAGGCGCCCCACGCCCCCGCCGATCAGCGGTGCAATGATGAACAGGTGCGCGGTGGAGGCCGACGCCTGGAGAGGAATGCGCTTGGAGTAGTCCTCCAGCTTCTCGAGCGCGCGGGCCAGCGCATAGGGATTGCCGGTGGTATGCGCGCCCGTCGCGTCCGCCTCGTACTCGCGCGAGCGAGAGATGGCAAGCTGGATCAGGCTCGCCGCAATCGGCGCCACAATCAGCATCAGCAGCGCGCCCAGCCCGCCATTGCGACTCCGTCCGCCGCGCCCGCCGTAACCGCCAAACAGCGATGCCCAGTAGCCCATGCGCGCGATCAGCGTGATGGCACCAGCCAGCGTCGCGGCAATCGAACTGGTCAGAATGTCGCGGTTCTTCACATGGCCCAGCTCGTGCGCCAGCACACCCTCCAACTCCTCATCCGTCAGCAGCCCAAGGATTCCATGCGTCACCGCGACCGACGCGTGCTGCGGATTTCGGCCCGTCGCAAACGCGTTGGGCGATTCACTCGGAATCACGTAGATCTTCGGCATGGGCAGGCCATCCTTCGCGGCCAGCCGCTCCACCACCTCGTAGGCGCGCGGCAACTGCTCGCGCGTCACCGGCTGCGCGCGATACATCTTCAGCGCAATCTTGTCGCTGAAGAAGTACGCAGTGAAGTTCATCGCGACCGAGATAGCGAAGGCGATCAGCATTCCGTTCTCTCCGCCGATGCGCTCTCCGATCAGCACCAGAACCAACATCAGCAAGACCAGCATCAGCGTCGATTTAAAGGTGTTCATAGTCTCCTCTGGCTGCGTGCGGCCGCCTCATGCAGCCGCGCCTGCCGCTTCATTCATTAGACGCGCCGGGCGAGGCTTCGCTGCGAGCCAGCGCGCGCCGCAGCACCACGTCGAACGCCGCCTTGTGCTCCGCGTACTCGGCCTCGCTCAACCGGCCCGCCAGCCGGTCCGTCTCCAGCACAAACAGCTCGTCCTTCAGCGCGCGCAATAGCGCGTCCGGCCCCGCAACCGCAACCACAGCAGGCGCGACAGCCTCGCCCGCGGCATAGACCCCGGGCTGCGTTGCGACTGCGGCAGAACCCTCCGCAGACGCGAGCGATGGCCCCACTCCGTCCACTGCGACGGCGGGATTGGATTGACCAGCCTTCAGCATCACGCCCGCGCCGAGCACCAGAGCCAGCCCCAGCGCGCTGAGAATCCACCACTTGTACTTCGCCCACGGATCGTTCGTGCCATTCGGGTCGATCGGCGCGCCCAGCCCGCCGCCGGGACGCGTGCCTGTCGCTGCTGCCTGCTCGCCGTTCCCGGATTGGTCGCCCATGCCTTGCGATGCGCCCTGCGCGTCCTGCTGCTCCTGCGGCAACTGGCCCGTGCCGCTGATGCTGAACTCGACCGGCTTCGCAAACGCCGGCTGGTGCGCGTCGTAGCTCAGCGAGCCGGTCTCTTGAGTGAGTGGCTGAAACTCCGCCGCGCCCTGGAACCGCATCGTCTTCGGCAGCATCACGGCGAAGTCGCCGGTGGGCACCGTGAGCTTCAGCGAGAACGCCTGCCTGCCGTTGTAGGGCAGGCTGTATGCCACCTGAAAGCGCGTCTCGCCTGGGCGTATGGGAAAAGTGAACGCATAGTGCCCATTGGCCGCGTCCAGCGTCTTCACCTCGGTGTTGGTGGGTAGCCCGCCGGGCGAGCTGGCCAGCGTCTGCACAATCACCGCGCCCTTGGGAATGTAGAAATCCAGCGTATTGCCGCCGTACTGGGTGCGCGGCGGCGCGCTGGCGTTCTGCACAAAAAAGTTCTCCGCCAGGTTCAGCGTCTTGCCGCTGGAATCGGTCTCCGCGCGCAGCACCGTGGCTTCGCCGCTGATGCCGTCGATCTTCGCCGCCGAGTCGTACACGTCGATCTCCACGCTGCTCGCGCCCGGCGCGACGCTCTTGAAGTACTCCGCCCCGCGATGCGTGACGTGCAGCAGCGTCTGCCCGCCGTCCGGTGCGTTCACCTGGAAGCGCCCCTGCGCGTCACTGGTCGTCTTGACGATCTCGTCCATGCTCTGCGCGGTGTTGATGACGGCGATGGTGTCGCCCGCCGAGGGCTTCCCCGTGGTGCGGTTTGTCACCACGCCGGTTAGCGACGCGGCGAGGGCCGTCGCCGTGTACAGCAGGATGCAGGCGGGCGACAGGAGATTGCGGAGCATTCTGGCTATCGTGCGACGTGTTGCGGTCGAAGTGGGCAAGGTCAGTGGGTCCAGTTCTCAATCGTCAGATTGGGGATGCGGCTGAATTCGCGTTCATTATTCGTTACAAGCGTCAGCCCGAGTTGAAGAAAAAACTGCTGGATGGTGTTCTCCGTTTACCAACCTTCGACTTCTTCGGGAGGAGGATCGTCCCGGCCTTCCGCATAGAAATCCTCCGGCATGGACCTCAGCGCTTCATAGGCCCGCATGATGGCATCGCTCTTCGGCGAGGGAGCCGGCTCGTCTTTGGCTGGGACGCGCTTTGTGGGTAGCAGTTTCTTCATGGCTGTGATCTCTGCAAGAAGTATATGGTTTGCGCAAACCCTCACGCCCTGGCGCGGGTGCTCTTCATGCCGCGCGCCATCAGCGCCTCCATCTCGGAGATCGCCTGGGCTGCCTCGTCTTCCAGCGCGCGCCGCTGCTGGTTGTAGTCGGCCTCGGGATACTTGCCCGCCTGGAACTCGAAGTTGAGGTCGCGCAGGTTCTCGTAGATCGCCTCCTTGCGCTCGCGCAGATAGTCCACCCTCGTCTTGTCGGCCTGCACAAACGGGTTCCGTTCCGGCCAGAAGATGTAGGCGAAACAGCCAACGATCAGTGCGGCAATGGCGGCGATGAGGCTCATTCAGTACTCCGTCTCTCTGCGGATGCGCTCGCGCAGGGCCGCGTCCTGTGCATTGGATTCGCCGGAAGCGGGAAGGTTGCCGCCGCCGGTTCCTGCTGCCGCGCCGGCCATCTGCAGCGTACGCCGCTTCCACAGCCATACAGTCCCGAAGGTGCCCAGCGTGGCCAACACAAAGATCGCGACGGGAACGATCCACGCCACGTTGTCGAAGCCGCCGCGAATGGGCGCGGCGAGGATCGTCGCGCCGTACTTCGCCACAAACCAGTTGAGCACCGCGGTGTCGTTGCCCCCGGCGGCCATCTGCGTCTTCAACTCGTCGATCATGCGCGCCGAATCCGGGCAGCCGACGTGATTGCACTCCAGCAGGACCTGCCCGCACCCGCAGGAGCACATCAGCTCGTGGCCGAGGCGGTTGAAGCGCGACTGCCCCGCGCCCAGCATCGCAAAGGTGATCACGCAGAGCAAAGCAAGCTGCACCGTCCGCGCCCAGAACAGCGGACTGCCCGCGAACCTCGCGCTTCGAAATAGATCGCTGCCGGATTGTGTGCGCCTAGGCATGGGGCACCTTCGCCACATCACTCGCCGCGCCCAGCACCGCAACGGAATCCTCCTGCCGGACTCGCGCTGGCGAGCGGACCAGATTCGGCACCAGCGCAATGAACGTTCCCATCACCACAATCACCACGCCAATCCATATCCACGCGATCAGCGGATTCAGGAATATCTTGATGATTGGTATGCCGCTGTCCGGGTTCCTTCCCTCGAAGACGGTGTACAGGTCGGCCTGCGCGGTCGAGTGCAGCGCCACGATGGTGGATGACTGCTCGTGGTCCGTGCCCGCAAAGTACGTCCGCTTCTCCGGCGCAAGCTGCGTGATGTACTTGCCATTCTTATACACATCGAGCCGCGCGTAGTCGGTGTCGTACTCCGGCTTGGAGTCCTGCGTATTGCCCGCGTTGATCAGCCGATACGGCCCGATCGAGAGCGTATCGCCGTAGCTCATCTCCATCTCTCGCGCCTGGTTGAACGCCCCGCCCGCGATGCCGATGAACATCACCACAATGCCGAAGTGGATGATGTAGCCGCCGTAGCGGCGCGTGTTGCGAAGGATCAGAAGGCCGACCGCGACAGTCCTACGAGGAATAAAGTTGAGGAACCAAGATGCGAAATGGACGTCTCGGATCTGTGTGTAGACCACGTTCCTCCCGCGCGTGAACTCCTCCACAATCGCGGTAATCACGCCCGCCGCCAGCGTAAACGCGATCAGCGAGAAGAAGGTGGACTCCATGTCGTCGCCATCGTTCCACGGACGCAGACCGGCGATCGTCAGCACAACCGCCGTCGCGGCCATGGCAATCGAGGGCAGAACGAAGTTGCGCCGGATCGAACGCAGCGTGGTGGAGCGCCAAGCCAGCAGCGGGCCGATGCCGGTGAGAAATAGAAGAAACAGCCCGATGGGAATGTTCACGCGGTTGTAGTAGGCCGCGCCGGTAGTGACCTTGGAGCCGGTCACAGCCTCCGAGATCAGAGGAAACAGCGTCCCAAACAGCACCGTCACGCAGGCGGCCAGCAGAATCATGTTGTTGAACAGAAAGCTCGACTCGCGGCTGACCAGCGATTCCAGCTTGTTCTCTGACTTCAGATGGTCGCGGCGCAGGATGAAGGTGAGCAGGCAGACCAGGAAGGCGATGACGATAAAGGTGTAAAACCACGTTCCGATGGACGACTCGGCGAAGGCGTGGACCGAACTGATGATTCCCGAGCGCGTCAGCAGCGTCCCCAGAATGGTCAGCAGGAAAGTGCTGAAGATCAGCCACACGTTCCAGCTCTTCATCATGCCGCGTTTTTCCTGCATCATCACCGAGTGCAGGAACGCGGTGCCGGTGAGCCAGGGCATCAGCGACGCGTTCTCCACCGGGTCCCACCCCCAGTACCCGCCCCATCCCAGCACGGAGTAGGCCCAGTGCGCGCCGAGAAAGATTCCGCAGGTGAGAAACAGCCACGTCACCATGGTCCAGCGGCGCGTGATGTGGATCCACTTCTCGCCCGGATAGCGCATCATCAGAGCGCCCAGGGCAAACGCAAACGGCACCGAGAACCCAACGTAGCCCAGGTATAGCATCGGCGGATGGATCACCATCTCGGGATATTGCAGCAGCACGTTGAGCCCCGCGCCATCGGCCGCCACCGGTCCGGGTGCGATGGAGAACGGTGGCGCGGCGACGACCAGCAGAAGCAGAAAGAAGACCTGGATCGCCGCCAGAATCACGGACGCGAAGGCGCTCAGGCGAACGTCGACGCGGTGGCGCGCGCGCACCACGAAGCCGTACGCGCCCAGAAGCCACGCCCACAGCAGCAGCGAGCCCTCCTGCCCGCTCCACATTGCGGCAAACTTGTACGCCGGATTCAGCGCAATGTTGCTGTGGGCGCGGATGTACTCCACGAAAAAGTCGTTGGTCAGCGCCGCCCACACCAGGGCAAAGGCCGCGCAGCACAGCGCAACAAAGCTGGCGATTCCGGCGCGGCGGGCCGTCTCGCCCAGGCGGTTCCAGCGGGACTTGGGGATGCCGGTCGCGCGCACACCACCCGGCGTCGCGCCCCACAGCGCAAAGCCTCCCACCACAAAGTTATAGAGGGTGAGAATGAGCGCCAACAGCAGGCAGAAACTTCCGAACTCCGGCATGGGGTGAAGGCTCATCGCCCAGTCATTGTCTCAGATATTGACTCAGGAAAGTAGTGCGTGCGGTGACATACGTCACGCCGAGAGGTTTCCCACGAATGCGCGTTGAAACGGAATGCCTTAGGCGACGCCCACCTGCTCCTGCTGTAGCAGTTCACTCAGGTTGGAGAGCAGCAGATCGGGCAACAGGGGCTTCACCAGGAAGCGCACGTTCATCCCCACGTACTCGTACTCGGCCTCATCGAGGCCGCTGATCACCATCACCGGCAGTTCGGGATGGGTCCTTCGCAGTTCGCGCACAAACTCCGCGCCGTTCATGCCGGGCATCAGGTGGTCGGTGATGACCGCGCCGATTGGGGTGGGGAACTCGTCGTGCCGGAACTGCTCCAGAACGCGCGCCGTATCGAGCGCCGCGATGACGAAGTACCCCGCCCGCTTGAGGATTGCCTGGCGGGTCGCCGCCTGGATTGCGTTGTCGTCGATCAACAGGACGGTGGTTGCGTTCTGTGGCATTGCGCTCCGCGAGGTCAATTGCTGTCCGTTCTCCATCATCAGATGCACCAGCCCCGCCAGCCCTGAAGTCTGCGCGGTGTTCCGTGCCGGCAGTCCGCTTCCGGCACGCCCCGCGCAACCTGTCTCCGCGTACCAACCTTAGGATGCGAAGTTTGCCGCTACAGGATGCCGGGCGAGGCAATTTTTTTGCCGCTAGATTGACGGCCATCGTTCCCGTTCCCGCCCCCTGCCGTATTCGGCGCTGGACTCACCCGATGCAAACATTTACAGTTTTCGGGAACTTGAAACCCCCACAACCACGCGCATCGAACTCGCCGTCCAAGGATAGCCCAAAGTGACCCCTACGAACCTCACCTACATCGACTGGCTCATCATGCTGGTCTACTTCGCCTTTGTGCTGGGCATCGGATTCGCCCTCAAGCGCTACATGAAGACCTCCAGCGACTTCTTCCTTGCCGGGCGTTCCATCCCCGCGTGGGTCTGCGGGCTGGCCTTCATCTCCACCAACCTGGGCGCGCAGGAGGTGATCGGGATGGGCGCGTCGGGCGCCAAGTACGGCATCCTGACCAGCCACTTCTACTGGATCGGCGCCATCCCCGCGATGTGCTTTGTCGGCATCTTCATGATGCCCTTCTACTACGGCTCGAAGGCGCGCAGTGTGCCGGAGTTCCTGCGCATGCGCTTCGACGAGAAGACGCGCGCCGTCAACGCCTTCTCGTTTGCGTTCATGACGATTTTTTCTTCGGGAATCTCGATGTACGCCATGGCGCTGCTCATTCAGGAGCTGGGCCTCTTCCACAACATCCTGCCCGACGCATACATCTTCCACGTCTCCATCATCCTGTCGGCGCTGATTGTGCTCGGCTACATCTTCCTGGGCGGGCTGACCAGCGCCATCTACAACGAGGTGCTGCAGTTCTTCCTGATCGTCGCCGGGCTGCTTCCGCTGGTATGGATTGGCCTGCGCAACGTCGGCGGATGGCAGGGAATCAAGCACACGCTGCCCGCCAACATGACCCACTCCTGGCAGGGCATGGCCCACGCCAACACCAACTCGCTGGGCGTAGAGTGGTTCGGCCTGGTGATGGGCCTCGGCTTCGTCTCCAGCTTCGGCTACTGGTGCACCAACTTTCTGGTGATCCAGCGCGCCATGGCCGCCGACTCGGAAGACTCCGCGCGCAAGGTGCCGCTGATCGCCGCCGTGCCCAAGATGTTTCTGCCGTTCCTGGTCATCCTGCCCGGCCTGATCGCGGTCTCCATCGCCACCCACACCAGCGGGCTGGCAGCCGGGGCAAACCCCGCTGTTGCCTCCTCCTACGTCAACGTCCAGGGCAAGCCCCTGCCGATGGACGAGGCCCATCCCCACGGCATCATCCCGGTCAAGACCGACCCCATCACCGGCAAGGACGTGGTCGATTCCAACGGCGTCCTGGTCTACGACTACAACAAGACCATCCCCGTCATGTTGTTGACCTTCTTCCCCACCGGCGTGCTGGGATTGGGTTTAACCGCCCTGCTGGCCAGCTTTATGTCTGGAATGGCGGGCAACGTCACCGCATTCAACACCGTCTGGACATACGACATCTACCAGGCCTACATCAACAAGAACGCCAGCGACGCGCACTACCTGTGGATGGGTCGAATGGCGACCATTGGGGGGATTGTGCTGTCGATTGGGGCGGCCTACGCCGTCACCAGCTTCAACAACATCATGGACGCGTTGCAACTGGTCTTCGCGCTGGTCAACGCGCCGCTGTTTGCCACCTTCCTGCTGGGAATGTTCTCCAAGCGCACCACCGGCCACGGGGCATTCACCGGCCTGGTCGCGGGCACCGCCGGCGCGCTCGTCCACCACGGCCTCACCCTGCCGCTGGGCGACACAGCCGGAATTCACGGCGGATGGATCGCCATCCTCCACCGTTATCCCAGCGACATGGCGCAGAACTTCTGGACCGCCATCTTCGCGTTCAGCATCAACCTGGTGGTCACCGTCGTGGTCTCGCGCATGTCCGCCCCGCGCCCCGAGCCGGAGCTGGCCGGGCTGGTCTACTCGCTCACCCCCAAGCCCGTCGAAGCCGACAAGGCCTGGTACCAGAGGCCGACCGTCTGGGCGCTCGCCGTCCTCGCCCTGGCCGTCGTCCTCAACATCATCTTCGCCTAAGAAACAGTTGTAAGTTGTAAGTTGTGAGTTATGAGACTTACAACCTACAACCTACAACTCACAACTGGAGTTCCTATGGGTCTCGACATCCGCATTCCCCTCGGCCTCGTCTTTCTGCTCATCGGCGGCATCATGGGCGTCTTTGGCCTCTGCACCCACGGCGACGCCGCGCTCTACCAGAAGTCGCTGGGCATCAATATCAACCTCGTCTGGGGCAGCCTCATGTTCGCCTTCGGCGCCATCATGTTCTTCTTCGGCAAGCGCCATAAGGCGTCGTAAAGGCCGTTTAAGCCCATTGCCCGCACTCACCGCCGCGGCGGGACAACGTAGAACAGAATTGCGAAGTAGTGCGCCATGCTGCCCGCCAGCACGAAGAGGTGCCACAGCGCATGGAAGTAGTGCAGCCGGTCGTTGGCGAAGAAGACAATCCCCAGCGTATAGGCCAGCCCGCCCGCGCCCAGCCACATCATCCCGTGCCAGGTGATCGCCGCCAGCAGCGGACGCACGCCGAAGACGATGCACCACCCCATCATGATGTACACCGTCGCCGACGCGGCAGGAAACCGTCCCACGGCGAGGCTCTTGAAGACCACTCCCGCCACGGCCAGCGTCCACACCACGCCCAGCAGCGTCCACCCCGTCCGTCCGCGCATCGAGACCAGCATGAACGGCGTATACGTCCCCGCAATCAGCAGGTAGATCGCCGCGTGGTCCAGCACCAGAAAGACGTGCCGCGCCCGCGTGCGCACCAGCGAGTGGTAGAGCGTGGAGCAGACATAGACCAGCACCAGCGTTACCGCGTAAATACTGCAACTCGTAATCAGCCATGGCCCGCCGCGCGTCGCCCGCACGATCAGCACCACCGCTCCGGCCAGCGCGAACGCCGCGCCAACGCCATGCGTAATCGCGTTGGCCAGAATGTCGCCCAGCCGGTACTGTGACTGCGAACTCACGCCTGCAATCATATTCCCCGCGCGTGGCCCGGCCCCGCGCGCCGCCGCGCACGCTCCGCCGGAAGAGGTCGTTGTCGAGGCCCGCGATGGACCGCAGGCCATCCACGATGCGCTTGTGCAACCGGCGCTTCCGGCCGGTCTTTCGCGCGGTCCCGTGTTTCGATCGTCCCCTTCTATAATGGCGGCAGGGCATGGCGTGGAGCCGTGCCGCGAGGGAGGAACGATGTTCAAGCTGGTATTGGTGCGTCACGGCGAAAGCGAGTGGAACAGAGAGAACCGGTTTACCGGATGGACCGATGTGGACCTTTCGGAAAAGGGCCGGGTCGAGGCGCTCGAAGGCGGACGCATCTTGAAGCAGGAGGGGTACACCTTCGATGTGGCCTACACCTCGCTGCTCAAGCGCGCCATCCGAACGCTGTGGACCATCCTCGACGAGATGGACCTGATGTGGATTCCCGTACACCGCGACTGGCGCCTCAACGAACGCCACTATGGCGCGCTGCAAGGGCTGAACAAGTCCGAAACAGCCGACAAGTTCGGAGAGGACCAGGTGAAAATCTGGCGCCGGAGCTACAACATTCCGCCGCCGCCGCTGGACAAGTCCGATCCGCGTTGGCCGGGCCACGACCGGCGTTACGCTGGGATCTCCGAGGCCGAACTTCCCTTGACCGAGTGCCTCAAAGACACCGTCGCGCGCTTTCTTCCGCTCTGGCACCAGACCATCGCGCCCATGGTGAAGTCGGGCAACCGGGTCGTCGTTGCGGCGCATGGCAACAGCCTGCGCGCGCTGGTGAAGTATCTCGACGGCATCTCCGACGGAGAGATCGTCGGCATGAACATTCCCACCGGCGTCCCGCTGGTCTACGAGCTGGACGAATCCCTCAAGCCGGTCAAGCACTACTATCTGGGCGACCCGGCGAAGATCGAAGCGGCGATGCAGGCTGTCGCGGCCCAGGGCAAAAAGAAGTAGCCGAAACAACGCGGAGTTCCTTGACGGCGTCGCGCGGTTTGGCGACTCTCTCGTACTCGGACTACAGCCGTGTAAATTTTGCGCGCGGGACTGGCGGGCCGCACACCATCTCTGTTGATAACATCGCCCCGCAGTCCCGCCTCAACCTTGCGATAATCAAAGCATGAAGCGCCGCACAATCGGGCACTACGAGATCCAGCGCAAGATCGGCGCGGGCGGATCGGGTGTCGTCTATCTGGCAACCGACACGCTGCTGCAGCGCCCCGTCGTCCTCAAGCTGCTGAAGCGCGGCGCTCTCTCGCTGGAACAGGTCCGCGCGACGCAACTGCGCGAGGCCCGCCTGGCCTCGGCCATCGACCACCCCAACGTCGCCGCCATCTACGACGTTGGCGAGGCGCCGTCGGAGACTGGCGGGGAGGACGAGGCCTACATCGTGATGCAGTACATCCCCGGCAAGTCGCTGGACAAGGTGATCGCCGAGGGCCCGGCCAGCCTGCAGCTCGCGCTCTCCGCCGGCATCCAGATCGCCGACGGCCTCTCCGCCGCGCACCAGCTTGGCATCTTCCACCGCGACCTGAAGCCGGCCAACGTCATGCTCACCGACGGCGGCCTCATCAAGATCCTCGACTTCGGCCTGGCTCGAAGGCTCAATCCGGACGAGACCGACTTCGATCCCACCAGCTCGGGTCTGCGCAATCCGCCGTTGATTGGGGCGACCTACACAGCGCGCGGGGGCACCATTGCATACATGGCGCCGGAGCAGTTCGTCACCGGCCGCTCCAGCGTGCAGTCCGATGTCTTCGCCCTCGGGCTGATCCTCTACGAGCTGGTCAGCGGACGCCATCCCTTCCGGCGCGCCGACGCGCCGGACTTCCAGACCATCCGCGCCACTCAGTTCGCCGACCCGCCCAGCCTTCGCAAGATCGTCCCAGACCTTCCGGTCGAGCTGGAATCGCTCATCCTGCGCTGCCTGGAGAAGCAGCCCTCGGCGCGCTTCGCCTCCGCCGCCGATGTGCGCGAGGCGCTGCGCACCGCGATGAAGGCCCTCCAACTCGACTCGCTCCCAATGCCTGGCGACTCCATCTCGCAACTGCCCGCGCAAGGCAAGCTGGAGATGGAGGCCCCCGAAGAAGAAAAGCGCGCCACCGGCCTCCTCTCCATGCTGGCCGAGCGGTTCCGCGAGTCCGGCGCTGCCGCCACCGCCAAGCACAACTCCATCGTCGTGCTTCCGTTCGTGAACTTCGGCAATACGGCGGCGGCCGATCCCGAGACCGTCCCCGCGCCGCTCTACGGCTACGCGCTGGCCGACGCCATCGCCGCGCGCCTGGCGCGGATGACCTCGCTGGTGGTCCGCCCCTCCAGCTCGCTGATGGCCGTCCCCGCGCAGCAGCTCGACCCGCTGGCCATCGGCAAAAAATTGCTGGTGCGCTTTGTGCTGGCGGGCAACTTCCTGCGCTCCGGCACCGGTTTCGACCTCAACTGGCAACTGCTGGACATTCCCACGCAGTCCGTCCGCGCGGGCGGCTCCATCAACGTCGCGTCGTTCGACCTGATCAGCGTGCAGACCGAGATATGCAACGAGGTCTTCTCCACGCTGCAGGGCTTCGGCGATCTGGAAAATCCCGTCGCGTCGAGCGACGCTGCGCGCGACACATCGCCCTCGCCGAGCCGCGTCTCACTCAATCAGGGCCTGTCGGAGGAGTACCTGCAGGCGCGCGCCGTGCTGTCGTCGTTCATGTCGCGCACCGGCTCGCTGGACGACCTCAACCGCGCCTGCGAGATGTTCACCAGCGTCGTGAAGCAGGATGAGGACTACGCGCCCGCCTGGTCCGGCCTGGGCATCGCGCACCTGCAGTACGCGCGCCACGGCCTGGGCGGACAGATGCATGTGATCGAGGCCCGCCGCGCCTTCGACCGCGCCCTCCGGCTCGATCCCGGCTCGGTCGAGGCCAATCTCTACCGCGTCTACATGCTGCTCTCGCGCGGCGAAAAAGAGTCCGCCCGCCACGGCATCGAGCACCTGCTGCAGTCCGCAGCCAACGACTGGAACGTCCACCTGGTCGCCGGGCAGACGCTGCGCATCGACGGCCTCTACGAGGAGGCGCTCGACCAGTTCAACACCTCGCTGCGCCTCAACCCATCCAACGCCGCGATCATCTACAACCACCGCGCGCGCGTCTATCAATATCAAAACCAGTTGGAGTTGGCCGGCGAGGAGATCGAGAAGGGCCTCACCCTGGAGCCGCGTCAGCCGCTGTTGCGAATCTCGCTCGGCTACCAGCAGATGCGACTGGGCGATCTGAAGAGCGCCGTCCAGACGCTGGAGCAGGTCGTCGCCGACGAGCGCAGCCTGCGCATCGTCTTCCCGACGATCGCCATGTGCTACGTCCAGCTCGGCGACCGCGCCACCGCCGCCAGCTTTATCCTGGAGGAGACGCTCGCTGCCGCCGAAGCCGACGGCGAGATGTCCTACCGCCTGGCGACATATTTTGCGGTGGATGGCGACGAGTCCGAGGCGCTGCACTGGCTGCGCCGCTCAATTTATCTCGGCAACGAGAACTATCCCTGGTTCTCCAAGAACCCGGCGTGGCGCAAATTGAATGGCCACACCGACTTCGAACGCATCCTCGAAGACCTCAAAAAATCCTACCGCCGCAACCGGACAAACTGGAAGCGCCTGCTGGCCCAGCTGCACGACTGATCTTCCGGCTACTCCGCGCCGGCGCTTCCTGTGCTGGGTTGCGTCAGCAGCGCGCTCATTGGCGTGACGCGCATCGGCTCGGTGAGGCAGAAGACGACGCCGAGGTCCTTGGGCAGATCGGCCTGGCGGTCCTGCCTCATCCAAACCGCCGTGCTCACGCCCGCGCCCAGGCCCGCGCCGATCACCGCTCCCGGCACTCCGCCCATCGTCGCGCCCGCGACCATTCCTCCCACGGTCGAGAGCGATGTCATGGCATCCATCGCCTTCGGGTGGTCCTTGCGCAGGATCGTGCCTTCGCTATCGACCTTGGTGTCGCCCCAGCTATTGGTGTCGATCACGCGCGCGCTCAGCCCATACTGCGATCCGTCGGGCAGCGTCACCGTGCGCGCCTCCAGGTGGATTGCCGCCGCCGCGCCCACTCGCTTGCCTGCGCGCACAAAGGTCACGCGCCCCTCCAGCAGCGCGCCCACGGGAACCACCACCTGGCCGTCGCGCAGTACCGGCTCGCTCACCTCGGCGGTAAAGCTCGTGCCCGGCTTGGTGGTCAGCGAGGAGAGCTCCTCCATCAGCTTCACCTTCACCAGCGTGCCATCGGGGACCTCGCCGGGCCGCGACGGCACACGCGTCACAATGCCCGCGTCCGGGTTGTGCTTCGCCGCCGCATCGCCCGTCCCACTCAGCTGAAGCCGGTCGGCCCGTCCCGCCGTCTCCTCGGTGACAATGGTGGCATCGGGATCGAAGCCCATCGTATCTTTGCCGCTTGCCGCAATGACTTCGCTGTCAGCCGTCGGTGTGACGTGCTTCGTCGCCGTCGCTCCGCGGTTTGAAGCCGCTGCGGGAATCACTGCGGGTGCAGACGCGGGAATCGCCGCCGAGGGCTTCGCCGGTGGCGCTGGCTGCACGGCAGGCGCGCTGCTGGCCGCATCGTCGGAGTCGCTATACGGCGTCACTGTAATCGCCGCCGAGTCGGGTTGCGCGACGCCCGTCCGCTCGTCCTGCGTCGCGCCGGTCGCCGCAGGCCCGTTCTGCGCAGTCCGATTCAGGTTGGCCCCGTTCTGCGCCATTCCCATTGCGTCCTGCGCAAGCGCTGGCGTTGCAACCAGAATCCACGCCGCTGCCATGCAGACGATTCCCGCGGCCTTGATCTCTCTCATCCGGCTGACTCTCTCGACACGATCCACAATTCTCATGGCATCTCCCCCTCATTCAAACGCGACATGCCTGCGGGCCCTCGCACCCGCGCACCCATGCGCAGGACGCGTGGAACGCTCCCAGACGCATCGCGCCCACACTTCTCAATGCTCAGGGTAGAGTCTTCCGCCTCCGCTGTGCGGCGAAATCGCGGGCAGGGAATCGAGACAGCTAACAAGCGCGCAGGCGCACGCAAGTCCGCCTGGCGCGGCCTCTTGCGCGCACAAGCCTATCGTGCCCACAAGCCTCTCGCGCGCACGCAGAAAATGGGCAGCCCATTGGCGGGCTGCCCATCCTCCAACTTCTTCCCATGGGGTTTGAGTAGCGCCCTACGGATTGATTCGCCCGCTCATCACTCCAACCAGCGCCAGAATCCCGCTACAGAACATGATCAGCGGACGCTGTTCGGGCGCCGTGGAGGATATACTCCACGCCCCCACTCCGGCGCTGAGCGTTTCGGCGCGGGCGGGGATTGAAGAGCTAAAGCAGGCACAGACCATCAGGGAGAGAAACAGGCAACGCATCGTTCGCATACGGACTCCAGGAGCCGGCGTTTCTAGGGGACCTCTTCAGTAAGAGGACCTCTCGACAAGTCCCGTGGCTTCGATCGGGTCAGCTTCGTCCCGCCTGCAGGCACAGCCTCATCCATGCCGGAATATAGGCCCGCCCGAACAGCATTTGCAATGGCAATCCGTCCTCTGCATGCGCGAAAACCCGCATTATTGCTGCAACTTTCGTGCTATCGCCCGCGCTCGTTCTCGTCGGCAACCTCACTTTGCTAGAATCGAGAAGGTGAAGCAAACCGCCGTCGAACTCATCACAACCATTCATTCCGCCGGCGGAGGGGACGTTGCCGTCGCCGCCCGCGCCAAACTCAACGACCGCATGAACCACCGCGTCGTCGCACAACACAAAGGGGTCGATTTCGCATCCCAAAGTTTGACTCATGCAGCTCAACACAGCTTTTTTCCCCATAGGAGCAATATGACAGAGATCGTTTCCATCACCGCCCGCGAAATCCTGGATTCCCGCGGAAACCCCACCGTCGAAGCCGACGTAACCCTCTCTGGCGGGGCCAAGGGCCGCGCCGCCGTCCCCTCCGGAGCCAGCACCGGAGAGCACGAGGCCGTCGAGCTGCGCGACGGCGACAAGGAACACTACATGGGCAAGGGCGTACTCAACGCGGTGGAGAATGTGGAGAGCATCCTGGCCCCCGAACTGACCGGCATGGACGCATCCAACCAGCGCCTGCTGGACCAAACCATGATCGCCATCGACGGCACGGAGAACAAGTCCAAACTGGGGGCCAACGCCATCCTGGCCGTCTCCATGGCCGCCGCGCGCGCCTCGGCCAGCGCGCTGAAGCTGCCGCTCTACCGCTATCTGGGCGGAGTGAACGCATGCCTTCTGCCCACGCCCATGATGAACATCCTGAACGGAGGCAGCCACGCTGACTCCAACGTCGACTTCCAGGAGTTCCTGGTGATGCCGGTGGGCGCGGAGAGCTTCACGGACGCGCTGCGCTGGGGCGTCGAGGTCTTCCACACGCTGAAGGGCGTGCTGAAGAAGAAGGGCTACAACACCGCGGTGGGCGACGAGGGCGGATTTGCGCCGTCGCTCAAATCGAATGAAGAGGCGGTGGAGCTGATCCTCGAGGCCATCGAGAAGGCGGGCTACACACCGGGCGAGCAGGTGGCCATCGCGCTCGATCCCGCGTCCAGCGAGTTCTACGATCGTGAGAAGAAGCTCTATATCTTCAAGAAGTCCGACAAGAGCGAGAAGACCGCGGCGGAGATGGTGGACTTCTACGCGGCGTGGATCAAGCAGTATCCCATCGTCTCGCTGGAAGACGGCCTGGCCGAGGACGACTGGGAGGGCTGGGTCCACCTGACCAAACGGCTCGGCCACATCCAGCTCATCGGCGACGACATCTTCGTCACCAACACCGAACGGCTACAGCAGGGCATCGAGCAGAAGGTGGCCAACTCGATCCTGATCAAGCTGAACCAGATCGGGACGGTAACGGAGACGATCGACGCCATCGAACTGGGCCGCCGCTACGGCTATACCTCGGTGATCAGCCACCGCAGCGGCGAGACCGAAGACACGTTCATCGCGGACTTCGCGGTGGCCACCGGCGCGGGCCAGATCAAGACCGGCTCGGCCAGCCGCACCGACCGCATCTGCAAGTACAACCAACTGCTGAGAATCGAGGAAGAGCTGGGCGAGAGCGCCGAGTTCCTGGGCATCGAGTCGCTGAACTTCCAGTAGGGCGAACGGCAAGAGAGAGCCCCATTCATCGCGGCATGATGAGTGGGGCTTTTTGCGTGAGGCGAACGCGGACGATGACCTCAGCGGCTGAAGCCGCGATGCGATGCAACATTTTACGGCACGGGTAAACCCGTGCCCTTAAGCAAAACGAGAGCGGACTATTCCTCTGCGGGCTTGGCGGATTGCGGGCGGAGGAGCGGGAAGAGGATGACGTCGCGGATGGACTTGGAGCCGGTGAGGACCATGGTGAGGCGGTCGATGCCGACGCCCTCGCCGGCGGTGGGGGGAAGGCCGTAGCCGAGGGCGCGGACGTAGTCCTCGTCCATGGCGTGGGCCTCGTCGTCGCCGCGTTCCCGCTCCAGGAGCTGGGCTTCGAAGCGGGCGCGCTGGTCGTCCGGATCGTTCAGCTCACTGAAGGCGTTGCCGATCTCGAAGCCGCCGATGTAGAACTCGAAGCGCTCGACCCAGTCGGGTTCGTCGGGCTTGATCTTGGAAAGAGGTGAGACGGCGAGAGGGAAGTCGTAGATGATGGTGGGCTGGATAAGGTGGGGTTCGGCGATTATCTCGAACATCGCAGCGATCAGTTTGCCCATGTCGTTGCCAATCGGGCTTGCGACATTCAGAACCAAGCCAAGCTTTACCCTCGCCGCATCATACTCATCCGCATTCATTTCAGAGGTTGGCATTTTAGAGACTGAGGGAGTCTTAAAGACACCTTCAAACCACTTGAAGAACTTGGAAGGTATAGAAAATGTCTCCTCATTGGGCCGCTCTCCGAGCAACTTTGGCCACCACTTGATGATGGCTTCGCGCATCGAGAGCTTGGTCCATTTACTGAGATCAATCTCGACGCCATTGAAAGTGGTCAGCGTGGTGCCGTTGACCTCTGTAGCGACGAAGGCGATGAGTTCCTGGGTCAGGTCCATGAGGTCGTGGTAGTTGCTGTAGGCCTGGTAGAACTCCAGCATGGTGAACTCTGGATTGTGGCTTGTGTCGATGCCTTCGTTGCGGAAGTTGCGGTTGATCTCGTAGACGCGGTCCATTCCGCCGACGACCAGACGCTTGAGGTAAAGCTCCGGCGCAATCCTCAGCGACAGGTCGAGATCGAGCGCATTGTGATGCGTCTTGAAGGGCTTCGCCGCCGCGCCGCCGGCGATGGTCTGCATCATGGGCGTCTCGACTTCGAGATAGCCGCGCGCGTCGAAGAACTTGCGCATGGCGCGCAGAATGGCGGCGCGCTTGACGAAGACATCGCGGACATCGGGATTGACGAAGAGGTCCACATACCGCTGGCGATAGCGCAGCTCGGTGTCTTCGAGGCCGTGGAACTTGTCGGGCAGGGCGAGCATTGCCTTGGCGAGGAAGGTGAGCGCGGGCTTGCCCTGGTGGCCTGCGAGCGAGATGGCGGAGACGTGCACGGTGAGCTCGCCGGTGCGCGTGCGGAAGAGGAAGCCGCGCGCGCCGATGTGGTCGCCGAGGTCGAGCAGCTTGTAGAGGGCGAAGGCGGCGTCCGACTGCTCAGGGCTGGTGCCGACATCGTCCTTGCGGACGTAGAGCTGCATGCGCTGGCCCGCCTGCTGCAACTGGGCGAAGCCGGCCTTGCCCTGCACGCGGATGGCCATGATGCGTCCGGCGATGGAGACTTCGATCTTCTTGCCGACGGCGAGCGAGGCCTCGAAGTTTTCGGCGGTCAGCGAATCATACTTTGCGCGCAGCTCGGGGATGGTGATGGTTGCGGCGTAGCTGTTGGGGTAGGTGGCTTCGGCGAAGCTCAAGCCAGCCTTCTGGCCCAGCGCGGCGATCTGGCGAAGCTTCTCGCGCCGCTCGTTGTACAGCTTCTCTTCAAACTGCGATTCGTACACGGGTCTGCCCTTCGCGTTGATGACTCTGACAATTCAGTATATCGGTGTCGTGCGGTCGATGGCTCCGGCGTGGTGTAATGAGGAAGCGATGGCCGATGAATCCAACATTCCGCCGAAAAAGTACGGCGGTCTCAGGGACTACGTGAAGGCGGAGCAGATGGTGCAGCTTGCGCTCGCGATCCCCCTCGGATGCGTTATCGGCTGGTTCTTTGGCGGGTTGCTGGACCGTCACTTCCACACCAGCTGGATCGCCATCGTAGGCATTGTGGTCGGCGCGGCCGGAGGCTTTCTGCAGATCGTCACCATCGCCTCGCGCTATCTTAAGAACAACCGATGAAGAGCTTCGACACCTACAGCGACGACGACTTCAAGCGCAGCATCTGGAGTGCGCTGCGCATGATTGCGATCGCGGTCGCCATCGGTGTCCCGCTGCTGTGGTGGAAGCTGGGCTGGCAGTCCGCCGTGCTGCTTGCGGTGGGCGCCGTCATCTCCGGCTCCGGCCTGTTCGAGTGGCTGCGCCTGATGGTTGCGCTGATGGCGCGGATGGACTCCGGCGGCGCGGAGCCAGTGCCTGTGCGCCCGCTCGCACCCGTGCTGATGGGCTTCTTCCTGCGCCTGGCGCTCGCCCTGGCGCTGCTTTATGGTAGCCTTAAGTTGCTGGACGGATCGGTTTACGCTCTGATTGGCGGACTTGCACTGGGAGTGGCCGCGCTTTCGATCGAGGGGCTGCGGCTCATCAAGAGCTGGACCGCCTGACCGCCCCGCCGAACTTCGATTCAGCACCTCCGATCTACGAACTTTATGCCTACTCAGTTACTTCTCACGCGAATCCTGAACGCCCACTTTGCCGCGCCC
>Ga0224557_1001031_pt1 | contig 28050 bp, 25 predicted proteins | sample 714S31014metaG_FD_180677 | JGI IMG/M metagenome (GOLD analysis project Ga0224557, IMG submission 180677) | Peat soil microbial communities from Stordalen Mire, Sweden - 717 S3 10-14 | ecosystem: Environmental > Terrestrial > Soil > Wetlands > Peat | place: Sweden: Norrbotten County, Stordalen... | reverse complement strand
AAGAGGTTCGCCAGATCTACGATCCGGTGGTTGGTACGCCGACGAACTATCGGCGTGAGGGCGCGGATGCGCAGCCGCCGCTTGACTACCCGCCGTATAAGTCGACGCAGTTGCGTCATCCGAAGCAGCCGCTGGTGTATTTGCCGCACACGGTCACTGAGATCACTGGTCCGCAGCTCTCTGCAGCCGTGGATTTGAAGCCGGCCGATAGCGATTTGACGGTTCAGCGTGCGGGTGAGCCGCTCGGTGAGCGGATCATCGTTTCGGGGCATGTGTATGACACTGAGGGCAAGCCTTTGCGTGACACGCTGGTGGAGATCTGGCAGGCGAACGCTTCCGGGCGCTACGCGCATAAGTGGGATCGTTGGGCGGCGCCGCTTGACCCGAATTTCAAGGGTGCGGGGCGTTGCGTGACCGATGAGGCCGGTCGTTATGAGTTCACGAGCATCAAGCCGGGCGCGTACCCGTGGGGTAACCATTACAACGCGTGGCGTCCCGCGCACATCCACTTCTCGCTGCTCGGGCGGGCGTTCGCGCAGCGGCTCGTGACGCAGATGTACTTTCCCGGTGACCCGTTCTTCCCGTACGACCCGATTTTCAACTCGGTTCGTGATGAGCAGGCCAGGGAGCGGATGGTCTCGAGCTTCTCGATCCATGACACCCGTCCGAACTGGGCGCAGGCGTTCCATTTCGACATCTATCTCCGCGGCCCCGCCGCGACCCCGTTCGAGGAGTCGTTTTAGAGATGATTTTTGAGGTCACCCCTTCTCAGACGGTCGGGCCGTACTTTGCGATCGGACTGCCGTTCGACGGCCAGCACCTGGTCGTGCCCGAGGGCACACCCGGGGCGTTGACCATCAGCGGCACGGTCTATGACGGGCACGGGGACATCGTCCCTGACCATGTTGTCGAGTTCTGGCAGCCGGACGCGACCGGCGCCTTCGCCGACCTGCACGGGTACGGCGACCAGTCGGTGCACCCTGGTTTTCGTGGTTTCGGGCGTTGGTGTGTGGAGGACGGTGACGGCGTCTACCGCATTGTCACGGTCAAACCCGGCCCTGTCCCGTTCTACAAAGGCGGGATGCAGGCCCCGCACATCAATGTGACGGTGCTCGCGCGCGGCATGCTGAACCGTGTCGTCACGCGCATCTATTTCGCGGACGAGGCAGACGCGAACGCGGCGGACCCGGTGCTGGCGACGGTACCGGCGCAGCGTCGTGACACGCTGCTCGCGCAACCAGCCGACGGCGGCTACCGGTTCGACATCCACCTACAAGGCCCGCACGAGACGGTCTTCTTTGACATCTGACCTATTCGCGGGGACCTACGCGCGCGGCGGGGCCGCCGACGCCGTCACTGGGCAGGCGTGGCTCAACGCGATGCTCCGGGTCGAGGCGACGCTGGCCGGCGCCTGTGCCGCCGAGGGTCTGATTACTTCAGCGGCTGCGGAGGCGGTCGCGCGCGCATGCGCGACCGCGATGGACGGGGAGATCGATCCGGCGGCCATCGCCACCGACGGCGCGGAACACGCGACGCCGGTGATTCCGCTGGTGAACGAGCTGCGGGCGCGGGTAGGGGCGCAGTTCGCGGCGGCCGTTCACCTTGGCGCGACCAGCCAGGACATTCTCGACACGGCGGCGATGCTGTTGGTCAGGGATGCGGTGGCCATCCTCAGTGAGGACGCCCGGAGTGCGGCAGGCGCCTGTGCGCTGATGGCCCAGACGCACATCGATACGCCGGCCTTGGGGCGCACCCTGCTGCAGCCGGCCCTGCCGATCACGTTTGGGCAGAAGGCGAGCGTTTGGGCAGCCACGGTCACGGACGCACTCGATTCGCTCGAGGCCGTGACGGCTGAGACTGCGGCCGTGCAGATGGGTGGCGCCGTGGGCGGGCGCCCACCTGCGGTGGGCGCCCGCGTCGCACAGGAACTGGGCATGCACCACCCGCCCATCGCTTGGCACACAAACCGCGTCCGGATCGCACGGATCGCCGCCGCGCTCGGGGTTCTCGCCGGCGCCCTGGGCAAGGTCGCGCGTGATGTCACGCTGCTCGCACAGGGCGAGGTCGGTGAGGTCCGGGAGGGCGGCCCGCCGGGCCGCGGTGGCTCCTCCGCCATGGCGCATAAGCGCAACCCGGTCGCCGCGGTCTCGGTACTTGCCTGCACGCGCCGCGTGCCGGGGCTCGTGAGCACGATCCTGGTCAACATGGAGCACGAACATGAGCGGGCAGCGGGCGCGTGGCAGGCCGAGTGGGGCACGCTCAACGATCTGCTGGCACTGACCGGCTCGGCTGCCGCCTGGGCGGCCGACCTGATGACCAACCTTGAAGTCGATGCCGAGCGCATGTCCGTCAACCTGACCCGGTTGGCCGCCGTCCAGAAGTCGTGACGCCGCTCGCGCTCGATTGCGGGGTCGCGGGTCCAGAGAGCGCGCCGCCGGTGCTGTTCGGTGGCTCGCTGGGTACAAACCGCGCGATGTGGGATCTACAAGTGGCGGCGTTCTCGCCAGATCTGCGCTTGATCGCGTTTGACCACCGTGGGCATGGCGGCTCGCCGGTCCCGCCCGGTCCGTATGAGGTCGCGCAGATGGGACGGGATGTGGTGGCGCTGATCGACACGCTCGGGCTGGACAGGGTCTCGTACGTGGGGCTGTCGATCGGCGGCATGGTCGGGTTGTGGTTGGCGGCTAACCACCCCGAGCGGATAGACCGCCTGGTGCTGATGACGAGCTCCGCAGACCCCGATCCGACCGGCGCGTTTGCCGACCGGGCAGCCACGGTGCGTGCTGCCGGCACCACCGAAGTGGTTGCCGACGCTGTGGTGGCGCGCTGGTTCACCCCGCACTGGAGCGAGTCTCACGGTCAGGTCGTTGGCGGCATGCGCGAGATGATCTGCGCGACCCCGGCAGAGGGATACGCCGCTTGCTGCGAGGCGATCTCGACGTTCGACATACGCGCCGACCTCTGCAAGATCGTCGCGCCGACGCTGGTCATCAGCGGTGCGCAGGACCAGGCCCTCCCGCCAGAGCACCAGAGGGCCATCGCCGCCGGCGTGGCGGGTGCCAAGCTTGAGACCATTGAGGATGCCGCGCACCTGCCGAACATCCAACACCCGGATACTGTCAACCGCCTGATCGCTGAACACCTGGGAGTCGAGCTGTGACTGAGGATCGCTACGAGCAGGGCATGCGGGTTCGTCGTGAGGTCCTGGGCGACGCCCACGTCGACCGCGCGGTCGCCAAGACGACCGATTTCACCCGGCCGTTCCAGGACTTCATCACGGAGACGGCGTGGGGCACCGTCTGGGCACGCGACGGCATCGACCGGCGCAGCCGCAGCATGGTCACGCTCGCTGTGCTCACCGCTCTCGGTCGCGAGCATGAGATTGCCATGCACGTGCGAGCAGCGCTCACCAACGGTCTTACCAGGGAGGAGATCGGAGAGGTGCTCCTGCACACCTCCGTCTACGCCGGCGTACCCGCTGCGAACCGGGCCTTCGCGATCGCGCAAGAGGTCTTCGACGGGGCCTGACAGTAAGACTCAGGTCTTAGGCGCGCGCTACCGAGGTCTTAGAGAACTCCCGAAAACTTAGGCCTCACGGACGTGGTTAAGGGTGCGTGCCCTTCGTACCCTGAGAAGAGGTGCACACGGGAGCGCGCTCCCGCAGCGCGGATCCTTCGACCCCCATTCCCTCATGAAGAACACCACCACCAAGCGCTACCTCGCCAACAAGGTTCCAGAAATCACCCTGATGTTCTGGGCGTTGAAGCTGCTCACCACTGGTATGGGCGAGTCGATGTCCGACTTCATGGGTTCGCACAACGTCCCGATCGCCGGACTCGTCGGGATCGGCGGCATGGCACTGGCGCTGCGCCTGCAGCTCCGGCAGAAGACGTACAGGGCGCCGTACTACTGGTTCGTCGTGATGATGATCGCGATCTTCGGCACGATGGTTGCCGACTCGATCCGCGACGGCGCCGGTATCGGGTATCCGGTCACCACCGCCGGCTTTGCCCTGTTCACGGCGATCGTCTTCTGGCGCTGGTATCGCAGCGAGGGCACGCTCTCGATCCATACCATCGATACGCGCCGTCGCGAGCGCTACTACTGGGCGGCGGTGTTCGGCACCTTCGCGCTCGGTACCGCCGCGGGCGACATGACCGCCACCACGATGCACCTCGGCTTCTTCGACTCGATCCTGCTGTTCAGCGCAATCATGTTGATCCCGCTGATCGGATGGTGGCGCTTCAAGTGGAACCCGATCTTCAGCTTCTGGTTCGCCTACATCGATACCCGGCCGATCGGCGCCTCCTTCTCGGACTGGTTCAGTAAGTCCCACAGGATCACGGGCCTGAACTTCGGTGATGGCCATACCTCTGGCGTGGCGCTGGTGGTCTTCCTCGTGCTTGTGACCTGGACGACACTTAGTGGACACGGCATTCAGATCCACCGCGGTGAAGCGCACCACAGCCACGCGATCGAGCCGCACCTCGGCCCCGTGCTCGCGCTGGACGCGGAGTAGCGCCAACATACATAGCCGATGAGCGATCGCGCCGACGAGCTCCTGTTCACTTGGCTGAATCAGCGCGTAGAGCGGCTGACCGCCTTCAGCGCTCGTCGCAGGCTGCTCACGGACCTGGTGCTGGCGCTGCTCGCGGCGGCGCTCAGCATCGCTGGGCTCATGGTCCAGCACCGCGTCACGCCTGCGCTGCTCGGGTTCTGCGCGGCGCTGACGGTGCCGCTGCTGCTCCGCCACCGCAGCCCCCCGCTCTGCTTCGCGGGCATCGCCTTGGCGGCGTTCCTTCAGTGGCTGCTGTCAGGGCCGCAGTTGGCCGACGTCTCGGTGCTGATCGCCCTCTACTGGGTGTGCGAGGAGAGCGCTCCGAGCACGATGGCGGCTGCACTGGCAACCGCCGAGGTCGGCACCATCCTGGTGGCGCTGCGCTGGGAGCCGTCGGTGTGGCTGAAGTACTGGGTCGGCCTCTCCGGCTTGGCGGTTGCCGCCAGCGCGCTGGGGATCATGATCCGCCAGCGGCGAGCGTTGCTCGAGTCGTTGCGTGAACGGGCGGCTCGGCTCGAGCGCGAACGCGATCAGCAGGGACAACTCGGCGCCGCCGCCGAGCGCGCCCGGATCGCGCGTGAGATGCACGACATCGTCTCCCACAACCTGACGGTGATGATCGCGCTTGCGGATGGAGCGACGTACGCCCTCGATGCCTCGCCGGACCGGGCCGCCGACGCGATCGAACGCGTGTCAGCGACCGGCCGCCAGGCACTGTTGGAGATGCGAAGACTGCTGGGTGTTCTGCGCGATGACGCCGTCACGGAACCGCTGGAGCCACAGCCGGGCCTCGAACGGCTCGACGACCTGCTGGCGCGGGTCGGTGCCGCCGGGATTCCGGTTGACATCGATCTCGACGGAGATCCGCACACGCTCGCGCCCGGTGTCCAGTTGGCAGTCTTCCGCGTCGCCCAGGAGGCGCTGACCAACACGCTCAAACACGCGGCCCGCCCGACAACCGCACGGCTGGCGCTGCACTGCCGCGCAGGCCAGGTCGAGCTGGACGTCACCAACACTGGAGAGCCGCCCGCGGCCGGGTCGGCGCTCGCTGCGCCATCGAACGGAGACGGCCGCGGCCTGCGTGGAATGCGGGAGCGCGCCGCCGCGTATGGGGGGTACCTGGAGGTCGGGCCCAGCGACGATGGCGGCTGGCGTGTGCACCTGCGCCTGCATTCCGAGGCGGTCGCGTGATCAGCTCGGTTCTGCTGGCCGATGACCAGGAACTGATGCGGATGGCCTTCCGCATGGTGATCGAGAGTCAGAGCGATCTCTCGGTTGCCGGTGAGGCGGCGAACGGGGTGCAGGCTGTGGCGGCTGTACTCGAGCTGCGTCCTGATGTGGTGCTGATGGACGTCCGCATGCCGGAGATGGATGGGGTGCAAGCGACCCGTCGGATCGTCGAGTCCGGCTCGGACAGCCGGATCATCATCCTCACCACGTTCGACCTTGACGAGTACGTCTACGCGGCCCTGCGAGCAGGCGCGAGCGGCTTCCTGCTCAAGGACACCCCGCCCGCAGAGCTGCTGTCGGCGATCAGGGCGGTCGCCGGTGGCGACGCGGTGGTAGCACCAAGCATCACCAGACGGCTGCTCACGGCCTACGCACAGCGACTACCGGTCCACGCGCCTGACGCCGGGCCGGCTGAACGCATCGCTCCGGAACAGCGCGAGCTCTTGGAACAGCTCACAGCCCGCGAGCAGGAGGTGCTGCTGCTTGTCGCGCGTAGCCTCTCGAACTCCGAGATCGCGGCTCAGCTCGTGCTCTCCGAGGCGACCGTGAAGTCGCACGTGGGCCGAGTTCTGGCAAAGCTGAACCTGCGCGACCGTGTCCAGATCGTCGTGTTCGCCTACGAGAGCGGTCTCATCACGCCTGGGGGTTAGCTGCCCGCAGGGGGAGCGGTCGAGTCGCGAATGATCAGCTGGGTCGCGAGCTCGACGTGGAGCGCCTCGAGGCGACGATTCTCAAGCAGTCGCGTCAGCAAGCTGACCGCCATGCGCCCCATCTCCGCCAATGGCTGACGGATCGTCGTGAGGGCGGGCGTGACCAGTTCCGCTTCTGGGGTGTCGTCGAAGCCGACGATTGAGAGGTCATCGGGGACCTTGAGCCCGTGGGCAAGGGCGGCATGCAGGACACCGATCGCGATCTGGTCGCTGAAGGCAAAGATCGCCGTCGGCGGCTCGGAGAGGTTCAGCAACTGCTCGGCGGCCCCGCGGCCGCCGACCACGTCAAACTGCGACTCGACGATCAGCTGCGGCGAAGGCGTCACCCCGCCTGCGGCCAGCGCCGCGTTGTAGCCGCGCGCCCGCTCCTCGGTCGCCAGCATGCCGCTCGGCCCCGTGATGGCGGCGATCCGGCGGTGCCCGAGTCCGAGCAGGTGGCTCGTGGCTGCGTACGCCCCCGAGAGGTTGGCGGCCGAGACTGTCGGGACTTGGCCGTCGAGCCGCTGGCGCGGGTCCACGACAACAAACTGGAATCCGTGCGTCATCAGTGTCTGAAGCTCGGCGGGAGTCTCCTCGGGCAGGATCAGCAGCCCGCCATCGGTGGTCCCGTGCACGAGGCGGTTGAGCAGCGAGACCTCGCGATCGTGCTCGTGAAGCGTAGGGCATAGCACGATTCGCATGTCGCGTTCGTAGAGGGCGTCGGTTGCCCCGGCCACGATCTCCGAGAAGTAAGCGGGGTGGATCCGTGGCACGGTCAAGCCGACCAGGCCGGTGCGGCCACTCGAGAGCCCACGCGCCGAGCGGTTGGCCGAATAATCGTTGTCGCGCACCACGCGCTCGACGGTTGCGCGCGTCGCGTCTGAGACGTAGCCCCGGCCGTTCACCACGCGCGAGACGGTCGCGATCGAAACGCCGGCGAGCGCCGCGATCTCGCGAATGGTTGCCCCCCGGCTCTCGCCGGTCGCCGGAGTCATGCTGCCCGCGCGTCCCTAGACATGTTGTCCCCGTTACAGCGAATCACGCCTGTAACGTTACACAATTGGCACCACATTTGCACACCATTATTTTGCTGCATTCGTGTTAGGCCCCATAGATGCTGGGGAAATTGGGGCTTGACACTTAGGAAACGAGAGGTTACCGTTTCCGCACCGCCCGCTTGGGTGGTCGGCAGTCTGCTGCCGGTAGGGAGGGGAGGAGACAGAGCAGTGCAGTTTTTAGTCCGACGCCTCGGGTTTTACGTCGTCGCTGCCTGGGCGGCGGTGACGGTCAACTTTTTCATTCCGCGCGCCATGCCTGGCAACGCGGTGGACTCGATGATGGCCAAGTTCCCGAACATTCAGCCGCAGGCGGAGAAGGCGCTCGAGGCCGAGTTCGGCGTCGGCCACCAGGGCAGCCTGCTGCACCAGTACTGGGTTTACCTCGGCAACATCGCGCACCTAAACCTGGGGACGTCGGTCAGCCTCTATCCCGACAAGGTCACGAGCGTGCTCGCCAGCACCGTGCCCTGGACGCTGGCGCTGGTCGGCACGGCCACCGTCATCAGCTTCACGCTCGGCACGCTGCTCGGGGTTATCGCCGCATGGCGGCGGGGCGGCTGGCTCGACCGGGCACTGCCTGCGTTCACGCTTCTGCAGGCGACCCCGTACTTCTTCCTCGCGCTGCTCGCCATCTTGTTCTTTTCCGTCGATTGGCACATCTTTCCGGTCAGCGGCGGGTATACGCTCGGGCTCCAGCCCGGCTGGAACCTGAGCTTCATCGGCAGCGCGGTCTGGCACTCGCTGCTGCCGGCGCTGACGATCATCGCGACGTCGATGGCCGGCTGGATGCTGCAGATGCGCAACGTGACGATCACGACGATCGGCGAGGACTATGTGCTCGCCGCGCAGGCCAAGGGTCTTTCCTCGCGCCGCGTCATCTTCACCTATGCGGCGCGGAACGCGATCCTGCCGAACATCGCCGGCTTTGCGCTGGCCATCGGCTTTGTCGTCGCCGGGGCGTTGGTAATGGAGATCGTCTTCTCCTACCCCGGCGTCGGGTTTACGCTGCTCAACGCGGTGAACGCCAACGACTATCCGCTCACGCAGGGGATATTCCTGGTGATCTCATTCGCGGTGCTGTTCGCCTGCATGATCGCGGACGTGGTTTACGTATTTGCTGACCCGCGGGCGCGGACGAGGCAGGCCTACTGATGTCGGTTGCAGCACCGCTCCAGGCCGACGCGCGCACTCAGCAGAGCGCCGCGCCCGTCTGGCGCCGGCTGAGAAAGTCGATGCCGTTGAAGGCCAAGATCGGTGCCGTCATCTTCGGCATCTTCATCTTGATTGCGATCATCGGACCGGCGGTCGCCCCGTACGACCCGTCGGCAACCACGACACAGACCCAGGCGATCGCCCCGAACATCCATCACCTGCTGGGGACCACCTCGACCGGGCAGGACGTGCTCTCCCAGTTGCTCGTGGGGATGCGCTCAACGGTCGTACTCGGCCTCATGACTGGCGTAATCGCCACGACGATATCCGTTCTCGTCGGCGTCACGGCGGGGTTCCTCGGCGGTTCAGCCGACGAGGGGTTATCACTTTTCACGAACGTCTTCCTGGTGTTGCCCGCGCTGCCACTGCTGATCGTGGTGCTCGGATATATCCGCACGGGGAGCTTGCTACCGGTGGCGATCGTGCTCAGTGCACTCGGGTGGCCGTGGGGTGCGCGCGTGATTCGCGCTCAAACTCTGACCCTGCGCAACCGTGACTACGTTCTGGCCGCCCGGGAGACCGGAGAGCGGACCTGGCGACTGATCATCTTTGAGATCCTGCCCAACGAGGTCAGTCTGATCGCGGCCAACTTCGTCTCGACCGTCCTGTACGCGCTCCTGACCTCTGTCGCACTGGCCTTTATCGGCCTCGCCAGCTTCTCCGGATGGACCCTCGGCACGATGCTGTACTGGGCTAACAGTCAGGAGGCGATCCAGCTCGGAGCTTGGTGGTGGTACGTGCCGCCGGGCCTCTCGGTTGCCCTGCTGGGGATGAGCCTTGTGCTGCTGAACTTCGGCCTCGATGAGATCGGCAATCCGCGTCTGCGCGATGGCGGGCGTCGCAAGATAAAGGGCGCGCGCTGGCGTGCGTCTGACCCCACGCCGGTGATCAGGGAGGCGTTGTGAGCACCTCTGAGCAGGCTGCCGCCGGCGTTGCGCCCACGGCTGGGGCGGCCGCGCTACCACTGCCTGTACTTGAGATCCGTGACTTCTCGATCTCCTTCGCCACCGAGACGGGAGACGTCAAAGCCGTACGCCACGTCGACCTCAGTTTGGCGCCGGGGGAGATCGTCGGCCTCGCCGGTGAGAGTGGTTCGGGCAAGTCCACGCTCGCGCTGGGCGCCTGTCGGCTGCTGCGTCCGCCGGCGATCATCACCGGCGGCAGCGTCATATACCGCGGACGCCGGGTGGGGCCGGAGGGTGTGGAGATCCTCGACCTGACTGCGCACGAGTTGCGGGCGCTGCGCTGGCGGGAGATTTCAATCGTCTTCCAGAGTGCGATGAACGCTCTGAATCCGGTGCTGCGGGTGGAGGCCCAGCTCGGTGATGTGATCGACGCCCACCTCAACGTGTCGCGTGAGGAGAAGCACGAGCGACTTAACTCGCTGCTGGATATGGTCGGCATCCCACGGGCACGGCTGCGCAGCTACCCGCACGAGCTTTCCGGCGGAATGCGTCAACGGATCATGATCGCGATGGCCCTGGCCACCGATCCTGAGGTGGTGATCATGGACGAGCCGACGACCGCCCTGGACGTCGTTGTCCAGCGAGAGATCCTGGCGGAGATCGCGGAGCTGCAGAAGGAGCTGAAGTTCGCCGTGCTCTTCATCACGCACGATCTCTCGCTGCTGCTCGAGATCGCCGACCGCATCGCGATGCTCTATGGCGGCAGGATGGTGGAGACCGGCACCGGCGAGCAGATCCATCACCGCACCGCGCACCCCTACACGCGCGGGCTGCTCAACTCATTCCCGAGTGTTCGCGGCCCACGCCGGAAGCTGGCCGGGATTCCGGGATCCCCGCCCGACCCGCGTGACATGCCGCCCGGGTGCCCATTCCAACCTCGCTGCCGTTTCGTGAAGTCGGAGTGCGCAACCGTGGACATGCAGTTGCTGCCGGCCGAAGTCGAAGACCCTCAGCACCTCACCGCGTGTCCGTACGTCAAGGTCGGAGAGGTCGAACCTGCCGGCGCAGCCACCCCCGCGACCATCCGAGAGGTTCTCTGATGGACGACCCCGTCATGACCGCCAACGATTCCACCGCGACCGATCTCGGCCCCGTCGTTTTGGAGGCAAAAGGCCTTTATAAGGACTACAAGCTCGGGAGAGGTCCGAAAGCGAGCGTCCTGTCCGCCGTGCGAGACGTCTCCCTGCAGTTGCGACGCGGCGCCGTCGTTGCGCTGGTCGGTGAGAGCGGGTCGGGCAAGTCGACCGTTGCCAAGCTGCTGGCCGGGCAGGAGCGGCCAACCAGCGGCGAGGTGCTGCTCGATGGTGAGCCCGTGCACCACTCGGGCCGCCGCGGCTTCCGGGCCTACAAGAGCGAGGTCCAGATGGTCTTTCAGGATCCGTTCGCTTCGCTGAATCCGACCCACCGAGTCCGCTATCCGCTGGAGCGAGCGGTGCGCCTGCACCGCTCCGAGCTCGGACGCCAGGCGGTGGCCGATGAGCTCGTCCGCCTGATGGACGAGGTCCGGCTCAATCCCGCCGAGGAGTTCCTTCAGCGCTACCCGCACCAGCTATCCGGTGGCCAGCGTCAGCGTGTGTCGATTGCGCGCGCCTTGGCGGTCAGGCCGCGGGTGCTGCTGGCGGACGAGCCGGTCTCGATGCTCGATGTCTCGATCCGGCTCGAGGTGCTGGACGTGATCGACCACCTTCGCGAGCGCTTCGAGCTCGCTGTCCTCTACATCACGCATGACATCGCGTCGGCGCGTTACTTCGCGGGTGAGACGCTGGTGATGTACGCGGGTGAGATCGTCGAGCGAGGCCCGTCAGAGGACCTCAGCCAGAGCCCGGCGCACCCGTACACACAACTGCTGCTGGCCGCGGCGCCGGACCCGGACCGCCTCGGCGCTCCGATCGACGAGCGTCTCGCCGGCAGTGCGAGACAGGCGGGGAGCACGCCCACCACCACAGTGGGTTGCCGCTTCAGCAGCCGTTGTCCGCTCGCCGATGACCACTGCCGGGCGCAGTCACCGCCCCTGCAAGCGATCGATGAGCATCGCGCAGCAGCCTGCTGGCGCCTCGACCTTGCAGCACCAAATCTTGTCCAAAGGCAACGGGAGGAGAGGAGCGTGGCCCTGCCCCAATGACTGGGATCTGATCGGCTCACCGACGCGACAGCACGCTGCCGCGCCGGGACCGGAAACGGCGGCGCGTGAGGCGCACGTGACCGCCACGTCGAACTACATCACTGCAGTGAGAAAGGTACATCACCTAATGGAACCGAAAACCAAGAGGCCATTGGTGCTGGGGCGTCGCGCTTCAGCCACCCTGGCCGCCGCCGCTGCTTCCGCGGCACTTATCGCGGCGCTTGTCGCGCCGGGCGCGTCGAGCGCGTCGGTGAAGCACGCGACCGCGCATCCCGCGTCGGGCACGCCGCTGATCTTCGAGTCGGACCCCGAGGTCGGCTTCACTCCGGCGAACTACAACCCCTACGTGCAGTCAACCGCCGCCTACCAGGCCGGTGCCGACTCGTTGATCTACGAGCCATTGATGGACTTCGACCTCGCGAATCCGTCGGCGAAGCCGTACTACCTGCTCGCCACCGCCTACAAGTGGGGCGGCGGCGGCAAGTCCATCACGTTCACGATCCGCAGGGGCGTGAAGTTCAACAACGGTTCGGCGATGACGCCGGCAGACGTGGCGTTCAGCTTCAACATGCTGAAGCAGTACGCGGATGTGAACACCGCCGCGCTTGCGATCACCGGTACCAGTGTTTCCGGTAACAGCGTGACGGTTAACTTCTCATCGCCGCAGTACACCAACCTGCAGTCGATCGGCAACACCTACATCGTGCCGCAGTCGATCTGGAACTCGGTCGGCGATCCGGGAACCTACGTCGATTCGAATCCGGTCGGCACCGGCCCCTATACGGTCACTTCGACCGGCGCGGCGGGCATCACCCTGGCCGCCAACCCCAGCTACTGGGGTGGCGCGCCGGCTATCAACGAGGTCGAGATTCCCGCGATCGCGTCCAACACGACCGTGCTCTCACTGCTGACGAGCAATCAGCTCACCTGGGCCGGCAACTTCATCACCGGCCTGGCCAGCGCGTATGAGAAGCCGGCGCCGACCACGCACCAGGTGTGGTTCGCTCCGGTCCAGACCAACTCGCTCGAGCCGAACCTGACCAAGTGGCCGACCAACCAGCTGGCCGTCCGTCAGGCGATCAGCTACGCGATCAACCGCACGGCGATCAGCACGCAGGGCGAGGCAGGCCTTGAGCCTGTCGCGACCAACGCCAGCGGCCTCGTGCTGCCTGGCTTCAAGAACCTGCTGGCACCGGCCGTCAAGAAGGACACGCTGTCACCGGTCTCGCAGACCGCCAAGGCCATTGCCGTCCTGAAGGCCGCGGGCTACAAGATCAAGCACGGTTACTTCTACCTGGGTAGCAAGGAAGTCACGATTCCCGTGACCGACCCGTCCGCCTACACGGACTACGCGGAAGACGATTCGCTGATTGCGGCTGAGCTGCGCAAGGCGCACATCAACTCCACGTTCTACGGGCCGAGCCCGTCGACCTGGGCGGCAAACGTAGCCTCAGGCAACTTCGTCCTGACGCAGCACTGGTCGCAGACGACAATCTCTGCCTACCAGCTGTACAACTACTGGCTGAACAGCAGTCTGATCACCAAGAACTCGTCAGGCAACTTCGAGCGTCTGAAGGACAAGACGCTCGACGGTGACCTTGCGAAGCTCGCAGGTCAGACGACGGTCAAGGGCCAGCTGAAGTACCTGACGCCGCTCGAGGAGTACGTGGCTCAGGATCTACCGGTCATCCCGACCGTATACGGAGCCGCGTTCGACGAGTACAACTCGACGAACTTCAGCGGTTGGCCTTCGGCCAGCAACCCGTACGAGATCGGGCAGCCCGGCTCGCCGCAGAACGAGATCGTCGTTCTGCGCCTGAAGCCGAAGTCGTAACGCAGTCGGCGTGAGAACCGTCCCGCTCCCTTCGGGGAGCGGGACGGACGCCGCCACCCATTTACAGCCAGCACAGAGAGGAAGAACATGACGGCCACCGACACCAACGGTTCGGGCGAGGCTGTGCGCACGTTTCCGGCAGGATTCGTCTGGGGCGCGGCAACGGCCGCCTACCAGATCGAAGGAGCCGCCACGACCGATGGACGAGGCCCATCAGTTTGGGACACGTTCAGCCACACCCCGGGCAAGGTCCGAGGCGGCGACACCGGCGACATCGCGTGCGACTTCTACAACCGCAGCGAAGAGGATCTCGATCTGATGAAGTCGCTTGGCCTCGCTGCCTTCCGCTTCTCGATCTCCTGGTCACGCATCCAGCCCACTGGCAGTGGCGCGATAAACCAGCCCGGAATCGACTTCTACCGCCGCATCGTTGAAGGCCTGCGTGAGCGCGAGATCGCCCCTGCCATCACCCTCTTTCACTGGGATCTCCCACAGGCGCTTGAGGATGCCGGCGGCTGGGCCCAGCGCGACAGCGCCGAGCGCTTCGCTGATTACGCTCAGATCATGGCCGAGGCGATTGGCCCCGACTGCGACGACTGGATGACTCTCAACGAACCTCAGGTCGTCGCCAACCAGGGTTACCGCCTCGGGATCCACGCTCCTGGCGTCACCGACGACGCCATTGCCGCTGCGACCACCCATCACCTCCTGCTCGGGCACGGCCTCGCCGTGCAACGCCTGCGCAGCGCACTGCCCGCCGCCAAGATCGGGGTCGCGCTCAATCTCAACGTCGTCAAGGCCGCGGACTCGTTCTCAGAGGCGGCCGCTGTTGTAGCGGACGCTGAGCAGAACCGCATCTTCCTGGACCCGATTCTGCATGGCAGCTATCCCACTGCCGCGCGTCCGCACATGCTGCCGCCGGAGTCGCTCGTCCATGACGGGGACATGGAGCTGATCAGCGCGCCGCTGGACTTCCTCGGCATCAACTATTACGCGCCGTTCTACCTGAAGCGCGCCGACGGAGCCGTGTCGACTGATAGGCGCACGCCAACCGGCGGTGGTGATGTCGTTCCATTCAGGCCAGCGCAGCTGCCGACCACTGCGATGGGATGGCTGGTGGAGCCCGAAGGGTTGTACGAGATGCTGCTGACCGTCACCGCGGAGTTGTCCGACAAGCAGCCGGGCTGCCGCCTTTACATCACTGAGAACGGATGCGCAGCAGAGGACTACGTCGATCCCAACGGCGTGGTCAACGACATCGAGCGCATCGCCTATCTGCAGGGGCATCTGGATGCAGCGTGGCGTGCCATCCAGGCTGGTGCACCACTTGACGGCTACTTTCAGTGGTCCCTGCTCGACAACTTCGAGTGGGCGTATGGCTATCAGAAGCGCTTCGGTGTGGTCTTCGTCGACTTCGGCACCCAGAAGCGGATCCCGAAGCAGAGCGCCCGCTTTTATCAGCAGATCGCGACCACCAACGAGCTTCCCGCCAGCTGGACCGGCGAGAGTTCTGGCCTGGTGGCAAGCACAGCATGAGCGCGATGAGTCACAGCAGCGATGTCCCGCGCGCGCGGAGGTTCCCGGAGGGCTTTCTCTGGGGAACCGGGACGTCCTCGTATCAGATTGAAGGCGCAGTCGCGACAGACGGCCGTGGCCTCTCGATCTGGGATGTGTATGCGCATACGCGCGGAAATGTGTTCCGTGGTGACACCGGTGACATCGCCTGTGACTCGTACAACCGGCTTGATGACGACGTTCGCATCATCCAGCAGCTGGGTGTCGGCGCTTACAGGTTCTCGGTGTCGTGGCCGCGTGTGCAGCCGACCGGTTCCGGTGCGGTCAACCAAGCGGGGCTCGACTACTACCGGCGGCTCGCGGAGCGGTTGCGTGAGAGCGGCGTTCAGCCCGTTGTCACCGTCTACCACTGGGATCTTCCGCAGGCACTGGAAGATCAAGGTGGTTGGGCCAACCGCGACACGGCCCAGCGCATGGCCGAGCTGGCGCAGATCCTCGGGGCCGAACTCGGGGACCAGGTCTCGATGTGGATCACGGTCAACGAGCCACTCCAGACCGTGCATCAGGGTTACCGGATTGGGACTCATGCGCCGGGGCGTTGTGACGATGCGCTGGCCGCCGCGGCAAATCATCACATCCTGTTGGGCCACGGGCTGGTTCTGCAGGCCTTGCGGCAGACCACCGGCGCCGGCACCCTGATCGGCCCGACAATGGACCCGCACCCTTACATCGGGCTCGACCCGGACTCTGAGGCGGTCGCGGACACGCTCGACGCGGAGTTCAACCTCGCCTACCTGGACCCGGTGCTGCACAAGCGCTATCCGGACGGCGCGCGGCCCCACATGCTGCCGTCGGCAGCGTTGATCCACGACGGTGACATGGAGTTGATCGGCGCACCGATTGACTTCCTCGGCGTCAACTACTACCGCCCCCATCACATCCGGCGCGGTGACTGGTCGGGCCTGCGGATTGGCGAAAAGCCGATCTCCGGCTTCCCAGGCTTTGTGGAGTACCAGGCGCCGGAGCAGGAGCGGACCGTCATGGACTGGCCGATCGTGCCCGCGTCGCTGCGGGATCTGCTGGGCAGGCTGCATGCGGACAGCGACGGCCTGCCCCTCTACGTCACCGAGAACGGCTGCGCGGCGGACGATTACGTCAGTCCTGACGGCACGATCGACGATTACGAGCGGATCGCTTACATCCACGGCCACCTGGACGCGGCTGCCGACGCGATCGCCGACGGCGTCAACCTCGCCGGCTACTTCCACTGGTCACTGATGGACAACTTCGAATGGGCGCACGGGTATCGGCGCCGATTTGGGCTCCACTACGTGGACTTTGAGACCGGCCGAAGGGTTCCAAAGCGGAGCGCCGGCTTTTACGGAAGGGTGGCCCGCACGGGCAGCCTGCCGGCCTGGGAGGAAGTCTTCCCGCTCGACGGTCCGGTAGCCGGCATCCCCACAACTCCAGCCGCGGTCTGACTCTCTCTCCCGTGGCGGGACGAGGCTCTCCAGGGTGGCGGCCATCCGCTAGCCTGGAGAGCCTTGAGTACTCAACCAAGGTCGCCTCGTGTTCCACTGTTGGCACTGGCCGTAGGCGGCTTCGGTATCGGCACCGGAGAGTTCGTAACGCTCGGCCTGCTGCCGAACGTGGCGCACAGCGTGCATGTGAGCATCCCGCGCGCTGGCAATCTCATTTCCGCCTACGCGCTCGGCGTGGTCGTCGGTGCGCCGCTGCTGGCTGCTCTTTCGGTGAAGTTCTCACGCAGGAACTTCCTCGTGGCGATGGCCGCGGCGATGGCGCTGGGCAACTTCGCCTCGGCGCTCGCGCCGAACTTCATCTCGCTCTTCGCCCTGCGGTTCCTCACCGGCCTACCGCACGGCGCCTACTTTGGGGTGGCGTCGGTGGTCGCAGCGAACCTGGTGGCGCCCGAGCGGCGCAGCTCGGCAATCGCGATGGTCCTCGCTGGGCTCACCGTCGCCAACATCGTCGGAGTGCCGCTGGCGACGCTGATCGGCCAGAACCTGGGCTGGCGGGTCGTCTTCGTCCTTGTCGGCCTGATCCAGCTGCTGACCGTGCTCGCGGTCGGCACTCAGGTGCCGCTCGTGAAGGTTGAGGGTGAGGCTGAGCAGGCGCACATCCTGCACGAGCTGCAGGCGTTCCGGAATCCGCAGATCTGGTTCTCCCTGGGAATAACGACGATCGCGGGCGGCGCGCTGTTCTGCACGTTCAGCTACATCGCGCCGATGATGACCCACGTAGCCGGCTACCCCCAGTGGGCGATCACGCCGCTGCTCGTGATCTTTGGCATGGGCATGACCGCCGGCGTACTGATCGGGGCACGCTTTGCCGACCGTTCACTGATGAAGACGCTGTGCATCGGCATCTTGGCTGAGTGTGTGATCTCGGGACTGTTCTTCTTCGCCTGCCGGAACAAGATCACGGCAGCGATCGGCATCTTCCTGTTCGCCTTCACTGCCTTGAGCACCGCTCCCGCGCTGCAGTCGCGGATCGTCACGCTCGCAGGTGGCGCTCCCAACCTGGCTGCGGCCTCGATCCAGGCAGCGTTCAACATCTCAAACTCACTCGGCGCTTGGATCGGCGGGGTGGTGATCGCGGCAGGCCTGGGTTACGCCGCACCGAACCTGGCCGGGGCGGGCCTGGCCGCCATCGGCTTGGTGATCGCGGCGACGGCGTGGCGGCTTGAGCGTCGTCAACCGGCGCTTGACGACGATGATGAACCGCCGCTTGCCTATGAATTTGAGGCCCACGCGGCTTGATTGAGTCGCGCCGGCTCGAGCGCGGGCCGCGTCAAACAGGTTAAAACTCACGCGCGTTGCGTGCCAGCCGCTGTTGAGCTCAGGTAGGTCCGCTCGGCCCTACCTGAGCAGCCCTTTAGCCTGACGCTTCAAAGCACGATAATTCGATGATGAGCACCGCAAGCGATCCATACGCAGTCCTTGGCATCACGTCGGAGGTCTCCGACGGTGAGCTGCGTCGGGTCTATCGGGCGCTGGTCAAACGCCACCACCCTGATCACAACGGCGGCTCGCAGGAGTCGACCGCGCGCTTTGCTCAGATTCAGGAGGCCTACGCGAGAGTCGCGCGAGCCCGTCAGGAGGCCGGTCCGTCTGGCCCGTCGGGGCCGGCGGTGCGCGACGCCAATCCGGGGATTGAGAAACGGATCGCCGATCTGGAGCGTGAGCTCGCAGCGACGCGAGCGGCTGAGCGCAAAGCTCGTCCTGCTCGGCCGATGCGGCCGGCCGCCGCGAGCGGCGCCTATGGACAGCCGCGCAAGCCGACGCCGCAGGAGCTCGGCCACTACGAAACAGATGACAGCTTGACAAGCATCATCGACGATGCTGCGGCGGGGCTCGGAGAGCGACTCAAAGGCGCGCGGCGCAGCGAGCTATCGCGTCGGCTGACCGATCTCTTCGGCGGCAATCACGAAGACTCCTAGCGCGCCAGCCCGAGCCCGACGAGCGGTCTACCGTCGCCGCAGGCCACTCGCCAACCAGGCGGCGAGGCTCAGGAGCGAGGTCGCTGCTCCCAGCAGGCAGACCGCGCCCCAGCCGTCAGCGGCGTAGATCGCGCCCGTGACTGCGGAGAGGGCGGTGCCGCCGAGGAAGTAGGCAACCATGTAGGGCGTTGTGATGCGGCTGCGGGCATCGGGGTGCAGCTTGTAGATGGCCGCCTGGTTGCTGATCTGTGTCCCCTGCACGCCCAGGTCGAGAGCCATGATCCCAACGACCAGCACGAGTACCGAGGACTTGCCGAGGTAGAGCACGCCCCAGCTCGCCAGCAGCACGGTGAGCGCTGCGGTGGTGACGATCAGACCATGGCCGCGGTCCGCCAGCCGTCCCGCCAGCTGCGCGGCGCCGGCGCCGGCGATTCCCGCTAGGCCGAACAGACCGATCACCGCATTGCTGTAGTGGTACTGACTGCCGTGCACGCCTGAGAGCAGGAACGCCAGTGAGGTCCAGAGCACGCTGAAGCAGCCCATCGAGCACGCTCCGAGCAGCATCCGCTGGCGCAGGACCGGTTCCTCGCGCACAAGCGTGACGATCGACCGCAGCGCGGCGCGATAGGGCAGGCTCGAGGTCGGCGGGACTTTTGGCAACGCGCGTCGCAGGACGAGCGCCAACGTCAGCATCAGTACGGCGGCCACTCCAAACACCGTGCGCCAGCCGAACGCCTCGGCGATCAGGCCGCTCAGGGTGCGCGATGCGAGCACACCGAGCAGCAGGCCGCTCATCACCGTGCCGACGACCTTGCCTCGCTCGTGTTCTGCCGCCAGGTAAGAGGACATGGGCACGATCACCTGGGCCACGAACGTAGCCACGCCCACCACCAGCAACGCCCCGGCAAAGACGGCCAGCCCCGGCGCGACGCAGGCCACGGCCTGGGCTACCGCAATGCATAGCATCGAGTTCGTGATCAGGGCTCGGCGCTCAACCAGATCGCCGAGCGGCACCAGCAAGGCGAGGCCCAATACGTATCCGATCTGAGAGATCGTGACCAGCAGCCCGCTCGTGCCCGTGCTCACGTGGAAGGCGCGCCCGAGCGTGTGCAGGAGCGGCTGTGAGTAATACATGTTCGCGACGGTGGCGCCCGTCGCCCCGGCGAGCATCAGGACCAGCCTGCGACTGATCCCCTCAGGCGGCGCGGCCGCGACACCCTCGGAAGGCGCTGCGCTCGCCGCGGCGCTCACGCCCGCACGGTGGCGCGCTGCAGCTGCTCCTCGCGCCGGACCAGCTTCACGCGCGGGCGTCCCGTCGGCTCGCCGAGTGCGCGCTCATGCGCGTCGATCGCCTCCCAGCCCGAGTAGTCGACAACGTCCACCTTCGCCCGCAGCTCTGCGAGCAGTTCATCAGTGCTCACGGATGGCTCCGGCAGTCTGCCGGCGGCGAAATCTTCGAGTAGCAGCGCCGTTGTCTCCTGCGCACACTTCTTGTTGGTACCGATCACGCCGGAGGGGCCGCGCTTGATCCAACCGGCGGCGTAGACGCCGGGCAGCGGCTCATGCGTCTCTGAATCCAGTACGCGGCCATCTTGGTTGAGCACGGTCATACGACGATCGTCGAACGGCACCCCCGGCAAGGGAGTGCCGACGTATCCGATCGAACGCAAGACGATGCCGGTCTCAACCCGTTCGCGCTCACCCGTCGGTTGCGCCTTCAGCGAGCCATCCGGCGCTTCAACGAGTTCGTTGCGCTCGATGACGATCGCCTCCACCTTGTCGTCGCCCTCAATCGCGACCGGCGAGGCGAGGAAGCGCAGCACCACCCTGCGGGGCTTTCCGGACGGCGTCAGGGCGGCGTACACGGTCAAGGTCTCGAAGTTGCGTGTGGTGGTGCCGTCGGCGTCGGCCAGCGTCGCTGCGCTGGCAGCGTCCAACTCAACGTCGGCTGGATCGACAATCACATCGGCGAGCTCGAGCTCCGCCAGCTCACGCAGCTCCGGGTTGGTGAACGCTGCCTGCACCGGCCCGCGGCGACCGAGCACGACAATCTCCTCGATCTGTGAGGCGCGCAGGAGCTCAATCGCGTGGTCGGCTATATCCGTAACCGAGAGCTCGTCAACGGACAGCGCCAGCATGCGCGCCACATCGAGCGCCACGTTGCCGTTGCCGACCACCACCGCGCGCCGCGATGAGAGGTCAAAGTCCAACTCCGCGTAATCCGGGTGGCCGTTGTACCAGGCCACGAACTCAGTGGCGGAAACGCTGCCCGGCAGCTCCTCACCCTCAATTCCGAGCTTGCGGTCGCGCGGGGTGCCGACCGCGTACAGGACCGCGTGATAGGCGGCTGCGAGCTGCTCGTGGCTGACGTCGGTCCCGATTTCGACGTTCCCGTGGAAACTGAAGCCGGGCAAACGCGCCGTACGGTCAAACACGCGCGTCACCGATTTGATCTTCGGATGGTCAGGGGCGACGCCGAAGCGGACCAGTCCCCAAGGCGTCATCAGCCGGTCGAACACATCGACGGTGATCACATGGTCACCGACGCTCAGCAGCTGGCCGGCGGCGTAGAAGCCGGCAGGGCCGGAGCCGACGATCGCGACCCGCAGCGGGTTCTCAGCTGTGCCTAGTTGACCACTCACTCTTATGAGAGTAGGGGATCGACAATGCCACGCGCCCGGTCCGCCATCGCTGGCTAAAGAATGTTGACCGCTCTTGAGATAACCAGGCCGATGGTCACGAGCGAGACCAGCGACTGGAGGCCCATGATGAACTTCGCCATCAGGCTCAGCGGCATCGCGTCGGTCGGGCTGATCGCCATCGCGTTGGTCAGCGACACGTAGAGGTAGTCCGGGAATCGCGGGCGCCAGCCCCTGCAGAGCTCACGCTCGCCCATCTGCGGGAAGAGAAAGTCAGGCGGACCGTCATGCCCGGCCGCGCGGAAACCGGGGCCGCCGCGGTCCATCTCCCAGTACCAGAGCGAGAAGACCAGGACGTTGGTGACCCAGATCAGCGCGCCGGAGATGATCAGCGCGTGGCCGCCAGGTGGTGTCTTCTCGAAGAGCAGGTGAGTGAGCAGCGCCAGGGAGACGCCGTTGGCGATGCTGGCCAGGGCAGAGAGCATCACCGCGATCCGGCGGCGTGTTCTGTGGCGGTCCTGGATCTGTTGTGGCGAAGCGACGACCAGGCTGACGAGCATCACGGCTTCGATGCTCGGTACCAGCCAATGCTTCCCGATACTGAGGCGGTCCGGCAGCAGCAGTTGCAGGGCGATCGCGATCGCCACGATCAGCTGTGGCGGCCAGTGCGCTTCGCCGCGTGGCGGCGGTGGATAGCCCGGTGTGTCGTCAGTGATAGAGGCTGTCATCGGGTGGTCCACCTCAGAAACATATACTTGAGGGGACCCGACGAGGAGCTGTCCGTGCAGGAGATGGTGATCTACGGAGTGAGCTTTGACATGGTCGGCAAGCAGCCGATTGTCTTGCTCAAGACGGTTGAGAACAACAAGTTCCTCCCAATCTGGATCGGGCACCCTGAAGCGGCCGCGATTTTGATGAAGCTCCAAGGTGCGTCTACGCCGCGTCCGATGACGCACGATCTGCTCTCAGAGATGCTCGGCGAGCTGGAGGTTGAATGCGTTCGCGTCTCCGTGACTGAGCTGCGCGAGAACACCTTTTATGCCTCGATCAGCCTGCGGGCGGGCGGACGTGAGCTGGAGATCGACTCACGCCCGAGCGACGCGCTTGCGCTGGCTGTGCGCTCCGGCGCCCCGATCTTCGCCGCTGACGAGGTGATCGCCGAGTCGGCGATCGAGTTCGAACACGAGGTCGAGGACACTGAAGAGGTTGTGGAGAAGTTCAAGGACTTTCTCGACAGCGTCAAGCCGGATGATTTCCTGGGCGAGTAGCTGCTGCTACTCCTTTGACCGAGCGGCGGCTGACTGAGCCGCCGCTGACCGAGCCGCTGATTCCTACCAGTTGCGGTCTCACCGAGTTGTCTAAGAATTCCACGTGTCCTCAGGCTTACGTCCCGCACGGCCGATATCAATACCTAGGAACGTATGAAACCTCGCTTCGCTCTTCTCTGCTGCCTTGCCGTGCTCGCGCTGACGCCCGCCAGCGCGCTTGCCGCCGGTAACTTCGCCAACGCCGGACTGCCCGGTGCCTCGACCACCAACCCAATTGCGGGGATGAAGTGGGGCGTCTACCACGGCACCCTCGACAACCTCTATTCCGATTGGCAGTCGGCCCACGGCGTCGACAAGCAGCTGCTCGCGAAGGAAGCGCTGCAGCCGCTGATGTACTGGTTTGGCACGTGGAACCAGGATTCGCTCGCCAGCCAGGTCGCGCAGCAGTACATCAACGCGCAGACCAAGGGCAACCCCGCTGTGCTCTCCCAGATGGCGATCTTCCGCGCCGATCCGTGGGAGGGCGCCTCCTGCAGGCAGCTACCGAGCGCGGAGCAGGTCGCGAGCTACAAGGACTGGATCAACAACTGGGCCAAGGGCATCGGCAACTCTCGCGTTGTCATGGACCTGCAGCCCGACATGCCGTTCCTGAACTGCACCCCGGACCACTCACAGGTCCCGGCGGAGGAGCTCAACTACGCGGCGCGGGTGTTCAGCGCGCTGCCGCACACCACCGTGTACATCGATGCCGGCGCCTCGGATTGGCAGAGCGTTAGCAGCGTGGTCTCGCTGTTGCGCGAGTCCGGTGTCCAGTACACCCGTGGCTTTGCGCTCGGCGCGACCCACTACGACAGCACCGCTGACGAGTTGCTCTACGGCCAGCAGGTCGTGAGAGAGCTGGCTGCACAGGGGGTACCGGGCATGCACTTCATCATCAACACCGCGCAGAACGGCAAGCCATTCACCACTCAGAAGTACCCGGCGGAGTTCAAATCACAAACCCCCTGCTCGACCAAGCAGTCCGCCCACTGCGAAACGCTCGGGATCCCGCCGACCACCAACGTTGCGGGGAACCCGACGGCCGACGGGCTGAGCCCACGCGAGGCTCGCATTGCCGCGAACCTGTGTGATGCCTACCTGTGGTTTGGGCGACCTTGGCTCAAGAACCAGGCTGGCCAGTTTGAGCCCGGCCAAGCTATGCAGATGGCGGCCACCACGCCGTTCTGAGTTCTTGCAGCGAGCCGGCTCGCTGCCTGGCCGCGGCGCCAGGCTAAGCGGGCAGCGCAGCCGCGAGGATCAGTTCGATCAGGCGGTCAAAGCCGATGCCGGCGGCGTCAGCCGCCTGGGGCAGCAGGCTGGTCTCGGTCAGCCCGGGGATCGGATTCACCTCCAGCACGTACAGCTCACCGTCTGAGGTATCGAGCATCAGGTCGACACGCGCGAAGCCGGAGCAGCCGAGCAGCTGGAAGGCGTCGAGCGCGACCTTCGCCGCGCGTGCCGCCAGTTCCGAATCGAGCTCGGCCGGGCAGACGAAGCGCGTGCGGCCGATCTCATAGCGTGACTCGAAGTCATAGAAGTCCTCTTGCTCGGGCACCGCTTCGACGATCGGCAGCGCCGCCGGCTCGCCGTTCTGTTCAAGGATCGAGATCGCCAGTTCACGTCCGTCCACGTAGCGTTCGAGCAATACCTTGCGGTCGTACGAGAAGGCAGCAAGCAGCGCGCCCGGCACGCTCGCCGGCGAGCTTGCGAATTTGATTCCGAGCGCCGAGCCCTGGCTGGCCGGCTTCACGACCAGCGGGAAACTCAGGCGCGCCGTGATCGCCGGCACCGCCTGCGCGACGCCGAGGCCCTTGAACGCAGTCTCGCTGAAGGCGAAGAAGTCGGGGGTCGGGATCCCCGCGTCCCGCATCGCATGCTTGGCCAGCACCTTGTCCGAGGCGCGTATGCAGGCCGACACGCGTGAGCCGGTGTACGGAATCCCCAGCGCTTCGAGCAGCTCCTGCACGGTCCCGTCCTCACCGCCACGGCCGTGCAGCGCCACAAATGCGGCCTCGGGGGCCGCCGCGGAGAGGCGCGACACCAGATCGATGTCGACGTCAATCGGCAGCACCTCATGGCCGAGCCTGCGCAGCGCCTCCTCAACGCGCGCCCCTGACTTCAGCGAAACGTGGCGCTCCAGCGAGCGCCCGCCCTTCAGGACCGCGACACGGTTCATCCGGCGCGTTTGCGTGTGAGCGGCAGCACGTTGGTGTTGTCACGCTGCCCTGGGGGGGCAGCGTGCGGCGGCGCGGCGCTCGTCTCGGCCTGGCTGGCCGGCGCGGCGCTGGTGCGCTTCGAGGCGGCCGCCGGCCGCGGGCTGACCTCGCCGCTCAGCGTGCTGTACAGGGCAACCTGTTCACGTACGACCTCACCGAGCCGTCGAATGCCCTCGCGGATCTCATCCTCGGTCACGCCGGAGAAGTTCAAACGCATTGAGGAGCCGCCGCGGCCGTCAACGTAGGCGGCGCGGCCGGGCACAAAGGCAACGCGCTCCTCGATCGCGCGGGCGAGCAGGTCGGTCGTGTCGATGTAATCCGGCAGCGTGGCCCAGACGAAGAGCCCGCCCTCAGGGTGGGTCCAGGTCGCCTCACGAGGGAGGTGCTCCGCCAAGGCGTCGAGCATCACGTCACGGCGGCGGCGGTACAGCTCGGAGAGCGAGCGCACGTAATCCTGCCAAGCGACCGAGGCGAAGTACTCGGCTATGAAGTACTGGGAGATCGATGACGAGCAGAGGTCGGCGGAGCCCTTGCCGAGCACCAGCTTCGCCAGCACCGGGGGCGGTGCCACGAGCCAGCCGATGCGCACGCCGGCCGAAAGGATCTTGGAGAACGTGCCCGCGTAGATGACGAAGTCGTTGTCCAGCGAGTACAGCGTCGGCAGCGGCTCGCCCTCATAGCGCAGCAGCCCGTACGGGTTGTCCTCGAAGATCAGCAGCTCACGCTCGGCAGCGATCCTGATCAGCTCGCGCCGCCGCTCCAGCGACAGCGTGACGCCGGCGGGGTTGTGGAAGTTCGGGATCGTGTAGATGAACTTCGGTCGCCGCCCTTCGCTGTCAAGGCGCGCGAGCGTCGTCTCGAGCTCGTCGATCTTCATGCCGTCGCGGTCCATCGTGATCTGGATCACGTCCGCTTCGTAAGAGCAGAACGTGGGCACCGCACCCGGATAGGTCGGAGCCTCCGCGATCACAACGTCGCCCGGGTTCAGCAGGATCTTGCAGACCAGGTCGATCGCCTGCTGCCCGCCGGAGGTGGGCAGGATCGAGTCGGGGTCGACGTCCATTCCCTCTGCGGCCATTACGTCGGAGATCCGCTCGCGCACGCTCTCCAGGCCCTCTGTCGGCCCGTACTGAAGCGCCTTGGCACATGACTCCGAGGCCACCCGGCTCATCAGTTCGGTGAAGAAGCCCGGAGGGAAGGTCGATGTGTCCGGCAGCCCGCCGGAGAACGAGATCACGTCCTCCCGCGCGGTGAGCGCCATCAGGTCACGCATCGCCGAGGACTTCATGACCTTGGTGCGATCCGCGAACAGCGCCGCGTAGCGCTCAATCTCGTGTGCCGCGGAACGCGTCTGCCGTGGCCCGGGTGCAGTCATGCTTGCCTCGTCCCGCGAGGAGCGCTGTTGAGCGCCGTCTCGTCTATCGTCACGCTCGTTCACGGTACAGCACGGTGCATCTCGCCTTTGACATATTCCAGGGCATTGGCATCGCCGCAGCGCTCGGAATCAGGCCCTACCTGCCGAGTCTGGCGGTCGGTGTGCTCGCGGCTGCCGGCGTGGAGATTCACTTCACGCATACGCAATACCACTTCCTGCAGGCTGTTCCGTTTCTGGTGGTGATGGTGGTAGCCGCGGTTCTGCTCGCAATCTTGGAGTCGCGATCCAGCCTTGACGGTCGCTTCCGGACACCGGTGCTGGCAGCGTTTTCGATGGTGCTGGGGGCGCTGTTCTTTGCCGGTTCCCTGGCCCGCGGCGGCTACTCGCCGGCGCCCGGGTTCCTTGCCGGCCTGGTCTGCGCCGGCGTCGGGCTGGCCGCCTCGCGACCCTTCCTCGCCCGCTTGCGTAGCCGGCTGGACACCCAGTCAGCCGGCGTAGGTGTACCTGTGATCGCCGAGGGCAGCGCGCTGGCTATCGCGATCCTCTCGGTGCTGGCGCCACCGCTCGGCCTGGTCGCGCTGCTGGCGCTGCTGTGGCTGTTCTGGAGTGGCCGTGGACGCGAGGACACCAAGTACGCAGGTCTGCGAATCCTGAGGTGAAAAAGCTCGTCCTCGTAGTGATCGACGCGATGAAGCCTGAGATGCTTGATCGCGCGATCGCAACCGGACGTGCTCCTGCGCTCGAGCGGATCGCCGGGGAGGGTGCTTACGTCAATGACGTGGTGGCCGCGTTCCCGTCCGTGACGCCGGTCTGCGCCGCCTCGATTACCACCGGCACCGGCCCCGACCGGCACCTCATTCCGGGGATGAACTGGTACCACCGGCTGGAGCAGCGCTACATCGAATACGGCACCAGCTTCTCGGCGACGCGCCAGTTCGGAGTGGTGCGCTCGCTGACGGACACCGTGTACCGGATGAACGCAGAGCACCTCAGCAAAGACACCCCGACGGTGTTCGAGTCGCTCGACGACATGGACGTGCGCACCGCCGGCACCACCTACCTGATCTACCGAGGTCGTCATCAGCACGATGTCGCCCAGGAGTCGGCCTTGGCGAAGGTTGTCACGTCGACGCTCTTTCGCCGCACGATCCTGGGTCCAAAGGAGCTGTTCTATGCCGACATCTACGCGAGCCGTAAGACCGGCTGTCGCGGGCAGCTGGGGCTGCCGGGAGTTCGGGACCAGCACACCGGCTGCGTCGGCTCGTATCTGGTCGAGCATGACCTCTGTGACTTCTTGCTCTTCTCACTGCCTGACAACGATGCCTGGTCACACAGGCATGGGCCGCACTCGCAGGTGACGTCGATTGCGGCGGCCGACCGTCAGCTGGAACGGCTGATGCACGCCGCCGGCGGGGTTGACCGGTTCCTGGACGAGTACGCCGTGATCGTCACCTCGGACCACTCGCAGGCGCTTGTGGAAGACAGCATCAGGCTGGATCTGGCGCTCACGGATTTCCATGTCGCGACGCCGAGCGCGTCCAAGTCGGTCGGCGCGGAGCTGGCTCTCTGTCCCTCTTCGCGTGCCGCGATGATCTACGTGCTCGATCCCGAGCGTCGTGATGAGCTCGTCCCGCGGACGCTCGCCGCTGTCAAGGATGTACCGGGCGTCGACCTCGCTATGTACCTGAACGGCGGCGAGGCGGTGATGATCGCCGCGGGCGGGCACCAGCTTCGCTTCGCGCCCGGCGGGGATCTGGTTGACCTACGCGGTTTGAGCTGGAGCGTGGAGGGGGATCTCGATGTACTGGGTGCGCGGATCAGCGATGGGCTCTTCGAAACCCCCGACTATCCAGACGCGCACCCAGTACAT
>Ga0224557_1001030_pt1 | contig 28095 bp, 24 predicted proteins | sample 714S31014metaG_FD_180677 | JGI IMG/M metagenome (GOLD analysis project Ga0224557, IMG submission 180677) | Peat soil microbial communities from Stordalen Mire, Sweden - 717 S3 10-14 | ecosystem: Environmental > Terrestrial > Soil > Wetlands > Peat | place: Sweden: Norrbotten County, Stordalen... | reverse complement strand
CGCCGCCAATCCCGGTGCCGACGTTCGAGTATAACACAGCCCGTCGTCCCCTACCCGCTCCGATCAACGCCTCCGCCAACGCCCCCGCGTTCGTGTCATTCTCGATGATCGTGGGCAGCTTGAACCGCCGCACCAACCAGCGCCGCAACTCAAACCCGTCCCAACCTTTGATATGAAACGACCGCACGACGCGCCCGCGCGGAGAATCAACCGGCCCGCCAAACCCAACTCCAATCGCCTTCACCCGATGCGCCGCCAGCAACGGAGGAATCACAATTTCGAGTTGTTTGAGAATCCCGCGCGCGCCGTCGCGACGGACCACCGCGACCCGCACCAGTTGCACGATGCTCCCGTGCCGGTCGCACACTCCCACCTGCAACTTCGTCCCGCCGATTTCAACGCCGAGAAGCATAAATATTGTTACGATTTTACGCGCCCCCCATCATGATTGGAAGTGCGCTCATACCATATATGGTAGCCACATCCGCTCTTCGTTCGCCCCGGCCACACTCGCTGGGCAAAAAATACCCACCGAAAAATTTCTCCGTCGAAAAAAGGTTGCACATTCTTCGCTGTTTGTGGGAAAATCTCAGCTCACCCAAAAAGGAGCGTGCATGATGGCTGGTTACGTCTTGCTGTTTCAATACACCGACCAGGGAATCCGCAACGTCGTGGACACGATCAAACGGGCCGCCGCAGCCAAGGAAATGGCCGGCAAATTCGGCATCCGCATTGTCGAATTCCTCTGGACCATGGGCAAATACGACGGCGTCATCCTCGCCGAAGCCCCCAGCGAAGAAGCCATTGCTGCTTTCTCCAAAAGCACCGCCTCCATGGGCCATTTCAAAACCCAAATCCTCCGCGCCTTCCGCACCAGCGAATTCGACTCCGTCCTCGCCACCTTCCAGTAACAGGCGAGAATCATTCCAAAACCTATTACAGGGCATGCATCCCCGTGCCGTCGCATGGCCGTCGCCGAATTGTAGGGCGACCGGCCCGGTCGCCGTTCCTAAAATGTGTCATAAAATGACTCATAACCGCATGAACCGGCTCAAAAACACCCTCCCGGTGGGTTCGTTTTGGAAAACGAACCCACCGATTTTGCCAAAATTTTTCCAGCATAAGTCCTTGTTGTCCTGTTGGATAACTGCTGTTTCTCCTCCGAAAAACGGTGGGTTCGTTTCGCAGAAACGTATATGGGGCCCCTCCCTTGGCCATTGGCGAGGGCTTGGTAGGGACGTGCTGCTGCGCGTCCGTGCCGTGTCATCCTCCACCGATGTCCCCTCTCCCCTTGAGGGAGAGGGTTAGGGTGAGGGGCACTTCCATAATCCCGAATGCCTCTTGCCCTCAATTCATCATTCACATCCCGACATTATCATTATCGGTACCCGATGTCCAGAGGTAATATTAATCTCCGATTTCACCCTTGTCACAGCCTGCGTTGTAGCCACGCCGCGGCGCTTGGGCTTTGTAGCCTTGGCGGAGAAGGCTCGGCGTGCTTCGGCATCAGTCGTGACTTGTAGGGCAGGCAGCCCGCCCGGCGCCGTTTCCTCGCTCGTTGCGCGCATGCCGCTCTCCTTGTAGTATAATTCTCTCCGCGTATGACTCCTCAGGAAAGACGAATGAGCGACTGGATGCGTAAAGTTTTGGAGAGCAAACGCGCGATGCGCCAGCGTCTCGCCGTGCCTCCCTTTTCGGAAAGCCGAGTCTGACGAGACGCCACAGTCGTTTGCGGCAACCGCAGAATCCTCGAGGAACTGTCGCAACCGCAGCCTCGCCATCGCCCCGCCAGCCCCCTGTGGCGAGAGCAGACTCCTAAGCCCTAATCGGTAATAGTGGGGTGGGCGTCCCGCCCGCATGCCGTTTCCGCTTGCGCCGTTTCAATCCCCCGGCCTGTCATCTTGAGCGGAGCGAAAGATCTAGTCTGCCCGCCACGGTAAATGCGCAATGGATACACCGGCCCCCAAGGCATCCCCACTCGCTTCAGAAGTCGTGCTCTAACTTCTTGAGCCGTTCTTTCTCGGCTGCTTGCTTTGCGGTTTCGATGTCTTTGATGGCTTGCTCATGGGCTTTTTCCCAGTCATAGGCAGTAAACGTAACGCCGCCTCCATACCCCATTTCCACAGTAGCTTTCGCGAATCTATCGGTCCTGGCGTAGTCCCCTCCTCCGCCTCCCTTGCGATGCGTCCAAACCATGGGACCACCGTTTACCTTAAAGAACGTGTCAATCTCGCTCTGGGTTGTCTGCGACCGGGTTCCGTACGAAATCCGCAAGCATTTCCCCTTCACAAAATCTGCCGTGATATGCACGTCATCTTTCCAATAGGAGAGAGTCTTGTCAGATCCAAGACTTGGTTGCTGGGCTGTTGGGTTGCCGTAACGCTCTCCACACTGTTTTTCAGTCGCTTCGAGCCAAGCGTAAGAAGCTCGCGCCAAACAGGTCAATGTCAGCCCAATCAAGACCGCCCATTTCTCGGTATCCGGCGGACGAAACACGCCTAGGCCTACCTTGTCATGGACCGCTGCACCATCTTCAGATACGCGCTCAGGTCGTCGGAGGACATTTTCTTGTCTTTGTACTGCTGAACCATTTTATCCAAGGCGGCCTGTTGGTCCGGGGTGGTCACATACTGAGCGAGCGGGGCAAGGTCATTTGGCAATTGGCCGTTGTTTGCGGAGACGTAGGCGTTGATTAAGGGTGCCAAGGCGATGAGAGCTTCGGACAACTCAAAACTCCCGGTTGATCCAACCCCGCCCTGACACGAGGCGAGGCGCATATCGTATTCCAGGTCCACCGCGTTCTTTTGCGTGACCAACCACTCAGTTGCGGCGGGTATCGGAATGCCTGGCAAACTGTCACCGCGAACAATATCGTAGCGCTGCAAAATAATGCTGTCGATTGGCGGATCGAGATAGGCTGTCAGTTGCGAGGTGTCGGTCGGCAACTGGCCGCCATTGGCGAATGAGTACTTGACCACTGCCCTCGCAATCCGATCCGCGAATCTGCCTTCAACATAGGACCGCAGTTCGGCCAGGGCGCGCCGGTAATCGGCATCGCTTTTCAGATCGCCGCGCATTGTTGCCCTGAGCCAGTCATCCTCGGTCAAAAAGTCCAGTTCCGGGATTTTCGCCTGCGGGGTCTGATTCAACCGCTCCTTTAGCCGTTTGATCCGATCCAGCCACGAATTCGCGGTTGCGCCAGCCGGGTCCGTGGCGGTGCTCTTTTTCAACGCCGCCAGTTCCTCCGAGTCGCGCCGCAGACGGTCAATTTCGGAGCGCAAGCTTGCCAACTCGGCGGCGGCACGATTACGGCGCTCGTTCTCCTCGCGCAACGCCGTCAACTGCTGGGCGGCGTTATCGCGTTCGCGGCTGAGTTGTTGCTGGAGGATCTGCGCCGCTGAACGCTCGATTGAGGCTTGGCGCGCCTCGTAGATTCCTGAGCCGACGGCGGCAACAACTGTGGTAGTGATGAGGGCTTTCTGTAATGTTGTCATGGCGATAGTCTTGGTGATGGTGGCGGTTGCCGTAACGGTCGTGGCAACGGTGGTTCCAGCGAGAATGGCAGCGGCGGAGATGGTGGCCGCCAACCCGGCCGGCGCAGCTTGAACCGCGTTGGTCGAAATGACAGCGGCAAGTCCGCTCGCCGCAACCGTGACGCCCCGCTTGGCGAAGAATTCGCGCAACTGGTCGACAGCGCGGCTGACGCGCTTTCTGGCCGCGTCTTCGCTGGCACCGAGGGTGTGACCAACTTCGGCGAAAGATTTGTTCTCGAAGTAGCGCAGCAAGACTGCGGTGCGGTCGATATCGTCAAGGACGTGCATGGCCTCGTCAAGGAAGGGCTCAATCTGCGTCCAGTCGGTGGCGGACGTGTTCATGGCGCTGAGCTCGCTGGCGACCTGTTCACGGTGCTGGCGGCGCGACTCGCGGCGGACAACGTCAACGGCCGTGCGGCGGGTGACTTGATAGAGCCATGCCGAGAGGATGGTGTCGGGCGCGAGGCGGTTCGCTTGACGGGCGAGGTCGATGAACACGGATTGGGCGACTTCCTCAGCCAATTGCGGGGAGCGGACCTGGCGGAGGGCCGCGGAAAAAACGAGGCTGAGATAGCGACGCACGATCTCGGTGAAAGCGTCCTCGGCGTGCTGCCGGGCATACCGCGCGAGCAACTGAAGATCGGTATCATTCACGTTCATAAAGTATATCGTCGCCATCGCGCAAACCGGACGAGAAAAATCCGAATGGGTCAACATCTTGCATTTTACAGACCGACAGAACTTGTTCCACTGCCCAATTCAACATTCCGCACTTATAGATAGTGCTATCCATAACTCTCCACCGTTCGCACCTTTTAAGCACTCTCGTGGCAAACCAAGCGTCGCCAAAAGCGCCAACGCTTCGCTCCCCCCACTTTCCATCCCACCTGCTACACTCGTCCCTCGCAACCGCATTTCACCGTGTCTTCCACCCGGCCTGTCTTCCATCGATACATGGCACTACCATGTATCGCGCGCTTCATCGCCTCTGCGTCTTGCCCGCAAACGCACAGCATTTTCGGGCTCACATCTCAACATGGTAACAGTTGCCAGCCTTCCTCCGCTCGATCTGCGCAGCCACTGTTTCAAAACTTTTTGTTCGGTTTTGCCTTCCGGCGGGGCTTTACTAGTGAATAAACGATGATGGACACCCAACAGTTGCTCGCCGAATACGCAGGGAACGGCTCGGAAGCGGCCTTCCGCGAATTGGTCGCGCGCTATATCAACTTTGTGTATTCGGTGGCACTACGCCTGGTCGACGGGGATACACAGTTGGCGGAGGACGTGACCCAAACGGTTTTCATCGCCCTGGCGAAGAACGGCCGCACGCTTTCCAGGGAGGTTATGTTGGGCGGATGGCTGCATCAGCACACGTATCACGTCGCCACCAAAGCCGTGCGCGGCGAGCGCCGCCGTCAATCCCGTGAACGTGAGGCTGTGGACATGCAAACTCTACAGGACGATTCCGCTGCCGAATGGCGACAGGTCGCACCTATTCTTGATGAGTCCATCACCCAGCTCGGCAGTGAGGACCGCACCGCAATTCTCCTCCGCTTTTTCGAGCAACACGATTTCCGCTCCGTGGGCCAAGCGTTGGGAAGCACCGAAGATGCCGCGCGCATGCGAGTGAACCGGGCTTTGGAGAAATTGCATTCTCTACTAAAGCATCGTGGCGTCATCTTGCCAGTTGCCGCGTTGGGAACCGTCCTGACCGCCGAGGCCGTCACAGCCGCGCCTGTGGGACTGGCGGTCAAGATCTCCAGCGTTGCCCTGGCTGGCGTGGCGGGAACCGGAACAACCCTCACCCTTTTGAAAGCGATGACTATGACAAAACTTCAGGTTGGAATTATCGGCGCCATTCTTGTGGCGGGCGTGCTGACACCCCTGATGATTCAACATCAAGCCCAGGTCAACCTGCGCGAGGAGAATCAGTCGTTGCGCCAACAGGTCGCGCAACTCAAAACCGACAACAAAAACCTTTCCAGTCGCGTCATCCAGGTGAAAGGGGCGCCCGCCCCCCACCTGCCCGCGCCGCCCATGCAGGTCACCAATCCCCCCAGTGCATCGGCGACGGAAGATTTACCGCGCGCCAATCTGTACGCCCTCTTGGACAAACCACCGAAGTTGACCGCCGAGCAGGTCGAATCTTACCTTAAAGCGAATCGGCGTAATGCGGCGAGTCTCTTGGCTGCGTATCGCACCACCGCCGACCCGGCGCTACTAAAGGAAGCGATGGAGAAATACCCCGACGACCCGCAAGTGGCTTTCGAGGCTGCTTTCGACAAGGATTTATCTCCCGAACAACAGCGTCAATGGTTGAACGCGTTCGAACAGTCCGCTCCCGACAATGCGCTGGCGAATTATCTTTCGGCGTTCAATTATTTCAAAGCCGGCCAGATCGACCAGGGAGTGCAGGAACTCTCCGCCGCCTCCGGCAAACAGGTAAACGATTACACACAGAACCGATATCAAGAGGACGAAGAAACCTATCTCGCGGCGGGGTATTCGCAGGCTGATGCCAAAGCCATTGCTTCAATGCAATTAGTGGTGCCGCAATTTGCTCCACTAAAACAACTGGGGCGTGACATCGTTGATTTGGCGAACGCCTATAGTCAGGCTGGCGATACAACTTCCGCGCAGGCTGTGCTGCAAATGGCCGCGAATATGGGTCAGAGTTACGCCAACCCGTCCGCAGGCGAACAACTGCGCGGCCAACTTGTCGGCATGGCCGTCGAAAATATGGCGCTCAATGCGATGAGCCCCAATAGTCCTTATGGGAGCAATGGACAAACCGTTCAGGATCGACTTAACCAACTCGCTCAACAAAAAGCCGCAATTCAGCAAATCAACCAACAATTTACGCCGTTGCAGCCAACGCTGTCGGATCAGGACTGGATTACCTATACAGACCGCCGGATGCTTTTCGGCGAGGCCGCTGCAGAAGAGTGGGTCGTGAACAAGTACGGGAAGCAATGATTGACAGCGTGCCGCCGAAGGCAGTGGGCTCTGTGTGAGACGCTCTGGCCCCTACAGCAACTTCTTCCACCGCTTGATCTGCGCCGCCACATTCTTCGGCGACGGCGCGCCGATGGCGGTGCGGGCGGCGAGGGCGCGGCGAACATCGAACACCTTGCCGGCGGCAGGTCCATACTTCTTGGCGGCAAGCTTGGGCAGCGAACTATGCGTCTTCTCCGCCTCGGCGCAGAGCGCGCCAACGGCGTGATGGGCTTCGCGAAACGCCATCCCCTTCGTCACCAGAAAATCAACGAGGTCCGTCGCGAGCATCATCGGGTCGCTCGCGGCAGCTTCGCATTTGACGTGGTTCACGTGGATGTGGCGCATCATTTCCGCCACCATGTGCAGCGTGGACAATAAAATATCAGCCGACTTGAACAGCGGTTGCTTGTCTTCCTGCAAATCGCGGTTGTAGGTCAACGGCAGCGATTTCAGGAGCGTCAACGCCTGCACGAGATTGCCGTAGAGCCGCGCCGTCTTGCCGCGCGCCAACTCGGCGATATCAGGATTCTTCTTTTGCGGCATGAGCGACGAACCGGTCGTGTACGCGTCGGCAATCGTGATAAACCCAAACTCCGCGCTCGACCAGAGAATCAAGTCCTCCGCCAGCCGCGACAGGTGCGCCCCCGTAAGCGCCGCCGCCGCGTGAAACTCCACGATAAAATCACGGTCGCCGACAGCGTCCATCGAGTTCTGCGTGACGCCCGAGAAGCCGAGCAGCTTCGCCACGTAGGCGCGGTCGAGCTTAAGCGTGCTGCCGGCCATTGCGCCCGACCCGAGCGGACAAATGTTGGCCCGCTTCGCGCAATCGGCAAAACGCCCGGCATCCCGGTCCAACATCTCCACGTACGCGAGAAGATGGTGCGCGAGCAGCACCGGCTGGGCCCGCTGCAAATGCGTATACCCCGGAATCACCGCGTCGCATTCCTTTTCCGCCAGCGCCACGAGCGCGTCCTGCAAGTTGCGGATTTCGTGATCGGTATAGCGAATCGCCGACAGCAACCAGAGGCGAATGTCCGTCGCGATCTGGTCATTCCGGCTGCGACCCGTGTGGAGCTTCTTCCCCGGCTCGCCGATCTTGCGAATCAACGCCGACTCGATGTTCATGTGGACGTCTTCGCAGTCACAATCCCACCGGAACTTGCCCGAATCGATCTCGCGTTCGATGGCCCGCAAGCCGTGCTCGATCTTTACGGCCTCGGCGTTTGTAATCAGACCGACCTTTGCTAGCCCTTTCGCGTGCGCAATGGACCCGGCGATATCGTGCTTGTACAACCGCCAGTCGAAGCTGACGCTCTCGGTGTAAGCCTTCACGGCTTCCGCCGGCCCCGCCGAGAAGCGTCCGCCCCAGGTTCGTTGCTCGGATTTGCTCATGCGGCTGATTGTGGGGAAACACGGTTGAGAATCAAGACATTTGCCCGCGTGCGAAGCCCGAGTTTCCGGGTTGTTGCGCGTGCCCCGTCTGCGTTAAGCTAAATCGCACGTCAGCTGACGCCATGGAACAAACAACCTTTGATCGTTCCGATCGCAATTCGATGACGGAAAAAGTCGCTTCAGACAGAACGCCGATAGGCTGGCCCCGCTGGATCACCCCGGTCGCCCTGCTCGTAACCGTTTTTGTCATCAATTTCGCCGCCATGCCCGCACTCTGGTTCCCCGGCGACCCGTACGCGTGGCGTGAGGAAACGCGCAGTATGTTGCGCGATGGCACTCTACATGTGGACGCGCATTTCGCCGAGCAGTCCGGTGAACGCGGGCAGTATTTCGTGTTCAATCCCCGAAACGGGCAGTGGTACAGCAAGTACGGCGTGATGAATTCACTCATGGCGTTGCCACCGATGAAACTGGAGCAACTGTTGACAGGTCGCTTCCCCCGCGAGGGTGAATTTCCCAACCTTTTGATTTTCAATCTGTACAACATCCTTCTCAGCCTGGTGGTCTGCGCGTTGCTGTATCGGATCACCGGCTGGTACACGCAACGGCCATGGGTCCGGGTCGTCTATGTGCTGTCGACATTTTATGCGACATATTTTTGGTATTACCAGCGAGCCCAAACGTCGGAGATCGTTCAGGTCTTGGACTTCACCGCCGCTTTCTATTTCCTGATGATCTACCTGCGCGCCTCACGGAGTTCGCAAGGGCAACCGGACGGGAAGTGCCGGCTGGCGCTGCTGCTGGCGTGGCTGTTCGTGGCGGCCCTGCTGTTCACACGTATTCTATTCGGACTGCTTATCCCGACCCTCTGGCTCGCGGTACTCTACGCTTCCGGCGCAATGGAAAAGGAACAACGACGGCACGCGCTCTGGCGACAAATCCCCTGGTTGTTGCTGCCCGTGCTGCTAATGATTGCCGCCCTCGCCTGGATCAATCAGGTGAAATTCGGATCACCGTGGCTAACTGGGTACCACCAGTGGCGCGCCGCTGATCATTTGCCGAGCGGCCGCTGGCAAGATGGAATCTGGGGAATCCTCTTCGACCCGCAGGGCAGCATGCTCCTGCACTTCCCGATTCTCATATTCAGCTTGTTGGGACTCCGAGAATTCCATCGCCGCTACAAACTCGACACCGTCGTCATCTTCCTGTTGCCGTCAGTACTGCTGCTTGTCTTGACCAAGACGCCGATGTGGCGTGGCGAGTGGAGCTATGGCCCACGACTGGTGATCTTCATGCTGCCCGTGCTGGCGCTCCCTTTCCTGCTCTACGTGGAATGGCTCGCCGCCGCGCCGCGTCACCGGGTCAAGTGGACGCTGATCGCAGTGACCGCGATGGGGTTGGGCTACTCAACCTACCTGCAGTTCCAGGTGAACCGGCTGGAATACTTCACTATGTATCAGGCTACCGAACCGATCTCCGGGGCTTGGACCCGTGAGATGGCGCGCTATTTCCTGGAACATCAGATGGGCGTGTTCAACAGCGATCTTATCCGCCATCGCGATGACCTGGATAACTTGTCCGATGTGGCCAACTTGAAGGCGCGCGGCGTAAGCGACCAACGATTGCGGCAGTACAAGGACCTGCTGCGGGCTCTCGCCAATCAAGAAAACTTCTATTGGAGACGCCCACCCGCACCTCTGTCGCCGGCACCAGCCGCGCCGTAACGCGCTCCCAGCCATGCCTTAGTTGCCACTATTGCCGCTGCCCGGCGGAGGCCCACCGCCGCCTGGGGCCATCCCGCCCTGCGGCGGCATCATGCGCTGCATATTGGCCATCATCATTTCCTGCATGCTGCCGTACACCTTGTAGTCGGTAGGCGGATCAAAAATCGACGCGTCGGGCGCGGACATCTTGATGTCGCGGAAGTGTGTAGTGATGGTCGCACCCCCATTCTGCATTTCGGTCTGGATCGGGAAGTCTTTCAGGTCGCTGGCCTTCCACACGATAATTTCGTGCTGCTTGCCGTCATCGGTTGTAATGGTGACCTTGTTCTTAACGCAGGGATGACCATCCACGGTGTCCTTGCCAATCACGGTGCTCTCTACCGTCGGCTCCTTCGGTTCGGTCTTGTCGGCCGGCTTCATCTCCGCCGGATTGATTTCGCAATACGCCTTGAGCCCCGGATACACCAGATACATCAGCTTCTTGTCGCCCCGATAAATGCTGATCGTGCGATCCATCCCCATCTGCTTCATCTGGGCGACGGCCTGCGGTGGCATGTTCATGCCCTTCATGGAAGACATGTCCGTCTCCGTGCGCACATTGCCGTTGAGAACCGCATAGGCCGACTCCATCTGCAGCGGCGCGGGGCGCGATTTGTCCGTGATCATCACCTCCCCGGTGGCGGTGAACGCCTGGCTCTTCCCGAAAATTTTCGCCATCTGGCCGTTGCCGAAATCGCGAATCCCGCCGCCAAACATCCGTTGCCCAAAGACCACCGGTGTCGTCAGGCAAGCCGCCGCGACGATCAATGCACAAATCCGAAATGCCTTCATGTCTCGTTCTCCTTTGTTGATGACACCGACCGTAGCAAGCACGCAGCCGCCACAACAACAAAAAAATCGCCCCTTACCACGTCCTTGAGTACCATGGCCCCCGTGAAACACGATCTCCGCGCCGTTCTCTTCGATCTCGATGGGACCCTGGCTGACTCGCTGGCCGATTTGGCCAACGCCACCAACTGGGCGCTGACGCAACTCGGTTGCCCCACGCATCCGCTGGAAAGCTATCGCTACTTCGTCGGCGAAGGTGCCCGCGAGCTTTGCGCCCGCGCCCTGCCCGCGGACAAGCAGAACCTGGTGGATGACGCACTGCGCTTGATGCGCGAGCGCTACGATGCGCACTGCTTCGACCTGACGAAACTCTATCCGGGAATCCCCGAACTGATCTCAGTGTTGGCCGAACGCCACTACCGCCTGGCGGTGTTGTCCAATAAACCAGACGTTTTCACCGAGCGCATGATCTCGCGCTATTTTAATCCGTCACCCTTCACCATCGTGCGCGGTCAATTACCCAACGTACCGCTGAAACCCGACCCGACCGCCGCACTGCGGATTTCGCAGGAGATCGGAGTGCCGCCCGCGCAATGGCTCTACCTCGGAGATACCAACACCGACATGCGCACCGCTCGCGCCGCGGGCATGCACGCGGTCGGTGTGTTGTGGGGTTTTCGCGACCGCGAAGAGTTGGTCGAGAGCGGCGCTGAGCATATCGTGGCCAAACCGGAGGAAGTTTTGCGGCTCTTGTAAGCGGCGCTCGCCTCTTAGGGAAAAGAAACGCGGGAAGGCATTGACGCCCTCCCCGCGCTCTGACGGCTTGCGTTACAACGACCGGTCGTTGTCGCTGTTATTTCTTAACTTTAACGGTGGCAATCGTCCCGGACACGGCGTCAACGCCATCATCCCAGATGCCCTGGAACTTCACGGTGGCCGTCGTGTTCGAACCTTGCACTTTGTCAGAGACGCTAAGGAACAAAACCGCGTTCGTCGCGGTGCCTGCCGAGCCTTCAAAAACAACCAAACTCTTGTCGCTCGTCGTGGTTGTCGGCGTCAGATCCACCATGCCCGTCTCCTCCAACAAGGGAACCACGTTGGTCACACCGGACACAACCGTAACCTGTCCAATCACCTGGGTGCGGTTCGTCACCCCACTTTCCACGATCTCCAGCTTCAATACCGAGATGTTATTCGTGTTGCCCGACAGGCTCGCGCCGGTCACCGCCGTGCGGTCAGGAGCGAGTTTGCCCTTGAGGGTGATGTCTTGTTGGTCCAACACGTTTGTCGTCTGCGCCTGGCAACGGACGATACCCACCACGGCCAGTGCCGCGATAATTGCGAATGCTTTCTTCATAAACTTATCTCCCTGTAAAAAATGTTCTGGTTACTATTTCTTGGGTTTGATGCTGTCGATTGAGCCCGACACAGCATTGGTACCATCGATCCAAATGCCACTAACCGTCGCCTTGAAACTCAAGGTCGAGCCGGAGCCTGACCCGGTAAGGTTGACCAACAATACCGCATTGCTGGTAGGGCCAGGCGTACCCGTCAAAACATTCACGCTCTTGCTGCTGGCCGTGGTCACATGGGATGATTCCAGCAAATAGGCGGCGGACACGTTGGTCACATTCGCTGAGGGAACACTAAACTCACCAATCAGAATGCCGACCCCCGTCTCCATGAGTGCGATGCTGTTGGTGTTGCCCGATAAATTCTCGTTGGCCACCGTCGCTCCGCTCGGACTGAGTTTGCCTTTGAAGGTGACTTCATATAGTCTCGAAACGTTTGTTTGCGCCTGGCTGCTGGCAATACCCGCCAGGCCAATCAACGCCGCTGCAATAACCACTGTACGCACTGCTTTCATCAATTCTTCCTCCCTTTAGATTTCCTGGCAACTGGGCAATATCATCGCCGCGCCATGCGGCGTAAGGTGCCTGCCACCGCGATTTCGCTGGTGGCGGATGGTAGGTGCGCTGCCCCCGGTGTGTCAAGGTAACAAGCCCATATAAACGGATTGCAATTCTGTAATAATTGACCTGGAGAATCTCGTTCCACTAAAGCAGATAATTCGTCGGGCCGTGAAAGAAAAAGGGCGCCCTGCTTGCGCAAGACGCCCCTTTCGTAATTACGTTCTTCTGCTGGGTCAGCCTTAACGACGACCGCGACCGCCGCCACCGAAGTCGCGCTTGCCGCCGCCTCCGCCGCCACGACCGCCACCACCGCCGAATCCGCCGCCGCCACCACCACCACCGCCGCCGCCGCCGAAGTCACCGCGGGGACGTTCCTCACGGGGACGGGCTTCGTTGACGGTGAGTGCACGACCGTCGAGTTCTTTGCCGTTGAAATCAGTCACGGCTTTGTTGGCTTCTTCTTGCGTCCCCATCTGGACGAACGCAAATCCGCGGGACTTGCCCGTGAACTTGTCCATGATGAGTTCGCAACTGGTGACATTGCCCGCCTGCTTGAACAGGTCGAGAATATCGCCTTCGGTCGTGTTGAACGACAGGTTGCCCACGAATAGCTTGGTTGCCATAGGGGTTTAGTATTTCCTTCTGCTGCGGTAGGGAGGCTTCAGTGACTGTTCCCGCTCGTCGGGTTTCGGACTGCCATCAGGCAAACAAGGCGTGACTGACATTCCACCAATCTCACTGCGCTCTTCTTCCATATGCTAGCTGCCAAAAACTATACGCAAACCAGCCCAATTGGCAACAAGAATTTTCCAGCACCCCCCGTGGGAATTCTTCCTACCACCCTCCTGCTAGGCGAACGAGATCAGCTGCCGCCCAGCCGTTTTTCGGAAAAACGAAGCCATTTGTCATTTTTCTGTAATGCACCCTAACTACCTCACACACCGACACTTCCAACTGCATTTCCACACATTACAATTGGCTTCGTTTGGTAGAAACGGGGGGGGTGGGGCCTCTCTCCCCTTGTAGCTGCGGGCGCTGACCACGGCCTCCCCGAGACAAACACCCTGTCCTGATTCGTTTTCTCAAAGAACCACCCGAACTCTACCCTTTCCCCACCCTCCTGTCGAGCAAAATTATCGCCCAACGATAGGCAAGGATTGTCGGGCAGCCGGCTCGCGTGCCGTTGTTCACGCGCGCTTCCACCGAATAAGAAGCAACGAAGGCTGGGAAAGCCAGTGGACGGAACTTTTGTCTTGATCGGAACCTTTAATGGGTGACCCCTTACAAAACCACCATGGTGGACTGGCTCGCGAAGCCTGTCGTAAGATGGGTTTCGGACTTGGCCAATTGAGTTCACAATGGCATTCGCCACCAAATACGCGTATTCTACAGAAAAGAACGCGTGAACCATTCATTCCGCTTTATCATTCGACTGCGTGTTGCCGTTAGCCTCTGCGGGGTCCTAGCGTATACAACAATACTCGCGGACTCGCAGGAAACGAAACGACAGCATGTTCTCGTGTGCTTACCAAACGCCGAAACAAACGCGCTGCCATCAGCGGCGTTTGTGGACGCAGTGAATCAAGCTGCAAGCACGAAGAAAGCGTACGGCACAACATGCACCCTCACAATCATTGACCACGAACCTGTGCTTGCTATGTATGCGAGAATTATTCTGCGCTCTTACGGTATCGGCAAACAGGACGTGGAGATTGCAACGTCGCTCAATTCTGTTGCGGTTCGTGATTCAGAAAAACTGACTAGAATTGGTAGTTGCGACAACGCGCGTTCCGGGCTGAACCAGCACACGGAAGAACCATCGTCAGTTCCGCAGACATTTCAGACGGCAATGATTGTTCTCGGAAATCGACCCAAAAGGGGTCAGTTCGTTTTTTGTTAACATAGTGCCTCGAAAAGGGGTCAGAAAAGGGGTCAGTTCGTTTTTTGTTAACATAGTGCCTCGAGGATACGCCACGTTCGCTGCAACTGCTTGTCGTGCGCCAATCGGGATCGGAAAAGGGGTCAGTTCGTTTTTTGTTAACATAGTGCCTCGAGGATACGCCACGTTCGCTGCAGCTGCTTGTCGTTGGCCAATCGGTGACCGATCCGGTGGAGGCAATGGCGCATTCCGCCGGGTGTTTGCCGGCCGAACTGTTCCGCAACCCAACCAATCGATACCTTGGTCTTGCGACGCAACAGCCGGGCGATCAAATAACGCTGCGCCCCGCGAACTGCGTCCGCGGCCGGGTAGCCCAACTCCTTGAGAGCGCGGTGCAGTAATCGGCGGGCCCGATCCTCTTCAATTTCCTCGATAGCGGCTCCGTTCCAGGTTTCAGGACGCCGTTCGGGGATCATCAAGTCCGAAAGCGTGTCCTTCATCCGGCTCGTGAAGCTCTCCGAACCAAAGCACCAGCCACGACGGATGGGCTTCCAGCGCTCCGCCAGTCCTTCCACTTCTTCGACGCGTTGGGCCAGGTAGTCGCGGTACTCTCGCTGAGTTTTGGCGCGGCGTTGACCCAATCCCAACTCCCCGTAAACCCGCTCGTGACGCAACCAATCAGGCTGACTCCGCCGCGTTCCGGCCAACCAACCGGCACTGCTCCACGGGTAGCGCAACAAATCTTTCACAGTCATCGTCAACCGGGCACGGACCGGATTCAGGTGGATATAGTCGCTGACCGTCAGCAAATACCCGGGAGACGAATCGTCCACAAGCAGGGCCTTGTATCGGCCCTGGAACAGATGGCCACGCGTGCGATGCCGACCATTAAAACGCTGCGTGTACGTCGCGTTGAGCCATTGCATGCCCTTGACCAGGGTGGGGCGGGGCGTCTCGATCAGCAGATGATAATGATTGGGCATAAACACAAAACTGTGGATCACCCAACCAGCACTTTCACAACTTTCACCCAGGGTTTCCATCAATCGCCGACGGTCCCGATCGTCCTGGAAAATGGCTTCGAGGTGGTTGCCGCGATTCATCACGTGATAGATGGCCCCGCTGAATTCAATGCGTGGTGCTCGTGGCACGCTCACCCTCCATCAATTGTCCTTACCACCTGTCGACCTAACAATAAACGAACTGACCCCAGACCACCTGGCGATCCGGACGCGTCACCAAACAACTGGTCTGCTTATACCAAGAACACTTCCTAATTACAAGAAGCGATTGTGAAACATTTCACAAGTGTATCGGCATATCACACTTACGCTTCCGCGTCGCTCTTTTGGAAAAGGGGTGGCTTCCGTGCAGGATTTTTTGTTCGATTTGTCCCGGAATTCTTCCTACCCTCGCCTGCCATGTCCCCGAACTTTCCCATCGTCCGCTACCTTCTCTTGCTCATGAATATAACCGCCAGCACCGCCTTCGGCCGCGATGCTGCAGCACCCTTCCCCAACCACAGCGAATGCCTCGTCTATTTCGGGACGCGCACGAGCGCCAAGAGCAAAGGCATCTATATGTGCCGCCTCAACAACGCCACCGGCACACTGTCTTCCCTCGGAATCGCGGTGGAGACAACCGATCCCGCCTTCCTCGCAATCCATCCCAACCATCGTTTTCTCTACGCCGTCCGTGAGAGCGGCGGATTTGAGGGCACGCCCAACGGTGCGGTCAGCGCTTTCTCCATCGACTCGACCACGGGAAAGTTGACGTTGCTCAACCAACAAAACTCCAGCGGTCAGGGCCCCTGTCACCTCGCGGTGGACAGGTCGGGCCAGTGCGTGCTCGCGGCCAATTACGGCAGCGGTAGCGTGGCAGCATTCCCAATCCGGGCCGATGGTTCTCTGGGCGCCGTAGCTGCGCTCCTCCAGCACCACGGTTCCGGCACCGATCCGAAACATCAGGAAGGGCCGCATGCCCACTCGGTCGGATTCGATGTCGCCAATCGCCGGGCATTCTGCGCCGACCTTGGACTCGACAAGATTTTCATCTACCAGCTTGAACCTACAACAGCTGCGCTCACCACCAATGATCCACCCTTTGCCGCACTCAAGCCCGGTGCCGGCCCGCGCCATTTCACCTTCTCTCCCAATGGCCGCCACTTGTACGTCATTAACGAGCTGAATTCCACCATCACCGCCTTCGATTACGACGCGTCGCATGGCGCCCTAAAAGAATCCCAGACCGTCTCCACCCTTACGGATAACTTCACAGCCCCCAACACCGCCGCCGAAATCGCCATCCATCCCGGCGGCAAATTCCTCTACGGCTCAAATCGCGGCCACGACAGCATCGTCGTCTATGCTGTGGACGAAACCACCGGCAAACTGACCTTTGTGGAGCACCAATCCACTCTGGGCAAAACCCCGCGCGCTTTCGGCATCGATCCAAGTGGTAACTTCCTACTGGCCGCCAATCAATCTTCCGATAACATCGTTGTCTTCCGCATCGATCCCAAGACCGGCCGCCTCAAACCCACCGGCCAAACCCTGGAAATACCCACTCCAGTTTGTGTGACCTTCCTCCCGCAGCCCTGATTCTGCAAGCCTTGCGCGCACACCCCTGTCGAATCATGCGCCGCCTATTTGGTTGACTTCCCTGTAAATACCTGTTCTGCTGACTCCGGAGACTGCGATTGCGAGTCGCGGTTGTCGGGGCGTATGGGTGAGGGTTTGATGGATTCGACGTGGCGAGCGTTGTATCATTTGTGGGTAGATTTTAGCCAAGGCCTTTGGCTGCTTTCCCTTCTACCTTATCCTTTCTTTACTCTCGATCCACAGCCAACTAAGCGACGACATTAGCAACCGGGCGTATTCCCATGTCGGCGGCAAGAGGTGTAGGCGCGAGTCATTTATTTTTCGAAATTGTGGCGTTGTTCCCGCGAGGACAACGCCAGCCAGAAAACAGAAACACAAACCAACCAAACGCTTGTACACAGGCAGAAATCGGAGTCCCGTCATGACAACCTCCAAGAAATTCACATTCGTCTCAACCGTCGCAACGTTGCTCAGCCTCGCGGTGCTCGCCCGGCCCAGTGTCGCCCAGTCCTACAACGTCGCGACGCAGTTTTCGACCGCCAGCAACCCCAATGGTGCCTGGAGCTACGGCTATTCGTACGGGGTCGGTGGAACGTTTATTCAGGATACCACCAACACTACCGCCTACGCCGGTCTTGCCCTGGGCGGTTGGATGGGTAATTTGAATCCGGTCTTCGGCGCCAACGAACCTTATGTGCTCAAGAACAGCACGGCAAATCCAGTCACCAACAATACCACCACCGTGTATCAACCCGGCCAACTGGCCCTGCAACCGGGCGAAACCAACGGCGAGAGCGTGATCCGTTGGACAGCGCCCTTCTCGGGATCGTTTAGTATCAACGCCACGTTTACCGGCTTGGATTTTTTCATCGGTGATTCCGCGGACGTGCACATCCTCCACAATGGCAGCTCGATCTTCAATTCGACCGTTGGCAGCCCCGCATCTTATTCGGGACCCCAGAGCATCCTCGTAGGGGACACCATTGATTTCGTGGTCGGCAATGGTGGCAATGGAGCGAATAACGATACCACCGCCCTCTCGGCCACGATCGTACCGGAACCAACGCCTGTCGGACTCGTGGCCATGGGCCTCGCCTGCTTGCTCTCGCTTGGTTTGCGCAAGCGGAAATAATTGCCAGAACCAATAACCAATTTCGCACCGGGAGTGTTCAGTCGCGCAATCGTTGCCGCTTGAGCGTCGCCCGGCTCCGTGCTACCATGCTCGCATGAAAACTTTCGCGCTTCTCGCGACATCACTGCTGATACAAACCATGACCACCTACGCGCAGCCGATTTACCAAATCCCCGTCAAAGACATCGACCACAAGGACACGTCGCTGGGCGCTTATCAAGGCAAGGTGCTTCTCGTCGTCAACGTGGCCTCCAAGTGCGGGTTCACCCCGCAGTACACCGCCCTCCAGGCTGTCTACGAGAAATACAAGGACAAGGGCCTCGTCATCCTCGGGTTCCCCTGCAACCAGTTTGGCTCGCAAGAGCCGGGCACCGACGAACAGATCAAGCTCTTCTGCTCCACCAAATACAACGTCACCTTCCCGCTGTTCGACAAGATCGACGTGAATGGTTCGCAGCGCCACCCGCTCTACGTCGCGCTGGCCGGCAGCGACTCGCCGTTCCCCGGCGACATTAAATGGAATTTCACCAAGTTCCTCATCGGCCGTGACGGTACCATCCTCAAACGCTTTGATTCAAAAACAACGCCGGACTCGCCCGAAATGACTGCGGCGATTGAAACCGCTCTCACCGCGAAGTAGAGCCCGAGCCTATTTCTTCTTCGCCTTCTTCAGCACCGCCGCGCGCGTTCGCAAACGCAGCGCGTTCAGCCGGATAAAACCGGTCGCATCGGTCTGGTTGTAAGCCCCCTTGTCGGCTTCCATCGTCGCAATGAACGGATTGTAAAGCGAGAGCGGGCTCTTGCGGCCTGCCGTGATGATGTTGCCCTTGTACAATTTCAATCGCACGGTGCCGGTGACGTTCTTCTGGCTTTCGGTGACAAGGGCCTGCAACGCCTCGCGCTCGGGACTGAACCAAAATCCGTAGTACACCAACTCCGCGTAACGCGGGATGAGCGAATCGCGCAGGTGCATGACTTCGCGGTCCATCGTCAGCGTTTCGATCTGGCGATGGGCGAAATGCAGGATGGTCCCGCCGGGCGTTTCGTACACACCACGGGACTTCATGCCAACGAAGCGGTTCTCCACGAGGTCCACGCGGCCGATGCCGTGTTTGCCGCCGAGTTTGTTCAGCGTGCGCATGACGTCCGCAGGGGAAAGACGTTTGCCGTTAACAGCCACGCAATTGCCGGACTCAAATTCCAACTCCACGTACTCCGGCTTGTCAGGCGCAACCTCGGGCGAAACGCTGAGCTTGAACATGTCCGCGGGCGGCTCGGCCCACGGGTCTTCGAGGATGCCGCTCTCGAAGGAGATGTGCAGAAGATTGCGGTCCATCGAGTACAGCTTCTTCGCGCTTGCTTCCACCTTAATGCCGTTTTTGGCGCAGTACGCGAGCATTTCGGTGCGGCCCTTGAATTGAGCCTGATATTCGGGCAAGCGCCACGGCGCGATGATTTCCAGCTCCGGCGCTAATGCGGCATACGTCAACTCGAACCGGCACTGGTCGTTCCCCTTCCCCGTCGCGCCATGCGCCACGGTATCGGCGTTTTCTTTATGGGCAATCTCAACCTGCGCCTTGGCAATGAGCGGCCGCGCAATACTGGTACCAAGATAGTATTGATTTTCATAGATCGCGCTGGCCTGGATCATCGGGAAAATAAAATCGCGCGCGAACTCCTCGACAAGGTCGAGCGCGTAATACTTGCTCGCGCCGGTGGCCTCGGCCTTTTTGTCGAGGCCGGCCAGTTCCTCCTCCTGCCCAATGTCGGCGCAGAACGCGATGATTTCGCATTTGTACTTGTCCTTCAGCCACCGCAAAATGACCGAGGTATCCAACCCGCCCGAGTAAGCAACGACAATCTTCATAAGGCTGCACGTTGTAAGCCCATTGGCCGCAAAAATCACGAAAAATCTCGACTCACCCGCCCGCTTCGCCTACCAAGAACGCCATGATTCGTCGCTGCCTCCCGTGGCTTGCCGTCGCGTTCGTACTCGGTGTCACGCTGGCGTTGATGTGGGGCCCGATGCAAAATGAAACTACCACCGGCGATGAAACCGTTTTCCTCGGCGCCGGTTACTCCTACTGGCTGGGCCACCGCTATTACCTCAACATCGAGCATCCACCGCTGATGCAACTCTGGAGCGCGTTCCCACTGTTGTTCCTCGACGTGAAGCAGCCGGCGGACGCTGAAAGATTGTTCGATGGAACATTTTACTGGCCGGTGCCGATCGGTTGGGACAACCGGGAAAGATGGGGCGAGACCTTCGATCCGGCACGGCAACCGTTTTATCACTATGCCGTGGTCGAGGGCACAACCTATGGTCACACGCTGGTGTACGGCGGGGAGAACGACGCGGACAAACTCCTGTTCTGCGGACGATTCATGCAGGCGTTGGTCACGCTGGCGACTGGCCTGCTGGTATTTTTCTGGGCCAGGTCGCTGAGCAATTCAGCCGGTGGACTGCTTGCGCTGGCGGCGTGGTGCTTTAACCCGCTGGCTCTTGCCTACGGGCACTTGATCATCACCGACCCCGGCATCTCATTGATGCTCCCGCTGGCGGTCTGGATGTTCTCCCGCTTCCTCGAATCGCCCCGGCCACGAACAGCCTTGGTTGTGGGGCTGGCGTTCGGCGCCGCCTTGCTCACGAAGTACACGGCCATTATTCTGATCCCGATTTTTGGCGCGCTCGCGGCGGTCGCGTGGTGGCGACAGCGACGCTCTCCTGGCGAAACCTCGGCCCGAAACCTTTTTGGCGGTTTGTTTCTGATCGTTGCCGTCGCCTGGGGAATGGTCCTGCTGATGTATCTTCCGCACTGGTTGCCGCCGCCGCCGATCTCGGATGCCGACGCGCAGGTGCTGCGGATTCCGACGTGGTTCACCAGGCTGCGGTGGCTGTGGATTCCTCGAGATTACTTCAAGGGGCTCACCATCATGCTGCTCCATGTGTCCAACGGCAGCCGGGGCTATCTGCTCGGTCAATGGTCGGACAAAGGTTGGAGTTACTTTTACCCCGTCGCCATGCTGATCAAAACGCCGGTCTCGCTCCTGTTGCTCCTCACGCTGGCCATCGTCGTGGCGCTGCGGCGAATCCGTCGGGCAAGCCTCGCCGAGGCCGCGCCTTTGATCGCCGCCGCCGTTTATCTGGCGTGCGCCATGACCAACAAAGCCGACATCGGCGTTCGGCACGTACTCCCGATCTACCCCTTGCTCGCCGTTGTCGCCGGAATCGAATTCGCCCGGGCGAAGCCGCGAGACCAACTCGTGGGCTGGGTTCTCTGCGCCTGGTTGGTGGTTACAGCCTTTCTGGCCCACACCGATTACATTGCCTATTTCAACGAACTCGTCGGCGGTCCCGCCAACGGCGGAGCGTACCTGATTGGTCCCGATTTCGACTGGGGACAGGATGGCAAACAACTGAAGACGTGGGTGAAGAACAACCACATTTCCAATCCCTACCTCGAATTCTCTGGCCCTCACCTGGCGATCGAGTACCTGCGCATCCCGCACCGGCAAGTCCAGGCGGCCCAGGTCCGCGAACTTCACGACGGCTTGTTCGTGATCTCTGCATCGAGTCTCATGTCGACCAACTACGACTGGCTTCGGGCGTCGTCAGCACCCGTGAGGCGAATTGGCTACACCATCTTCGTGTATTCATTGGCCGCGGCATCCAACCAGCCCCCGATCCAGTAAGCGGCAACGATTCTCGCAGGCCCGCGTTTCCCCGGACCCTCGACCGCAACCATCTCGAAAAATCTCGACTCACCCGCCCGCTTCGCCTACCAAGAACGCCATGATTCATCGCTGCCTCCCGTGGCTGGCTGTTGCGCTCGTTCTCGGTGTCACGCTGGCATTGATGTGGGGGCCCATGCGCGACGACACCGCCACCACCGACGAAACCGTATTCCTTGGCGCGGGCTACTCCTATTGGCAGGGCCACCGTTACTACCTCAATAGTGAGCACCCGCCCCTCATGCAACTCTGGAGCGCGTTGCCCCTGCAGTTCCTTGACGTAAATCCGCCCGCGCACACGGAAACCTACTTTGATGGAGCATCTTTCTCAAACGTTGCCTACACATGGAAATACCAGCCTGAACCAGCCGAGAATCTCACACCCGCTCTGAAGTCGTTTTATCACTATCCCGCCGTCGAGGCCGGGTTCTTCGGACGCCAACTGGTGTACGGTGCGCAAAACGACGCGGAAAACCTGCTGTTCTGGGGACGCTTCATGCAGGCATTGATCACTCTGGCGACGGGATTGCTGGTATTTTTATGGGCCAGATCGCTCAGTAATGTGGCGGGTGGACTACTCGCGCTGGCGGCATGGTGCTTTAACCCGCTGGCTCTTGCCTACGGGCACTTGATCATCACCGACCCCGGCATCGCCTTGATGCTGCCATGGGCAGTCTGGATGTTCTCCCGTTTTCTCGAAACGCCCCGACCGCGACCGGCGTTTCTGGCCGGGCTTGCCTTCGCCGGTGCCCTGCTCACGAAATACACCGCTGTCATCCTGCTCCCAATCTTTGTCGTTCTGGCCGCAATCGCGTGGTGGCGGCAGAGACGCTCCACCGGCCAGCAGCCGTCATCGAGTGTGTTCGGCAATGTGTGCCTCTTCCTCGCCGTCACTTGGGGAATAGTCCTGTTGCTGTATGTCCCGCATTGGTCGCCACCCCCGCCCATCCCCTTGGAGAACGCGCATCGCATTCAAGTTCCCGGCTGGTTTACGAGTTTGCGGTGGCTGTTGATCCCGCGGGATTTCTTTAAGGGATTCACCATCATGTTGCTCCATGTGTTCCACGGGCACAACGCCTACCTGCTGGGCCAATGGTCGGAAAAAGGTTGGTGGTACTACTATCCGGTCGCCATCCTGGTCAAGACACCGGTCGCGCTACTGTTGCTGTTCGTTTCTGCGGTCACGCTGGCACTCCTACGAATTCGGCAGCGCAGTTTCGCCGAAGCCACTCCCTTGATCGCGGTCGCCGTCTACCTCGCCTGTGCCATCCCCAACAAAGCCGACATCGGCATCCGCCACATCCTGCCGATCTACCCCCTGCTGGCCGTGGTGGTCGGAATCGAATTCTCTCACACGAAATTACGGCATCAACTAATCGCGTGGGTCCTCGCCGCGTGGCTGGGGGTGACGGCGTTTCTCGCCCATTCCGATTACCTCGCCTATTTCAACGAACTTGTCGGCGGCTCCGCCAACGGGCAAAACTATCTGCTGGATTCCAATTTCGACTGGGGCCAGAACGGGGGACGCCTGAAACAGTGGACGGAAAAAAACCACCTCACGCACATCTACCTCGATTACTTTGGCACGGGCATGGCGATCGAGTACCTGCATATTCCCAACGAACGCGTCAACCCGGCGGAAGTCCGCAATCTGGCTGACGGCTATCTGGTCGTTTCTGCGACGCATCTCATGGCGCCAGATTACGACTGGCTCCGAGCGACGCATGTGCCCGTATCCCGGATCGGCTACACCTTTTTCGTGTATTCGTTAGCCCAATCGTCAAGCCGTCATTCCGAGTAAACCCGGGATGGCATGACGTGCGGTGATTGACGCCTCCACCGACAGCCGTTATAACACTGGCCACGATGGGCGCACAAATCAACCCAACTCCGACCTTGGAATTGTCCGTCATCATACCCGTCTACAATTCGGCGGACATCTTTCCCGAATTGCACCGTCGTTTGGTGGCTGTCCTGGAACCTGCGGTCAAGTCCTTCGAAATCATCGCGGTGCTCGACGGTTGTCGTGATCGCTCGGTGGAGGTCATTGGTGGCATCGCCAGCAAGGATCCGCGAGTGAAGATGATCGAGTTCTCGCGCAACTTCGGCCATCAGGCCGCCATCACCGCTGGTTTGGAGTTCGTTACCGGGGCCACGGCAATTATCATGGATGATGACCTGGAAGACCCGCCGGAAACTCTCCCCCGGTTTCTCACCAAACTGGACGAGGGGTACGACGTGGTTTATGGCATCCGCAAACGGCGACACCGGCCGCTTCCGTATCGGATACTCTACCGGCTCTTCTATCGACTTCTCGGGAGCATGGTTGATATCCACATCCCGTATGATGCAGGGGATTTCTGCGCCATGCGAAGGCAGGTTGTGGATGCAATGAACGCGATGCCGGAGTCGAACCGTTACCTGCGGGGGATGCGAGCCTGGTGCGGATTCCGCCAGACGGGATTGGAGTACGACCGCGGGGAACGCCTGGCGAGTGGATCCGGATACACTCTCCGGAAGTATCTTGCCCTGGCGCTCGATGCCGTTTTCTCGTTCTCGTACAAGCCATTGAAGTTTGTCTCACTGGCTGGATTCCTCGTCGCCGGGGTCAGTTTCCTGTATGTGGTGCGGCTGATCGTTGGGAGGTTGACTGGCGAATTTCACGAGGTCCCGGGCTGGGCTTCGTTGCAGGTCTCGATCCTGGTGTTGTCGGGGATCCATCTGATTTCAATCGGAATCGTCGGCGAGTACTTGGCCCGCATCTACGATGAAGTGAAGCAGCGGCCGAAGTTTGTAATCAGAAAGGCCGTGGGCATCCAACGGGAGGGCGGCCATGACTGATTTGGCATCTTTGGTAAGCGGGAAACACGTCTTGATCACGGGCGGTCTGGGGATGATCGGTAGCACACTGGCCCAGAAACTCGTTCCTCTTGGCGCAAAAGTCACACTGGTGGATGCCTGCATCGACCCGTATGGCGCGAACTTCTTCAACATCGAGAGTATTCGCGGCCAACTCGCCGTAAACATTGCCGATATTCGGGACAAGGAAGCCATGAGGTGGCTCGTGCGCGGACAGGACATCATTTTTAACCTGGCCGGGCAGGTCAGCCACAACGACAGCATTGAGAACCCATTCCTCGACGCCGATATCAACTACCTCGGGCACCTGAACGTGGTGGAGAATATGCGGAAATTCAACCCGCACGCGGTCGTGGTTTTCTCGGGTTCGCGCCTTCAATTCGGGCGCATTGAGTACAATCCCGTTGACGAAAAGCACCCGTTGAATCCCCGGACGCCGTACGCCCTGAATAAAACCGCCGCGGAGAACCTGTACAAGTTCTATTTCGAAATGTACGAAATCCCCTGCGTCATCTTTCGAATCGCCAACCCGTACGGACCCCGTTCGCAGATGAAGCACAGCAAGTACTGCATGATCAACTGGTTCCTGCGGTTGGCGATGGAGAATAAGACCATTTCGATTTTCGGCGATGGCGAACAGATGCGCGATTACATCTACGTGGAAGACCTGGCGGACGCATTGCTCCTCGCCGCCGTCACACCCTCTTGCCGGGGTGAAATCTTTAATATCGGCAGCGGCATCGGATCGCGCTTCAAGGAGATGGTGGAAATCGTCGTCGGCACTGTCGGCCAGGGTAAGGTGCAGTCTGTCCCGTGGCCCAAGGATTACGTGAATGTCGAGACGGGCGACTACATCACCAATATTCGCAAACTCCAGGATGCCATCGATTGGAAACCCCGCACGGACCTGCGCAGCGGCATCCAGCACACGTTCGACTACTACCAACGCCATCGCGCTCACTACTGGTAGCATCATTTCGGTGTTAGTACCCAACATCTGCAAATCCACGAAGGCAACGCCAATGGTGGTTCTTTATTGATAACCCTTGGGATGTGCCTTGTGCCATTGCCAGGCCGTGTCGAGAATCGTCTCGACCGAATCGTATCGCGGTTTCCAACCGAGGATCTTGCGCGCCTTTGATGAATCCGCCACCAGCCTGGGAGGATCGCCCGGACGTCGCGGCGACGCATGTGTCGGGATCGGATGCCCGGTGATCTTGCGGGCGGTCTCGATGACTTCCTTGACGGAGAATCCGTTGCCGCTGCCGAGATTAAAGACGGTGCTCTCCGCATGGCCTAACGCCAGGATATGCGCCTGCGCGAGATCGACGATGTGAACATAATCCCGCACGCAGGTACCGTCGGGCGTCGGATAGTCCGTGCCGTAGACTTCCACCTGCGGTCGCTGTCCCAGCGCCACCTGCAGGACGATCGGAATGAGATGCGTCTCGTGGTTGTGATGCTCGCCGAACTTGCGGCTGGCACCGGACGCATTGAAGTAGCGCAGGCAAACGGACTGAATCCCGTGCAGTTTGTGATACCAATCGAGGACCCGCTCGAACATCCACTTGGATTCGCCGTAGGGATTGATGGGTTTCTTCGGTAAATCTTCGCTCAGCAGCGGGCTGTCCGGCGTGCCGAAAATCGCGCACGTCGACGAAAATACAAACTTGCGCACCCCAGCCTGCACGCAGGCGTCCAGTAGATTCACGCCACCGGCCACGTTGGTAAGGAAGTGTTTTCCCGGCTTCGTCATGCTCTCCGGCACAAGTGTCGCCGCGCCAAAGTGCATGATCGCATCCGGTCGCGCCTGCTCGAGGGCTTTGATCACGGTCGGGCGGTCCAGAAGATCGCCCTCCACGAACGCGGCCCGCGGGTCAATGGCCTGCCGATGCCCTTCGCAAAGATTGTCGAACACGATAACCTCGTACCCCGCGTTCAGCATCTCCTCAACACAGATGCTCCCGACATAGCCCGCCCCGCCGGTGACAAAGATTTTCATAGGGCGGCAAAGATAGGTCAATGTCGTCCTTGGCGCAAGTTCTCGTTTGGATGTGTCCAGCAGCCGCATTGACACTGGATCGTGGCGCGTGTTACCCTCGTTATCTATGCACGCTGAAATAGCCATCCCTGTCTACAATGAGGAAAACGACCTTCCGAAATGCATGCAGACACTGACGGAATTCCTCAAGGCAGAAAAATCACTGGACGTCAGTATCGTCATTGCGGATAACGCCTCGACTGACCGGACGTGGGAATTGGCGCAGGAACTCGAAAAAAAGTATTCGAATGTCACCGCCTTGCATATTCCCCAGAAAGGCCGCGGGCTGGCCCTACGCACCGTTTGGAGCCAAAGCAAAGCCGACATCGTCAGCTACATGGACGTGGATCTCTCCACCAACCTGAAATTTTATCCCCTGCTTATCCACGGGATCTCGATTTATTATGATATGGCGGTCGGCTCCCGCCTCATGCAGGCCTCACGGATCAAGCGCTCGCTCAAGCGTGAAGTGCTTTCGCGCGGGTACAATACCATGATCAAGTTGGCCTTCTGGAACCGTTTTTCGGACGCCCAGTGCGGCTTTAAGGCCATCCGCCGCGACGTGATGCTCAAGCTTTTACCGCACATCAAGAACAACAACTGGTTTTTCGATTGCGAGATGATGTTGCTGGCGGAGAAACATGGCTTCAAGATGTTTGAGGTCCCGGTCGAGTGGATCGATGATCTGGATTCGCGCGCCCGAATCGGCCCTTCGATCATCGAACACTCCAAGGGAGTGCTACGGATGCGCCTCGCCGGCTTCGGCCAGCAGCTCTAGCGGGAATGCACGAGGAATACTACCGCGTTATCTACGAGACGGAGCTTACCCATTGGTGGCCTCGCGGTCGCCGTCACATCCTGGCTTCCACCTTGCGGCAATTTGCCCCACCAGACCGGCCCCTGCGCATCGCCGACGTCGGGTGCGGCATGGGCTCGACATTCGGGATGCTCTCGGAATTCGGCTGGGTGGTGGGGGTTGATGCATCACCCACCGCATTGTCTTTTTCCAAGGAACGCGGGCATCCCTTGCTGGTGGCCGGCTCGCTGCCAGTGCTGCCATTCGCCGACGGGACTTTTGATGTCGTCTGCGCGCTGGATGTCATCGAGCATATTGACGACGATTTTGCCGCCGCGAAGGAATTGTGGCGGGTGTGCAAGCCGGGCGGCTTGTTGTTGATCACCGTGCCCGCCTACGAATGGCTCTGGAGCGATCACGATGACGTAAACGAACATCGCCGGCGCTACACACGACGACGCTTGCGAGCGTCCTTTGAACAGGTTCCCGTCGAGTATGTGAAACTCAGTTATATGAATACCCTGTTGGCGCCGCCGGCAATGGCGGTTCGTCTCTTGAAGAACCTGTTTCGGAAAGCGCCGGGTGATTCGACCGAATTGAAATCCGATGTTTATCACGTGCCCACCCTGCTGAATGGAATCCTGGCAAACATATTCGCCTCCGAGCCGG
>Ga0224557_1001028_pt1 | contig 28099 bp, 29 predicted proteins | sample 714S31014metaG_FD_180677 | JGI IMG/M metagenome (GOLD analysis project Ga0224557, IMG submission 180677) | Peat soil microbial communities from Stordalen Mire, Sweden - 717 S3 10-14 | ecosystem: Environmental > Terrestrial > Soil > Wetlands > Peat | place: Sweden: Norrbotten County, Stordalen... | reverse complement strand
ATTCCCCCTCATCCCGTTCCAAGGGCATGGAGAGCAGCCTAAGACGAACCCACACCGCCAGTAACACCAGCAGGATCAATCCCGCGCTCCATGCCTTGCGATATTTCAAGTCCGAGAATTTTGAAAACATATATCACCCGCCCCTCCCGCCGTCAAACGAATGAACTGGCAACGAATGAACTGGCCCTGAGATTGCTGGGGGTGTGAGACAAAATTCTTCTGGTTGGGCCACGACGCCTGTTTGAGGGACAAAGCGGCGCTGTCGCGCGCATGGAAAGCTCACGAAAATCCGCCAGGTCTTGGAGTGCGCGCGCGCCAGCGCCGCTTTGGATCTGCGCAAATACAATGTCGGATTTTTCTTGAAGAGAATGTCAGGAATATCCAGGGCAGAAACATAAGACACCCCCCCGTTGGGAGCGAAGCGGGCTATTTTCATCTTTCTTCCGGTGTCGGTGCGTGGCGAATCTGGGCTGGGCGTCTGGCCCGCAGCGCCTGGACGTTTTTCAACTCCGCGCCCAGGGCCTCTTTGTAGAAAAAGATGATCGCATTAAAGATTTGATTTTGGGTGGTGGCGGCGACATCCTTTTAGGCCAGAGCGGTCAGAAACTGTTCCAGTTTATGTTCACTTGGCAAATGCAACGGCAGCCCTTTGAGGAAGTCGCAATATCGCCTGAGCCAGGCGCAGTAAGTGCGCTCGGTCGCGAGCGCAAGATGTTGGCGTCGAACAACTTCCGTAAGCCGCCGCACCGCTTCATTCGTATTCATTTGGCCATTGTAATACACGAACAACCTGTTGTATATTAATTGTTAGGCGGCCACACGACGCTCACTACACATGCGCTTTCATCTTGGAGCCATACCTAGTTCGCCAGACTTCGTGCCTGACGCTTCGTGGAGGTCACTTCGCGAACCGTCCCCTTGGCCCGAAAAACTTGTCGGGCTGCCAGTCGGTGTAGCTGCGGCGGCGATAGTGGCAGTCCTTTGGTTTCTCCTCACGCCGTTGCGAGACGTAACGCCCGCGATGTCTTGGCGGGCTTATTTACTTTCGTTTCCGTGTATCGTCGTCGTCCACGAGCTTATCCATGCGCTGATCCATCCGATGTCGGGGCGTTCGGCGCGCTCCATTCTGGGCTTTTGGCCGGCGGGTGGTTTTTTCTACGCAAACTATGACGGCGAGTTGAGCCGTAATCGTTATGTTGCCATCCTGCTCACGCCGCTACTCGTCATCAGCATCGTTCCGCTTCTTGTGTCGGCTGTGACACGAGGCTCATCTGGCTGGGTCGCGTTTATTTCCATATTCCATGCTTTTTTGGCTGGTGCCGATTTGCTGCCAGCAGGCTTGGTTTTATTTCAGATTCCAGCTACTGGGATTGTCCGCCAGAAGAGGTGGAAGACATACTGGAGAGAGCATGACACATTGGCCGCCTAACAAGTCGCCGGAGCCAACCGCCGTTGGCGCTGTCAGTTCCGCTATCGCGGTTCGCGCCGCGAGTCGGCGGTGGCTCAGCTTTTTTCGTTAGGCCACTCGACCACACAAAATTTATGTTCAACCTATTCAAAAAGAAACCCAAACCAGACGAGAGTTTTAACGAGCCGCTTTCACCAGAGGCAGATAAGTTTCTCGCGGATGCTTTGGCAGAGTATCAGGCCAAGCGCGAGGCATTGCTGACAGGCGAGTGGCGGTTGCGTTCTTGCGCCGATTGGGGATTTGACCCGGAGAGCGGCACGGTGACGGTAGTGTTTCCCGACCGTTCACAGTGGCAGGCATCCGCACAGTTTCTTGGGAGTTACGCCGTTAAGGAGCAGTCATGGCAGTGGGCTTGGGATAGTCCCGACATGGGCGAGCAGTTGTCACGCGACAGCCGTTTGGTAAAAGACCTCGGCGAGCGGTTGGGCATCCGTTATCTCCAGTTGGGCGGCGGGAGCTTCGGTCTGCCGGGGCCAGAGTTTTCCGAGTATTTATGCGCTATTGGCGTGAAGGCCACAGATTCAGTTGGCATCATGGAGGCCGACGCTGGCCCGATGGTTGGATTTATTATGCTCAAAGATTTGAGGTGGACAAATGCCGTGGCCTAACAAGTCGCCGGAGCCAACCGCCGTTGGCGCTTGCCGTTCCGCTATCGCGGTTCACGTCACGAGTCGGCGGTGGTTCAGCTTTTTTCGTTAGGCAGCACGAGCACCATGAAGCTCTCATCCAAACTTGAATCTTACAGTCAGACACTTTCAAAGTCGACGGGGATATTCACTGCCATCGGTGTTCTGCTCGTCACCTTCGCATCTTCAGAGTTGGTGTTCAAGTTGATGCAGTATCTCATCATCAATTACGCGTATGGCCATGCGGCGTGGGCCGGTGGTTTGCGAGTGTCAAGTTGGAAGCATGGCATTCTTTCAAATGGAGATTTATTAGCCGGTTGGCCATGCGTGTTTTTCTATTTGGGTTCGTTCCTCTTGACAGCGTTGCCTTTTTTCGGCTCATTCCTTTTGTTCAGTTATATTGGGCTGCGACTGCGAGGCCGCCGCTTGAGCGACCCAAAGCCCAAAAAGAAATGGCAGTCATCAGGCAAGAGTGACAGTGCTGCCTAACACCGCGCTGGAGCCAACGCCGACTGCCCCTTGAGTTTATGGATTGTTTTGGTTATACAACGATTATCGAGTTTGCGGAGCCGCTCGCCCGTCGGCGGTGGCTCAGCTTTTTTCGTTAGGCTAGGCGACAGTGTTTTCGAAGCAAATGAAAAGGCATATGTCATCACGTTCCTGTGGTTCATGGGTAGTCGCGGGAACACTACTGGCGCTTATCATGGTGGCGGCGCTGCATCTCTTGCGAACCGATTACAACCCTTTGCGCAATTTCACGAGTGAGTATCTACTCGGTCCATTCGGTATCCTTGCGGCGGCTGCAGCCTTCATACTAGCTGCGACGTTTCTCATACTTCTGGTCGGACTTCGGCTTACTGTCCGTCCCTCCGTTTTTCTTACGGCATCGTGCGTTCTATTGGGTGTGATGGTTGTTTCGGTGTGTGTGTGTGCTGTCTTCCCATTTGACCCATTGCCGCCAGATGACAGCCACCCGACTTTCATTTCAAGTGGAGCCATCATCCATGTTGTTTCCTCGGCTTTGTTATACGTATCACTCATCGCACTCCTTTTGACGCTGCCCAGCGCCTATAAACGCGACGATAACTGGCGGCCATTTTCACACGTGACACTGTCGCTTGGATTCCTGAATCTCGCGTCTTTTGCGGCGCTGGTCTTTGCCCCCTTCTATTTGAGGGGCCTGGCTCAACGGGGAGGGTGGCTGGCGGTTCTAGTATGGCTGCTTCTCACCGGCTTGCGCCTTCGACAGGCTATACCAGAATCTTTCATCAGGGCGGCATTGCTGTTTGTCATGGCAATCACATTTATCATCTTTCTGGCGGCGGGCGTTTTTCGGATTTCATCGTCATTCTTCACACCTCCCAGGACCCCTTACCTTTATTGGGGCTTGGTCGTGCTCTGCATTGCGATGGGGACGTTCAGTTTCTGGCGTGGTATCGTCGAGTTGTTTTCGTATCTTCGTGAGCGGAAGATGGAGTCGAGTTTGAGATGAAAAAGTTGTGGCCTGGCAAATCGGTGCACGCAACAGCCGTGAGCGTCACAGTTTTGTTTGGGGATCCTCCTTCGCTCCGCAGACGGAGCTGCGACGGACTGACAATGACGACACCATCAAGCATCTTTAGGGGCGGCTTGTCCCGCCGACTTGTCCGCCGTAGCCAGGCGAAGGCGGAAGCGTTCCGCCTCCGTCAGCACTCCGGCGCGACGAGTCGCGTGTTGGCATTCCTCCTCCGCCAAGGCTATGGAGGACAGGTCCTCCCTCGCCGGGCCCACGGAGGACAGGTCCGCCGTCGCGAGCACTATGGCGGACAAGGCGGGGAATGGAATTTTGAACAAGAGGAAACGAAGCGAAGAGGAAAAGGCATCCCTGAAAAACGCGCCTGAGACGCGCGATTTTTTCTTTGTGATCTTCGTTGCCTTTTGTTGAAAATCCGTTTGCCTGGACGGCTTTGCAGTGCAATTCAAAGTCTTCATTTTAAGCGCGTTCCGGGCCTGACCGTCCTTCACCCGGGCAACGTATAACGAGCAGCTCGCCCTTGCGCGGAGCGCCGGCCCGAAGGCAAGACCTGCTCACGCAACGCCGCCAAGACGCCAATATGAGGGAGGAGAGTTTTTTCAGAAGTGAACTGATTATTGGGCGGATGCGTGGGCAGAACACGCAGAAGGACGCAGAAAGGGAAGTCTGGCGCTTGTTCTCCTCTTTCCGTGTTCCGCGGGAAAAACTCTTGCGGTTTATTTCGGTTGTGTTACATTTCATAAGTAGGCTTGTTCTTTGAAAGGCTGTAGGCGCGGCCCGTGCCTGCACCGTGCGGCATGTGTGGCGTGAACCGTCACACTCGCTTTGCGCCGCAAGCCATTTTTCCCGCCTGGCGGGCGGTGGCGTTGTTTTTTTCACTAAATCGCACCAAATCGCGGCGGTTTTCGCCGGGTTTCTGAACCGAGGTCTGGATAAAAAAGGGACTTAACCACGTCCGCCGTCGCCTGGCTATGGAGGACAAGGATTTCACTGATTTCACGGAGAAAGAACTCCCCATCCGTGCTGTCAGATGGAACAACAGATCGGCTGCCGGCTTGCGCCGGACGGGAAATCCGTGGTTAAATGTCTTCCTCTGCGCCCGGCGGCGCGGAGTGTGCGCTGCGAAATGCAGGGCTTATGCAGGCTTGTGCACCCTCGTGCATCATAAAAAGCGCAGGATATGGAGTTCTCCCGCGGCGCAAGCGAGCTTGAGGGCATTGATAATCAAGGAGATGCAACCTGGCTCTTGGAAGTTTCCGGCAAACCGGCGCGTACGGAGGCGACAGGCTGAAAATGACTGGTGATTCGGGTGTTGCTGTTGCGCTCGGTCGAGAGAACGGTTACAAATGCCGCATGACACAATCCAGCCACGGGCCGGTGTGGACGACGCGCCGCACGCTCTTTGTCCTGTTTTTCCTCTCCGGCTTTTGCGGCTTGGTGTATCAAATGGTCTGGACACGCCTGGCTTTTGCGTCCTTTGGCATCATCACCCCGGTGCTGTCAGTCGTCATCTCTGTATTCATGCTCGGTCTTTCTCTCGGGGCTTGGGCGGGCGGCCGGGTCGTTGCCGGGTTGGTCCGCCGCACGGGCTTCTCGGCGATTTTCTTCTATGCCGCCGCGGAGTTTGCCATTGGCCTGGGGGCGTTTGTTGTTCCGAAATTATTCGGGATCGGCGAGCATGTATTGCTGGCCGCCGGGCAGACCGATTCCTTCCGGTATCTGTTCCTCTCGGCAGCCGTGCTGGCCGCGGCGATTCTTCCGTGGTGCGTGTTCATGGGGGCGACGTTTCCGCTGATGATGGCCTACGTGCGCGAGCAGGAACCGGCCAGCACGGAAAGCTTCAGCTATCTCTATCTGGCCAACGTCCTGGGAGCCATGTTCGGCACGATCATCGCGGCCGTCGTGCTCGTCGAAGTGCTGGGATTCCGCCACACCCTGGCCTTTGCCGCCGCCGGCAACTTCATCATTACAGCTTTGGCCGTCGATCTGGGCCGGCGCTGTCCCCGGCCCGCCCCCGCCCAACCGGCAGGTGCCGTTGCCGCGGCTGCCGTTGCGGTAACTGCGTCCGGCAACCGGCTGCTGCTGTGGATTTTGTTCTCGACAGGATTCAGCGCGATGGCGATGGAAGTGGTGTGGACGCGGGCGTTCACGCCGGTGCTCAAGACCCAGGTCTATTCGTTCGCCCTGATTGTGTTCACCTACCTGGGAGCGACTTTTTTCGGCTCGTGGATATACCGGCATGAACTGGCGGGAAAGACGCGGCGCTCATTGGCCGGTGTGCTGGTGGCGCTGGCGGTGGCGGCGTTTCTTCCGATTGTGACTGTCGATCCCAGGTTCGTCCCGGCGGTCCCGGACCTGATCTCCGGCAATTACTACGACGGCGAGAAAGCGGCGATCCTGGTCGTTCTGGCAGGCATTTGCCCGCTGTGCGCCATCCTCGGCTACCTCACTCCCAGTTTGATCGACCAATACGCCTGCGGCAACCCCGCCGCCGCGGGGAAGGCTTACAGCGTGAATGTCGTTGGTTGCATCCTGGGGCCGCTGTTTGCCTCTTATGTGTTGCTGCCCCTTTTGAGCGAGCGAATGGCGATGATCCTTTTGGGGCTTCCCTTGCTGGCACTGTGCCTGGTCTGCGGCCAGACGCTCACGGGGCGGCAGCGGGCCGCCTCAGCGCTGGCGGCCGTCGGCGCATTGGCCTGGTGCCTCTTTGGCGCGGGCGATTTTGCCGGGCTGCTGGCCAAACGGTCCCAGGGCACCCGCGTGCGCCGTGATTACGCCGCCGAAGTCATCTCCTACGGCCAAAGCCGCAACCGCCGCCTTCTGGTCAACGGCGTCGGCATGACTACGCTGAGTCCCGAAACGAAATTCATGGCGCATTTGCCCATGGCCTTTCACCAGCCCCGGCCGCAATCGGTACTCATCATCTGTTTCGGCATGGGCACCAGCTTTCGCTCGGCCCTCAGTTGGGACGTGCCGACGACGGCGGTCGAGCTGGTGCCCAGCGTGCGCGATGCCTTCGACTATTATCACGATGACGCCGCGCTGTGCCTGGCCAATCCCAAGGGCCGGATTATCATCGACGATGGCCGGCGCTTTCTGAAGCGGACGCGGGAAAAGTACGACGTGATGGTTATTGATCCGCCGCCGCCGGTCGAGGCCGCCGGATCGAGCCTGCTCTATTCGAAGGAATTCTACGCCGTGGTCAAGGAACACCTCAACCCCGGCGGCATTCTGCAAATCTGGTTTCCCGGAGGAAGTCTGCCGACGTTGGAGGCGGTCTTGCATTCCCTCTACGAATCCTTTCCCCATGTCCGCTGTTTTGACGGCGTCAACAATTTTGGCATTCACTTCCTTGCCTCGTCCGACCCCATCCCGCCGGCCACAGGTCAGGAATTGGCCGCCCGCATGCCCCCCAAGGCGCAAGCCGACCTCTTGGAATGGCCCCATCCCCTGGACTTGCCGGGCTACCTCAACCTCGTCCTGTCGAATGAAACGCGCATCACCGACGTCCTCATGCCCGGCCTTGATTACCGGATCACCGATGACCGCCCTTTCAACGAATACTTCCTCTTGCGCCAGTGGCGTCTCTATTCCCCATGATCGCGGCGGCAAGCAAGCGGGGGCGTTCGAGCAAACTGTTTGTCAGACAGCCCCGTTTGGAATACCCTGGCCCGGTGCGGAAATTCGCCTTCAATTACCCTCTGCTTTGGCTGGCTCTTTGGACGGCCTTGATTCTATCCGGGGATTTTGTCGTGCTCAACACCTCGGCGCGCCAGCTTCGCTCAACGCATTTCGCGTCCACCACGGGAAGAATCATCCAAAGCTCCATCGGCCGCGGAGCGATGATGCGCCGGGGTTTCGATGTCAATTATGAGTTTTCCGTCAACGGCGTCGTTTATGTCGGACGCCGCTACCGATACGACGACCGCAATGCTTCGTTCAGGTACGCCGACGCGACCAACGCCTTCCCGGCCCGGACGGCGCACACCGTGTATTACAATTCCGCCGATCCCGGGGATTGTTTGCTGGACCCTGGCCTGGATGGTTGCGATCTGTTGCTGCTGCTCTTCGCCCTCCCACTCAACGTCGTCACCATCGCCATCTGGGCGGCGGTCTTCCAGGCCAGGAGGGAAAGGCGCCCGCCGGGCCTGGCCGGGGGCATTCGGATTCTGCAACGCCCCGAAGAAATCAGGGCGCGACTGGCGGGTTATTCGCCGCTGGCGGCCGGCAGTTATGGCCTTGCGGCGGCTGCCTTCGTGGCCGTGTTTCCCGTCGTGACAATGGGCGGCTTCGCGCCCTCCCTGCGGCTGATGGGCGCCGTATGGATTCTGGTTCTGGCGACTGGGGGTGCGGCCTTTGCCTGGGCCGCCAGAGGCCATTATGCGGGCCGGTTCGATCTGCGCATCCATTCTTCCGCTCAAACCGTGACCGTGCCCCAGACCGACGGACGGGCCGCGCCGCTGACTGTTCCGCGCCGCGAAATCGTGGGCGTCTCCATGCTGCGGCGGGTGACCAGAAGCCCCAGCGGCGACCATTTCACCTACGTGCCCGCCCTGAATCGCGCCGCCAATTCCGGGCCGCAGCCGCTGAAGCTGGTGACCTGGGGCTGGAGTGAAAAGCGGGCGCGGGTATTCAGCCAATGGCTCAGCGATCAGTTGCAGGTCGAGTTCAAAGGCATCGAATCCGAACCGCCGTCCGGCGCGAGCCGGTAGAGTCCGGCGGTTATTGGAGGAAATTCAGGAGGGACAGACTCATCACCATGGTGCCGCTTTCCAACGCTGCCTGATACGCCGTTTGCGTCTGGCTCAACTGCGTGAGCGTTTGTGCCAGGTCGGCGTTGGTGTCGTCGGACATCTGCGTATCAAGGCTGGTCGATTTCTGTGTGGCGACATCGCCGGCCGAGGTGAGGGCGGATTGCAAGACGCCGTTGGCGCTGACCTGCGTGACCACGTTGTCTTCGTCATTGTTCAAATTCGGAGTGTCGGTGGAGGCGATGGCGCTGGTGTTGCCCGAACTCAGATCCTGCTGGAGCGAGATCAAATGGCTGAATAAATCAGCGCCCGTCCGGCTGTCGGCGAAGACGCCGCCGGCTCCCGATCCGGTATTGTTCTCTCCGGGGCTTTGCGCCGAGACGGTGAGGCCGGGGGCGATTTCGCTTTTGGCGACCGAGGTGTTGCCGTTGTAAGTGATGCCGGTGACATCGCCGCTGGCATTGGTAGCCGCGGTGAACGGGGGGGCGCCGGTGGCGGTGCCGCCAAAAATATAATTGCCGTTGGCATCCTTGGTGTTGCCCAATTGCAGCGCTTCCTGGATCAAATTGCCGACCTGCGTCGCGTAGGTGGACATCTGCGTGGAAGAAGTGACGCCGCCGGCTTCGGTGGCGATTTCACTGGCGTCTTCGACAATGGTTTGCAGGCTGTTCAAAGCGTCGGAGGCGGTCGTGGCGGTGGTTTGAAGCGCGGTGATGTTGCTTTGGTATTGGGTGTTGGCGCTGGACTCAGTCTGGAGGTTGAGCACCTGATCCATCACAGAGGGGTTGTCCTCGGGCAGCGAGACCTTGAGGCCGGTGGTGGATTCGTTCTGCAAGGTGCTTTGCTGACTTTCCAACTGGTCTATTTGGTTGAGAAAACCGCTGGTGAAGGAGGTGGTGGTGATTTGCATGGGTTTTGCCTCTCAGCTAACTCGTTTTCATGGACACGACAGTTTGCAGCATCTGATTCAAAGTGGTGATCAATTCGGCGGAAGCCTCATAAGCCTTCTGGTATTGGATCATGTTGGTCATCTCAGTATCGGTGGACACGCCGCTGGCCTCGCTGCGCTGGGTGGTGAGCATCTGGCTGACGGCGTTGCTGGTGTCGAGCTGATCATTGACCGACGAAATGGCGCTGCCCAGGTCCGACACGGTTTGGGCGTAATTGGCGCTGAAGGTCTGATTCCCCAGGCCCGCCACGTTCTGGCCGCCCAATTGGGCCAGCGCCAGCGCCACGCTGTTGTCTCCGGGCGCTCCGGCGGTTCCGGCCGCCTGAAATTGCGACGGGTCGGCCGCCACATTGCTGTTGACTCCGATGCTGGAGGCGTCCGTCCCGGTGAAGAGGTCCTGGCCCGTCTTGCCGTTGAGATCGTATCCGGCGGAATAGACGGAGTTGACTTGGGTGATGAGCTGCGAGGCAAGTGTGTTGAGGCCGCTTTGCAAACTGGCCAGGGCGCCGTCGCGCGCGGTAATCTCCCCGGCGATGCTGCCGCCGGTCAAAGTCAGCGGCGTGCCGGCCTGTTGGGCCTTGACTTGCAATTGCCCATTGCCGGGATCGTAAGCTTCCAGGCTGTCGGTGACGTTTCCACCGGAAACCATCGTTACGCTGCCGATGCTGACATTGACGGCGCCGTTGGCCTGGGTGGTGGTGGAGTAATTGGCCAGGCCGGCCAGATTCTCCAAAGTCTTTTCGCGCTGATCGACCAACTGGTCCGCGCTGCCCCCGGAAGCCTGGGCCTGGACGATCTGCTGGTTCAAGGTGGCGATGGCGTTGAGGTCCTGGTTGGCGCTGGCAACGTCGTTTGTGACCGACGTGTTCAGGTCGCCCTGCACTACGGAAAGCTGTGAGGAAACCTGGTTGAACTGCGAGGCCACCTGCTGCGCGCTTTGCACCGCGGTCTGGCGCAACGAAAGTTCGCTGGGATCGGTGGAAAGGCTTTCAAAGGAGTCGAACAGGTTTGACAAATCGGACGCCAGCCCGTTGGGGCTGTCCGGCGTGGCGGAGGAGGATGTGGAACTGATCTGTTCATCCAGGTAGGCCTCGGCGTTCTGCAGGCTGCCTTGCTGCGCGGTGAGCGAACCGGTGGTGCTGGCCTCAGTCTGGATTTGGCCGTCGAGCAGCGCATTGCGGGTTTCGGTGATGCCCGTCGATTGGACGCCCGTGCCTTCCTCGCCGATGGGAGTTTCCAGCCCGTCGGACTCGGAGACGACGAGCTGCTCGTCGGCGTAAGAGGTATTATTGACGTTGGCAAGGTTCTGGCCGGAAATATCCATTTCCTGCTGCTGCACCGAGAGCGAGCGGGCGCCCATGTCCAATGTTCCGAGGAGTCCAATCATAAAATCAGCCAAAGGCCTCGTAAAACCGGCGCGGGGCGGCGGCGCAGGCCGGGCGGTGTCCGTTGCCGTCATAGACGGAGGACTGGCGCGCGGGCAGCAGGGAGTTGAGCAAGTCCTGCATCAATTCCACGGAGCGGCGCAACATGAGATGATTCTGGCGGGCGCGCCGGCGCACGCGCGCGAGCAATTCGTTGTTCTCCTCCACCAGGGCTTTGAGGAGGGGTTGGTAATCCGCCGGCAGCAACGGGATCAGCCCGGAAAAGCAGGCGTCGCCCGCCTGGCCGCACTCCTGGGCCACGGCGCTGCGGCACTCCTCCCGGCGCTCCCGGGCCTTCAGAATGGCCGAGCCTTGCGCCTTGAGCAGGCTGATGGATTGGAAAATCTCGTCCGTGGCGCGGGCGACCAGGCACTCCTGTTGTCGATCCAGCAGGGCGAGCATCTCGCCGTAGTTCTGCAATTCGTCGCGCAGAGAGTCAATAAGAAGTTGGATGCTTTGGATCATGGCTTATTTCTTGGTTGGGGCAATCGGTTGGGCCGGGGCATGGTGCAATACCTGGTGTCCCAACTGGCTTTGCAAGCTGCGGGCCAGCCCGAAGGCGCCCGAGCGGCTGATGCTGTCGGCCAGTTGATTGTTGATCATGTCGGAATAAATCCCGTTGACAGTCGCATCGCCTTCCTCCGAAGCCAGCACCGGTTTGCGAATGTCTTGAAATATCTGGCGCAGCAGGACCGCCTCAAATTGGCGGGACACCTCGTCCACCTTGTCGTTGTCCGACAGGTTCGCGTTGCCCGCCAGCGATTCCAACGGAAGTTGGGAGGCATCGACGCGGGGATGGGTGCCGTCAATTGTCATGTTACCTCATGATTAATTCCGCCTGCAAAGCCCCCGCCTCTTTCATCGCCTCGAACATCGACATCATGTCGCGCGGCGTCACCCCCAGCGCGTTGAGGGCGGAGGCGACTTTTTCGACGGTGGGCAATTCGGGCAGGGCGACCATGGTCCCTTTGTCTTCCTTGATCTTGGCGTCGGTGTGCGCCGTGACTTGCGTCGTGCCGCCCTGGCTGAGGGCGGTGGGCTGCGAGACATCTTGCGTCGAGGCGATGCTGATCGTCACGTTGCCGTGAGAAACGGCGCAGTTGGAGATGTGGATGCGGGCCGTGGCCACGATGGTGCCCGTGCGCTCATTGATGATGACGCGCGCCGGAATGTCCGGGCTGACTTCCAGCGTCTCGACCTGGGAAATGAAATCGACCGGCGAGCCGGCCCAATCCTGCGGCATGCGCACGCGCACGGTGGTGGAGTCAACGGCAAGGGCCGAGGAGGGGAATTTGACATTGACGGCCGCGGCCATGCGGGAGGAGGAGGTGAAATCGGGGTCGCGCAGGAGTAATTCCAGGTGGTTGTCGCTCACTACTGTCGCGGGAATCTCGCGCTCCACCAATGCCCCGTTGACAATCGTCCCGACCGTCGGATGGTTCTTCTGCACGCTGGCTCCCCCGGCGCCGTCGGCCCCGGCTGAAAGTCCGCCGATGGACAGCGCGCCTTGGGCGATGGCGTACACCTTGCCGTCGGCTCCCAGCAAGGGCGTTTGCACCAGCACGCCCCCCTGCAAACTCTTGGCGTCGCCGAGCGAGGAGACCGTCACATCCAGACGCGCGCCCGTTTTAACGAAAGCCTGAATGTCGGCGGTCACCATCACGACCGCGACGTTCTTGGATGAGAGCGTCGTAATGGGAACCGTCAGACCGTAACGCTGCAACATGTTGGCGATGGTTTGGATGGTTTCAATCGGGTTCTTGTCGCCGTCACCGGCCAGGCCGGCGACCAGGCCGTAGCCGGCCAGTTGATTGTCGCGGGCGCCGGCGATCATGGCGAGGTCCTTGATGCGCGAGGCTGCGGCCAGCAGGGCCGGCCCTCCGGCCAGGAACCCGCCCAAAATCAGCAGAAGCAAGAATCGGCGCATGTCAAACCTCAGAAGGGGGACACCTTGTCCCAGATGGTGGTGAACCAGCCGCGTTTCTGGCTGTCGGTCACGCTCCCGCGCGAGCTGAATTGAATGGAGACGTCGGCAATGTTGAAGCTATAGACGGTGTTGGTGGAGGAGATGTCATCCACCCGCACCGTGCCGCGCAGGATGGCGTCCTGTTTCTCGCCGGAAAACGCCGTCTGTTTGCGCCCTTCCACGACGAGGTTGCCGTTGGGCAGGACATCGATGACTTTGACGGCCAGTTGGGCGGTGATGGTCTCCACGTTGTTAATCTGGCCGCCGCCGTTGAAGCTGTTCTTGCCGCTGAGGCTCATTGCGGGCATCTGGCCGTTCTTGGTCAGCAGTCCGCTGGCGCCCGGCGAGTATAGGAACGTGCTGATCGAGCTGTCCACCGACGAGGTGCGGGCGGTGGTGGTGTTGTTGTTGCGGCTGGCGCCGTTGTTTTCCTGGATGATGACCGTCACGATGTCCCCCACCTGGTGCGCCTTTTTGTCCGCGAAGATGGAGACCGACGAGGCGTCGTCCTTCCAAAGCGAATCCGCGCCGAGATTTGTCAACTGCAATATAAACAGGAGCACGCCCAAATGGGTGGCGTCACAAAGCGATAAGCACGAGGTCTTCATTTTGCACCTTTCCTAATAGTTCACGGCGGGTTTTGGGGTTGCGCACACGGACGGTCTGGCCCAAGGCCCCGTCTTCGAGCGTTTCGACTTTAAGCGAAATAATCAGCGATCCGTCCTGAAAGAGGGCCTCCACCAACTGGCCGCGATGCACCAGCGGGTGGGCGCGGGCGTAACGGCTCCAGACCGGCGTGCCCGCCGAAATGTTGGCGTTCAATTCCAGGGAGTCGTCGGTCACGGGAAAACGGACACAGGCCTCGTGCTGCTCCAAAACATCCCGCCGCTCCAGGATGATGTCGGCTCCCCTCAGCAACTGGCCGCGCGCCAGCGAGGAGTGCGCCACCGGGATGTCGTTCCAGATTCGGATCGCCAGTTGGACTTGCCACGCGCCGATCCGCTCCTTCCCGCACCACAGTTCAAATCCGGCAACCTCGTTGGGCATCACGCCCGCGGGCGGCAGGTCGATGATTTGCAGCGCCAGCGGCTCGTCGGGCACGGTGGGAGCCTCCCAGGCGCGCGTCAGGTGCAGCTCCAGATCGCCGCGGGCGCCGACGTAGTCGCGCTGCAAAGCGGCGCGGAGCAGGTCAGCCACTTCCGCCTCGCCCAGGAGGCGGGTGCGGCGGGTGACGCGGACGGAAGCCGGGCCGGCCCAATTGGTGGTGTTCAATTCCGGCGCGGCGTCTTTGGCCAGGCCGATGATTTGCTGGCGGGAAAGGGAGGTCGTTTGGCCCAGGCCGGGAGCCGGGGCCAAACGAAGCAGGGGGAGTGTCGCGGAAGGAGACGGACTAACCAGTTGATTCAAGAAAATGCCGGAGCCATCCACTTTGGCTTCGGAGACGAGCGTGAAAGCGGCCGGCTCGCCGCCGCGAACGGGGCGGGCCGGGAGCACCAAGACCAGAGCTAGAACTAAAGCTGAAAAATATTTGACTTGGCAGTTCATTAGCGGCGCAGGTTATCGCTCTGTTGCATCATTTCGTCGGCCGCCTGCACGGCCTTGGAGTTGACCTCGTAGGCGCGCTGGGCGACAATCATGTTGACCATTTCCTCGACGACTTTGACGTTGGACTTTTCCAGGTAGCCCTGTTGCAGGCTGCCGAATCCGGTCTGGTTGGGGGTGCCGGTTTCAGGGGTGCCGGAGGCGGCGGTTTCGGCATACAAATTGCGGCCGATGGGCTGCAAACCCGCCGGGTTGGCAAAGCGGACGAGCGTAACCTGGAAATTCGATGAGTTGGAGCCGGTCGTGGAGACGTCGCCATCGGGCGAAATCGTGATGCCGGTCGTCCCGACAGGGATGGGTTGAAAGCCGCCCTGGACGGGCAAACCGTCGCTGGTGGTGATCTGGCCGGTGGAGGATGTTTTCAAGGCGCCATCGCGCGTGTAGGCCAGCGTGCCGTCGGTCATCTGCACTTGAAAGAATCCGTCGCCTTGGATGGCCACGTCCAGGCGCTCGCCCGTCTGGGTCAGTTCGCCTTCCGTGAAAACCTTGGGGGTGGCGACGGCGCGGGAGCCGTGGCCAATTTGCAAGCCTGTGGGCAGAATGTTGCCGTTGCCCTGCTCGGCGCCGGGCGTGCGCGTCGTTTCGTAGAGCAGGTCTTGAAATTCGATTTTGCTTTTCTTGTAGCCCGTCGTGTTGACGTTGGCCAGGTTGTTGGAGATGACATCCAGGTTCAACTGCTGTGCCTCCATCCCGGCTGCGGCTGAGTATAATGATCTTAACATAGCTTAGGTGGTGCCTCCCAACTCGGTGATGGTGCGGTTCAGGCGGTCGTCCTGGATTTGAATGACATGCTGGTTGGCCTCGAACCCGCGCATGGCCGTCATCAAATTGGCCATCTCACCCACCGCCGACGTGTTGGACCCTTCCAAATAGCCCTCGCGCAATTGCGCCGTGCTGGGCGTTGTGTGCAAGTTCGGGTCCTTGGCAATGAAATAGCCGCCGCTGATCTGCGTCAGCAACTTCGGCTGGTCCACGTCCGTGACTTTAAGTTTGCCGTGAGCCTGGCTTCCCTGGCTGATGCTGCCGTCGGATGCGATGGCAAGGGGATCGGCACTGTTGCGGTTGATCTGGATTGGGCCGTTGGAGCCCAGGACCGGGTAGGATTCCTTGGTCACCAGCCCGCCCTGCGCATTGATTCGAAACTCGCCGTCGCGCGTCAGGCCCGTGGCGCCGTTGGGCAACTGCACCTCGAAGAACCCCTTGCCTTCAATGGCCACGTCTTTGTTGTCTCCGGTGTATTTGATTTCTCCCGGGGCGAAATTGGTCGTGGTGGTCGCTTTGGGGATGGTGAAATACTGGGGCGCGCCCTTCTCTCCGGGGGCGGGCATCAAGCCGGCCTGCACCGCCGCCAGCGACAGTTGCTGTTGCTTGAAACCCGGCACCGAACTGGACGCCAGGTTGTCCGCAATCACCTCCTGCCACCGGCTGTTGGCATCCAGTGCGGAAGCGGCTTGAGAGAGACTCACATTCACGTCAGACCCTTCCAGCAACGACTGTGCCACAGCCAAAAGACCCTGTTTCGCAACGGTTTACGCATGGCCCGCTTCCGAATGGGGAAAAACTTGCCGCAAAATCGGGGAGGAAACTGCCGCCTGGAGAGTCACATCTTCCGGCAAAAAGCGGCGGGGGCGGAACCGGGGAAACTTCAAAGAGAAACAGCGCGGCATTCATGGAGTTATGTCCTGGATTAACCCACCTTATCCATCAACGGCTTGGATTGGCGCCCTTCGGCGTCAATAAACACACTTCAATTCAATCACCTGGCCGCAGCCGCATTCGACTCGAATCCCGCTGACCACGTCCCCCTGGCGTTGCAGCGTCAGGACAGGCCGGCCGCACGGCTGCGAAACGGCGTTTCCCGTCCCGGCTCCCGGAAGCGGCGTGAAGACCGGTTTGGTTTCCGCGTGCGGCAGTACTTTCATTTGAAACGACGCGCCTCCAACGGAGGAGCCGGTCGCGGCGGTCAGCGGAACAAATGTGTCAGACATGGCGTGGGCCTTGATCAGGTGCTTTTGTTGGCCGGATGGATATTCAGCAAGACCGTCACCCGGCGGTTGATCTCGTTGGTCGGTTCCGTCGTCGGCATCGGCACCGTGTCTCCAAAACCGGCCACCTTGATGATTTGCGAATGGGGAACGCCATGCTCGATGAGCGTGCGGCGAACCGCCGCGGCCCGGTCTGCGGAGATTTCCCAATCCCCGTAGTCCGGGCGGATGGGAGGGTTGCCGGTTTCGGTGTGGCCTTCCAACTCCACGTAGAAACCGTGGTAGCGGGAAATCTCCCAGGCCAGCGTTGAGAAAACCCATTCGCCATAGGAGGTGAATTTGATGGATTGCGGCTCAAAGACCGGTTTGTGCGAACGGTCAAACACATTGATGCACAGCCCCTCGGGCGTCAGATCCAATTTGACCGAGCTGTTATCTTCGCCCTCCGATTGGAGCGATTTCAAGAGGTCCTCGTTCAGGCGGCGCAGCATGGTTAACTCCATAACCGAGGCGGAGTCGAAATTGCCTGTTGAGGAACGAACCGCCGTCGCGTCCTTGTTGGGAATAAGGCCGACGGAATCCTTGGTGACAGACGTAAAGGGATTGCGGAAGGCGCGCTCGACGGCGTCTTTGATGCGCTGGTCCTGGGAGGTCAGCCACAGGACGATGAACAGCGCCATCATCGCGGTGGTGAAGTCCGCGTAAGCGACCTTCCAGGCGCCACCATGATGATTTTTCTTGCTCATGTCTTGGCCGCCGCCTGGTTAAGCCCCTTGAGCATCGTTTCCAAGGCGTCAGCGCTGGGCTTGACCTCGCTGGACAACCCGCGGCGGGCCACTTCGACCGCCATGATCGGCGACATGCCGCTGGCGAAGCTGATGACCGACGCGGCAATGCAACGGACGTAGGCCAATTGGGCGATATTGACGAATTCCATGTTCACAGCCAGCGGGTTCATGAAACCGTAGGAAAGGAAAATGCCCAGGAACGTTCCGACCAGGGCGGCGGCCACCTTTTCGCCAATGCTCTCAATCGGGCCGGCAATCGACGCCATGGTGATGACGATGCCCAGAACCGCCGCCACAATTCCGAACCCAGGCATGGCGTCGGCCGCCTTGACCAGGACGCTGACGGGCCGGTCATGCTCGGCTTCCATGGCTTCGAGTTCGATTTCCAGCAGCAGTTTCAGATGGTCGGGCTTGATCTTGCCGTCGATGATCGGGCGCAGGCCGTTGCAGAGAAACTCCATGGCGTGCTTGTTCTTCTGGAAGGCGGGATATTTGCTGAAGATGGTGCTGGTTTCGGGGTTCATGATGTGCTCTTCCAGAGCCACCATGCCGCCGCGCCGGCCGAGCATGAACAATTCATAGAGCGCCTTGAACAATTCGTCGTAGGCCCGGCGCGTGTAGGGCGAGCCTTTCAGCGCCCCAAACATCTGCTTGAAAAGATCGATGAGAACCCTCTTGGGGGACATGAGCACCAGAGCGCCGGTGGCGGCGCCGCCAATGATGACCAACTCAGACACGTGCATCAGCGCCAAGGTGTTGCCGCCGGCCATCATGAAGCCGCCGACCACCGACAAAATGACTATAGCCGCGCCGAGTAATACTATCATGGTCCGCTCACAATCAACTAACTACCGGCAGTTAAAGACCTCCGGGTCTTCCTTGTGCAACAGCGCCTTGATCGCCAGGATCGCCTGCGCGTGTATCTGGCAAATGCGGGATTCCGTCACGCCGAAGGCCTCGGCGATTTCCCGCAGCCGCATGTCCTCAAAATAGTAAAGGGCCAGCACCTTGCGCTGCATCTCCGGCAACTGGCGCAGCCTTCCCTCGATCAGCCCGGCCAATTCCCGCAGCGACGTCCATTCCTCCGGGCTGGCCTGCGATTCGTCGGCAATGACGTCATAGGCCGATCCCCCGTGTTCCCCATCGCCGTTCTGGACGGAATCCAGGCAGATAAAGGTGGCGGGCCGGATTTCCTCCAGCAATTCCAGGTAATCATCCAGCGACATCCGCATGGCCCTGGCCATTCGCGCGTCGGTCGGCACGGTGCCGTGGCGCTGGGTCAATTCCTGCATCGTCTGCTCGATCTTTTTGGCTTTCTCATGCACCGAACGCGGCACCCAATCCAGCCGCCGCAACTCATCGAACACCGCCCCGCGGATTCGCACCCTTGCGTAAGTTTCAAATGACGTGCCGTTTTCAGGATTGAAACGCCGCATCGCGTTGAGCAATCCCACCAGCCCGGCGCTGTATAAATCATCACTGTTGACGTGCGATGGCAACGTCATCGCCAGCCGGCCCACGACGGTCCTGACCAGGGGCAGATACTCCTCCACAAGGGTGTTCTCGGTCTGGCTGCCCGGTCCGGAACGGGAGTAACGGCGCCACAGTTCCTTCTGCGTGGTACGTCGCTGTTCGGTGGTTGGGGGAGGTGTCTCAAAGTCACACAGGGTGGCGGTGGCGCTCATGATCTAGCTTTGGGTGAGGTTGTGGATGGGAGAAGCGGGGTGGGTGTGTCTTCGCGCTCTTGCAGCGCCTGCTCGAGGTTGCGGCGCCAGGCCCGCCCCCACCAGCGCATCAGTATGGCGCTCACATAGGCCGCCACACTGCCGTGCCAGAGAGACGTTGCCCACGAATCCGCCTGATTGAGACTGACGGCAATGCCGACGCCAAATCCCAAGAGTCCTCCAACGAGCAGTAATGATTTCATAACACTTCACAGTTAATTGAGCCTTAGCAGGTCTGCTGCCATGTTTGGCCGCATGGCGAACAACGCGCGTAAACCCTTTGTTTTCAGTGGTTTTTTAATTTGTGCCCGGCCGGAGGGCGGCGCCTCCAAGGGATCAGGGAACATTTTGCCGTGTCCCAAGACCCGCAAACAGGCAAATTATTCCTGTTGCCCCTGCCGCGACGCCGCGCGCAAAGAGGTTGCGCCTTCGCTGGCGTCTGTTACGTTGGTTTGTGGAGAAGATTATGAAGCATCTGATCCCGATACTCATCGCGGCGGCCCTCTGCGTGCCGGTGCCGGCGCTTCCAGCGGCCAACGTCAGCCTGATTCAAATCAAAGGCCCCATCGGCCCAGCCACCGCCAGTTACATCTCCCGCGCCATTGGCATAGCCGCAAACCGCGGCGATGCCTGCCTCATCGTTCAACTCGACACCCCTGGCGGATTGCTCGATTCCACCAAGGAAATCGTGCAGACCTTTTACACCTCCAAAGTGCCCACCGTCGTCTATGTCGCCCCATCGGGCGCCTGCGCCGCCAGCGCCGGCACTTTCATCACCATGGCCGCCGATTTGGCCGCCATGGCCCCGAACACCAGCATCGGCGCCGCGCACCCCGTTGAAATCGGCGCCGCCGGCGCGGAAAAGCTCGACGACACCATGAAGCAGAAGCTGGAGAACTACGCCAGCAGCGAAATCCAGGCCATCGCCGAAAAACGCGGCCGCAACGCCGATTGGGCCACTACGTCCGTCCGCGAAAGCGCCTCCATCACTGCGGAAAAAGCCCTCAATCTCCAGGTCATCGACCTCATTGCCACGAACCTTGCCGACCTCCTCCAACAACTGGACAGCCGGAAAGTGGGCACTGTCACATTGCACACCAGCGGGGCGTCCGTTGCGGCCATTCCCATGGTCCCCAGCGAGGAACTCTTTCAACTGCTCTGGCGCCCCGAAGTCATGATGATCCTCATGCTCGCCGCCATTTACGGCCTCATCGGCGAACTCAGCACCCCAGGCGCCATTCTGCCCGGCGTCGTCGGCGCCATCGCGCTCCTTCTGGTTCTCTACATGTCCGCCATCCTCCCGGTCAATCTGGCGGGAATGGCCCTCATTGGCCTGGCGCTGGCTTTATTCATGATAGACCTCTTCGCGCCAACCCACGGCATCCTCACCTTCGGCGGCATTGTCTCCTTCTTTCTTGGCGCCCTCATGTTATTCGACCACGCCGGGCCGGGCTTCCAACTTCCTCTGCCCACCGTCATCTCAGCAACCCTGCTCACAGCCGCTTTCTTCATTTTCGTTGTCGGCGCCGGCCTGCGCGCCCAATTCCTGCCCGTTCGCGCCGGCCGCGAAACCATGCTTGGCAAGACCGTCCCCGTCTTGCTGCGAGTTGACGCCAAAGGCGGTCGCGTCTTCATCGAAGGGGAACTTTGGAACGCCGTGTCGGAAACTCCCGTTGAGCCGGGCCAACCCGTGCAAATCGTCGCCATCGACGGCCTCACATTGAAAGTAAAGAGCCTGCCCGCAAAACCATGTTCTGGCTAAAGCCAGTCACGCATCCTGCCGATTAAAAGGCGGTGCCGATGACGATCAGCTAAAAATGGAATTTAATCCTCAGTTTAATCGCCGGATTCTGCTCATTGACGACAACAGAGCGATTCATGCGGATTTCCGCAAAATCCTGCTTCCCAACGGCAGCACCCCGGATCGTTTGCGCGCCAGCGAAGCGGCCTTGTTCGGCGGCACGGAAACGCGGTCCCAGTTGCCGCTCTTTGAAATTGATTCCGCCTATCAAGGGCAGGAAGGTTTCCAACTCATCGAAAAAAGCCTCGCCGAAAACCGTCCTTATTCCATGGCTTTCGTCGATGTCCGCATGCCTCCGGGATGGGACGGCATCAAAACCACCGCCGCCATCTGGGAGAAGTACTCCGATCTGCAAGTGGTCATCTGCACGGCCTACTCTGATTATTCCTGGGAACAAATCCTGCAGAAACTGGGTTACTCGGACCGGTTGGTGATCCTCAAGAAACCATTCGACCCCATCGAAGTGCTGCAATTGGCCATCTTGATGACCGAGAAGTGGCGCCTCTACCAGCAGGCCCAACTTCGATTGAGCGATCTGGAGAGAATGGTCCAGGAACGAACCGCAGCCCTGGAAGCCACCAACTCCAAACTGGGAGAGGCCAATCGCCAGCTCATTGTGGCCACCGAAAAAACCCAAAAACTGGCCGAGGCCGCCCTCATGGCCAGCAAAGCCAAGGGCGACTTCCTGGTCAACATGAGCCACGAAATCCGCACTCCCATGAACGGCGTTTTGGGCATGGTCGATTTGCTTCTCCAGACCAACCTCAACCCCGATCAGCAGCAGTCCTGCCAGATCATCAAAACCAGCGCCGATTCCCTGCTGCGCATCATCAACGACATCCTGGATTTCTCCAAGATCGAAGCCGGCAAGATGAGTGTTGAAAGTGTGGATTTCGACCTGCACGACGTTGTCACCGGCGCCGTCCAACTTCTGGCCCCTCAAGCTCAAGCCAAGGGCCTTGAACTGGCCTGGTCCATCGACCCGGGCCTTGACCCCATCCTGATTGGCGATCCCATACGAATCCGCCAAATCCTCCTCAACCTCCTCAACAACGCCGTCAAATTCACCGCCAAGGGCAAAGTCTCTTTTGAAATCAGACGCCTCGCCCAGACCGACAACGATGTCCAACTCGGCTTCGCCGTCACCGATTCAGGCATTGGCCTCTCCGAAGACGACCAGAAAAAGCTCTTTCAATCCTTCAGCCAGGCCGACACGTCCACCACTCGCCGCTTCGGTGGGAGCGGCCTGGGATTAGCCATCTGCCGCAGGCTTGTGGAAATGATGGGCGGTTCCATCCAGGTTGTCAGCAGCCCGGGAAAAGGCTCCACCTTCTCCTTCTCAATCAAACTTGCCAAGTCCAGCGCCGCCCGCCTCCCGGCCGGCCAGACCACCGTCCCTGCCAGCGCATTGGCGTCCGTTCCCGAATCGTCCTGCGACCTTGCGGAACCACCGCCAAATCCTGACAACGGCTCTCCCGTTCTGTTGGTGGAAGACAACACCATCAACCAGATCGTGGCCGTGAAACAACTTGAAAAGCTCGGCTACAAGGTGGAACTCGCCGGCAACGGAATCGAGGCCGTCCAGGCCTTCCGGCGGGCCAATTATCAATTCATCCTTATGGATTGCCAGATGCCGGAGTTGGACGGCTACGAGGCCACCAAAAAAATCCGGCAGTTGGAATCCGAGCAGAACCTCAAACCGGTGCGCATTATCGCCATGACAGCCAATGCGATGGAAGGCGATGCCGAACTGTGCATGGCCACCGGGATGGACGATTACATCTCCAAGCCGGTGGACCACAACAAACTGATCACGGTCCTCAAAAGAGCGGCAACCGCCGCCAAGGTTCAAGCCCGGCCCGCCCCCTCCCCCGTTCACGCGTAACCAGCGCCCTCAACCCCCGCCTCCCGCGCGGGATTGGACTTGCCGCCACGTCAACCCCGTTGCTAACGTTCGCCCTGGATGCCAGCAAATTTCGACGATGCCTTCGCACGGGTTAAGCAGTTGCGCGCTGGAAACCGGGCCATGTTCAGGACACTCGGCGAGTTGACCAAATCCACACAGGGTTTGGCGGCCAGTTTCTTTCAGACATCTTCCGTCCAGAGGAGCGGTGAGTGGTATCCATTCGCGGGCGCCGCGCGGGCATACCGCTACGAATTTGTCGCCGGAGAAAAGTCCTTTGCTTATCTCGGCGATCGTCCATCTTTAAAGAAGTTTTGCGAAGCCGGCCCGAAGATTTTGATTCGCCGCGTGGTCAGCCGCCAGGATCGTCTCGACGCGGTTTACTTCGACAAGAAAATGGTTTTCAAAAAGGACCTGAATCCATTTGTTTTTGTTGACGATTCATTGGATCCAAAATTTGTCCTTGGGATTCTCAACAGCCGTCTCATTTCGTATTTGTACGTGAACACTTCGTCAATCGCGACAAAAGATGATTTTCGCCAGACGACACTGGCGGAGTTGCGACGCCTGCCAATCAGGACGGTGAATTTAAGCGACGCCGACGGGAAAGCACGGCACGAGCGGATGATTGCGCTGGTGGAGCAAATGATGTTGGCCAGGAAGCAGCTTGGCGGGACGCAGACTGACAGGGACAAGGATTATTACCACAAGAAGTGCGCAGCGCTGGACCGCCAAATCGACGCCCTCGTTTATGAGCTTTACGGGCTGACCGCCGAAGAAATCAGCATCGTGGAAGGCCCCGCGAATGCCGGCTGACCGCCGCCAGGATTCAAGCCCCGCGACTCCCTTCCCCCGTTCACGCATAGCCGGGAGGCCTCAGTCTGGCGCCAGTTGGATACGTTCGTTTTTGCGATAGACTCTGCCTTGGCGTTCGAGTTCTGCGCCGAGTGTGGCGCTTCGCAGCCTTCCGTTTTCATAGAGCTCTATTCCTGGTTGGAACAAGCTCGTTTTACACGAGATGCCATCAATCCGCACGGGCTTCCGGGTATAAAATTGTTTCAACGCCCCGTCCGGATAGAACGCCGTTTGCACCCCCTCCGAGCCGAGAGAGCTTCCGCGGCAGACATACCCTTGCACCTCGGTGTCACGCGGAAAGGCGCACTTGGTTACGATGCCATCTCTATTCTGGAACACCCAGGTGTTGGAGGGGATGACAAAACGGCTGAGCACGATGTCTCTTGCCGCGGTAAATCCCGAAAGGTCTCCGTTCGGATAAACATGGACCCACCCTTTCTTGCAAGGCCGGCCGGCGATGGTGGTGTCCGAATCCAAATAACCTATGACGAACCCTAGCTCGTCAATTTTGGCCTTTTGAAACTTAACCCCATGCACCTCGATATTCTTCTTCATTTGAGCGCAGCCGGAGGTGAGCGCGCAGAGAGCGGCACAAAGCGCGGCCAAGCCGAGCATCCTCCCTCTGCGTTTCTTCGGATGCGTGAAGCCGGACCCGAACATGAGCATCTTCATATCAACACTGGCAGCATCATTTTGAAGAAGTCAGCCTTAGACCGCCAGCGGCGAGCCAGGGTCCTTCTCCATTCTTCCCATCAAAGCCTTCAAAACCTGAGCCGCTTGTGTTGACTCCGCCCGTAAACGTGTCACCGCTGAAGTTGAGCGGCATCTTTACGTTGGAGCGCGTGATGCCCTCCGCGGCTACGATGGCGCCGCCAAGACCCCCCGTGACAATATAGTCGCTCCAAAGATTCAACTCGCGGCCCAACCAACCGCGATTCTTCTGGAAACGCCCCTCCGTGAGTTTGGCGTCGCCAACCGTGCCGGTCACACTCCCGTCTGCATGGATGTCCATTTTTACGGGCAGATTGGTTTGATGGCACCAAGAAACGACAATCCGGGCGTTTCCTTCCCAATGACCAACCATGGCTGGTGTGACGACGCTCTCGGCTGCCCGTGAGCTGGTGAAGGCGAGCGTAAGCGCGGATGCTATCCATAATCCAAGTATTCGTTTCTTCATTGTTTGGAATGTAAAAATCATGCCCGGAAGATACACCCGCTCGCGGCCGGGGTGTTAATTGAAAAAACATGCGAAGGTATTGATAAAAGCGATGGCGCGGGACTATCGTTCCCCCATGAATATCCACCACCTGGAGCTGTTTTATTACGTGGCCAAACACGGCGGCATCAGCGACGCCATCCGGCACATGCCCTATGGCATTCAACAACCCGCCATGAGCGCCCAAATCCTCCGCCTGGAGGACGACCTGGGGGTGAAGCTCTTCACCCGCCGCCCCTTTTCGCTCACGCCGCCCGGAGAGAAGCTCCACCAGTTCATTCAACCGTTTTTTGCCAACCTGGAGACGATGGCCGCCGAACTGCATCCGGCGGCGGCGGCCCATCTGCGCATTGGCGCGCCGGAATTGGTGTTTCGGGATCATTTGCCTGATTTGCTCAAGGGTCTGCGCCCGCGATTCCCCGGCTTGAAACTCACTCTCCGCTCCGGCTATCAACCCCAATTGGAATCCTGGCTCGAACAGCGGGATATTGATGTCGCCTTGACTCCCTTGGAAACCAATCCGCCCGCCAGCTTGAAGATGGTTTCGCTCCTTCACCTGCCGCTGGTGCTGCTGGTTCCCCGGCCAAGCCCGATCAAAGACGCCGCCGAATTATGGGCGCGCGACAAGATCGAAGAGCCGCTCATCTGCCTGCCGCCGACGGAAACCGTCTCCAAACACTTCCAGCAAGGCTTGGCGCGGCTCGGCGTGGATTGGCCGCCCGGCGTGGAGGCCAGTTCGCTCGAAATCATCAACACCTACGTGCTCGATGGTTACGGGATCGGACTTTCGGTGGCTGTTCCCAGGCAGCCTTTCCCGCGCGGCCTGCGAACGCTTCCGCTGGAAGGCTTCAAGCCCGTCGAGCTTGGGGCCTTGTGGTATGGCGAGCCAAACCCGGTCGAAAAGGCCTTCTTGGAAGAAATCCAACGCCGCGCCGCGGACCTCGCGCGTTAGCCGGTATTTACCATGTCGAGAGCGGCGGATGGTTGGTCATGTAACCCGAAGGCGGCGGACCATCGCGCTCATAGTTTATGATACTTCCGCCCGGGCCGAAGATATAGGACACGTTTGACCCGCTAAAGTTGTAATAGATCGGGTTATCGTGTCCCCCGAAGTCAACCCGTGCCCCGCCTTGTATAGCAGACCCGGACCCTGTCGGCCAGATATAGACCTGGTTTGGAGGAAACTGGTTGCCAGTGTCGGCTACTTCCATTGCCATGACCTCGTCCCTGGTGACAGGAACATTCAGGTTCGGAACTGTGCCAGGCGGCGGCGGCGAACTGGTATCTTTGGCCGCCTGCCCGGTCATCATCTGAAAGACAAACGCATTTCCGTCTCGTTCTCCAAAAGTGATGGTCGTGTCGCCAACGACGAAGGAGTAGGAGATGGTTTGTAGAGGACTCGTCCGCACGCCAAGCTGGCCGCGGAAGTTTTCCAACTTCAAGTCTTCGGGTCGAATCGAGATGTGGCCTCTGTAGGCGCTGCACCACTTTTGCAGGGCTGGCTTGAACTCATTGGTGAACATCCTGCCTAGCTGTGCCCAATCCTGCTCGGTGTAGTCTTCGGACCGCAGCATGTTGAAGGGCTTGGGAGACTGGTGGACCGCCACGGATTGACTCGGAGGCGGTGCCACCACTGGCGATGGTGCTTCTTCTGGTGTGATTGCAGGCGGGGCCTGCCGGCGTGATCGCACAAGCACCACAACCGCAAGCCCCGCAACCAGCAATACCGCTATTCCAACACGAGTAGTCTTCACAACTTTAATTGTCAAGCACTCCTGAGTAGTTCCCGACGCGCAATTGCTCGTCCTGACCTGCGTTATAAACGCACATGGGGTCCCCGGCGACCACCGCGCCGGCGGTCCCCGTCTCGGTGTAAACGCCCAAGCATGCCCGCACCGCGAAGCTGTAGCTGTAGTTTGGGTTACAACCGCCGGGATACTGGTTTTGGCCGTAAACCCACGTCTGATCCACGAACTCGGCCGCATCAGCCGTGGTAGCGCTTGGTCCCGCCGACGGCATAAACTGAGGCAGCTTGCCCAGAAAAAAGGATTCTTCTAGGTTCATAATGGGTAGAGATCTAGCTTTCCGCAGAAGAAAAGGATGCGAATGCGGTAGTTGCGAAAGCTGCGGAAGCCTCGGGCGGCGGCTTTGATGCTCTGGATTTTGGAGTTCAATCCTTCGGTCACCGCGTTGGTGATATGATGCTTCAAATACGTCAATAAATTCTCCAAGTGACGCTTGAGCATCTGTCCCACCTCGACCAGCGGCTTGAGCTGGCTGCGGCTGACCCAACTATACCAGCCCTTGAAGAACCGCCGCGCCCAGCCTTCCTCCTGATATTTCCAAAACTGACTGAACAGTTCCTTGGCCGCCCAGGCTCGCGCCACTTTCAAATGCAAATCCTTCAGCGCCGCAAATTCCGACCTTTGTTCCGGACTGAAGTTCTCCGGGTTATAGAGCCACAGTTGCCGGGAGCCCTTGAGCGTCTCGTCGCCTTGGGCCATCAGTTCCTTGTGCTCCTGGCGGCGCACCTGGTCCACCGCCTTTCCCAGATAGCTGCTGACGTGATACTTGTCATGCACAATGTCCGCGTCGGGAACCTCTTTTTCAATCGTGCGGATGAACGGCTCCCACATGTCCACCGCCACCGCTTCCACCGTTTGCTTTTGCTCCGGGCTCAAGGTCTGCCACAACTCTTGGGCCGCCTCGGCCGTCCGATCCTCCACTACGTCAATGACCCGCGCTTGCTCCAAATCCGTCAGCAGCGTGATGTAGGACTGCCCCCGCCCAAAGCTCTTCTCATCCATCCCCAGGTGTTGCAGGGCTTCCAGTTGCCGCCGCTCCAAACCCCGCTCCACCGCCCGGCGCATGATCTCGTGCGCCGTCTCCCAGCCGATGCCCATCAACGCGCACGCCTGGCTGACGCTGGCGCTGGCCGTGAGCACGTCCACGGCAAAACGCTCAAAGAGCAGGGTAAAGCGCCCCTGCGGCTCCGCCCACGGCACCTGCATCGTTTTGACCCCGTGCTCAGGACAGTCCGACCGCGGCGTGCGCGCCCGAATCAAAGTGGCAAACTGCATCGTGTCCAGATGCCGCCACGTCCGCTCCGGCGCGCAGTCGTGGATCGAACAGGCCCGTCCGCACTCCGGGCACTTGGCCGACTGGCCCCACTGCCAGCCCAACTCGATCTCCACCTTCTTTTCCTGAAGTTTCAGCTCCACGGTTTTGACTTCCCAAGGGCTGCCAACGCCTAAAAGCAACGCGTAATGTTTCTGTAATTCGGTGTCCATACTCATGCCGCCAACCCTCTCAGAAACCAACCTGCCCATCCAACCAAAAACCTCGGACCGGCGGAGCGGAGCGCCAGCGGAGCGAAGTCCGGCGCGAAGCGCTCTGGTCCTAACCCGCATCAGTCAGACAAAACACGCCTGTGGTCGGCCAACCATTTCCATCCTAAATGCTCTTCTCTTTTCTTCAAATTCCTACTCGTTTTTCACCTGTGGTAGCCACGAAAAACCTCGAATATCC